>Ga0335081_10021651_pt1 | contig 10403 bp, 10 predicted proteins | sample Lox_Sample_35_FD_206713 | JGI IMG/M metagenome (GOLD analysis project Ga0335081, IMG submission 206713) | Soil microbial communities from Loxahatchee National Wildlife Refuge, Florida, United States - Lox_Sample_3.5 | ecosystem: Environmental > Terrestrial > Soil > Wetlands | place: USA...
GCTGGCCAAGCCGTCCTCGGCATGGGCCCGGCGGCGGTACTCCGGCGCCAAACTGGCCCGCGCGCAGCATCGCTTCGGCCCCGCCTACCAATCCCGCCGCGACCGCCTGCGCGACTTGCTCGGAGGCCGGCCCGACTCCGCAGGTAGGTAGCGGTGTCACAGCTGACGGCGGATCACCGTGAGTACGCTGCTTCGATCCTCAGCCGACGCGCCAGGTTGCCTGGACTGCTGCGGGACTTGGACAACACCCTCTACCCGGTGCGGAGCGGCATCTGGGACGGGCGCAGAGAGCCGCCTCGCGGCTTGCCCGCGAAACCCGTCCTGAGACTGCTCTTGCTGATCGCCGTGATCATAGTGATCGCGTCCTTCGCCTGACTCATCGCCCGGCCGGCGCGGGCAGGTCCAACAGGCAGGGCGCCCCGGCAACAGCTGACGTGGTTACCGGCGCCCTCTGCCATGTAAGGAGCACCGGCCGCGCCGTCACATCTCAATCTCCGCACCGGCTTCGAGCCCGGCCGGACAACCATCTGACGGATGTGCGCCGGACCATTGGGCCAGCTCGCAGATCGTCGTCCCGGCCCCCAAGACGGCCTGAGCCGCCCAGGCCGGTCAAGACCGTGTCCGGAACCGCCAAGAACACCTCGGCCTTCCCGCCAACTACACCTGGGAACTTCACGAGAACACCCGGCGGATCGGCCCGCAGCCGCCATCTATCGCTGGAAGTCGCAGCCAGTGAGCCTGCTCACGATAGTTGGAACCGGTGAGGGGCCGCGACGTGGGGGATCGGGTGGGGGGCTCACGATTGTTGGAACCGTTTTCTCACGGTAGTTGGCACCAACGGGAAGTTCTCAGTCATTCTGCTACCGATTCTTGAGATCTACGGACGGTGGCGCCGTAAGTACGCTTTGCTGTGATGCGTGAGGGACGGGAGCCGTTGCGGGGCGGGAGTGGCTGGCCCGCTGTGGTCGCATCTGGCCGGCTGGGATGACTTGCTGGTCCCGGTGCCGTCGACGGATGCGTCCGGGCTGGACTTGAGCGAGGGCTGGCCGGATCGCTGGCTGGTGACGCGGCGGGTCGGCAAGGATGAGGTGTCGTGGCCGGTGCGGGACCTGGCTCGTGCGCCCGGCAGGGAGGGCGGTCCGGTTCGCTGGTTTTCCTGGTCGCGGGGCCAGCGGCACCGTCCTGGGCTGCAGTTCCTGGTCAGCACGGGCCGTCACCACGGGTTCGAGAGCCTGGAGGAAGCCCGGGTGCTGGTGGCCCTGGACTTCGCGGGCGGCCTGACCGACGTCGTCTCCCAGCCGCTGAGGCTGCGGTTCGGCACTGCTGCCGGGAGCAGGGAGCACACGCCTGACTTCCTGGCCGTGACGGGGGCGGGAACGTGGCTGATAGACGTGCGCCCCGAGCCGCTGATCGGCGAGGCGGACATGGAGTCGTTCGCTGCGGCGGCTGAGCTCGCGGTGGCGTGCGGGTGGCGGTACGCAGTGGCGGCCAGGTGGCGGGATCATGTGCCCTCGACGCTGGACGCGCTGTCGTCGCAGCGCAGGCCGCTGTCGGATCCGCTGGGGCTGCGGCCTGGCCTGCTCGCTGCGGCGGCGCGGCCGGGAGCCCGGTTCGGCGAGGTCGCGGCCGCGAGCGGATGCGAGCCGGTAGCGCGGGCTCAGCTGCTGCACCTGCTCTGGCACCGGCGGCTGGGGATAGACCTGGCCGAGCCGCTGGCAGACCGGTCGCTGCTGGTTCCCGGGACGGCCGCGTGATGGCGGGCGGGGCGGTGCTGGAGTTGCCGGCGGGCGCCACGGTGGTGCTGGACGGCGTGGAGTGGACGGTCGAGCGGCGGGAGCCCCACCTTGGCCGCGTTCACCTGGTCGGAGACGACGGTTCCCGGCGGCAGGTGAGCATCCGGTTCCTGGCCAACCACCCGGGCTGCTGGTCGTCATCGCAGGCGGAGGCCCCCGCGGGCGGCCTGGGCCGTCAGCCCAAGACGGCGGAGGACCTGAGGCCGGGCCGGCGCGAGCTTGCCGGGCTGCGGATGGCGCACCTGCTGGAGGTCGCGACGGGCTTCCGCAGCGGGGACCGGCTGCGGCCCGGGCCGGGCGAGCCCAGGCCGGAGTACGACCCGGACACCACGACGCTGACCGCCCGCCGCCGGGCGAAGGTGGCGGAGCTGAAGGCCATGGACCGGCAGCAGGCCAGGCTGCTGGGCCTGGATGCCGTCAGCTACCACACGCTGATCCGGTGGGAGAACGGGCGGCGGCGGTTCGGGCTGGTCGGCTGCGCCGATGACCGCTGGCTGCGCGAGGGCGGCGGGCACCCGGCGGTCACCGAGGAGGTCCGGGAGGCGATCTTCGCGGTCCGCGAGGAGACGCTGCGCAGGGCGAAGGTGAGCATGCGCACCAAGGAGGCCATGGTCTGCCAGTACGTCCGGGAGAGCTTCGGCCCGGACACGCCGGTGCCCAGCTACCAGACCCTCTGCCGGGTCTGGCGGGAGTGGTTCGGCCCGGGCGGGGCCCGGCAGCGCTACGCCCGGTCGGCGGACCTGCCGGCCAGGAACGGGCACGTGCTGGTGCACCGGCCCGGCCAGGTGGTGGCGCTGGACACCACGGTGCTCCCGGTGATGCTCCGCGACGGGGTCTTCGGCGACTGCCTGAAGTGCCACCTGACGATTGCCCTGGACGTCTACTCCCACTCGCTGGTCGCGTTCCGGCTCACGCTGGTGTCCGACACCTCGGTGGACGTGGCGATGCTGCTGCGCGACGTGATGATGCCGCTGCCGATGCGCGAGGACTGGGGCGAGGAACTAGAGTGGCCCTACCCGGGCATCCCCGCCGCCGTGGTCGCCGAGTTCGCCGGGCATAAGGTGGCGGGCCTGCCCTTCTTCACCCCCGAGACTGTCACCACTGACCATGGCAGTGTTTACCGAAATCACGCCCTCGTGGAAGCGCAGAGGGTGCTCGGCTGCAACAAACATCCTGCCCGCCCGGGTGCTGCGCCCCCAGGACAAGGCCGCCTGCGAGCGGGCCTTCGGGGTTATCCGGCAGCGGCTGTTCGAGCTGCTCACCGGCTACACCGGCGTCGACGTCGCCGACCGGGGCGCCGACCCGGCAGCGGACGCGACGCTGACGGTGGAGGAGGCCGAGCACCTCATCGGCACCTGGGTCGTGCAGGTCTGGCAACAGCGCGCCCTGGGCGAGTACGCCCCGGCCTGGGATCCCGGCGGCACCCACAGCCCCAATACCCTGTTCGCCGCGTCGTTCGCCCAGGCCGGGTTCGCGATGGAGATCCCCTCGCCTGAGCTGTTCTACGAACTCCTCCCGGTCCGCTACACCAGCCGAATCACCCGGCGCGGGGTGAAGATCCGCGGGCTCTGGTATGACGGGGACGTCCTGGAGGATTACCGCGGCACCGCCTCCACGCGGGGCGGCAGGCACAAGGGCCAGTGGGTCATCCGCCGCGACCCCCGGGACTGCCGCCAGGTGTTCTTCCAGGACCCGGTCACTCACGCCTGGCACGCCCTGGACTGGACAGGGCTGCCGCCATCCGGGCAGGTGCCCGCCTTCGGCGATGCCCGGGCCCGCGACCTGCTCAAGAAGGCAGCCGCAAGCGGCCTGAAGCCCAGGTCCGACGCCGAGCTGCTGCCGGTGCTGCTGGAGCTGATCGGCTCGAAGATCCCGGTCAGCCAGTGGCCGACCCGGATGACCAAGTCCCAGCGCACCGGGCACGCCCGCGAGGTCGCCCAGGCCGGCGCAGCCCAGGCCGACCGGCCTGCCTCCAGGGGCAGCGAGACTCCAGAGGCTTCGATGACTGCGGGCCTGGCGAATGTGACTCCGCTGCGCTGGCCGCAGCGAGCCCAGCAGACCATCGAGAGCGTCGACGCCGAACGGCGCCGCAGACGCGAGATGGCCGTCCCTGTCACTCCGAAGCCGCCGCCCCTGCTAGGGGCGAGTTTCCGGGAACGCAACGTGTTCGTCCTGCCCGACGACGATGAGGAGGATCGTGGCCCGGCCGAGCGGGGATGACCACGACCGTCCGGGTGATAGTCCGTTGGTCCCGTTTCTGCGCGCAGGACCGCCGCCCGATCGCACGACCTGGGAGGGATGGCAGCAGTGGCGGCAGTCCCGCGGGTCGTTCATCCCCGCGCCGCGCCTGACGCCGGCCGAATACCAGGCCCGCAGCCCGAGGGCGAGGGCGCTGCACGACTTGCACCGCACCGCCACCCACGTGAACCTGCGGCTCCAGGAAACGCCGATGAGCAAGACGGTGTCGGAGCTGATGCGCGGACGGCTGCAGAACAACGCGGTGAAGTTCACCCCCGGCACCCGCGACGGCCTGATGATCAACGGCGGCGGGTTCCAGGGCAAGACCGAGACCGCCTGCTGGGCCGCCGCCGCCTTCGAAGACCTCTGGCGCGACATCTACCAGCAGCTCCTGCCAGGACACACCCCAGGCACCCGGGACCTGTTCGTCCCGGTGGCCTATTGCAGGCTGCCGGTCCGCGCCACCCCCAAGGCCCTCTGCAAGACCATCCTGGACGTCTACGGCGACCCTCACGCCAGCACCCTGGACGACCTCGTCCGCTCGGTCCGTGCCGCGATCCGCGACCACAACACCACCGCGCTGCTGATCGACGACATCACCCGGCTCCGGCTCCACCGCGGTGATGACCAGGACACCCTGGACCTGATCCGGGAACTGATGGACCTCAATGTCACCCTCGTCCTCATCGGCGTCGACATCCCCGGCTCCGGCCTGCTGCGCGGCGCCTATGTCGACCCAGGCGCCAACCAGTGGGTCTTCCCCGGCACCGCACGCGGCAACGGCCGCAACCCCGCAGCCACCGAACGCCGCTTCGACCTGGTCGACCTCGACCCCTTCGACTACACCACCACAGAAGGGATGAACGCCTTCCTCGAGCACCTGGCCGGGATCGAAGACCAGCTACGGCTGCTGCGAGCCGAACCGGGAATGCTCACCACCGGGGTCATGCCCGAGTACCTGTTCCGCCGCACCCACGGCATCGTCGGCCTGCTCCGCCGCCTCATCGAGGACGGCTGCGCCAAAGCGATCTCCACCGGCGAGGAACGCCTCACCCCCGAACTGCTCGCCGGCACCGCTATCCGCCTGGGCAACCTCGCAGACCTCGACCCCGAGGCAGGCGAGATCCCTCCGCTCCCGCAAGACGTCCAGCCGCCCAAGCCGCCGCGGAACAAGACCGGCAAGAAGCATCGCAATACCGTCTTCGACGACCACGGCGGCAGGCCAGCCGCCGATGGGTAACCCGGCCGGCACCAGGATCAGGCCGCTGGCGCGAAGCCTGGACCCCCTCACCGGTGAGTCCCTCGGCGGCTATCTGCTGCGTCTTGCACACCGGCTCTGCCTCAGCCCCGCCAAGCTGGCCCGCTGGATCGGATGCGACAGCGCCCCGCTCAGCCGCCGCCTGCTATTCGACCTCGACACGGCCGCCTTCGCTACGGCCGTCCGGCTCAGCCCGGACGAGGCGGCAGCGTTGACACTGGCGCCCTGGGCCGATCGCTACCCGCCCATTGCCCGAGCGCTGACGCGGCGATCGGCGAAAGTCGACTACTGGCTGTTCAACACCATGCCCCGCTACTGCCCGCAGTGCCTGGCCGGGGACGGCAGCCCTATCCAGGAACAGCACGGCGGCCCCTGGAAGAGGGCCTGGCACCTGCCGATCAGCTTCGCCTGCCCTGACCACCAGGTGTTCCTCCGCCGCGGCTGTCCCCAAGAACACCCGCCACCGGTCTCCTGGCGCCTGATCACCAGCATCGGCGACAGCACCCTGCACCCCGCCCAATGCCGCTACCCCCGGCGAACCGGCTGGCCAGGACCGTCCTCCTCCTGCGGCGCCCGTCTCGACCAGGCCGACATCACCCAGATCGCCAGCCACGCCCTCCTGACAACCCAGCAGCGACTGCTGGCAGCTCTGGACCCGCACTATCCCGCCGAGGACGCCGGACAGTTCCTCACCGATCTGCGTGTCATCGCCGCCCTGCTCTGCGCATCCTGGCCCGCCGGCCAGGAACTGCTGGAACCCGCGATGGCTAACCCGGTCGCCGAGCACGTCAGCCAGCTCCGCTCACGTGCCTCCGGAAACCTCTCACCACCACCTGAACACCCCGTCGCCGCCGGCGCTCTTCTGACAGCCGCCACCAAGGTCCGCGACAGCAGCGACCTCCCCGCCGCCCTCAGCCGATACCACGAAGCCGCCCGGGCCGGACGGCCCAGCAGATCCCCGTGGGCCAAGATCGTCGGCCGGCACGCGAACTCCTGCTCACCAGCCCTACGGGACGCAGCCGAACCACTGATCCGCGGCTACCGCCGGCAGTCCGGGCCGCACAGTCCCAAAGCCCCAGCCCGCAACGGCGGCTACCGGCCCGAGCACATCCCCGCATTCCTCGAAGACGCCTGGTTCGAACGACACCTCGCACAACTCAACTGCAAAAACAGACTCAGCCGGGTCCTCCGGCGGACAGCCGCCGCCACCCTCGTCCAGTGGTCAGCCGGCGGCTCCATGGGCGACGCCGCCGCCTACCTCGGCATCAACCCCCAAGGCGGCCAATTCGCTCCCACCAACGACCTCTACCAGTGGCTGGACAGCGACCGAGTACGCCCACGCCTCACCGCCGCCCTGAACGACCTCGCTGCCGACCTCAGCACCACCCCCGGCCTTCTCAACTACCGGCACCGCCGTGACGCCCTCCGAACCTGGAGCCTGCCCCCCGGCACCTGGATCGAGATCGTCAGCCAGCTGCCACCCGTCCCAGGACCAGTCCAGCCCACCTTCGACGACCGCAAACGACAAGAAGCCTCCGCATTCATCTGGGCCCACGCCACCCAAGGCGAACTCCGCTTCGCACCCCGCCCCCTCGAAGCCGAACAACCCGAACCCATTCGCAGAGCCTGGGCAGCCCGCCGCGGCGCCACCTGGCACCAACTCACCCGCCCCGACCCACTGAACCACTACGCCCAGCTACGGAAACTCCTTACCCAACATGCCGAGCACCTGGCCGCGGAGATCGATGCGACCGCCAATCGATGGCCGCCTTGACCGGTCGATGTCCGGGCAACCCTCTGCCGGTTCCAACAATCGTGAGCCGGTTCCAACTATCGTGATCCGGCTCAGCCGCTGGTCATCGGCATCCTGTAGACGCCATATAGCGCCGAAGGTTCCCTGCCACTTACCGCCGAAGATCACAGGTGACGGTCTTCCGGCGGCAGGCCGGCAGGTGTCCGTTGAGCGATCCCCTACCGGACACACCGAGAACCCGTCCGGATCCTTCGACGGCACCGCGAACCGAAGATCGCCGGCAACGGGCTTCACTGTCGTGAGAGGAGTACCGACGACCCGTCAGATCGTGCACACGGCTACGGACCGCACGGATGGCCGCACGTCGGCTTCACCCGTTGCGTGAGCAAGACCGGCCGCGGCCGGCTCGGCGAGGCCGCTTGAAGCGGCCGCCGGCGGCCGGCATCATGAGGGGCCATGAACGAGACGGAACTCACCCAGGACGAGGCCGGCGACCTGCCCGGCGGCGACGAGCGGGACGCCGGATGGGACGCGGACGAGGAGCAGGAGGGGATCCGGTGAACGTGCCAGAGGTCTGGAAACGGTGACCCTGGAAGCCGCCGGGATGACGTCAAGCAGGGAGCTGGCGCCTATCACCCGCACCGCCGCACCGCCGGGCAGATTCCTGTTGCCGGTTACGCTTCGCTGTTACCGATCGCAACGGTCAGCTTGCTGCTCGCTGTGCGGAGGTCGTCCCAGTCGATCGGTCCGAGAACAATTTCGTTGAGCTCACTGCGCTCGATCAGTTCCCGCATTGCGCCTGCCACCGCCTGGGCTTCGTCCATCGTCAGGTTGACCGTAACCATCGTTCCTCATCTCCCGCTATGCAGCTTGCGCTTGACCGGAAGCTTGCGCGATGCGGCAAGGAGCTTGGCTGGTGCCCGGCATGTCGCATCTCCCGCTGGGGTCCAGCCAGGCCAGCGCCGCAGGTCACCGGACATGTCCGTCAGAGGTTTCGACCGGGACGGACCTGGTTTGGAAGTATTAGAGCACTGTACTGCGCCCAGCGCTCAGCCGCCGCGAGACGGCAGGGGCCCTGATCGGAGTAGCTGGCGAGCAACTCCTTGTTCTCAGGCATCAGCCCCTGCGGCTGCGGCTACCGGCCTGGCCAGATTCTTAGGAGTGATGCGAGAGCCTGCTCCAGGGCCGACTCGGATCATCCAGCGGAAATCCAACGATTAGCATCACGGCGAGGTAACGGCCGCTGCGGGTTGCCGCTTCCAGGCTTGTCTTGGCCGGCGACGTGCGGCGGGGCCTCAGCCGCCTGAGGCCCCGGCCGGTTCCGGCCTGGAGGTCAGGGGGTTCCGTCGTTTCCGCTGTCTCTGCCGTTGAGGTTGCCCACCTTGCGTCGGTAGCGGCCCTGGGCGGCTTGCTCGGACTCGGCCCCGATCGCGGCGGCGATCTGCCTGAATGTCAGCAGGGGCTTGCCGGCGGTGCGGATGCCAGGCTGGCGGGCTGCGCACAGCAGGGCGGCTTCCAGGCCGTCGAGGTCCTCGCGGGCCGCCCGCGGCAGGGACAGGGCGTCGGCGACGTCCTCGGCCCGGTCCTCGGGCGGTTCCGCCAGGGGGATCAGGAGGAAGTTCGGGAGCAGTCGTCGGACCTGGTGGTGGATGACCGCGTGGATCACGGCTGGCACCCGGACCACCTCCCGCCGCTGGATGGCGGGCAGGTCGTCGGCGTACCGGCCGGCGAGCCGGGCCAGCGCCGCGGCCCCGTGCTCGTCTAGCTCGTAGGAAGGGCGCAGCGCCTTCCCGGTGTCGCTGGTGTTCGTCATTGTTCCACCGTCCACCACAGCGCTGCGCTGTCAACCTCACGCTGTCAGCGCTGTGCTGCGCAGCTTGCGCAATTCCTCGGCGGTAGTCATCAGGTTCCCCCATCGTCCGGGCTAGGGGGCGTGACCAGCGTGCCGGGCAGCAGGTCGGCCAGGGCGGTCCGGACGGCGGCGCGGCTCACCCCGTGCGCCCGGGAGAGCGCGGCGATCGAGGCGCCCTGTTGCAGGTACGCGGTCCGCGCTTCCTCAGCCGGGGTCCCGGACAGCGCGGGCGGGCGGCCGCGGTAGCGGCCTTCCGCCTCGGCCGCGGCGATCCCCTCAGCGGTCAGCTCGTTCTGCAGGTCGCGCTGGAACTGGCCGACGGCGATGAGCACGTTGACGATCAGGTCGGTGGTCGCGTCGTTGGCCGCCAGGTCGGCGAAGCTGGACAGCGGGCCCGACAGGACCCGCAGCGCCACGCCGCGGGCCTGGCACCAGTCGCGGACGGCCTGGATGTCGGTCAGGTCCCGGCAGAGCCGGAACAGCTCCGAGACGGTCAGGGCGTCGCCGGGGTGCGCGGCGGCGGCGATCCGGCCGAACGCGGGCCGGCTCAGCGCGGGGACCTTGGAGGTGGTCGCGGGGTCCTCGTAGAGCCTCACGCCGCCGGCCGGGCGGAAGCCCCCGGCGACGTCCCCGGCGCGGACCAGCAGCCCGGCCTCGGTCAGGATGTGCCGCTGCCGCAGCAGGGACTGGGAGGCGGTGGACGCGCGGGCGTAGACGTGCTGCACGGTGATCCTCGGGGGCGGCGCGGGAAGGGACAGGCCCGTTGTACATGTCGGAAAAACCTGTCGTCAAATAACCGGCCCAACGGGCCGTCCAGCGGGTGTTTCATCCCCTGAAGTCCGGTTCTCGCGAGTCCCCTGGCGTCGCGGGATGCCCTGTCGGGAAACCCTCTAATCCCGACACCAACGATCCGCCACTTGGCATCCTTGGACATAGTGCGGGCGTTCCCGCCGGTTACCCGTGCTTGTCCGGTTCGGCGTCGGCGAAGGCACGGTATCCGCCGAGATCTCGGGCTGGGCGAGGACGTCGCCACGGTGTACGACTCGGACCGGACCCGGGGCCATCATCGGATGCTGATCCGCCGGCGTAGCGAGGTCGTGTCGGACATTCAGCAAGACCGCCGTCGTCATCACCGCGAAGTCCGCCGGGCGCAAGGTCTTCGGCCTCGCCACCGCAGGCGTCCGTCTCGCTTGACCTCTTGCGCGTCAGTCCGGCAGCCAGTGCAGCTCGTGCGCCAGGGTTTTGGCGACGGCACGGATGCGGCGGTGTAGCGGCGACTGCTCGCGTGGGAGGACCAGGTGGATCGTCAGGCTGGGCGCGCCTCGCAGCGGTCGCCAGGTGAGACCGGCCGGTTGTGCCGTGACCGCGGCTTCTCCGGCCGGGGCGAGGGTGACCCCGTCGCGCAGGTCGCGCTGAGACATGTCGAAAGAGACTGCGGGCGTGTGGAATCGGGGGGGTGGTCGGGTGTCTCGGAACAGTGCGGACAGCTGATCGTGGATCACGGGGTTG
>Ga0335081_10021652_pt1 | contig 10403 bp, 4 predicted proteins | sample Lox_Sample_35_FD_206713 | JGI IMG/M metagenome (GOLD analysis project Ga0335081, IMG submission 206713) | Soil microbial communities from Loxahatchee National Wildlife Refuge, Florida, United States - Lox_Sample_3.5 | ecosystem: Environmental > Terrestrial > Soil > Wetlands | place: USA: Florida...
AACGGCGCCACTGCCCCACCGATGGATGATCCGCTGTCAAAAAAGGCGGTGGCGAACGCTCGTTCCTGCTTCGGAAACCATTCGGAGACGGCTTTGGTTGCGCCGGGCCAGTTAGCCGATTCTCCCGCGCCTAGCAGAAATCGAAATCCCGCAAAACTGTAAAAACCTCTGGCAAGCGAAGTGGATATAGAAACCATCGAATAAAACAAAACTGACAGTGTCAGCCCCCGCCTGGTACCCACACGGTCCATCAATCTTCCGCACACCGTTTGCCCGACGGTGTAGGTGATACGAAATCCAATCAGCAGATTGGCATAGTCACTATTCGTCCAGTGATAGATCTCCTTGAGGTAAGGCGAGAGCACGGCGAGCGTCTGGCGATCGATGTAGTTGATTACCGTCGAAGCGAACAGCAGGCCGCCGATCCACCAGCGCAGATTGCGAATGGGACGCAAGTTCGGCTGGGTGTTGAGCGCAGAGTTCTGCATGTGACGGATTATGTCGCGGTGGGAACTGATGACGTTAGCAGAGCGGCAGAATCCTTGTCGAGATAAATAGTCACATTCGGATGCGTTCGCAGAATCGATGCCGGGATCAAGGGTGAGACGTCTCCCTCCAGCGAGTTCTTAACCGCCTTCGCCTTTCGTTCATCCGGGACAACGACGATGATCTCTTTCGATTGCAGGATCTGTCTCACCGACATTGAAATCGCCTGCTTCGGAACATCTTCCACTCTGGCAAACCAGCCTTCATTCACCTGCTGCCGTCGACAGCCTTGATCGAGATCGACGACAAGGTACGGGGCCTCATTTTTGAAATCTGCCGGCGGATCGTTGAACGCCAGGTGTGCATTTTCGCCGATCCCGACGAATGCCAAATTAATCGGCATTCTCTGTAGCTCTTTGCCGATTCTCTCGATCGAGGCCATGGGATCACCGTCGCCATCCAGAAAATGGTACCGGGTGATTCCCGTTTTGTTGATGAGTCGCTCGAAGAGGTATTTCCGAAAACTAGCCGGATGGGTCATGGGAAGCCCGATGTATTCGTCCAGATGAAATACTTCTACCCGCCCCCAGTCGATGTCAGGTAAGGACGTGAACGCATCGAGAAATTCAAACTGAGATGCACCCGTAGCAGCGATAATGCGCGCCAGGCCGTGATTGCGAATCGCGCGCTGAACAGAACCTGCAGCATGATCGGCCGCAGCTCGGCCTAGAGAATCTTTGTCCGTCAGAACTTTGATTTGCAATTGAGACACTTTTTTGCCTGCCTTCCTAATCCAACTACTGGTCAAGATCGGCCCTCGCCAACCGCGCCGAGTGATAGCTGAGCATGCGATCAGGGAGCAGGAATGCTTTTTGAAACTTCATGTCTGCGTCTTTCCTGTTCCCTAGTGCCGCGTCAAGTGCGGCAGCAGTGCAGTACCACCAACCCGCAAAACTGCTGGTCGCTGTGCGGCGATCGGACTCAGCCAAAGCCGACCTTAGGCGCTCATCCCATTGCTTGGTGTCAAACCCAGGCAACTTTCTCGCTGCCTGCCAAGCCCAGAACACTTGATCCGGCGCCGAGGCTTTGGCGGCGAGCTGGAATTGTGTCTCTCCAGACTTTGCACAACTGGTAAACGCCGCTCCGACCATGTACTGCGTTCGCGCGGAATGAACAAATGGATCGAGCCCATCGTGCGTAAACGTCAGATCGGACACCTCGTTGCTGAGGTGCTCCGCAACTGCGAGAGCGTCTGAGCAGCGACCCTGTTTCGCGAGGCTCGCGACTTTCTGCAGTTGAACTTCGATCCAAACCTGACGCACGTTCGTGCCTCCTTCCTCTCGCGGGAAGAAGCGGTTGTGAAACAAGCTTTCGGCCCGCGGGAAATCGCCCTGTTCAGCCAGATTCAAGATCAACTCAAAGACCAAGCTTGAGGGCGCCTTCGCGAGATCAGGGTATGTCTCCAGAATCTGCACTCTGTCGCTCGCAGGCTTGGCGAGCAGGCTCAGCGCCTGATCTGCCCCCAGATAGTTCGTTTCGTTGGTCGGGTCGTTGCTGATTCCGTCTCGGAAAGTGGACAGCGCACGTTCAGCATCGTGCTTTTCGTGCAACAGGGCGAGTCCCAGACTGGCATCCAGGACTGGAATCTTTGAATTGATTCTGCGAGCAATCGACCACTCTTTGAGCGCCGGATCGGTCACTCCTCGCGAGAAGTAAAGCGTTCCCAGAAGATAATGAGCAGTCGCGTCGTTAGGATTGGCTCTCAGAGCGGCCTGCAGGACAAAGAGTTCTTCGGCGGTACGGGGAAATACATATGCGGTCGACAACCTGGAGGCAGCATCATAGTCGGCGAGCGGTGATTGCTGGAGTTGTTCGCGACAATAGCCGCGGAAGTAAGCCATCATGGGATGCTCAACCGGCGGAAGCGCACCGGGCTCCGTTTGACCCGCCTGGGCAGGTGGGTACGCGCGAGAAAGAATCTTCAAGGCCCTCTGATAGAGGCCAAGACGCATGTATTGCGCAGCAAGATTAAGGACCCGGTTCACGTCGTTCCCCAGTTGCTTGAGATTCGCCTCTCCCATCTCCTCCTGTAAAAGAGCACTCGTAGGAGAACGTTTCAGTCCCTTCTCAGCCAGCGCTTTCCCCTCCTCCGCGTTTCCCGCAGCGATCTCGATTGCCGCCCATTCCTCGACGACCCGCACATCCTCGGGCTCAATCAGATGCGCCTGCTCCAGGTGGCGCTCTGCATCGTGCCAATCCCGTTCCCGCGCATCCATCTCGCCGAGGCGCAACAAAGCCGCTGCTCGATACGCTCCGACGCGGGCTGCATCCTCATATGTCGTGCGCGCCTTCCGCGAATCGCCCAGGCCGCCGTACGCAATTCCGAGGTAATAGGAGATTTCCGGATCAGATGTATCGCGGGCATGAACCTGCTCGAGCGCTGCCTTGGCTTCGTCGAACCGCAGAAGAGCGGCGAACTGACGCCCTGCCGCCTTCAATACATCGAAGTCTCCGGGAAACCTGCGCAGCGCCTCTTCGTAGGTGGCAATTGCTTCCAGATTATTTCCGTTGAGCTCGAAGTCTTTTCCCAGTTGAAGCCAATCGTCGCAGGTTCGTCGCTCTGAATCGGGAATCCGCTGTAGCGGCTGCGGCCCGACTCGAATCTCCGATTCAGGAGTCCAGTCGTATACACCCTCGGTATGGCGAACGAGCACAGCGCCGTTCGCGTCGCGGATTTCGATCGTATATTTGTCTTGAGCGTTCGCGATGGGCAGTTGGTGAGTCCAAGTGTTCTCCGGAGCAAGATCTACACTTTCTTCAAACACTCTCGCGTCACCATTCAGCAACCGAACCATAGCGTGAGGAAATGCCCGGTTCGCATTGAAACCGGCCAACAGCGTCTTTCCCTCGCGCGTCATACTGACCACGCCTGTAAGATTGGCGCGAGAAATTCCGCCGAGATTTCGCACCGGCATCCAGTATTCCGAGAAGTGAATCGATTGCCGTGGTTCAAGAAATGCGAAGGTCTCCTGGTTGCGAAACAGTCCCGCCTGAATCTCGATGTAGCCGCTGTTGTCGTCGGACAGGGCTTTGCGCCAATCAAGACCTTCCTCGTCCACTCCCCATGACCAGATCTTCTTTGCCGGTAATTCCTCGTACCGAGCAAAGTGCACCGTGCCGGTTTTCGTGGCAGGATGCCACACTCCCATGAATTCTTCGCGACTCCCGTGCACAAACTCGGAAACCGGACCGTGCACGTGGTTGCGGATCACGCTCAGATCATGTCCGTCCGAATCGATCGGCCAGGGGCTAACCTCCGTAAAGCCATGACTCGCCACAAAACGCATGGGATACACGATGCGCGAGTCATCGGTAATCCGCGCGGCTGCATTGTTCCACCAGTAGAAGCGGTGACGAACATCGCTCCGATTGCTGAGTTCGACACGCTCTTCCAGTACGGTCGAACCGGGTTGCAGTACTAATTCAACCTGCCATTCCATGCCATAAACTCGGTCAACGTTTCCAACAAACACCGAGGCGCTTTCATCCGCATTGTTGCGAAATGCGAAATCCACCGGTGACATGCTGACCCAGTTATGCGAAACCGGAAAGTTGAATTCGATACCGAACGCTGCCCACGCTCCGCGATATCCGACCGCCGCCTTTTTGATCGAAGTATTGTCGTAGAACATCGACTGGCCAGAGAGCTTGTCGATGCACGTATAGAGGTGTCCGCCGAGGTCGGGAAGAACAGTGCACTTCAGGTACTCGTTCTCCAGGTAAACCGCTCGCCAGTCATGATCCCCGCGGTGACTGGTGAGGTTCTCGCGCAGTACATACGGATAGTTGAACCGGTTGGTCGCAAACTGATCGAAGGGAGGATTCGGATCCGGCTGTCCCTCTTCGTAAGTCGGGAGAGACATCGTTCCCTCCCAGACTCGAACCTGGGCGCAAACGTTCACCTGTAAGAGCACTGCGCAACCAAGGACTGCCGTGAGATAGAAGAAAGCTCTCATCTAGATCCGTAACACCCGTGCCGCGTTCTCGTAGTAGACCTTGCTCAAGATCGAATCCGGCAGATTGATGCCATAGATTTTCCAACGGCCTTGCGGCGGGACTTTGGCCGGAGCGTAATCGAAATACTCGTCGTCCGTTTCCAGAAAACGGAAGTAGATTTCGTACAGCTTGTCGTTGAAAACTTGCTGCGGGTAGTCATCTCCATGAGGAGTCGCATCGGTTCCAAAGAGGATGCGATCCTGATGCCTATCGAAGAATTCGCGGGCTGTCCTGGGCTGTCGTCCGAGTTCACCGATGCGTGCGGCAATATCGACGAACATATTCGGGAAGCGATCCAGGTTGTCCGAAACGTTCTGCAGATCCTCGGCGAAATTTCCCACATGCAGGACGACGAATTGCGTCTTGGGATGCCTGCCCATGACGCGGTTGCGAGCCGCCAGCAACTCTTCATTGCTGGGGAAATCGCCTCCGTAAAATGACCAGTCGGGGTGGTTGTTCAGTTCTTCGTAGCGCTCATTGAAACGGTCGGTAGGAGTGAAGAAGGCAATGGGGTCGGAAACATGAATCGCGACCGGCATATTGAGTTGACCGCACGTATCCCACATGGGATCGAAACGCGGATCATCGATCTTGACCAGCGCCCCGGAGGTCACGTTTTCGCGCAAATAAAGGCCGAGCGTCTTTAAGATTTTCAGACCCCGCGCTCCGTCGCGGTGACCCTGTTCAATCGCCTGAGCCTGCAATTTTGGATATTCCGGTTCTTTGAAACGCGAATACGAAGGTTCTGCAAACGTATAAAACCGACCGGGATAGGCACGGTCGTATTTCGCCACGGTCTCAGCAAGTCCTCTTTCATACCCGCCGGTCAGATTCACCATCGCACGAATATTTTTCCGCTCCATTACGGCCAGCAATTCTTGTGGAGTTCCCAAGTACTGGCGGTCGGGAGAAAGCTCTACACCCGCATCCGACTTGGTCGAAGCGGAGATGTGAGTATGAACATCGATGAGAGGAAATTTCGCGCGCTCCACGTGCGACTCGCGCACGCGCAGCATGCTCTTGGGCTCATACTGAGAAAGATCCAGAGGCTTCGGAGCCGGGGGATTCTCTGCTTGCGCTGAAGCATCGGAGAGCGATAATTGCGACGCTCCTGCAATCAATCCGGCCCCATAGAGCCACTGCCGACGATTCATTGAGGCCCGCTTCTCGTCTCCCATGTTCATTGGCCCGGTTGGAGAGCGTGTGTCGCAATGTCGAGCGGTTCATTCTTTCCACTTACCGAACCGTGCCAGACGCTGCCTCCGAAAGTCGTCACATAGATCTGATCATGATCCTGGGGATCGGGAGTCACCCGGTGCGCCCATTTGAAATTGAAGCCAGGAATCCGCGACCAGTGCAGCCCCCAGTCGGCCGACCGCCAGACCGATGATTCAAAACCGGCAGCATACAAAATCTTCGGATCAGCCGGATCGATAGTCACGTCATAGATGTGCTGGTCTTGATCGAGTACCGATCGCCAATCTTTGCCTCCATTTTCGGAAAGGTAGACTCCTCCGCCTTCGCCGTGCTGCCCGACGGCACGCGCCCACGACGCCAGATACAAACGGTCTGGAGACTGAGGATCAATCGCCAGACCGTTCGGAGCATTCACTCCAGGGGGGAGAGCAACGGGTTCCCAATGTTCAGCGCCGTCGGTCGAGCGATACAGAGCGCCATCATTGACGTTCCCAATACTTCCGTCTTCCGAGCGTCGCGCCAGCAGTACGTAGAGAGTACCGTTTGGACTGCGGCTTAATTGCCACGCAAATGGTTCAGACTGTGTGATGCCATGGTTTTTCAGGCTCCAACTGCGTCCGCCGTCCGTGCTTTTGTACACGCCGCGTCCAAAGCCGGAGACATAGAGCACTCGAGCATCTACGGGACTCGTGGGATCGAGCAGGATGTGCGTGGCTGCGGTCTCGTCCATCCCGGCATTCGACTTCCTCCAGGTCTTGCCGCCGTCATCGCTCCGGCATACGCCACCTTTATATGTTGAGACCGCCGTATGCCTCCACATCTTGGGCCGTGGCAAATCGTGCGTGCCGCTGTTCACACTCCAAGCGCGCCCCTTCACTTTGGGGTCGAAGACAATCCAGTAAGTCGTATTGGTCCACTCTTCCGGGACGCCCATCGTGGCGCTTGTCCAGGAAGTTCCCCCATCCTCACTCCGGAAAGCCCCGATATCCGTATACGTGATGAAGATGCGCTTCGAATCAAACGGATCGAAATGCACTCCGTAAGTGGTGGTGACATCCAGGCCGACGGTTGTCCAGCCACTATCATTCACCTTTCGTGAGTACACCCCGTTCCAAGTGACGCCACCGTCGGTGGTCCGCATGGTACGGCCGAGATCGGTCCCGTATGCGAGATTGGGATCCTGATCAGAAACGGTCATATTGAGGGGATTCTCTCCCCAAGTGATGCCAAAGCGTGCTGTGATCCAATCGTCATGCACGTTGCTCGCGGGGGACGAGGATTCCTTCCACACCAACTTCCAGTCCGCGCCTGAGTTCTCGGTCTTAGCAACGCCTAGCCAGGTTTTTCCATCGAGGAAAAGATCGCTATAAGAAAGGTAGGCGGTATGGGGATGGCGCAAACTAGTCGCGATCGCCCGAACTTTGGCGCCACTACCTGGGAGGGCACATAGATGCCAGTTTGCGCCGCCGTCGGTAGAAACAAAGGCTCCTTGCTGCGATGTCATGTAAACCACAGGTTGCGGAGCAGAACCGAAGCCCAAAGTGATATCTGACGCGGGTGCAGGTAGGAGGAAACTCTTGACGTCGGCCCCGGTCACGACGGTCAAGGCTTTTGGGCCGCCCACGAAAAATCTGCGTGCACCACTCGGAGACTGTGGATCAATCCATATTCGGCGGACGCTCGATGTCAACTCCGCCTGCTTCTGCCAAGAATTTCCCGAATCGCGAGAAACGAAGACACTCGGACTCTCTCGATGACCCGCAGCAACATAGATAACGTTGGAGTCGGCGGGATCGATTGCCATCGCGTAAATCTCGCCCACGGGGTCCGAAGACGCGAGAATCGTTTCGTCCGCGTGATCGGAATTCATCTTTACGCCACGCACACTCGCAGGGGTTGGAGCCACGAGATTCCAGCTTTCTCCTCCATCAGTACTGCGCCAAAGTCCTGTCGCATGCGCATACATTGTCTTTGGATCTTTTGGGTCGAACACAAAGAAATTCACGACGCCACGAAGATTGAACATTCGCCAGGTTCGGCCGCCGTCGTGCGTGATGTAGGAGCCTGTCATATCGCACGAAATCAGAACCGTGTTGACGTCGTGCGGACTGATGGTTGGGTTAAACATGGCGCCGCCACCGCCCGGACCAATTATGCGAAAATTCCCCGGCCGCTCTGCCCATGCGGTAGCCAGGAAGAGAAGACAAGCGACAGTAATGGCCTTGCTGAATCTCATGGGTTCTCCGGCTGGAGCGACTGCCCGCATTTCTTGCCCATCGCGGGCAGTCGTTATGCAGCGGATTGATTTTTCCTACTCAGAAAGTGACCCGAAGCCGGAGACGAATCGTCCTACGGCTGTCGACACCCTCCTGCGGGAATGTGGAGAACAGGCGTGCAAAGTCAGAGTTCGTGTTAAGGCATAACTGGCCCGGGTCATTGCCGCAGTCAGCACCAACCTGTAGCGCCGGTTGCAGCGTGTTCGGATCAATTTTGATATTGAAGCCTCCGAGATACGCAAAGCTGCTATCCGCGAAATCCAGGTTTGGCATTCGTATTGGGTGGTTGAAGATGTTGTCGAAGTCAGCGCCGAGGTTGGCGGTAACTCGTTCACCAAACTTGAAGTCTTTGTGCAAACCGAAATTCATCCCCCAGCCTCCCGGCCCCCATAACAGGTTCTTTCGGGCAACGGAGGAATTCGTGAAAACGTCAGCTCCCATCGGCGGAGGTGCAAAAGCATTTGGATCGAAGACCTGATCGCCAACGTGCTGCTTGTAGTTTCCGACGATCATCGGTCGATAGCCAATGTAGTCGCTGAAATCGCCAAGCGCAGAAACGGAAGTAGATGCGATATTACCCGGACCAACCATGCGTACACTGTTGCCGCAGTTGTCACAAGTCCAGTACGGCGTAAATGCCGTGCCACTTTTGGCGAACATCTGGAAGGTCGTCTGCCATCCACCAATTACGGCATCCGCCCACTTTGATAATCCGCTGCCAAACCGTCTGTTCCGCCCGACTGGCATGTCATACACTCCGTAAAAGACGAAGCGATGGCGGGAAACCCACGCGTCTTGGGTGTAGTCAAGACCCGGATTGAATGGATCGTAAGGAACGCCGCCCAAACTGGAATTGCCCCCATCGATACCCGTCGACTTCGAGTCTGTGTAGCTATAAGAGGCATTGAACATTAGTCCACTGTTGTACCGTCGCTCAACCTGGGTTTGGAGCGTGTTTGTCTGGCTGTGCCCGTAGTTTCCATACGTCAGCAGGTAGTCCCCCAGTTCTGGGTAGGCTAAACGGGCATACTCTGCTGCGGTCGGAACGCAATCCCCATCATCGGGAGAGCAGGGGTTCACACCGTCACCAATCGTCGTACCGAAAGGAGTGTCGCTGGGCGCAATTTCGTTCAGGTCGATGCCCCCAATCAACCCGCTTGCATGCGTACCCAGGTAGGAGAGTCTCACCGCAGTCTTCATCCCCAACTGTCGTTCGAAGGTGGCATTGTATTGCTGAACCAGGGGAGCATGGAGTCCAACAGGAACCGCATTGACGGAAAACGCGCTGGCATCGAGAACAACGTCGCCACCCGTCATTGGAGTGGGCCAAGGCTGCAGGGGCCCATTCACCGGATTCACTGTCGCAGTCTGCTTTGTCAATGCCTGGTTGAATCCACTGCTTGAGATCGGATCGCGAATGCCCTGAGCCGCAGAAGTCGGGAAGTAGATTCCATAGCCACCTCGCACGACTGATTTGCTACCGATACCCCACGCCACTCCGACACGCGGAGCGAAGTTGTTCTTGTCGGTCCGCACCAAGCCTCGACCTATACCAAGACCCGACTGGCTGGCTGTGACGGTGGGCAGAGTTAGTGGAATCCGTGGATCAAGGTATGCCAGAGTCTGCTGAGACGGCACGATGAAGCGCCCAGTGTTGTTGTTAAATGTGGGATCGAAATTAAGAAAGATATCGTGCTTGTCGACCCATGGGGATACCAACTCATAGCGCAATCCGAGATTTACGGTGACGTTGGGCCTCAATTTCCAGTCGTCCTGAAAGAAATATCCTTGCTCCCAGTTCGTCACATCCATGTTGGGGCGGGTCTTGGCGATGTAAGTCACTTTGCTGGGCGGCAAGCCTAGGAGAAAATCAGTAAACGGATTGACGACGGTCCCGTTGTAGGTCATGGTTCCCCTTGGATCCCCGCGGTTCCCGGAGAAACCGTCGAGTCCTCGGTTGCGAACGAAGTCAGCCCCCATTTTCAGATTGTGATTGTGCAATACCCAAGTCAGGGTGTCTCCAAACGTCGCCAAGTACTGGGAATCCTCGCGTTCCGTGTTTCGGTCGCCGCGCTTGCCGAACAGATCCAGGCTATTGCTGTAGGTGATGACCGGAAACCCATGTGTACTCAGTTCATCCGGTCCCACGACCGCTCCGTACGCACTGATGGCACTTTGGTCAAGGCCGATGCTGGAGAGAAAACCCTCGAGCGTGGTATTGCTGCGTTTGTAGATAAACTCGCGATTGAAGCCGCCGCGCGCTTCATTAATGATGTTGTTGCGAATGGTGCGCACGTAAGAAAAGGAAAGGGTATGGGTTCGCGTTTCTTGCTGAGTAAGGCCAAGGCCCGTGTAAGGTGTTCGCACCGCCTGGTTTCCCCCGCCGAG
>Ga0335081_10021653_pt1 | contig 10403 bp, 8 predicted proteins | sample Lox_Sample_35_FD_206713 | JGI IMG/M metagenome (GOLD analysis project Ga0335081, IMG submission 206713) | Soil microbial communities from Loxahatchee National Wildlife Refuge, Florida, United States - Lox_Sample_3.5 | ecosystem: Environmental > Terrestrial > Soil > Wetlands | place: USA: Florida...
ACCGCACTTCTCCGCGACGATCCGCATGGCCTCCGGAAAGTCGCACTTCTCCATCTCCATCACAAACGTAAAAACGTCTCCGCCCTTGCCGCAGCCAAAGCAATGAAAGATCTGTCGTGTCGGATGAACGTTGAAGGAAGGAGTCTTCTCGCCGTGGAAGGGGCAGAGGCCACGGAAATTCTGTCCTGCCTTTTTGAGCTGCACGTACTCGCCCACCACGCGGACAATGTCCGCCTGCTGTTTCACGCGTTCCGCTAGTGATCCCGCTTCCGCCATTTTGGAGTGCGGCGGCTTGCCGCCGCTTTCACGACCTAGAACCTTTCTCGCACCGCTAGTCCAAGAATGTTGTCATCCTGAGGCCGCCGCTTGCGCCTCGGGATCTCAACGTAGTCTAACTCCTCAAATCAACCACGGTAATCGCCTTCCCGCCATGTTCTTCGCTTTCGAAGCCGGCTCGCTCGACAAGCGGATGCGTTCTCAAGAACTCACCCAGACCTCTGCGCAGCGCACCGGTGCCGTGACCGGTGATAATCCGAACCTGGGTGCGACGCGCCAGCGCCGCTTCATCCAGGAATTTGTCCACCCTTTCGCTGGCCTGCTCCACGGTGAGTCCAATCACGTTGATTTCACCGCTCGCACCCCCCTCACTTGATTGAGCGCTTACCGTGATGTTGCCGCGCGGCGACGGCGCGACTCCTTTGGGTTCACTCTCCACTCCGGTGATTTCCTCCACGGCCACTTTCATGCGCAGAGGCCCGGCCTCAATCTCCGCCGACGGTCCGTCCACGCGCCGCAGAATTACCGGCTTGGTGAATCCTCGCACGCGAATCCGCGCACCCGGCTGCAGCCGTTCCGCGCTCACTTTGTCGAAGGATTCCGGCTTCACGCCCAAATCCTGCTGCGATTCCGAAATGGTCTGCACCACTGCGGCGTTCAGATCTTCCTTGGCCTCCCCGCGTGCTTCCTGCATCTTGCGCCGCGCGCTCTTCTCCGCCTGCGCGCGCGTTTCGCGCTCCTTCACCGATTCGACTACACGCCCGACGTTTTCTTCGAAGCGTTTCTGCATCTCCGCGAATTTTTCCTCCAGCTCGGCGATGCGCCGCTTTTGCCGCTCGACCCACTCGCCGCGCAGTTTGGCGCGCTCCGTTTCCAGTTCGCGGCGCTCCTCGGCCATTTGCACGCGCAGACGGTCCAGTTCGTCGCTGCTGCGATGTAAGTACGCGATCAACTCCGCCGCCTCCTGCGCTTCCGGCGCCATCAGCGATCGCGCGTGCTCGATAATCTCCTTCGCCAAACCCAGCCGCTGGGCAATCGCGATTCCGCTCGAGCCGCCCGGCACGCCCACCATCAGCCGATACGTTGGCCGCAGATTAACGTCGTCAAATTCCACCGCCGCATTCAGCACGCCTGGCGTGGTCGAGGCGTACGATTTCAGCCGGTCGTGGTGCGTTGTCGCCAACACAAAACAATTCTTCTTCCGAAACTCTTCGAGTAGCGCTACCGCGAGCGCCGCGCCTTCTTCCGGCGCCGTGCCCGTGCCCATTTCGTCCGCCAGCACCAACGAATATGGCGTGGCTTCCCCCAACATGCTTTTCAGATTCAACATATGTGAGGAAAATGTCGATAGGTCCGCGGCGATGGACTGCTCGTCGCCGATATCCACCAGAAGGCGATCGAACATCGGCAGCTTCGCGCCCTGCGCCGCTACGGGGATACCCGCCTGAGCCGCCAGCGCGGCGAGTCCAGTCGTTTTGAGCGCCACAGTTTTGCCGCCGGTGTTCGGTCCGCTGATGACCAGCACGCGCTCTTCGCCGCCGAGCGCCAGCGACATCGGCACGATCGCGCGATTCTCCTTGCGGAGCTTGTCTTCCAGCACCGGGTGCCGCAGCAACTCCAGCCGCAACTCGGCCGCGTCGGTCAGTTCCGGCATGCACGCATCGAAATCGCGGGCAAAGCGCCCGCGCGCGAAGACGCTGTCCAGTTCCGCAATAGTCGTGGCGGCCGCCTGCAACGGCCCACTCATCATCCGCAGCCGGTCGGTCAGCTCCGTCAAAATGCGGAGAATCTCCGCTGCCTCATCTTCCGCCAATTGCACCAGTTGATTGTTGCTTTCGACGGTTTCAAACGGCTCCACAAATACGGTCTGCCCGGTCCCGCTGGCGCCGTGGACTACCCCCGGAACGCTGCGACGATGCTCGGCGCGGACGGGAATGACGAAGCGGTCGTTGCGCAACGTGACGTAATCCTCTCCGGCCTCCACCTGCCGCGCGCGCAGAATGTGCTTCAATGCTTTCTGAATCGAGTCGCGCGTCTGCAAAATGCTCGCGCGAATCCTTCGCAGGGCGCTCGAAGCATCGTCGCTGATCTCGCCGTTCGGCAAAATGCAGCGGCGGATGGCTGATTGCACGTCGCGAAAGTCCGCCAGGCTCGCGGCGCGGGCCGCTAACAATGGAAACTTCGCCGCCTCCTCGCGAAACTGCTGCCGCAACCATGCCGCCGTCTCCAGCAACGAGCCCGCATCCAGAAAGTCCGGCGCTTCCAGCACCGCGCCAGGCGCTTCGAGCCGCTCCATCCAACCCGCCGGATCCGCCAACGCGCCAAATCCCAGTTCGCGTCCCAAGCGCAACCACTCGCGTGCTTCGCGAATCAGCGCAAATCCGCTCTCCAACGTTTCACGCGACTTGCCTGGCACCAGCTCATCCACGTGCCGTCGCCCCGGTGCACACGTGGTCCTCAGCCGCAGCAACTCCCGCAGCTTGTCAAACTCCAATACCGTTTCCGCTCTCCGCGACATACCTCACTCTTTCACGCGCTGCTGACGCCCTCAGGCCGCTTACGCGCGTGGGTTCTTCGCTCCCATTTTCTATTTTCCCATTTCCATTTTCTTTTCGGATGTACCGCTCAATTTTCTCGCCAAATACCGCGCGGCTTCTTCCGCGCTCGCCGCGCTGTGCACCAGCCGGCCATTCGCTTCACCCCAGACCCGCGCTCCCGGGCCTTGTTCGACTTCGCGCACGCGTTCCAGAATCGGTTGCCAGAAATCTCCCAGCACCGCCACGGGTTTGTCGCGCATCACCGACTTGTTGAGCATTTCCCAAACCACCGCCAATTCCACCAGCGTGCCCGTGCCGCCCCTGCAGACAACGTATCCGTCAGCCATCTCAATCAGCGCAAACAAGCGTTCCGCCCAGGTTTTCTTCCGCACTTCCACATCCACCCAGGCGTTGGCTTTTCGTGCGAAAAACTCCGCGGTTACTCCGTATGTCTTTCCGCCCGCGTCCTTCGCCCCGCGCGACGCCGCCTCCATAACCCCGCCGTAACCGCCCGAACACACCGCGAACCCACGCGCTGCCAGCGCCTTTCCCAATACCCGCGCCTCCGCGTAGTCGCCGTCGCCTTCTCCCGGCCGCGAACTGCCAAACACGGTGATGATCTTTTGTGTCATGGCAAACCCGCACGCTACTTCGTGGCTTCTTTCGTTCCTTCCTTGCTCTCAAACTCTTCCAGCATCGCCATGCACAATCCATCGAGTGCGTCGTGCACTTCGTGAGCTTTTACAGACTGGTTGTTGCTGAGGAACGAAAAAACCAGCCGCCGCCCACCGGCCGTCTCCGCATAGCCGGACAGCGTGCGCACATGCGAAACCGAACCAGTCTTGGCATGCACGCGTCCGGCAATCCCCGCATCCTTCATCCGTTCGTTCAGCGTTCCATCGACTCCCGCGACCGGCAGCGATTCATAAAATGCCGGGAACCACGCCTGCTTTTGCGCGTAGGCCAGCAGCGCCACAAAGGCCCGCGGCGTCACCAGATCGTGCCGCGATAACCCGGAACCGTCCGACTGCACCACGTCGTCCGGCGCGATTCCCGCCTTGGCATAAAACGCCTTGGGAAAGTCCAACAGTTCGTCGGAATCTTTCCAGCGGCCATCCGGACGCGCTGCCGCGCGCAACAAAACCTCTGTGTGGAGATTCTGGCTGATCTTGTTCACCAGCTTCACCGAATCTGCCAAACGAATCGAAAGATGCTCCGCCAACACGGTGCGCGAAGCCTCCATGGGATCTGGGTCGTGCTGTGTGCGAACCGTACCCTTCCACTTCACGCCGCGATCCGCCAACAGACGCGCCAACAACGCCGCCGCATGTTGCGCCGGTTCCTGAATCGCCAGTACCAGCTTGCGCGGTTCGCTCTTCGCCGGCAACACTCCGCTCACGATCACCGTGTCCGCGCCCGGCTCGCGGGTCAACCGCAAATCGGCCTTCTCCTTGGGGCCCACCGTGGCCACCAGGTTCTTCACCGTAAATTCCTCGATGCGCGGTTGCATCTCCGCAGCGACCGGATCGCCGCTCTTCTCCCCCGGCGTCAGCAGCAGCGTCGCAGTGTTGTCGTCCACCACCAGAGCAGAAATTGGCGCGCCGTATTCCCAGACCATATCGTCGATTTCCCAGCCATCCGGATAGCGCTCGCGCGGAAAGTACGAGTCATCGCCCACAATATCTCCGCTAATTTCTTTTAGTCCGCGCGCCGCCACCGCGTCCGCCAGTTCCGCGAGTACTTTTTCCGGTGGACCGTCAAATTCCTCTTTCGTATCGAACGGATATTTGCGGTTGGAAAGGTTCGGGTCGCCGCGCCCCACCAGAATCAAATCGCCCGCCAGTTTCCCGTCCGCGCTCTGCGCGCCGTTCGTTTCCACCGTTGTGCGGAAGCGGTAGTCGGGCCCCAGCTTGTCCAAGGCCATCGCGGTCGTGAGTAGCTTCATGTTCGAAGCCGGCACAAAATATTTGTCGGCATTTCTCTCGTACAAAACCTCGCCGGTAATCGCGTCCACCACCAACAACCCCCACTCGCCTTTGTCCACCGGCGCAGTCTGCACCAAGTGCTCGACGCGGTCTGAGAAACGCAGTGACGCCGCCGTCGTGGGCGGGGCCGTCGTCGGTCTCACCGTACCCGTAGCCGTGGCGTCCCCACCTTGCTGCGCCCGTGCATTCGGCACGATTCCGGCGCTGCAGCCAAACAAACTCAACCCCAAAATGGTTCGCAACAACGTTTCCCGCACGCTTTTCATAATTCCTCGTTGGCAAAATCCCCGGACTGCAAGTATATTCGAAAGTCTACGGGGGCTCTTCTCGCCAATGGCCTGGGAAATCAGGCGCCGTACGGAGCGGCAACCCTCAGCCCGCTGTTCAGCCTCCCTGAGCTTTTGGCAATCATTTTTTGTACCCGATATCTCTGTTTAAAGGTGATGCGAAATGAAAAAGTTGCTTCCTTTGATTCTGGGCCTCGCGTTGATTGCTGCGCCGCTCTCCGCCGCCGACGATAAGAAACAGACCGAGCGGCTGGAAAACTGCGGCACGGTGGTTCAGGAAATTATGGACATTCCCGACAACATTCCTCAGGACCTCATCGATAAGACGTACTGCATCGTCGTCTACCCCTCAGTGGTCAAGGCCGCTTTCGTTGTGGGCGGAAGCTACGGCCGCGGCGCGATGACCTGCCGCACCGGTGAGGCCTTTAACGGCCCCTGGAGCGCGCCCACCATGATGGCGCTCGAAGGCGGCAGCGTCGGATTTCAGATCGGCGGACAGGCCACGGATTTCGTGCTGCTGATCATGAACGGCCGCGGCGCTAAGGCCATCCTCAGCAATAAGGTTCAATTGGGCGTGGATGCTTCCGCGGCTGCCGGACCGAAGGGCCGCAACGCCGAGGCCGCCACTGACGTCACTCTGCGGGCCGAAATTCTGTCGTACTCGCGCGCCCGTGGCCTCTTCGCCGGCATCTCGCTGGCCGGTTCCACGGTGCGCCCGGACAATTCCTCCAACACCAAGCTTTATCATAAGGACGTGTCCGCCGAAGATATCGTCTTCAAAGGCGCCGTTTCTGTCCCGGCGTCAGCCCAGAAGATGATCTCCTATTTGAACAAGAAATCGCCCAAGAACCTCTCTTCGGGCAAAGAAATCTAGCTGCCGGATAGTCCATCGTTTCATTGATTTGCAGAGGCCGGCGCGAGCTGGCCTCTTTTTCTTGACTTCTATCCGTAAATGACCTATGGTCATTAATGAATAGAGGTCACAGCATGACTCCCACTCCTGCCCCCAAGAACGAATCGCCGGATCGCCGCTCCCGCCGCAGCGCCGAACTTCGCGAGCGCATCTTCCGCGCCGCCCTTGAACTATTCGCGCAAAAGAGCTTCGCCCAAACCACCGTCGAGGACATCACCACCGCCGCCGACGTCGGCAAGGGCACTTTCTTTAACTATTTCCCAAGCAAGGACCACATCCTCCTGGCTTTCGGCGAAATGCAACTGCAGCGGTTGCGTGAAGCCGTAGACAAAGCGCGTCGCACGAACCTGCCGCTTCGGCAATTCCAGCGTTCGTTGATTACGCTGATGACCAATGAGCCGATTCGCAATCCGGACGTGATCCGGGCGCTGCTGCTGGCGTTTCTTTCCAATCCGGAGGTGCGGCAAGCGATGATGGACCTTCAGACCAAGGTGCTGGCCCTGCATTCGGAAATGGTGCAGCTTGGGCAGGAGCGCGGCGAAATCCGCAGCGATCTGGCTCCTATCGAAGTGGCGCAGGTTTTTCGGCAGACCATTTTTGGAACCCTGCTGATCTGGTCGCTCTACGGCGACGCTTCGCTGCCGTCGCGCATGGACTCGGCCTTTGAAATCATCTGGAGCGGCCTGGCGCCGCGTCGCCAACCGGGTAACGTTTCGAGCCCCACACTCGTAGTTCCCATGTTCATGTAAAGGAACCTCGCTATGAAACTGAAACGGTTTATTCCCGTGGTCATCGTGCTGGCGCTCATCGCAGTGGCCGCGTACTCGATGGGCTGGTTCCGCCATGACAGCGGCCTGCAAGGCTCCGGCACGGTTGAAGCCCGTGACATTCGCGTCGGCTCCAAGGTTGGGGGCCGCATTGACAAGGTTCTAGTGCGCGAGGGCGACCCCGTGCAAGCCGGACAAGTGCTGATCACCTTTGACGACAAAGAATTGCTGGCTTCGCTGGCGCAAACGCGCGCCAACGCCGAAAAGGCCCAGCGCGGTTTTCGGCCGGAAGAAATTGAAGAAGCGCGCGCCGCCGCCGCGCAAGCCAGGGCGGAATACGATCAGCGCAGAAACGGCTACCGCCAGGAAGATATCGACGCGGCACAAGCCGACCTGGATCGCGCTACCGCGGATGAAATCCGCGCCCGTCTGGACTACGAGCGTTACGATGCCCTGGCAAAGAAGGACCTGGTTTCCAAACAGCAGCGCGACACCGCCGAAGCCAACTGGAAAATGGCGGTGGCGCAGAAGAACAATACGCAGCACAAGCTGGACGAACTGAAGCGCGGCTACCGTCCCGAGGAAATCGCGTCGGCCGAGGCTCGGTACCATCAGACTCAAGCGACCCTTGAAAAACTCGAACGCGGAAACCGCCGCGAGGACGTAGAGATGGCGCGCGCGGCGCTGGCCTACGATGAAGCGCGCTTTCGCGAACGACAGGTGCTGGCGCCTTCCGATGCCACGGTGGAAGTTCTCGACGTGCGCCCTGGTGACTTGATTCCGCCCAACACGCCGGTCGCCACGCTGCTCGAGCGCGACCAAATCTACGTGCGCATTTACATCCCGGAAACCATCATCGGCCAGGTGCATGTCGGGCAAAAAGCCGGAATCCGCGTGGACTCGTTTCCCAGCCAGGTTTTTGAGGGCGTGGTCGAACAGATCAACCAGCAGGCCGAGTTTCTTCCGCGCAACGTCCAGACGCGCGAAGAACGCGTCCACCAGGTCTTTGGCGTAAAGGTGCGCATCAACGACCCGTCGCATCGCGTACTGGCCGGCATGGCCGCGGAAGTGAAGCTCGATTCGCATTCCTAAAGAAAAGTCATGACTACCTTCGACCAACCCGCGATTCAGGCCCAGCACCTGGTGCGACGCTTCGGCACGTTCACGGCCGTGAACGATGTCAGCTTCCGCGTCGAGAAAGGCGAAATCTTCGGATTCCTCGGCCCCAACGGCAGCGGCAAAACCACCGTCATCAAGATGCTCACTGGACTTCTCCCGCTCACTGCCGGCGAAGCCACTGTGCAAGGCATCGATGTGCGTACCGATGCTGAAAGCGTGCGCGAAAACATCGGCTACATGTCGCAGAATTTCAGTTTGTATACCGACCTCACGGTCACCGAAAACCTCAAGTTCTACGGGCGGATCTATGGCTTGCCTGAGGACCGCCTACGCCAACGCCTGGACGAAATCGTGCAGCTCAACGGACTCGGTCCATATTTGAATCGCCTGGCGGCACAGCTTTCCGGCGGCTGGAAGCAGCGGCTCGCGCTGGGCTGCGCCATGCTCCACGAGCCAAAACTAATTTTCTTGGATGAGCCTACTGCGGGCATCGATCCGGTGGCGCGCCGGCAACTGTGGGATCTGCTCTTCGAGCTTTCCGCCCATGGCATCACCTTCTTCGTGACCACGCACTATATGGACGAAGCGGAGCGCTGCAGCCACGTGGCCTACATTTATTTTGGCAAAGTCATCGCCGACGGAACTCCCGACGCGCTTCGCGAACTGCCGGAGGTGAATCCTCCTGGCACTTATCGCGTGGAAATTTCCGCGCCGCATGTCACCAGTGCGTTGCGTGTCGCGCGCACTATCCCAGGCGTGCGCGGCGCCACCATTTTTGGCCAGTCCATTCACGCGCAAATCGACGACGACCTGGGCCTCGAGCACCTTCGCGCGCAACTCAAAGAGCACAATCTCGTCGTCGCCGAAATTCGTCCGCTGGCGCCCAGCCTGGAAGACGTTTTCGTCGAATTGACCTATCGTCACCAGGCCATGCAGGAAAACGGCGCAAAGGAAGGCACACATGCTTAATCCTTTTCGCGGTTTTGGCGCCGTCTTTTACAAGGAAACGCTGCATGTGCGGCGCGATTTTGCCACGCTTTTCTTCTCGCTCATTATCCCGATTCTGCAGATGTTCCTGCTGGGCTTCGGCATCGACACCAACATCCGCCAGATCAACACGGCGGTCTACAACGCCGACGGGCGGCGCGAGAGCCGCGAACTCCTGGACCGCCTGCGCAACTCCGACACGTTCCATATCTACCGCTTCGTGAACAACGACAAAGACCTGAATGACGCGATCATCTCCGGCAAATGCCGTGTGGGCATCAAAATTCCCGTTGACTACTCCGACAAACTGCTTCACGGCATGAGCGCGCAAGTCCTCGTGCTCATTGACGGCTCGGATTCTTCCGTGGCCGGGCAAGCCATCAATGTCACCACCGCCATCGGCCTCGACGAATCGTTGCGCCGCGTGCTTTCCAGCAGTGATGCAGCCTTCGCCGTGGAAATGCGTCCAAAGATTCTTTTCAATCCTGATTCCCGCTCGCCGAATTTCTTTCTGCCCGGCCTCACGGCGGTACTGCTGCTTAACGTCACCACCTTTCTTACAGCCTTCTCCATCGTGCGCGAGAAGGAACGTGGAACCCTGGAGCAGCTTTTCGTCACTCCGGTACGGCCCATGGGCCTGCTGCTCGGCAAGCTGCTTCCCTATCTCGGCATCGGTTTCTTCGAACTCTGCATGATCGTCTTCGCCATGCGTTTCATTTTCTCCGTGCCCATTCACGGCAGCGTCATTCTGCTGGCGTTTCTTTCTCTTCCGTACATCTTCGTCTCGCTGTCGCTGGGGATTCTCATTTCCAGTAAGGCCACCTCGCAGGCTCACGCCATGCAATTGGCGTTTCTCACCATCCTGCCGAGCATCTTTTTCTCCGGCTATATTTTCCCGCGCGAAACCATGCCCAAGATTTTCTACTTCATCAGCTATTTCGTTCCTGCTACCTATTTCATCAACATCACCCGCGGCATCATTCTACGCGGCGCCGGCTGGACGCATCTGTGGATCGACGCGCTGGCGCTGTTCCTGATGGGCTCGCTGCTGCTGGTCATCGCCGCGCGGCGCTTCCACAATAAAGTCATCACCGCGTGATATCCTGTTTTGAGCGTTCGCTCTCGTTTCAACTCCCAGTTTCCAGAAAGGCGCCCGCGCCGGAAGGCGGCGGCTACACGCGCCTTGTCATTGAGGAGTGCCGAGTTTCTTTTTTCTAATTTTCGGTTTTTCTAAGCCAGGGGAATCGTTCGTGTCTTGTCCAATCTGCCAAAAGCGCAAGGCGGGCCGCTTTTGTCCCGCGAAAGCGGAAAAAATCTGCGCGGTCTGTTGCGGAACGGAGCGCGAAGTTACCATCGATTGCCCGCCGGACTGCGGCTATCTGGTTTCCGCGCACCGCTACGAGGACCAGCATCCCCGCTCGCTTTCCGCGGACACGCCGCTTCTCGACGTGCGTATTCCTTCCGACGCCATTCACGCAAACGGACAACTGCTTTCCGCCATGGCCTTTACCATCGCCAAAGCCTGCGCCAGC
>Ga0335081_10021655_pt1 | contig 10402 bp, 11 predicted proteins | sample Lox_Sample_35_FD_206713 | JGI IMG/M metagenome (GOLD analysis project Ga0335081, IMG submission 206713) | Soil microbial communities from Loxahatchee National Wildlife Refuge, Florida, United States - Lox_Sample_3.5 | ecosystem: Environmental > Terrestrial > Soil > Wetlands | place: USA...
GCATTGGTGGTGTCGAAGTGGCCTATCTGTCTGCCGCGGAAATCACCCAGCAACTCGGCCAAGGCGCCGCGCATCTTGGTATTACCGGTGAAGACCTCGTGCGCGAGATGATCCCGCAGTCCGAGCAGCGCGTGGTGATGATCACGGGCCTGGGCTTTGGCTTCGCCAATGTCGTCGTCGCCGTGCCGCAGGCCTGGATCGACGTGCACAGCATGGCCGATCTCGACGATGTCGCGACCGCCTTCCGCCTCAAGCATGAGCGCAAGATGCGATTGGCCACCAAATACGCCAACCTGACCCGCTCGTTCTTCGCCGAACACGGCGTGGTCGACTACCGCATCGTCGAAAGTTCCGGGGCGACCGAAGGCGCGCCCGCAGCCGGCACCGCGGAAATGATCGTCGATATTACGACGACCGGCGCAACGCTCGCGGCCAACGGTCTCAAAGTGGTCGAGGACGGCGTAATCCTGCGCTCGCAGGCAAATCTCGTCGCCGCCCGCGCCGCTACCTGGGACAGCGCGCAACGCGACAGTGCCCGGCTCCTGCTTGATCGGATCGCCGCCCAGAAGCGCGCCGCCTCCTTCAAGGAGGTCCGCGCCCGTTTCACCGGCCTCAACGAAACGGTGCTTGCCGCCGCCCGCGAAAGGTTCGGCATCGCCGCTCCGTTCGGTGGCCCAACTTCTTCCGGCATGCTCACGCTACATTGCCCACCCGAGCAGGTTCAGGCGCTTGCCGGATTCCTGCGCGACTACGGCGCCGAGGCGGTGTCGGTGGCCGGCCTTGACTACGTCTATACGCGCGACAACCCACTCTATGCCAAGCTTGCCGCCGAACTCGATAGGCGCGCCTGACCTTGCAGAGCAATATCTGCCCCAGCATTTAGATTGGGCATCATCCTTTCGGAAGACCGGCTTCCACTTTGGCGGATTACGCTCTACGCGGTATGGCCGTCGAAGGCGCCCGGCTTCGGCAGCTTCTTATCGCGTTGCGGTGTCATCTTTGCCGTGTCCGGCGCGTGCGGAATGCCGCGAGGGCCAAGCTTGTTACGTGCGATATCGTCCTCGGTCGGACGATCTTCTTCGCGGTTCCGGTCTGCCATTGCTCGCTCCTTATGACGGCAACAACCTACAGAAGCCGCGGTTCCGACCACCTTCCGCTTTTTCCAGCGCATAATTCGGTAGAAGCGGTCGCCAACGTGATGCGTGGTCTAAGGCTCACGGACGCGAAATACGACGAAGTGCGACAGTGAGAAGTTCACGATAAAGCTCGCCAGGATGGCGGCGGCTTTGGCGAGCGCAATTGGCAGCAGCAGATAACGCGCGGCCAGGATCAGCGTCGCGGTGTTGGCAAACCAACCGACGACCCCGGACGCGACAAAGGCCGCGTAGTCGCGCCAGCGCAGCTTGCGGCCCGATTCGGCGGCAAAGGTGATCGACGAATTCATAACATAGGAGCCGGTGACGGCGACGATCCAGGCGACCAGATTGGCCGCCACAAGCGTCAGGGCTGCGACGCTGCCGCACCGGCACCAGTCGGCCATTCCGTCGATGGCAGCCAACGCATGCGGCGAATGGCCAATCGCCGAGCGCGCCAGCAAGAATACGCTGAAATCGACCACAGTATTGAGCACGCCAATCAGTCCGAAGGAGACCGCTTTGAGGCTAAGCGCGCGGTTGCGCCACGCCTCAAGCAGCTTTTCACGAGCCCAATCATAGGGGGAAACGCCGGTCATTCGCGGTCTCGCATAGCACGCGGCGCCAGCCGGCGCGACACTGCGGGCGGATTGGGCTATAAATCAGTTTGTCAGGATCGAACCGATGACCGGCACCAGCAAGTCCGCAATCGCCGCCCTGCCGCGCGATCGCTACCCCGCCGACGGCGACGCGGCGCGCGGCCTTTCGATCATTGTGCCGCTTTATAACGAGGCAGCCTCGCTGCCGCGCCTGCACGACAGACTAATCGCGATCGCGCAAAAGCTCGCGGCAACGCGTTCGCTCGCCTGCGAAGTGGTCTATGTCAACGACGGCAGCAGGGACGACACGCTGGCGATCGCCCGCACCCTCCCGGCAACAACAATCGATGTCCAAGTGGTGTCGCTGTCGCGCAACTTCGGCAAGGAGGCGGCGCTGTTGGCTGGGCTCGACAATGCCCGGCTCGGTGCAGTCTTGTTCATCGACGGCGACGGCCAGCACCCCCCTGCCCTCATCGAAACTCTGGTTGGCCATTGGCTCGATGAGGGCTGTGACGTCGTCTACACCGCGAAGGCGCACCGGGCGAATGAATCGATCCTCCGGCGGATCGCGGTGAAGAGCTTCTACCTCCTCATCAATTGGGGTGCGCGCATCAAGATTCCGGAGGACGCCGGCGACTTCCGGCTGTTGTCGCCGCGCGCCGCGAATGCGCTACGCCAGATGCCGGAGCGCAACCGGTTCTTCAAAGGTCTCGCAAGCTGGATCGGCTTCCGGCAAATGCGCATCGACTACGAGCCGCAGCCGCGCACTGACGGACGAAGTTCCTGGAACGCACGATCGCTGATCGGGCTGTCGCTCAACGGCCTGACCGCATTTTCGGTGGCGCCGTTGCGCCTGGCGACGCTGCTCGGCTTGCTGATCGCTGCGGTGGCGCTGATCTACGGTGCCAGCATCCTCTACGAGACGCTCGCTCATGGGGTTCGCGTTCCCGGCTATCCGTCGCTGTTCGTCGGCATGATGGTGCTCGGTGCCGTGCAGCTCATCGTGCTCGGCATTGTCGGCGAATATGTCGGCAAGATTCTTTACGAGATAAAAGGCCGGCCGGTCTATTTCATCGCCGAACATGAGCTGAAACTGCGCGAGGATGGAATCCGGTCAGCGGCCGACACACGCACCGCAGCCGAATGAGCGAAGTTGCACAGCGCCGCATCTGGCTTTGCGCCGACGACTACGGAATTTCGCCCGCAGTCAATGCCGCAATTCGGGACCTGATCAGCCGTCGCCGGCTCAACGCCACTTCGGTGATGGTTGTGGCGCCGAGCTTTCGGCAGGCCGAAGCAACGGCACTCATCGAACAAGCGGGCCAGCATGCGGCGATCGGACTGCATGTCACGCTGACAGCGCCGTTCCGCCCGCTCTCGCAAGCCTACGCGCCGATGCGCAACGGCGCCTTTCTCACCCTCACCGCAACGGCCGGACGGGCCATTGCCAATGTGCTGCAGCCGCAAGTGCTGGAAGCGGAGATCGAAAGCCAGTTCGCGGCGTTCCGCGAAGCGTTCGGCCGCGTCCCGGATTTCGTCGATGGCCACCAGCACGCGCATCTGTTTCCGCAAATCGATGCCGCACTCATGCGGGTCGCGAAGCGGGCGGCACCGCAAGCGTGGCTGCGGCAGTGCGAGCGCGCCGCGGCGGCGCCAAAGCCGCTGTCAGACCCGAAAGGCCTCATCCTCGACGCATTCAGCCGCCGCTTCCGCCGGCTTGCCGCGCAATCCGGCATGCGCACCAATCCGGCCTTCGCCGGCACCTACGCATTCAACGCCAAATCCGACTACACGCGGCTGTTTCCGGTCTTTCTCGAAGGCCTGCCCGAGGGCGGCGTAGTCATGTGTCACCCGGGAAGGGTCGACGCCGAATTGTCTCGGCTCGACCCCGTCACCGATCTACGCGAGCGCGAACACGATTACCTCGGCGGCGAAATGTTCTCGGCATTGCTCACCGCACGGCGGATCACGCTTGCTTGAGCGATGGCGCGCTCGGGCCAGCCGGCTTCAGCCGGGATCGTGAGCGGACGAAAACTGGACACCCACCCGGTTGCCGGTTTTCCAGACGACGTAACACGCAATCGTGCCGCGCGTGCCGTCGATCGCCAGCGAAAGATGTGTCGGAATTTTTGTTGCGTCTCGCACCAGCAGGCAGGCGCCTTTCTCGGAAATGTCGAGAACCGCGCAATCGATCGATGCGGTTGCTGCGTCGGCCAGAAGAATCCGACCCGTCTTCATCTCGGGCGAGCGGATAGATGTGCGTCGCTCGCTCATCAATGACCGCGCCCGCGCTTCGCCGCCAGCGGATAGGTCGGGATGAACTCGACGCCGATTGTGCCGCCCGACCGCCACACGACCGAACACTGCCGGCGCAACTGGCCGTCGTGAGACAGCAGGAGATAAAGATCGTTCGGCAGTTGCTCCGCCGCGCGCACTTTCAACCGCGCGCCGGTCGCCGAAAGATCGAGCATGAAGCACGGTCCGAGATCGGTGCCGTCAGCGCTCAACAGTCGCGCCCCATGGCGGACCAGACGACGCGAGACCTTGCGAAGTTCCGGGCGCATGGCCGCCGCCTATCGACTCCGAAGCCGTCCGAATTGACGCGGAACGCGATCATCGGGCGTCGGCACCGACAAGAACGGCGATGCCGCGCCGTCAGCCGGCACGGTTTGGGGCGACGCGGTGGAGCCCGGCCGTTTCGCCGCAGCGCCGTCGGCCTCTTTCGTGGTATTCTGCCGCACCTGCCAGAAACGCAGAACCCGGCCGGCGGTCGACCGCGACAGCTTGATATACTCGCCCCGCGTGGCTTCGAGGTCCTGCTCGGACGTACGGGCACCAAAATAGCGGCAGGTCAGGATCGCGCGCACCGTGCGCCAATCCAGCCCCGCGGCCTTGCACGGAATCAAAAACGCCTCGCGATGATTGCTCTGCACCAGGTCGGCCACGAGCTTGAGCGGCGCCTCGCAAAGGATCGCCAAGCCGGCGATCACGTCCGCCGCGCGATCATTGCGGGCGAATTCGTACAAGGCGGACTCGTTGAGCTCGCCCTTGGCGCGCAGCGCAGCCAGCCGCTCATGGGCATCCTCGAAATCGCGCTCGCTGAGGAAGCCTGCCTCGTGCTGCGCATCGTCGGTGATCGAGGCGAGGACGCGCTGGATGTTGTTGCGGCTCTCGGGACCCGCGACCGCCAGCAGACGCTTGCGGACAGCCTCGGTCGCACGCATCAGCAGCTCGCGAAACAGCCGCACCGGTACGTCGAGACGCAGGCCGACGATCTCCGCCAAGGTTTCGTCACGCTCGGAGTGTTTCACGAGCGTCGCAAAACCATTGTCGGAGAACTTTGCACCGGAGTTCTCGGCAAGCTTGCGGAAGACCTGCCCGTCGCCGCGCTGCAGCAGCACGTCGGTCACAGTCGTGCCGAGTTGCGCCCGCGTCGAGATCGCCAGGAGATGGGCCTGCGTCTGAGTATTGGCGATTTCGATCAGATCGGAATCGCTCAGCCGGCGCGACCGCGTCAGGATCGGTTCGGCCACCGCGATATTCTCGTCGCGCGCGAGCTTGCGTACCACCTCGATCGGCGCGTTGTTGATCGGCGCGAGACGCTGGCTCAATTCGGTGAGCGCCTTGCCCTCGATGCGCTTGATCAGATGGCTCAAGACGTCATCGAATACGTCGATCTGTTGATCGTTAAGACGATCGGCATCGCTGACGAACAGATCGGTAATGCGGCGCAGCGCGTCGACGCGTTTGTCCTTGGAGCCGCTCTGAATTGCGGTCTCCAACTCGCCAATCAATGAATGGGCGTCTTGCATCACTTGAGCTTTACCCGGCGCCTATTGGCAACGAAGGGACAGCGTCGTGCGGCGTTGTGCAGTGTGCCGGGGTACAGCTGACTGCAGCAGTGAAAATATGTACGAGACTCTAACAAATGGTTGAGACCAAACTACCGTTGCGCATCGAATCGATTACAATTGCGCGGGCCGCTCCTATTCATCGATGCTTATTCGGCATAAGCATTCGCTATTGCGACAAGACGGATACTTTGTCGCACGCCGACTGCACGTGGCATCGACTTCGCGATACATTTGCCGCGGCAGTCGACTTCCTGAGCTCTGCTTGGGCAATCCCTGCTGTGGCGACGGCGCGGCGGGGTACCGCGCCGTCCGCTTCAGCAGCATCGGTGCGCAACGCCAAGCGAAAAGGACCGGCGCGATGGCGCAGCGGCCCTTCGCTATCGATGCCGGCGAGCGTCAGATCACGACGACTTTGGTTCCGACCTTCACCCGGCCATACAGATCGATGACGTCCGAGTTGCGCATGCGAATGCAGCCGGACGACACCTGGGTGCCGATGGTCCAAGGCTCATTGGAGCCGTGGATACGATAGAGCGTCGAGCCGAGATACATGGCGCGCGCTCCGAGCGGATTGTCTGGACCGCCAGCCATGTAGCGCGGCAGATCGGGACGGCGCTTGAGCATGTCATCCGGCGGCCGCCAGTCCGGCCACTCCCGCTTGGCGGTGATCGTCTTTTCGCCCGCCCAGGTAAAGCCGGGCCGGCCGACGCCGATGCCGTAACGCAGGGCCCGGCCGTGATCTTCGATCAGATAGAGAAACTTATCCGGCGTATCGATGATGATGGTGCCGGGAGTTTCATGACCGTTATAGGCGACTTCTTGGCGCTCGAATTTCGGATCCATCGGCGGATGCGCCATATCGCCCTCGCCGGAAGGCGCATAGCCTTGCGCCGGTATGGCCGCCTGCTGCTCATAGCCTTGCTGCACGGCGTAGCCCGGCTGCTGCACAGCATAGCCTTGCGGGGCGTAGCCCGGCTGGACGGCGTAGCCGGGCTGTTGCAGAGCATAGCCTTGCGGCGCGGCCGAGTAGGAGATCTGCTGCGCCGGCTGATAGCCCTGCGGCGCCGCGGCCTGACGCGCCATGCCGCCAAACAGAAATTCGATCAGTCCACCGCCGAGGCTGGGTCCGGTCGGTTGGGCATAGCCTGCGGCCGACGGCTGCGGCATCGGCGGCTGCGCCGAACGCGCATAGAGTCTTTGGCTTGCCGCATATGCGTCGGGGTTGATGGCGAGAGGATCGGCCGAAGCCGGCGCGGCGAACGCACTCGCCGCGAGAACGCAGACATAGATGTGGCGCATGTGTGAACTCTGTACCCTTACGCAACTCTACTTCGCGCGAGTCACACGCCGCCAAACAGCGCGCCGCGCTCGCAAACGAGTACAGGCTCAAACCTCGACTGTTTGGTAAATATCGCTCGTCGCCTTTTCGCGACCGGCAATCTTCGTCCATTGTTCATCAAGTTAGAGTATATTTTGAGTGAATGACGCCACGTCATGGTTAATCAAAACTGTGCAGACGTGGCTGCGGGCCGTGAACGGCGTATTAAGCCGGCAACGCCTAGTGTCGCTTCCGGAATCCGACCGGTGAAGCCATGGCCGCGCCGCGCAAAGTCTTCCGTATCGAAGAGATGGCAGTGACGCGGCTCCCCGAGCGCGAAGCGCCGCGCAGCGATGCCGAGCTGTTGCGGGAGATCGGCGCACTTCGCGAGATGCTCGCGGCCGCCGATCGTTGGCAATCGGGTAGCGGCCCGATGGGCGAAGCCGAAACCGAGCGTCTCGCCTCGCAGCTCAGTCGTATTGTCGGCGCCATCGGCGGGGGCATGGCGGCCCCGGCCGGCGATACCGCCGTCGAACCACCGTCGTCGATGACGCGGATCGCACATGAGCTAGAGGCTGTCGTTGCCGGCACCGAGCAGGCGACACAGAAGATTCTCGCGGCCGCGGAAGAGATCGACCAGCTTGCCAACAATCTCTCGGCGGCTCTTTATGGCAGGGTCGAACAGGGGCTGGCACAGGATATCCGCGATCTGGTGATCCGAATCTTCGAGGCCTGCAATTTTCAGGACCTGGCCGGGCAACGCGTCGCCAAGGTCATGACGACTTTGCACGCGATTGAGCTGCACATCGAAGGCCTGCTCGACGAGATCAGGAACATGCCGAAGGCAAAACGAAGCGACGGCACCCAGTTCCTGCACGGCCCGCGGCTCGACAACGAAGCCGGTCACGCCACCCAGGCCGAAATCGACGCCTTGTTCGCTTCCTAGGCACGATCCGGAAAAAGCCCGCCCGCGGACTTGATCCGCGGGTGGAAGCCGGCGTTCCGAAGATCATGTTCGATCGAGTTGCCAGAGCAAGAATCGATTCAATCTGAAGCGATTTTGCTCTTGGCCTCGATCCTGATCGCCGCGAAACAGGTGAGCGAGGTCGCAGCAAAAGCCGCAACCAGCATCAGTCCCGCTGCGTCCGATATCCGTTCGTCGACATAGGTCAAAACCACCGGCGCCACCGATTGCACGATGAGGAACGGTCCGCCGATGCGGCCGACCAGAAGGCCGTATCCCGTTGCACCAAACAGCGCGAGCGGCACCGTGCCGCGCGCAATCGTCATCAGCCCGTTGGCCATGCCATAGGCAACGGCAAAGAGCGCGGCAATCGTTACTGAGAACGGCAACGCTGCGAGCAGCACAAAGGCCGCGACGAGGAGGCTGATCGCACCGCGCGCGATCGACAGCGGGTGCAGGCGCCGCGCCACGGTGAGTTCGCCGATGCGCGCTAGGACCTGTGCCGGCCCGAACAACATGCCGATGACCACGACGGTCGCGGGCGCCAACCCGAAGCGGGTGAAAATTGCCAGCAACTGCGCCGACAGCGCCGACGGCACGAAGGCGTAAGCGGCGAAGGCTGCGGCAACCAACATGAAGGTGAGGCCGCGCGCCGGCAATGTCTCCTTTGCCGGCGGCGCAGAGTGCACCGGTCGCGGCGCCGCCGTGGCGCGCCGGCGCGGCAGCGCGAAGGCAAGTAACGGTGCGCCGACGCCGGCCAACAATGCTGCATAGACGAGATAAGTACCGCGCCAGCCGACGACTCCGATCAAGAACTGCGTCGCCGGCCAGCTCACCGTGGAGGCAAAGCCGCCGGCGAGCGTGAGTGTCGTGATCGGGGCGCGCGCTGAAGCGCCGAAGATACGCCCGAGTGTGGCGAAGGCCGGATCGTAGAGCGAGGCTGCCATCGCCACTCCGAGCACCGTCCAGGCGGCGAAATAGGTGGAAGCGGTCGGTGCCGCCACGAGGCCGCACAGACCCGCAGCGCCGATCAGCGAGCCGCATGGCATCACGACATGGCCGCCGTGGCGATCAATCATGCCGCCGACATGGCGCGACACCGTTCCGCCGACAAAGAGGCCGAGAGAAAAGCCCGCCATCGCCTGAGCTTTGGACCAGCCGTGATCGGCCGCGATCAGCGGCACGGTCAGCACCGGTGGATAGAACAGGGCACCCCACGACAAGATCTGGGCGACGCCCAGCACGCTGACGGCACGCCATGGCCCAACAGCGAATTCCTTGAGCTTCGGCATCTCAGCCGCCGTCGGCGCGGCGCCGCCTAACGGAGCATTGGCGAGCCCTGTTGGCGAAAACGCCTCGCGCGTTTGACGTTGCGTAGCGATGCAAAACGCGGCTGAACCTAGCGGGCGGCCGGCGGCGGCTTGGTGCCGGCGCGCGCGGTGCCTTCAGGAGCGCAGCGCACGTAGACGCCGGTGCCGTAGCGGCCGGCGACTTCGGGATCCATCCAGCGCAGCACCATGGTGCGGCCGTCGAAGGAGACAATTTCGCGATCCTGTGCGCCGCCGGCATCGCCGGGCGGGCCGACATAGTTCTTGCCGCTCTGACTGCCCTTGAGCTGGAGCTCCTGCAGGTCGGCGCTGTCGGCGAGATACATCATGACGCCGCCGTTCGGTCCGCGGTTGATCACGACCGGTTGGCCGCATTGACCGCGCGCGGCGGCTGTCGTGCGCGCGAGATCGGTGTCGTTGTGATAGGCGCCGTAGCCCCAGCGGCCGACGAACTCTTCGGCCCGGTATTGCGAGGGGATGGCCGGTGTCGTGACCGGCGCCGGGGTCGCGGTCTGGACCGGAGGCGGGCTCGTGGTACAGGCCGAAAGCGCAATGGCGACTGCGGCGCTCGCGAACAAGCAGACTTGGCGCGCGCTCATAAAGGATCTCCCTCGGACATCGGCAGGGCAGAAATCGCCGCCGGCCACCGCAATTGCTGCCGTTTTAACCCGCCGGTTCTTTCGACTTTGTTTCAAATTGTCCCCACTGGGCGACGAGATACCGATATTAGGGCCCGGATTTGGCGGCGTGCGGCCCGTTGCGACGCTTGGCCCCGTTGCGGCCGCCACGCGCAGGCGCAGCCGGTGGTCGGGCCGCGAGCGACGGCGGTCGCGGGTCCTTGAGCGGCGGCGCGAGGTGAATGCTCAATTCCCGCATCTTTTCCGGATCGTCGAAGAAGTCGCTGTCGGCGCGATAGCCCGCGGCATGGATGCCGGCGATGGCGCAGATGTCGTCCATCTCATTGGCATCGCCGGTGATGCCGGCCGCACCGACGACCTCACCCTGGGCGTCACGAATGAGCTGCCCGCCGCCTTCCAGGAACAACGGATAGTCCGCAAGATTCTCGATCGACTGCATGAAAAGCGGTTTCTCGTTCGCCTTCTGCAAGACGAGCTTCGACGGCCGTCCCAGCGCCAGCGAAGCATAGGCCTTGCCGTAGCAGACTTCGAATCGCAGCATCGAGGCGCCGTCTTGCTTCTGAAAGGC
>Ga0335081_10021656_pt1 | contig 10401 bp, 9 predicted proteins | sample Lox_Sample_35_FD_206713 | JGI IMG/M metagenome (GOLD analysis project Ga0335081, IMG submission 206713) | Soil microbial communities from Loxahatchee National Wildlife Refuge, Florida, United States - Lox_Sample_3.5 | ecosystem: Environmental > Terrestrial > Soil > Wetlands | place: USA: Florida...
TGAGGAGGGTGCTCTTTCCCGACCCAGACGGCCCGAGAAGGACGAAATACTCCTTGGCACTGATCTTCAGGCTTATGTTGTCAAGCACGAGGTTCTTCCCATACCTCTTCGTGAGCCCCTCGATCACCACTTCTGACATGCCGGTTACCCCTTCACCGACCCCAGGGTAAGACCCCGAGCTAAATACCGCTGGGCGAAGACCCCCATCAGAATCGTCGGGAGCATTATGAAAACACCGGCGGCCGCCAGACCTCCCCAGTTGAAGCTCTTCTCGGCTATGATGAAACTCGTCAGGAAGAGAGGCACCGTTTGCGCCCCCGCCGGGAAGGGGGAGTAGGTTATCACCAGGGCATACAGCAACTCGTTCCAGCAGGAGATTACGCTGAGGATAATGGCAGCGATGATGCCGGGGGTCACCAGGCGCAGGCTCACCCTATAGAAGATCTGGTAGGGGGAGAGGCCGTCGATCTGAGCCGCCTCCTCGACGCTTTTCGGAACGTCGTTGAAGAAACCCATCAACAGCCAGGTCGAGAAGGGGGCTGAGAAGCTGATGTAGACTAGGATTAGGCCCCACCAGGTGTTCAGGAGGCTGATCTTCGCGATGATAATGAAGAATGGGACGACGAAGACGGCCTCCGGTATCATGGTCATGAACAGTATGAGCCTCGCCAGCCAGACGCTCCTGACATAGCGGACGAGGGAATAGGCAGCGGGTGCGGCGATGAGGAACGTGCTCACGAGGGTGGCCACGACCGCGATTATGGTGCTGTCAATCATCCAGGGGATGCTCCCGACGGCCGTCTGGCTGACCGCCCTGAACACGTTGACCTGCACGTAATAGTTGCTAAGGGTGAGCTGAGACGGGAAGAAGACGGGAGGCCTGGTGAACACCTCAAGGTTGGTCTTGACGGAGGTGACCACCGTCCAGTAGATCGGAAAGAAGTAGATCAGACACACTACGGAGAGGACAATGATCAGCAGGATGTTGAGTCGTTTCATTCGCCCTTCCCCCCTCCGAGGCCAAGATGCTCTTCCACTGAAGTGAACTTGAGCATCAGAAAAACGAAGGTGCCGATAATGGCCAAGAACAGCAGGGCGATAGCCGCCGCGTAGTGCGGCTCGAAGAAGGAGAATCCGACCACGTAGGTGTAGAAGCTGAGGATGTACGTCGAGAAGCCCGGCCCTCCGTTGGTCAGGACGTATATCAGGTCGAAGCCCTTCAATACGCCGATCGAGTTCAATAGAAAAGCCACGATGATAGAGGGCCGTATCGAAGGAAGCGTAATGAACCTGAAAGTCTGAAAGCGCGATAGCCCGTCGACGCTGGCTGCCTCGTAGAGTTGCGGGGGAACCGTCTGCAGGCCGGCGTAGATTATCAGGAACACGAATGGGGAGTACTCCCAGGTGTTCGCCAGGATTAATGAGGGCATGGCGAGACTCTGACTCCCGAGCCAATTAACCTGACCCAATCCGAAGGGACTTAGCAGGTAATCAAGAGGGCCCCAGTTCTTGTTCAAAATCATCTGCCACATCAAGCCTATCACCACCGGGGAGACCATCAGCGGGAGAAAGATTATCGTTCGAAAGACGGTCTTGAGCCTGCCGGCGTAAGAGTATAGAATGACAGCCACCACAAACCCGACCGAGTATTCAAGAGTCACCGACCCCGCGAAGTAGTAGAGAGTGTTCCGGAGGGACACGCTCAGAATCGGATCCGAGAGCATTTGCTGGAAGTTGGCCAGGGTGAAGGAACCTGCATCTGAGGTGAAAGCGTTCTGAAAAAGACTGAAGAGGGGATAGATGAAGAAGGCTAGAAAGTAGACGACTATCGGCGACGCCAGCACCAGGCCAACCCTTAGGGCCTGCCCTCGCTGCACGAGTCGCGTCGCGAGCGTGCCGAATTTAAACCAGATGCAGCGGCCCCGGTCTTAGGACTCTCTCCAGATCCCTCCCGCTTGCAGAAATCAAGATCCGGGAAATTGCAACTAACGGGGTCGAGGAGAGGTAACAGTGTTGCAGCACCTCAGGTTTCTGGAAACAAAAAAAGAGGAGGTGCAGTTCTACGAGTATGCCGTTGCGCCGGCACCGACGCATTCGGTAGTGATTGTGCTAGCACCCTGGGCTACCGTTTCTGACCCAGAGTATATGTTGGGGACTTCGCCCCTGAAGTAGGTCGAAATCTGTGGCCAGTAGGCGATGTTGGCCGGCCCCTGGACGCTGTTCTTCAGGTTGCTCAGGAGCTCGTTGGCGAGAGCGGCCGGTAGAATGTTGTGCTGGAGCGCGTACTGGAAGCCGGTGTACCTGAACGGAAGGAGGCCGTCGGCTGTGGTGTAGACTATGGATTCGGTGGGGTTTGTGGCGAATTCTTCGAACTTGAGAGCGAGCTGCAAGTTCTGTGTGTACTTGTAGATTCCAAGGCCAACACCGCCGGTCTCGGAGATGCCTCCTGGTGTTGTAGGAGCAACCGCCCAGTCGCTCGCCACCTTGGACTGCGTCGCGTTGCCGAGGAAGAGTATTGGGTACGACCAGTAGACCATCATTGGAGCGTCTCCAGCCTCAAAGGTCCCTGGAACTGTGGTGAAGGTCGCTGTCAGCGGGTCCTCGCTGTCATGAATCAGCTGGACAAACTGCCCGACGGCCTGCTGGAACATCGGAGTGTTTGTGAGGAGTTTGCCGTCGCTGGTGAACATATCCCCGTAGGGCGCGGTGACTGATCCATACAGCGAGGTGGCGTTGGAGGCGGTCCTCGGACCGCCGAGCAGGGTGAGAAAGGTCTGAATCATGTCGTCGTCGCCCGGCCCGGTCATGAACTCCATGCCATACTTGGGAGTGGGGGTGCCGCTGGCGCAGGCGTGACTACCTCCGTTGAAGAAGTTGGCAACGTCGACGGTCTGCTGCATCGAGAGTGTTTGCTTCCCTGGGTCAGGGAGCGCGTAGCCAAACTGGGTCTGGAAAGCTGCCTGGTTCGCTGTGCTGTTGAAGCATGACGGACGATAGAAGAAGAGCATCGCGTCGCCGGTGTTGGGGATGGCGTAGAGGTGGCCATTAATCTGGAACGGGGCGAGCATGCTCGGAAGGAAGTCCGTGTAGTTCCACGAGCTTGGGAAGTAGGTCGGGTTATTCACGTAGGGGTTGAGGTCCAGGAGATACTGCTGGATCGAACCGATGTATCCGACGTTGGGGAAGAATAGGACGTCGTAGGACGACTGGTTGGCCGCGAACGCCGTCTCGTAGCTCTGCAGGGCGGTGTCGAACGAGAGGGTGACGACTGTGACCTTGTCTCCAGGGTTGGCTGCCATGAAGTCAGAAGCAATCTTCTCGATGGCAGCGTCGTTGTAGCCGGACTCGGCTGCCACGGTGATGTGAGGCCCCGGCGTCATTGAAGTGTAGGCAAAGTAAGCACCTATGCCTGCGATTACTATGATTACGATTACTAGAACTGCTAGAGTTGTTTTCGCTATGCCTCGCATATCCTTGCTAGGCATGGCACGAACCCCCGGTGGTTCGCTAATAAACGTGCTGGCAATGAAGCGAGTTGCAAACACAATTCTCGGCCAATAAACCGACTGGCAGGAGGATCCTCCGATCGAAGTCGCACCGTCTGGTCGTGCAGGACCGGAAATGGGATCGAAGGCGCTGATACCTATTTCTCGCTGGTGCATGGGACGCGGTCGCGCGAAGGAGGGCGTGGCGCGGGAGTGCTTGGCGAAGGGGCTCAGGCTTATATTGCTAGACTCGCGCTGCTTTGCCGTTCCTTGTCTAAACCCACGGTTTGGATTAGGGAGGCCACGGGGGTAGTGAAGAACGTCAACCCCCTAACCATGTTCTGGGCGAACATGGGCGAAGTCGGATTTGGCGGCGGTTTTCTCTTTCTCAACATCATATTCGCGTCTTTCATCAGCTCTATACCGGGAGGGTCGAACCCCGAGGAGCTCATCCCTGCAGTGGGGGTGTTCACCATTGCGGTCGCCTTCGAAGCGTACCTCTTCTACTACATCACCCACAGCGTAGGGAGGACGAGCGGGGACTACGTGTGGCTGAGCAGGGTGATCAGCCCCACCTTCGCAGGCTTCCTGATGCTCGGCTTCGTCTTCACGGGTATTCCGTTCATAGCGGTCGACCTGTTCTTCCTCTTCTCGACGATGGCTCCCTCGTTCGCAACGCTTGGTCAGGTGACAAACAACGCTGGAGTCACTTCAGCGGCGACGGCGCTGAACTTCTACGGGGGAAGCTTCAACGCGCCTGAAGCCATCGCGATAGGGCTCGCGATAATCGCCGTGATAACGGCCATAGACATAGTACGGCCTTCGCTCGGGTTCAAGGTCCTTGCGGCGTTTGTAGCCATTGGCACGGCCGCCGCGCTCGTGATGGCGATCGTCTTCCTCGCCGCAGGGCCCTCAGGAGTCCAGTCCTCGTTGAACTCTTACCTCGGTAGCTACGGGCTCTACTACTTTAACGGTACAACGTACGTACCCGCCACCAACATCACTCAGCTGGCCACGGTACCCCAGCTCGGGGGTGGCCTCCCCTCGTTCACGTGGCTCGGTGTCTTCCTTCTTCTTCCCTTCGTGGCGATCTACATGCCATGGATTAACAACGTGGCCGCCTTCGGCGGCGAGCTGAAGAGCATAAAGAAGTCGGCGATGTACGCCACGTTCCTCGTCGTTATCGTGAGCGGCGTCCTGCTCCTCGTCTTTTCTCAGCTGTACATATCCTACGTCGGCGGGAGCGCAGTCACCTACGGCCTTGCCCAAACCTCGTCGACGATGCTCAGCGTGGCGACCATGGTCTCAGGGAACAACGTGATCCTGGGGTGGTTCATGAACCTCGGGTTCTCGCTCTGGTTCCTGGCGTCCATCGCCCAGACCATTCTCGTGATATCCAGGTATCTCCTGGGAATGGGCTTCGACAGGTTCATCCCCACGTGGTTCGCGAAGGTGAGCGACAGGTTCCACTCGCCCGTCAACGGACTTATCTTCCCGGCTGTGATTTCAGGTCTCATTACCATCTACATCATGTACAACTCGTTCCTTTCGGCGTTCACTACCACCGCGCTAGGGACAATCTACTTCGCCGGCATCGGGCTCACAGCCATGATTTTCGCCTACAAGAAGAGGGCGGAACTGAAGTCGACATCGTCGGCGCTCATCGCCTGCGGTGTCGTGGTGCTCGCCTTCTTCGCTGTCCTGACGGTGGAGTTCTTCTACTATCCGTACTTCGGCGTTAGCATCGGCAACTTGGGGGCTGCAGTTTCAGCAGGGATGAACTATTACAATCCGGCCGGCGTCCAGCAGATCTTCGGCGGCCTCCCGTGGCTCATCGTCATTTTCGGGTTCTGGATTGTAGGTGCCTTCTGGTATTCAATTAGGAAGAGATACCTCGCGAGGAAAGGCATCGACCTGTCTGCGACCTACAAGGAAATCCCGCCGGAGTAGGAACAGGGTCATAAGGCCCAGGCGCATCGAAGTCTTCTTAAGCCGTCCCGGTCCCACGTTCGGGAATTGAAGATTCTGGTGGCGGGGTTTCTCACCATCGACACCATACAACTCCCGATGCGACAGGTCACGTCCGTGGGCGGCCCTCCTGCCTACGCGGGGCTCATCTGCTCTAGGTTGGGCAACGACGTCCTTCCCCTGACCAGGGTGGGTAGCGATTTCCCCGACGAGCAGGCAGTTTGGCTGGCGAGAAACGGCGTGGTCCTCCGGGCGACTGATAGGAGCCCGAGCAAGCCCACCACTCGCTTCAAGATAACGAGAACGGGAAACGAGCGCTACATGACTCTAGCCAGCAGATGCGATGACCTTTCCTCCGGACAGATCCCCCCTGACACCCGGTTCAACGCTTCTCTAGTGAGCCCACTGGCCGGAGAGGTTTCGTCTTCCCTGCTCACTGAGATTTCGGCCCGTTCCGACTTCTCCTTCCTAGATCCGCAGGGGTTTGTGCGCGCATTTGACCGTGAAGGGAGGGTCTCAGAGGTACCTCTGAAAGACAGAAGCATACTCTCCAAGATAGACGCAATCAAGATGGACAGGACAGAAGCAGAAATGCTCACAGGGAAGAGCGACCCTCGACAGGCGTTGGGTAAGCTGGCATCCATCGGGGTACGAAAGGCCATCGTTACCCACGGCGCAGATGTCTGCAATGTCCTGGACGGCACCCGGATCTACCAGGTCTCCGTCCCCAGCAGCCCAGTGGTTGACACGACAGGGGCGGGGGACATTCTAAGCGGGGCGACCGTGTCGTGGTATCTGAAGACCAGAGACTTCCTCAGGAGCGCCTGCTTCGGGATAGCGGCAGCGTCTCTCTCCCTTCACATGATAGCACTGGCGAAGATAGACCTGCCGATGAGCGTTGATGATAGTGCAATGAGGCTCTTTGCGATGGCTGCCCCCGTGGCATCGGTCTGAGATCTAGTACGACTTACCGAAGTTCGCCAGGGAGATCGCATCGGCGCCGCAGGCGGCGCATCCCGCCTTCGGTTGCTTCTGGTCCATCGGTATGTTCAGGATCTTCCCACCGGTCGCCTCCCTCATTTTGGCCTCGCACTCTGCCTTCCCGCACCAGGGAACGCGCACGATCCCCCCGTGCTTTGCAAGTACCCTCTTCAGCTCAGGTAGAGTCCCGGCGTCGCGTGTGTTTTCGGAGAGCGCCTTCGTCGCCCTTTCGAAGAGGCTCCCGTGGATGGCCTCGAGCTCCCCTGCCACTTCCTTGGCAATCTCAGCCAACCTGACAGCCCTCTTCCCCCCGGTGTCCCTCCTGACCAGGATGGCCTGCCTCTCCTTCATGTCCCTCGGTCCGAACTCGACTCTCAGTGGGACCCCTTTCAACTCCCACTCGTTGAACTTGCGCCCAGGAGTGAGGTGGTCTCTATCATCGAGGACGGCCCTGAAGTGCCCCTTGAGCTTCTCGATCAGCTTTCTCGATTCGGCCAGGACTGCCTCCTTGTTCTCGTCGTTCACGATAGGGACGAGGACTACCTGGACGGCGGACAGTTTCGGCGGGATGATGGCACCCCTGTCGTCGCTGTGGACCGCCAGCATCACCCCGATCTCCCTCGTGCTGATCGCCCACGTGTTCTGCCACGCGAATTGCTTCTCCCCGTCCTCATCCACGAAGGATATGTCAAAGGCCTTTGAGAAGTTCTGGCCGTCCGAGTGCCAATCGGGCCCCTGGATTGCCTTCCCGTCCGGCAGGAGGTGCTCGATACTGTAGGTTGCTTCGGCGCCAGCGAACGTCTCTGACTTCGTCTTGCGGCCCATGTACCCCGGCAGCGCCATGAACTCCTCTGTTATCCTGCGGTAGATGCCCATGACCTCGTCCCGCTCCGCGTCGGCCTCCTCCCTGGTGGCGAACATGGAATGCCCCTCGTTCCAAAGGAACTCCCTTGACCGAAGGAATGGCGTGGGGTGCCTGAACTCCCAGCGGACGACGTTGTTCCACTGGTTGAGCCTCAGTGGGAGGTCCCGCCAGGACCTGATCCACTTCGAGACGACCTCGTACATCACGGTCTCCGAAGTTGGCCGGATTGCCAGCCTCTCCTCCAGCTCCGAGCCCCCGGCCTGAGTCACCCAGGCGACCTCAGGGGCAAACCCCTGGACGTGCTCCGCCTCCTTCTTCAGGAGTCTTTCCGGGATGAATATGGGGAAGTAGCTGTTCGTGATACCGACCCTCTTGAATTCTGAGTCCGTAGCGTTCTGCACGTTCTCCCATATGGCATAGCCTGATGGCCTGAACACCATGCACCCAGAGACGGGGCTGTAGTCCGCCAGCTCTGCCTTCAGGATGACCTGGGTGTACCACTCGTCGAAGTTTTCGCCTTTCTTGACAGTCATGCCTTCCTGGCTGGGCTTGGACATGGGGGGGTTCGATGACCCCTTAGTGAGCACCTAATGAAGGTGCCCCTGTCTTGGGCGTTCTACTACCATATGGATCCGAAAAGAATGATGGACACGCCGAGCAGGACGAATATTACCGTGGACCCGATCCGCAGCCTTCTCGGAGTGAGCAGCCTGCCAAGTCTGTTGCCTAGGGCGGTCTCTAGGGCTGCAGCCGAGTAGAGCCCCGAGCAAACCGATGCGAACACGAACAGGGGCGCACTATACTGCGCCACCAGCACCACGGTCAGTACCTCCGTGGCGTCCCCGGCGAGGTCCAGCAGGGCGAGAGAAGCGACCAGGGCGAAGAAGGCCCTCCACAGGCTCGCAGAGCTGGATATGCGCGACTCCTCCTTCTCCACTGCCTCTTCACCCACCAGCCCTCGGGCCTCCCAGAGGCCGTACCCCAGCATCACCACCCCGCCGGCGAGCCTGACCCAGTCAACAGGGATGACGGCTACTACTAGCGAACCTGCGGCAATTATGATCGTAGTCGTGATTGTGAAGGCCGTCGCACCGGCCAGGAAGGCGACCCGGGCTCTCACTTTGGCCGAGACAGCGAGCAGCAGAAGCGCATCCTTGTCGGTGAGCTCCGCCACGAAAATGGTCACGGCTATTGTCGCGAAGGACGCTATGGAGAGGACAGCCATTGGGCTATAGGCCCCTCCACCTGCCCAGGTGCCCTACTCCTGCTTCGGGGGCTGGCGCTGCTTTTCAGGCACAAGGTACAGGGCGGTGCCTACGACCAAGAGGACGAAGGCGATGCCGATTCCAACTGCTGTCTGCCTCCTGCCGATCTCGTAGAGTGAAACCGGGACGAGCAGCAGCGCGACCACGGCCTCTAGCTGCCTCCTAGTGACGCCGGGGAGCTTGAACTGGACGGTGATGAGATAGCTCAGCAGCACGAGCGTCGTAGGGAAAACAAGGCCGTACCGTCCCACAATGAAATCTGTAGCTGCGCCGCCGAGGTCCGTGAACCCGTTCGCGTAGAGTGCCGCAATGACGACCACGACCAGCGACGCAACTGCGATCGACTGTAGGGTCCCGCCCAGAAGAGAGATCTTCGCGCGGCGCTCTTTCGGATCGGTTCCGTTGACTTCAACAATTACGCCTAGCATTACTGCCAGCGACGCCGCAATGAAGACTATCGGGTCCCTGGTGACAGTTAGGTAGACGGAGGAAGGGAGCGTAGCCGACAACCCGCTCTGCACCCAGAGGAGGAGAGCGTAGACGATTGGGACCACGATGGGGACGAGGTAGAGCAGAGTCGAGATGTCTTCGTAACGTCCCCTGAGGCTCATTGATTCGCCTGCGCGACCAACTTGGGCTTAAAAGGACTCCGTTAATCTTCTCGGGAGGTGCCGCGAGTCAGAGCCAAACCTGCAGCCTCTTCAGCCGTCCTGATGGCCCGCGCCCACGCCTCCGGAGTGCGCCCAGGGAGGTGCCCGTGACTGCCCAACCCTTCCAGCTTCGATAATCTGATGTAACTCAGACCGCCGCTTCCCAGGATTCCTCTTAGGGCATATCCTATGCTCTTCCGATTTGCCAACATGAGCGACACGAGCGCTGCCACGGGGATAAAGGAGTAGTAGTACAGAGGGGTGTCCAGGCCGGTCGTAAACAGCATCGAAAGGAATCCGGAGAGAGCTGGCGGGTAGAAAAGAATCAGGTTCGTTACCAGGATCGTTGAACCCGCGTAAACCGCGGCCTTCTTCAGGTCTGATCCATATGCCAAAAATAGGGGGAGACTCAGCAGTGCGAACCGCGGGTCGAATGACGCCACCCCGAAAACTACGCCCGCGACCCTGGGCCTTCCATATTTTGCCATTGCCAGAGAGAAGAGGAGGAGAAATGTTTCAAGCACCTTTGACTGTCCTTCTGCCCACTGCCAGTAGTAGCTTGCAGAAAGGACCCACTGCGGAGTCGCCAATGGCAGTGGCAAAACAAGGACAGCAACAGCGATGCCGGAAGCCGCCCAGATTCCCTTGTCCCTGACTAGGACGTAGACAAGTGCGGCGATGAGTGGAAGAAGCAGAAACTGGACGTAATCAAAAGCGATGAGCGCCTGTCTGTACGGAAGGGCAAGGAAGGGGGACAGCAGGAGCAGCATGGACGGAAGGTACTTGTAGCCTTCCGGTTCCGGGAGAATGACGGGCGCCCCATCGGTCGAAGCCCCGTGATAGTAAATCTGAGATGGGTCGTGGAAGAGCCTCCAAGCCGCCGTGTAATAGGCCGAGAAGTCTTTGGCGAGTAGTTGGTTCGGGGCGCAGCACCCACCGTCGACGGTCGAAGTCTCGGGAATGGCCATGGTAAGTATGGCGAAGTTGACAAGAACAAGGACGGCAACGAGGATCGCGAAGGCGACCTCCCCCTTTCGGTCCGAGATCCGCCTTGACGAGGCTTTGGTTCGTTCCTTCAAGGTCCTCGAATGGTTCGACGTTCACAACTGGGGAGATTTAGGATTTCCCAGCCGCCCGTGATTCTCCTTTGACACGCACTTGCCCATCCTGGACCTTCACAGCAACTT
>Ga0335081_10021657_pt1 | contig 10401 bp, 2 predicted proteins | sample Lox_Sample_35_FD_206713 | JGI IMG/M metagenome (GOLD analysis project Ga0335081, IMG submission 206713) | Soil microbial communities from Loxahatchee National Wildlife Refuge, Florida, United States - Lox_Sample_3.5 | ecosystem: Environmental > Terrestrial > Soil > Wetlands | place: USA: Florida...
CGACCGCACCCACGAGGCCAGCACCTCACGATCCCGCGGCGGAACCTCCACATTCACAGTCAACGCCATGAACCATGGTCCGCCGACCATAACCGACGGTCAAGGTTCCTCGCTCACGGAACACTAGTAGCCGGGTCAATGTCCCTGGCACCGTTGCCGACGCGGAAGATGTGGGGGAACTCTACATGCCAGTGAAAGAACCGATACTGGCGGGTCAGATCCGCTACCAGATCTTCGGCGGCCCCAAGGTCCAGCGTGTAGGAGCCTGCGCTGAATTGCTCCAATACAGCTTGAGTGATCGCGGTGGCGCGGGTTTCCTCGGTCTTGGGCTGGACAAAGGCGGCGCACCAGGCATCGGCTAGGAGTTTCTGGATGCGGCGTTCGGGAGACTCGGCCAGTTCCTGCGCTTGGCGCTGCTGGTGGATATGAAGGTCTTCCAGGCTCTCGGGGAGTGTGTGGGCAACCTCGGCAGCTCGCTTGGCCAGGGTGGCGTTGGCGACAGGGATTCCCGCAGGGCTAAACAGGTCGTGCTGGCCTTGGCGTTCGGCGGCGTTCTGCTTCTTGAGGGCGGAGCAGATCTTGCGGTCGTCGCCTTCGATGGGCTTGAAGGCCTCGTCGGGGAGGCCGTCGGCGAGCAGGGCGGGCGTGACGCCGAGGAGGGAGTTGCCGACGCGGATGTTCTGGTCCAGGTAGGACAGGGGCTTGCCGGGTTCGAGGGCTTCGAGCCAGAGGGAGACCTTGGCCAGTTCGGCGGCCATGGGGTTGACGTCGACGCCGTAGATGCAGCGGCCGACGACGCGGCGCAGGGCGGTGCGGATGACCGCGTCGGGGGGTTCGGGGTCGCCGGTTTCCTCGGCGGCGATCCGCTTGGCGATTCGGCGGGCGGCGGCGACGAGAAAGTGGCCAGAGCCGCAGGCGGGGTCGCAGACGGTGAGGCTGAGCAGGGCGGCCACGCGCTCTTCGACCGTTCCGTGCGCGCAGGCCTCGTCGAGCAGGGGGTCGAGCGTGGAGTCGAGCAGGCACTCGACCAGGGAGGTCGGCGTGTAGTAGGAGCCGGTTTCCTTGCGTTCGTTGCCGGCCAGTGTCTCCAGGGTGTAGGAGAGCTGCTCGGCGTCGTAGCGCGGGATCAGTTCCAGCAGGGATTCGTAGACGCTGCCGAGTTCTTCGGCACCGAGGTTGCCGAAGTCCACACGCCGCCAGGCGCCGCCGTCGCGGGGCTTGACCAGGGACAGGGCGCGGACCGCGCCGAGCAAGGCCTCGTTGGACAGGCGCGCGCCGGCGAGCGGCTCGTCGAGCGGAAGTGCGCGCCCGTCATCCAGCGCAGTCTCGAAGATGCCGCCGATGCCGGGCAGGGCTAGTTCGGGGACGCCGCCTTCGGTGCCGAGCGCGTCGAAGACGAGCTGCACGGCCTCCCACAGGTCACCATGCCTATCGCCTCTGCGTCGCCGGGCTAGCTGGCGCAGCCGACCTGATGAGAAGTACTGGTCGTACCGCTGGCGGGCCTCGCGCAGCGCGCGTCTTGTTGGTTCATCGGCGTTTTCGGGGTCTGGCTGGAGGAGGGCGCGGCGTTCTTCAGCGACGAACCAGAACAACATCCGGTACACCACCCGGAGCAGGGCCCGGTTGAGGTCGTCGAGTTTCAGCTCGCTGCTGCCGAGGCGGATGCGCAGCTGCGGGTTGTTCGGGTGGGACAGGAAGCCGGTGCCGAGGATGGCGATGGCCTGCTCGACGCCGGCGCGCAGCTGGTCGAGCGCGCGCTCGCCCTGGTCCGCGGCGAAGCTCCGCCACTGTTCCAGGTAGCAGGATGCGGGGCCGCCGTCGCCCTGGACCGCGAACCGGGACTCGTGGCAGACCAGGTAGAGCAGCACGAAGTCGGAGAACAGCTCGCCGTCGAAGACGGCCTGCAGGTCGAACTCGACGTAGGCCGAACCGGTCAGCGCGGCCGAGTCGCGCAGCAGCCGCAGCGTGGCGCCGTTGGACAAGATTGCCCACAGGCAGTCATCGTCGCGGTTGAGGAGTTCCTGGAGCATGGACTGCGGGGCCCGGGCGGTGACGTGCGGGGTCTTGTGGTCCAGGTCGGTGTCCCAGCCGAGCAGGTGGACCGGGATGTGCCCGGCCTGGTGGCTGACCGGGAAGCTCTTGCCCTCGATCTCGAAGCTGCCTGCCGACATCTGGTGGAAGCCGAGTTCGCGCAGCAGGATGCGCAGCCACCGCTCCCGGGTAACCCTGGCTGACGTGGCTGCATCGTCCCCGGCGACCCGCTGCTTGAAGTCCTGCCAGACTTCGAGCAGGTACAGCCAGGACCGGGAGGCCTGGCGCCGGACCGACTCGCCGCGTTCCAGGCCGTAGGTCTGCGGGCCGGTGCCGGGTACCTGCGGGTCGCCGGCGAAGATCCGGCCGAGCAGGTCGGCGGGGAGCAGGCCGCCGACGATCTTCAGCGAGCTGAACTCGGTCATGACACGGCTCCGCCGGGGAGGTAGACGTAGACGCCGAGGATGTCGGCGGGTTTCTGGGCGCGGACGGTGATCTGCCGCCGGACGTGCTGCCCGCCTGCCTCGCGGACCCGGATGTGGTCCTCGCGGAGGCGGGCAGCCAGGGTGTCGGCCTCCTCATCGAGGCGTGAGCGGAGGGCGGCCACGTCAGCCACGGCTCGTTCGGCGAAATCCTGGGCCTGATCGGGCGGGATGTTGCCGGCGGGACGGGCGGTGAGCAGGACCTGTACCTCGTCCGGGGTGAGCCAGTCGGCGCCGCCGGCCCGGCCGCGGTAGGCCAGGACCTGGGCGTCCTCGGCGACCACCTGGCGGCGGTCGTCGCGGCCGGGCAACTCCAGGTGCATGCGGAACCTGACCAGCAGCAGCGTGGTCCGGCGGGACACCGCGGCGGTGCGCATGACGCCGCAGCGGCGGGCCGGGCGTAGGGCGGCGGGGGCCAGGGGGTCGAGAGCGGATTCGAGCACGTAGCGGGCGACGGCGGCGACGTTTGGGTCGGTCCGGTCCAGGTAGGCGGCGCGGTGCGGCACGGGCAAGTCGCGGTGGAACGGCAGCGGCTCGGCGTGGCCGGGGACCAGCGCGTCGCGCAGGCCAGCGGGCAGCGGGCCGGTCGAGGCGCGGAATCCGCCCGGCAGCGGGGAGATGTCGGCGCGCAGGGCGCTCAGCGCCTCGCGGGTGAAGTCCGCGACCTCGCCGGGGGTGCCGAGGCTGGCCCGCATCTCGGCGAGCTCGCGGGCGACTTCGGCGGGCTGGATCCCGGCCTGCCGGTACTTAGTGCGGGACTGGTGTTCCCGGGCGACGGCGCTGTCCCATTCGCGGTGCAGGTCAGTGCGTTTTTCCAGGCCGATGCCCTCGAACGCGAGCTGCTCGCCGGGCGCGTCGCGCAGCAGCAGCCCTTCGAGGATGGCCTGCACGACGTCGTCGCTGCGGTCGGGTACCGGGACCGAGATGCCCAGGGCCTTGCGGATCTGCTCGTGCTTGCGGAGCAGCACGTCCAGGACGATGCCGTCGATGCCGTTGTCGGCCCCGTACAGCATCACGGCGCGGACGATGCGGGCCTGCTGCCCGAACCGGTCCACCCGGCCTTCGCGCTGCTCGTGCCGGGTCGGGTTCCAGGCCAGGTCGTAGTGGACAACGGCCTGAAAGTGCTCTTGCAGGTTCACCCCTTCGGACAGGCAGTCGGTCGCCACCAGCACCGGCCGCTTGCCCGGGTCGCTGGCCAGGTCCCTGATCCTGGCTTCCCGCTCGTCCGGCGGAAGGACCCCGGTGACGGCGGCGACCGCGTAGTCGGCGCCCAGACGCTGGGCCAGATGCTCGGCCACGTATTCGGCGGTGTCGATGAAACGGCAGAAGACCACCGGGTTGTAGCCCTCGAGCAGCAGCTCGGTGACCGTGGCGCCGAGGAGCTTGAGCTTGGTGTCGCCCTGGCCTTCGAGCTGGCTGGCGCGGGCCGCGAAGCGGCGCAACCGCCTGCGGTGCGGCGTCTCGCCCTCGGCGGCGTCGCCGTCGGCACCCGGGGTGGCATCGGCGGACTCAACGGTCTCCTCATCGGGCAGGTCAAGGACGGCGGAGCGGCCGAGCCGGTCGGCTTCGGCCTCGTCCTGGGCGTCCAGGTTGGCCGCCCGCGTCCGCAAGGTGGCGGCCGCGGCCCGTGGCGAGGAGGCCAGCGCCCGCAGTAGCGCCAGCGCGGACCAGTACCGGACTCGCTGCCGGAGCTGGCCGCCTTCGGGGTCACGGACGGTCTCGCGGGCGTACTGGAGCACGTCGTCGAACAGTTCCTTGTACGGCTTGGAGAGGGAGTAGCTCCGCTCCTGAGATAGCCGGTCGTCGGGGAACGGGGTGGTCTCATCGATGTAGACGCGGATATCCCCGCGGCGGCGCTGGACGAAGTGGCGGGCCAGAAGTTCCCGGCCCTGGACCATTTCCAGGTCCACGTACTCAAGATTCTGGTGCAGCAGGGCCAGCAGGTTGCGGAACTGCTCCTCCTTGCCGCTGTGCGGGGTCGCGGTGACCAGGATCAGATGCCGCTGGGCGTCTTTGGCCAGGCCCTTGACCAGCTCATGCCGCAGCATCCGCGACCGGCCGCCGGTCCCGTCAGAGACGCAGGTGTGGGCCTCGTCGATGATCAGCAGGTCCGGGCATCCGGTCCAGAACTGCTCGCGCAGCCCCGGGCGCTTGATGAAGTCGGTCGAGACGACGATGTGCGGGTACCGGTCGAACAGGGTCTCGCCCTGGAGCAGGCCGCGTTCCAGCTTACGGATGGTGCCGGGCAGCACCAGCTCGGCGTGGATGCCGAACTTGCTGGCCAGTTCCCGCTGCCACTGCTCGGCGAGCGCGGGACCGCACAGCACGGCCAGGCCGGTCGCGTCGCCTTGCTCCAGCAGTTCGGCTCCGATCAGGCCGGCCTCGACGCTCTTGCCGATGCCTACGTCGTCGGCGATCAGCAGCCGGACCGTGTCCTGCCGCAGCGCGACCAGGAGCGGGACCAGTTGGTAGGCGCGGGGTTCTACGGCGAGCCTGGCCAGCGAGCGGAACGGCCCGGCGCTGGCGCGGAAGCCGATCCGCAGTGCTGTGCGTAGCAGGCCGGCGCTTACTGCGGTGCCTGTGTCGGCGGGGTCGGGTGCTTCGAATACGGCGGGGCTGACCTGTTCCAGGGCGGGGAAGACACCGGCTACTTCGTCGTCGCTGCCGCCGAGCGGGCGGAGGACGAGGAACCTGGGCGGTTCGGACTGCGGGAGCACGACCCATTCGCGGCCGCGTGCCTGGACGAGGCCGCCGACCTGGAATGCCGGAAGCTCGGTTGTTGTCACCGTGTCCCCTTCTGTGACCCGAACACGCTCGGGTAGCGGGCTGCCACCGCCGCCCAGTCGGCACCGGGTCCGATGGTGATGACGCTCCAGCCCAGATCGCGGAGCACATCGCGGGCGTCCTCATCCCGTCCCGCCGGGTCGTTGCCGTGGCCGGTGATGAAGACGGCCGCGTTCCCGTCTGGGAGGTGGTAGATGAGGTCGGGCCGGGTGCCTTCGGCCTCACTGTCGGCTGCGTCCGGCAGGCGCATGCCGCGTGCTGCCAGCCAGGCTACGAACTCGGCAGCCACAGGGTTTTCGGGCCGCGCTGATGACTCGCGGTCCGTTGTCGTCTCGCGTTCCACTGTCGCGGAGGCGAGCCTGAGTATTAGGTCGCGTACCAGGTGCCGGTCGATCATGTCGTGGACCCGCTGATTGCCGTAGGACAGCAGGCAGTCGTAGCAGGCTCGCACGCAGCGTTCCTGGCCGGTGCCGGGTTCATCGCCGCTGGTGTCCGCGCCGGTTTCCGGGTCGAAGTGCATGATCTGCAGTGCGGTGCGGGCAGCCTTGGGCAGCGCGTCGGGGTCATCGACCAGGCGGCGGAGCGCGCCGGCGCCGCCTTCCGCGCTTTCTATGAACAGGGCCCTCCCCCGCCGATCCTGGTCGGGGAGTTCGTCGCTGGACAGCTCGCTGTCTTCGAGCTGGAAGGCGGCCTCGATGCCGCGTTCCAGGGCGATGGCAGCCGTGACGGCTGTCTCGGGACTGACCACGGCTGAGAGCCGGGTCACCAGGATGTTGCGGCGGTCCTCGACGTAGGGGATGACCCGCTGCTTACGCTTAACTCCGCCGGGCGCCTCCAGGCCTTCTTCCTCTGGGGCTGCCTGGTCCTCCCGTTCGGTCTCCTTGAGCCACCGACCCGTGGTCACGTCGATCATGTAGCCGTGCACGTCGGGGTTCTGCCGTCGGCGTCGGCCGATGTTGGCCACCCGGACCGTCGCCGAATCGCCGTAGGCGAGGCTGAGCAACAGCCCTTTCTCGTCTCTCGCTTGCGCGTCGATCCGGCCGGGCTTGCCGCCGTGGTGCGCGAATCGGTAGGAGGTCTGCAGCTCAAAGCCGGCGCGGCGGCGTTCCTCTTCGTCGGAGGAGATGCGGTCACGGCGCGCGGTGCGGACCGAGGTGAGCCGCAGCAGGGAGCGGGTGGTATCGCGCAGCGGCTCGGCGCAGTGCTCGCAGATGTCGATGCCGACTGCCTCGGGATGGATGTAGCCGCAGGCGCGGCAGCGCCGGGCTGTACCGGTGACTGTGCCTTCCTGGCCAGGGTCGGCGGGCGGCAGGGCGACGCTGACCACCTGGTAGCGAGCGCCTTCGTGATAGATGACGGCACCGGGGCCGAACTCGCCGATGCCGATGAACCGGGGCCGCTGGATGTAGTCGCCTTCGCGGGCGCCTGCGAGGCCGGGAATGTAGGCGGCAAGCGGCAGGCGAGGGAAAGAGTAGCCGGGCAGGAAGCCTTCTGACGCGAAGTAACGGTAGGAGTAGAAGTCGGTCTGGAAGTCGTCGGAATCCTCGTTGCTGAGCAGGGTCAGCTGGATGCGGGCATCGCGGGCCCGCCTGGCGGCGTTGTCTCGCTCCTTGTGCGGGACGCTGACATCGACGGAGCGGGCGGACTGAGTGTGGAACTCCTGCAGCGCCAGCCGGTACATGTCCCGCCAGCGCCGACACGCGTCGTCGAAACCCTGCGGAGCCTGCTTTACTGCATCATCGATCCAGCCGTCCCGCCACCACGGCGCTTTTGCGAGGTCCGTTGTCATCCCGGCAAGCACTGTCTTGGCTCTCATGGCGGCTCGCTGGGCTGCGGCTGGGTCGGTGAGTCGCTTACGTACCTCGGGCACGAGTTCCAGGCTCGGGTTGCTGCCGCCGACATCGAGGACCTCGGTCAGTGACCCGCGCAGGTCCTGGCCGGTCTCGGCGAGCCAGATCGCATGGATGTGCGAGCGGACCAGGTCTTCGTTGGCCAGATCGAGGCGGGGTGGGGCGACCGCTCCGCCGACCATGTCCGTCGGGCGGCGGAAGTAGTACTGGTCGTGAGCGTTGCCGGTCGCGCAGTAGGTCACCACCAGGGCTGGCTGGCCGGAGCGGCCGGCCCGGCCGGCCCGCTGGGCGTAGTTGGCCGGGGTGGGCGGCACGTTGCGCAGGCCGACCGCGCTCAGCGCGTTGATGTCGACCCCGAGTTCCATGGTCGGCGAGCAGTACAGGACCGGCAGGTGAGCCTGGCTGAACTCGTCTTCGCGTTCCTGCCGTTCGGCCGGCGGGACCTGGGCGGTGTGCTCCTTGGCGCGCAGGCCGGACAGGGTCACGGCCACGCCCCGGTACAGCTCGCGGAAGAACGGGTTGACCCGCGGGCCTTCCTCATTGGCCAGAGTCCGCCGCACCCGGTCTTCCGCGCCGGACAGCCCGTTCCCGGCCTGCCAGTGGATGACCGCCGCCCGCAACTGGTACCCCGGGACGTCGTCCTTGTTTCCTGGCACGGCCACCGTCAGCAGCCCGGCTTCGTTCAGGGCGGCGAGCAGGTCGGCGATGATGTCCTGCGCGTCCTGGGTGCTGAGGGTGATCTTCTTCGCCTGGTATTCGCGGATCAGGAAGCGCCCGAACTGGCCCCGGCCGGATAGGTAGACGTTGCTGCGCCGCTCGCCGCGCTTGCCGGGCCCCGGGAAGGCCACGCCGGCTGCGGGGGGAAGCTCGCGCTCGGGCAGAGACCATGGCTCCCGCAGATGCTGGGCAGATAGCCGCCGCACCTGATCGAACCCGTCGTTGGTGAGGTACTCGACGTCGATGGCCAGGTTCCGGCGCAGTTCGTCCAGTAGCGCGGTGGCAATCTCCTGCCGGTGCGCCGGATCGTCATCGCGCAGCGCGAAATGACAGCTCTCCCACGCCTCGGCGTCCGCGGCCACCTCGGGAAGATCGCGGTACCTGATGCGCAGCAGGCCAGTCTGCTCCAGATTCGGCATGGTGACCCGCCAGCCGCGTTCCAGGTCCAGATACAGCCGGTACCCGGTCACCTCGCGCAGCGCCCGCCAGGCCTCGTCTTTCTGGCTGTACTTCGCGCCCGGGTTGCGCGCGAAGTCGGCCATGGTCAGGCCAAGTTCCTCCATCACCCGCTGGGCGACGATCTCATCGGTCAGGCCATCGGCCGACTTCTCCAGCGCCCGGTACAGGGCGCCCCGCAGCTGGGTGACCTGGACGAAGTCGTTGAAATGCCCGGCTTGCAGGGAGGCGTCCTGGCGATTGTCCACGAACGCGAGCAGCTTGCGCGCCCTCTCGTCCAGATCACCTTCCCATGTGCGCAGAGCACGGACGATGCTGGCGGTGACTAGCGACATGGCTGAGCTCCGGCCCTCCGCGGACAGCTTGGCCAGTTTGGCGAAGTCGCTGCCGCGGGCCTGCTCATACGAGGTACGGCAGCGCAGACAGAAGCGGAACGGGCTGGAGATGTAGGCCGCGTAGGTGCCCTCGTTTGGGCCTGTCTCGTGGCCTGTTACATCTACTCGCACCGACTCGGGCAGATACTTCACCCGCGCGGGATCGACGGTCAGCCCGGCCTCGGGGTCGTAGGTCAGCCAGGAATACGGCAGCCGGGCGTCGACCAGCACCTGGTCCAGCGACTCCGGCCAGGGCTGGTCATCGCTGATGAACAGGTAGCCGTTCGCTTCGTCCCCGCCGCCGGCATCGTTGTCCCGGCGGGCCGCATACCTCCGCCCGGACTCGGTATCGCTCCGGGTCACTGCCAGGTACTCCTGGCCGCACTCACGGCAGAACGATGTGGCAACTAGAATGCGCTGCTCGGCGCTGCCGCCCGGTGCGGCGACCTGGTAGGTGCTCGTGACATGCCGGGACGCCGGGGATTCCAGGGTGACGTACACGTTGTCGCCCTTGGACAAGAACTGGTGCAGCCGGAAGGCGAACACCGGACGACCCGTCGCTGGGTTGGTGATGCGTGATCCGGCCTGCAGCGTTTCCTTGATCGCTCGCGTGCATTCGTCCTGGCCGGTGCCTGTCTGCTCGGCGAGCTGGTGCGCCGCCTCAGGGAGCGTCAGCGGGCGCCGGCGGCGCCGGGGGTTGGCGGGCGGCGAGCCAGGCTCGAAGCCGAAGACCTCCTCGATCCAGGTAGCCAGCGGATCGATGGTGAAGGCCGTGAAATCTCCGGGTGGCGTGGGATCGCTGGTGCGCTGGCGCAAGGCCTGGTCGGCGATCGCGGCCGGATCGGTGACTCGCTGGAGCGTCTCTCCAATAACGTCGGCCGGCTGCACGGGAACGCCGAACAATGTCGACGCCACGTCAGCCACGGCTTGCCTTTGGGCAGACTCGTCGCCCTCCGTGGTCATCGTGGCGGACGTCCCTATGCACTGAACGTCAGTCGCGTCGCAGGTATCGCGAAGGCGGCGGACGAGGAACGCCACATCCGCCCCCTGACGGCCCCGGTACGTATGCAACTCGTCGAGCACCAGGAATTGAAGGTTCCGGGCCGCTTTGATCAGGTCCCGTTCCTTGGGCCGGGTGAGGACGAGCTCGAGCATCACGTAGTTGGTCAGCAGGATATCGGGCGGGTTGGCGATGATCCGGGCTCGGTCCTGTGGCGATTCCTGGCCGGTGTATCGGTCAAAGCTAACTGGAGGGCCGTCTGGGTAGCCGATCGTCAGGAATTTCCGCAGCTCGCCCAGCTGGCTATTGGCAAGGGCGTTCATCGGATAGACGACGATCGCCTTGATCCCCGGCCGGTACGTTCCGGCTGCCTTGGCCGCCAGCACCCGGTCGACGATCGGGATAATGTACGCGAGGCTCTTCCCGGACCCGGTACCGGTGGTCAGGACGTAGTTGTGCTTGGCGTGCGCTGCCTCGATGGCTTCCCGCTGATGCTCATGTAGGCGCAGAACCGAGCCGTCAAGGTCGGCGTCCTTGAGTCGGAAGATCCTCTCGCACTCCGGCTGGAGCAGTCGCTCGGCTACTAGGTCGGTGATCGTCTCGCCGGAGGCGAAGTTCGGGTTGAGGGACAGCCAGGGGTCTGGCCACTGGTAGCCGCGGGCCATGCGGAGGTTGTCCCGAGTTCCGTTGAACTTCGGTGGCGGTCC
>Ga0335081_10021658_pt1 | contig 10401 bp, 17 predicted proteins | sample Lox_Sample_35_FD_206713 | JGI IMG/M metagenome (GOLD analysis project Ga0335081, IMG submission 206713) | Soil microbial communities from Loxahatchee National Wildlife Refuge, Florida, United States - Lox_Sample_3.5 | ecosystem: Environmental > Terrestrial > Soil > Wetlands | place: USA...
GCGAAGGCGTGAACGGCGTGTCCTCGTCGAACACCGCCTCGACCAGCTCGCCGCGCGCGCGGGTGCCGACGATGCTGGAGCCTGAGGTGTGGATGAGCGCCTTGCCGCTGCCGGCGAGTGCCGCCACCAGCGCCTCGGCCGCGCCGCGGTGGCCGGCATTGGCCGCGTTGACGGTGACGTCGGCCGCGCGCGCGGCGGCGGCAAGCACCGTTCCGTCGTCGAGCGTGCCGGCAACCGGCGCGATGCCGCGCTGGCTTAAAGCCGCAGCGGTTTCCTCCGAGCGGGCCAGCCCGCTCACGCCATGGCCGGCCGCGGTCAGCGCCTCGGCAATGGTTCCGCCGATATAGCCGCTCGCGCCGGTGATGAAGACGTTCATACGAGAGCCTCGTCCGGGTCGAGCGATGGCGAAATCCGCGCTACATTATCGGCCACAATAAATGGGAGGGTACCATGCCCGGCTTGCTTTCCAACCACATCGCCGCCATCACTGGCGCCGGCTCCGGCATCGGCCGCGCCATCGCGCAGGGCTACGCGCGCGAGGGCGCGGCGGTCGCCGCCCTCGACGTCGACCGTGCGACCGCCGAGAGGACCGCCGCCGACATCGCCGCGGCCGGCGGCAAGGCGATCGCGATCGCGTTCGACGTCACCGACCGCAAGGCCTGTCAGGCGGTCGCGGCGCAGATCGAGAAACAACTCGGCCGCGTCTCGGTGCTGGTCAACAATGCCGGCATCATCCGCCGCAATCCCTTCACCGCCGACCCGGACGCCGTGGCGCAGGACTGGCACGCCATTCTCGACGTCAATCTCAACGGCGTCTTCAACGTCACGTTAGCCTTCCTTCCCCAGCTGCGCGCCGGCAAGGGCCGCATCGTCAACATCGGCTCGATCCAGTCCTTCGTGCACACGCGTACGCCCTCCTCCGCCGCCTACACGACCTCGAAGCACGGCGTGCTCGGCTTTACCCGCGCGCTCGCCGCCGAGCTCGGCAAGGAGGGCGTGCGCGTCAACGCCATCGGCCCCGGCTTCATCGAGACGGCGATCAACGCCAAGGTGCGCGCCGAGCATCCCGAGCGCATACAGATGTTCGTCGACCACACGCCGCTCGGCCGCACCGGCAAGCCCGAGGACATCGTGGGTCCTGCGATCTTCCTCGCCTCGGATATGTCGGCTTACGTCACCGGCTCGATCGTGATGGCGGACGGCGGCTACCGCACGGTTTGAGGCAAACCCGCCGCCTTGCGATTGCCTGCAATGCCCGCCGTCACCGCCCGCACCATCCGCCGCGCTGTGGCCATCGCCGGCCTCATCCTGCTCGCCGTCGGCATCGATGCGTTCACGGGCTTCACTCTGCTGGCGCCCGCCGGCTGCATCGTGCTGTTCATCGTGCAGCTATTGGCGATGACGGCCGGTGCCGTCTTGGCGGTCATCGGCGCGGTGGTCTGGGCATTGTCCGGCTTTCGCAGCCGGCAGGCGCTCTATGTGGCGATCGGCGCGCTTGCGCTTGCCGGCGTGGGCGTTCTGCTCGATAACGGCCTCGCCCAGATCGGACTTGTTTGCCTCGACTAGCGGCCAAAACGAGCCGCGCGCCCGCCTTGCAGTGGACGCGCGGCTTGCAGTCGTAAGACTGCCGTCTAAAGCCGGTGCTCCATCATTTCCGGCTGGGTGTTGAGATCCCAGATCGACAGCACGAAAACCAGCGCGCCGACGATCAGAGCGTTCCACACCGCCCCGTCGTGGCCGGTGTAGTAGCCAAGCACCCAGGGTGAGATGAAGACCCAGGCGCCCGCGACCAGGTTGATCCACTCCTCCCAGGGCCGCGCCTGGATCAGCGCGGCGATCGCGAATACGCCGATGACGATCGCCAGGATCCAGGCGTTCCAGGCCGCCGCCATGGACGCGGTCGCGGCACCTGGGGCGAATTGCAGCACCCAGGGTGAGATGAACAGCCAAACGGCGAGGATGAGATTGACCCAGTCCTGCCATTTGCCGGTAAAGCCCCGCTGCATCGGTGTTTGAGCCATTGCTGATCTCCTATTCAATATGGCGGCCGTTCGCCGCCGGCATTGAGGCCGGATCGCGCCGTGCGTCGTATTGCTTGAAGCGAGAGCTGCGAGCGCCGGCTCGGTCCTCTCGCAATGACAACCGCGGCGCGGCTGCCATCGTTCCGGCATGCGGCGATGCGCGCCGCTATTGTTCCATGGTTCAACGCAACCTACGTAATGCCTCGGGCGTTTTGGAACCGCGGGAGGTCGCCATGTCCGAAGTCATCTACGAAATCGTCGAACACGACGATGGCTGGGCCTACAAAGCGAACGGGGTATTTTCGGAGACTTTCCCCAGCCACGCCGAGGCGCTGAAGGCGGCGCAGACGGCTGCCGCCGAGCAGCGAGTTCCCGGGGCCACCCACGTCATTCAATACGAGGACGAGAACGGCCGCTGGCATACCGAAACCGCCCGCGGCAGCGACCGGCCGGTGACCGAGGTCAAGGACAAGGCGTGAGGCCTTTTCGCGCGCATCGCCGGCCACTTGCGCGCAATGCTGCCCGCGACGGGTGCCGGAATGAACGGCGCTCTACTCCCACAGGCCGTAGCTCGCCCACTTGTCTTCGGGAATTTCGCTGCCGATCGTGTAGCTGAACGAGGTGATCTTCAGGTGGTCGGGTGCCGCCGTGCAATTATAGGTGAGCGCGTACCATTTCTTGCGGCTGCGGAAAGCACCGCCCTTGGCCACGATGGTGTCGTCGCTGATATGCGGCTGCTTTTCGGCGCCGGCGACCGCGCGGTCGGGCCGGAACGGCCGGTGCTCCTTGCGGATGCGCTGCATGGCCTCGTAGTCGCAGAGCTGTTCGAGCCGGTCGGTGGGGGCGAGCTTCTGCAAACTGCGTTCGAAGCGGCCATCGATGGCGTGGGCCGCGCTCACCCAGAGGAGGCTCGCGCCGATCATCACTGCGACGCGTCGCATACGCTCCCCCCATACGCCATGTCCCGGCCCCCGCGCGTTTTGTACGCAATCGGTAGCCTGGGAAGCAAGCGCCCGACCCGGCTTATCCCGTGGCAAGTCTCGCCGAATTCTTGCGACCATCAGCAGTATTTCGCATCGCGGTCGAGCAATTCGATGGAAATACCCTGTGGCCCGCGCAGGAAGCAGATCTTGATGCCGGGGCGGGGAATGTGCGGCTCCTTGGTGAACTCGGCACCCTTGGCTTTCAGCTCGGCCGCGATCGCGTCGATGCCGGAAACCGCCAGGCCGAAATGGTCGAGCCCCTGATAGGGCGTTTGCGGCGGCGCATTGACTCCGTCGCCGGCCACGACCGGCGCGATGAAGATATTGGCGCCGCCGAGCTTGAGATCGATGCGCGGCTTGCCTTGCTGCATCGACCGGATCACCTGCGCGCCCAGCATGCGCTCGAACCATTGCGCGGTCGATTCGGGATCGGGGCTGCGCAGATGGATATGGTCCCAGGTCAAGCCAGCCATGGCGGTCTCCATGCAAGGCACGCATACTGGACAGGTATGGCGGCGTGCGCAACCTTGCGCAAGGCGCACGCACGGACCAAGCTGCGCCGGCCGATTCCGCCCGGACCGGTCATTCAAGGGGGGTTGTCATGAGATGGGTTGCCGCCGCGCTTTCGCTCCTTGCCGTCTGCCTTGTCGCTAACGCCGCGCTCGCCGTGAGCACCGATGACGTCAAATGGATCAATCAGTGCGTCAACGACAACAAGGGGCTCGCAGTGGCCGGGGTCGTGCTGAAATACTGCACCTGCATGGTGAATAAGATGGAGGACAGCGAGACCCAGTCCGTTACCCAGTGGGAGAAAAAGCACGTGGCCGAACGCAAAGCTTGCGATGCGGAGGCGGGGTGGAAGTAAGCAGGATCGCGGGCCGAGATTCGCCGCGCGGGGCCGACCGCGGCCCGGATCGAGCAAAGCAACGGCGGATTGCCCCGGTAGCCCCGTGCGGCTCCGGGGCTTTCCTTATGGATTTCATCTGAATTTTTTGCGCGCTGGCACAGGCTTACAAGTGCGGCCAGTTCGCCGATCAAGCGCGGAGACCGCACATGGCTCAGGTCCACTTCCACTGCTCGAACGATGACCGAATGCTCGTGAACTATGGTCACGCCGAGGTCGCCGACATGACCGAGGCACGCGAGCGAGCGGCGCTGCTGGTACGCGTTGTCCTCGCCGCGCCCGGCCCGGAGGATTGGCGCAATTGGATGCTGCACATCAGCGACGACTTCGGCGAGGAGCTTTTCTCGCTGACGTTCAAGTCCGTCATCGGCTACGTGCATTGACGAGCGAGAGTAATGTCGCCACTGCTGCGTAAGAAGATAATCGGCGCGCTGAGCGAGGTGTTGTTCGCGCCGTGGGGCAGCGTGACCGACACGTACCGGCCCGAACGGCATTATATGCGGGGGCCCGGCCCCAAATGGCGATCGAAGCGCGGAGACTGATCCAAGTCGTGTGACGCCGCCAATCGCATGCGGCGCGAATCATCCGCTACAATTTTAGACAAACTGGAATCGATTGTTGGCGCACGCTTCTAGAAGCTGCGTTGCCGTTGCGGTATGGTTAACGCCAGCAACGGGAGATGAAGTCATGCGTATCGTTGTCAGCAGTGCGTTGTTGATCGCGCTGGCGGTGGGGTTCCCCTCGATCTCATCCGCGCAGAGCCGTTATTCCAGCGACCGGTCCGGCTACAGCAGCAGCGACCAAAGCGACAGCCAGTATGGCTCCGGCGACGTGACCAGCGACGACAGCCAGTACGACGACCAGTCGGGCGACACCGCAAATTACAATAGCGGCGACGACGGCAGCTATCAGGATCAGTCGGCCGACAGTTCGAGCTACAGCAGCGACGACAGCAACAGCAGCGACCAGTCGGGCGACAGCACGAGCTACAGCAGCGACGACAGCAACAGCAGCGACCAGTCGGGCGACAGCGCGAGCTACAGCAGCGACGACAGCAGCAGCAGCGAGCAGTCCGGTGACAGTGCCAGCTACAGCGACGACGGCAATTCGACCAGCTATGGCACCGCCGCCAGCGACTCCGGCAACCAAGACGCGAACTGCTACGTAAACCGGCGCGGGCGTACGGTCTGCCGCTGATCCTGACGACGGATTTCGCCGGCTTTCGATCCGAGTTATAAGTGTCGCATGGCTCGAGGACCGACACCTCCCGACGCCCGCGCGCTGGCCGAGAAGGCCTTCAAGGCGGTGACCGCCAAGAAGGCGGAGCTGCCGGCGGAAAAGCCCGCCGTTCCCAGCGGCAAGGAGCAGATCACGCTCCGCATCGACCGCGACGTCTTGGATTTTTTTCAGGCCGAGGGGCCGGGCTGGCAGGAGCGCATCAATCAGGCGCTGCGCAAGGCGGCGGGCAGGTAGCCCTCGCCCGACGCGCAATCCAGGCGCGCTGATTCCCGGCAAGCCCGCGGTTTCCGGTTATCGGATTGGGCCTCTCGGTCAGTCCGTTCCCCGACCGAACCCCCGGGCCCGCAGCCGCGGGTGACGGATTTATGACAGCGCGCGGTTTCTCCGCGCCAATCGAGTTGCCCACAGGGAACCTCATGCGCCCGCATTTCTTGCAGCCCGGCGCGAGCCAATTTGCTAAACCCGACTCGACAGGGATTCATGTGAATGGCTCGCAGCCCGATTTACGCGGCCGGCGGCATCGTGGTGCGCGGCGGCGGCAAACGTCGTCCTCTGATCGCCGTCGTGCAGCGCAGCAAGGACGACGCCTGGGTGCTGCCGCGCGGCAAGCTTAAGCGCGACGAGAATCCGATCGTTGGCGCGCGCCGCGAAGCGCTGGAAGAGACCGGCCATCGCGTCAAGGTACATGAGTTTCTCGGCGCCCTCACCTATCGCGCGCGCGGCCGCTCCAAGGTGGTGCAGTTTTGGCGCATGCAGGCTTACGAGCAGCCGAGCCGCGACGTGATGAAGGACATCGTCGCGGTCGAATGGCTGCCGCTGGCCGCCGCGGTACGGCGCCTGACTTATCCGCTCGAGCGATTGTTCCTGCAGTTCACCGGCCGCCGCGTGCTCAAGCGCCGCAAGCGTCCGGCCAAGAAGGCGCGGGCGCGGCGAAAGGCGCGCGCCTCGGCGCGGCGCAAACCAACGCGACGTGCGCCGAAGTCGCGTGTGCACAAATCGCGGACGCGCAAGCTTCGCCCGCCGGCCCGGCACGCGCGTGCCGCCAAGACGCGGCGGCATCGCCGCGCATCGCAGCATCGGCGCAAGCCGCACGTTGCACCGGCGCGCATCGCCGCAGCCAAGCAGATCGTGCCGATCAAGGTGGCAGACCCGGTACGCATCGCCGCCGCAGCGCCGGTGCAGGCATTGCCGGCGCAAGCCGCGCCAATGCAAGCTGCGCCGGTGGCGACCGCGCCCGCCAAATCGCCCGGCGTGCTGGAGCGCGTGCTCGGACGTCTCGCGCGCTGAGCGCCGCAATCTCGCCGCAAGCCTTGCCAAAATTTAATGCCGGCCTGTCGCCGGCGAAAATTCGTCAATGCGGACAATTCGTTCCGGGCGCGTTCCCGCCCGACGCGGGAACTTGACCGGCAAGGGCGGCGTTCACCCATCGCAGGAACCGTCCAGCCGGACCGTTCAATGTGTGCGATCGAGAGGAGAGGTCAGCCGTGAAAAAGACCCTGACAGCAATGGCAGCCGCAGCCACACTTGCCCTCGCCACCGTGGCCGCTCCGCAAAAGGCCGAGGCGCGGCACGGCTATATCGCGGGGGCCGTCATCGGCGGTCTCGCCGCCGGCGCCCTGATCGGGGCGGCAACCGGGCCCTATTACGGCCCCGGCTACTACTACGGACCGGGCCCTTATTACTACGGGCCGGACTGCTACTGGACACATACCCGGTACTGGAACGGCTATCGCTGGCACTATCGCCGCGTGCGGGTGTGCGATTGAACCTTGGATAGGCGTTCCGCGACATAAGGAAAGGCCCGGTTTCGGCCACGATTCCGGGCTTTTCTATTGGGGGGTAGAAATCCCGAAAATCGGGGCGCGCCCCTTTCATCGGAGGGGGAACCAGCCTAGGTTCCGCCTCGCGTCGGCGCTTGCCGACATGGATCCTGGAGGATGAATCCAATGAAGAAGATCGTTCTTGTCGTTGCGGCAGCCGCGACGATCGCGGCGGGTACCTTGAGCGTACCGACCGCGGCCGACGCCCGTTGCTACGGCTGCGCGGTCGGCGCCGGCGTCGCTGCCGGCATCATCGGCGGCGCCATCATCGGCGGCGCCATCGCCAATGCAACACCGCGCGGCGGCTACGTGGTTTACGACGACTACGACGCGCCCTATCCGCGGCGCTGCCATGACGGCTATTGGGCGCGCCAGCGCTTGTACAATCGTGAAGGCGATTTTGTCGGCTGGAGCAAGCCGCACTTCTTCTGCCGCGATTAAGCTTCGCGTAACGGCCTTGGGTGCATGATCCTCGCCGACGTTAACCGGCCCGAGGCACACCCATGAGACACAGCGTTCTTGCCCTCGCCGCGGCCGCTATGCTGGCCGCGGCTTTGCCGTCTTCGGCACAGGCTCATTGCTATGGCTGCGGCGTTGCCGCCGGCGCCGTCGCCGGTGTCGCCGCCGGCGCCATCATCGGCTCGGCGATCGCCAATAGCGGTCCGGTCTATGTCGCGCCGCCGCCCGCGCCGCCCTCTGCCGTCTATTACGACGACGCCGAGGACGGCCCGGTCTGCCACGTCGAGCGCCACCGTTATTGGGTGGACGGCTTTGGCTGGCGCACCCGCCGCGTCGAAGTGTGCGACTGACGAATATTTCGCGCTGGCTCCCCGCTTTCGCGGGGACGAACGGCGACGTGATCAGCGGCTCATGTGCGTGAGCACCGCCGCGGTCGGCCAGCAATCGACCTTCAGCCCATTGTTCTTCTGATAGAGCCCGAGCGCCGCGCGCGTGAGCATGCCGGCCTTGCCGTCGATCTTGTCCTTGTAGAGCCCGAGCGCGGTGAGCTTCTGCTGCATGGTCTCCACCTGCCGCGTGCGCAACTGCTTGCTCTGGCTCCAGGGATGCTCGAACGGCTTGGCGCCGCCGAGCAGGTCGGCCAGGTGGCCGACGAACAGCACGTAGAGATCGGAGTAATTGTACTCCTTGATCACGTAATAGTTTTTCGGCGTAAGGAAGCCGGGACCGTAGGTGCCCTCCGGCAAGAGCAGCGAAGCCGGCACGGCAAGGTCGCGCGCCGGCAGCGCGCGGTCATAGGCAGGCTGGTAGCCCGCTTTCAGCCATTCTCCGATCGGCCGGGTATGCGCGGGCTCGGCCAACGTGCAGTCGACCGAAGCCGGCACGCGCACTTCGACGCCCCACGGCTCACCGGTCTGCCAGCCCTTGTCCTTGAGCTGCTTGGCGGCGGACGCGAGCGCGTCCGGCACCGAGTGCCAGATGTCCTTCTTGCCGTCGCCGTCGAAATCGACGGCGTATTGGTACCACTCCGACGGCAGGAACTGGGTCAGCCCCATGGCGCCGCCCCAGGACGAATGCAACAGGCTGCGCGGCACGCCGTCCTGCAGCATCTTCAGCGCGTAGAGGAACTCGTTGCGGAAGAAATCCTTGCGCTTGCCGGTATAGGCTTGCGTCGCAAGCACGCGGATGGCGTCCAGCCCGTCTCTCTCGCTGCCGTAGTCGGTCTCACGCCCCCAGATCGCCAGCACGACGTTGCCCGGCACGCCGAACTCCTGCTCGATGCGCGCGAGCGCGCCCTTGTATTGCGCGGCGAGCTCTTTGCCGCGCGCGGCGAGGCGCTTGAAGGTCGGCTCGCGCAGATATTGCCCGGGCGTCTGCACGAATTCCGCCTGCTGCGGCTGTTTTTCGGGGCGGCCGGGGATGGCGAGATCGGGCAGCGACAGGTCGGGCTCGAGGCCTTTGATGGCGGCGTCGAAAGTGGCGCGCGAGACCCCGCGCGCCTGCGCTTCGGGCCAGGTGGATTGGAGCCACTGTTGGAAGGCAGAGTCAGCGTGGGCGGGAGCAATGAAGCTGCGCGCGACGAAAAGGAACGCCGCACCAAACAGCAGGGCCGTTGTCGCCCGCCCAAGCGGGCGATCCAGCAACCGGAATCGGTTCCGTATTCGTGAGCTCACGGTGTACTGGATGCCCCGCTTTCGCGGGGCATGACAAGCTTGAAATTAACCGCACGAATGGCCTGTTCAGGCCGGCGTCTTTCCGCCTCAAAGTCGTCACGCGGAACTGCAAGATTGGCGACCGAGGCATCCCCGATGCGGTTCTCCGGCGAAGAAATTGCGATCGTTCTGCTGGCCGGCCTGGCCGTCGGCCTGCTGCCCAGCGCGATCGTCGAGCGCAAGGGCTTGCGGGCGGCGAGCGACGTCGCCATCGCCATTGCCGTCGTGTTTGCCGGCTATTGGCTCACGCTCACCTGGCGCGATTTCGTTCCGGCCTTTCGGGGAAAAGAGACGGCCATCGTCAAGATACCGAATTACGAGCCGGTCGTTTTTCCGCTGGCCCCCTTGCGGCCGCTGCTCAAGCCGATCGTCCCGCGCTCGCGCGAGGAAATCTGCGGCTCGGTGGCCGCGGCCACGCGCAAAAACGATCTTCCCGCGGCCTTCTTCATCCGTCTGCTCTATCAGGAAAGCGGCTTCCGAGCCGGCACGATCAGCTCGGCCGGCGCGCTCGGCATCGCGCAATTCATGCCGGAAACGGCGGCCGATCGGCGGCTCGACAACCCGTTCGACCCGCTGCAGGCGATACCGGCTTCCGCGCGCCTGCTGCGCGACCTGCAGCGCAAGTTCGGCAATCTCGGTCTTGCCGCCGCGGCCTATAACGCCGGCCCGAAACGCGTGCAGGATTGGATCGCCAACAAGGTAACGCTGCCGCAGGAGACGCAAGACTATGTCAGGATCATCACCGGCCGGCCGGTCGCGACGTGGACCGTTGCCGCGAGCGGCATCCCGGCGCTGAAGCTGCCGCAGGCCGCGCCTTGCCAGGAAACGGCAGGCCTGCTGGCCTGGAACGGGCCGGATCAAATCCCGTTGCCGCCGGAAAAGCCGCGGGCGAAGAACGCGGCGAAAACGCCGCCCGCGCAAAAGCCGGCAAGCCTGCGTGCCGACAGGCTGCCGGCGAACGGTGAAATGGTGGCAGCCCCGTAAGAATGGCCCGGCGCGGCCGTCGCCCTTCTCCGCTGTCATCGCCGGGCTTGTCCCGGCGATCCCGCTTAGAAAGGCACTGCGTCCCTAAGCGAGATGGCCGGGACAAGCCCGGCCATGACAAGAAAAAATTACCGCGTAAACTTCTTGTACTTCAGCCGGTGCGGGATGACGGTGTCGGTGCCCAGCCGCCGCATCTTGTCGGCCTCGTAGTCCTGGAAGTTGCCCTCGAACCACTCGACGTGGCTGTCGCCCTCGAACGACAGGATATGCGTGGCGATG
>Ga0335081_10021659_pt1 | contig 10401 bp, 8 predicted proteins | sample Lox_Sample_35_FD_206713 | JGI IMG/M metagenome (GOLD analysis project Ga0335081, IMG submission 206713) | Soil microbial communities from Loxahatchee National Wildlife Refuge, Florida, United States - Lox_Sample_3.5 | ecosystem: Environmental > Terrestrial > Soil > Wetlands | place: USA: Florida...
CGCGCGGCGTGACCCGCGGCGACGGATCGGTCGGCGAAGATGTCACGCTCAATGTGCGTACCGTGCACTCGATTCCGCTTTCGATCGGCAAAGAGAAACTGAAAAAGGCGGGAATTCCACCAGATTTTGAGGCGCGCGGCGAATTGCTGATGCCGACCGGAGCATTCAAGAAGCTGAACGAACAGCGTGAGCGAGACGGTCTGGCCACGTTCGCCAATCCGCGAAACTTCACCGCAGGAACGGTGCGGCAACTCGATGCCAACATCACGGCGCAGCGCCGGCTCGATTTCTTTCCATATATTCTTCTCGTTAACGGGCGAACCTATTTCGACCGTCACTGGCAGACTCTGGGCGCGCTCGAAGAAGCTGGATTCAAAGTCAATACGCATCGCAAGCTTGTCCATTCGATGGACGGAGTCTGGGCGTTCATCCAGCAGTGGGAGGCGAAGCGCGATTCGCTGCCGTATGAGATTGACGGCATCGTGGTGAAGGTCGACCGCACCGCGCTGCAAGAGGAACTCGGCTTCACCGGCAAGGCTCCGCGCTGGGCGATTGCCTACAAATATGCTGCCCGCGGCGGCATCACGAAGCTGGAAGACATCCGGGTGCAGGTGGGGCGCACGGGAAAGCTCACGCCGGTCGCGGAGTTGGCGCCGGTCGCGATCGGCGGCACAACGGTGCGCAACGCCACCTTGCACAACATGGACGAAATCGAGCGCCTGGGCGTGAAGATCGGCGACTGGGTGCAGGTCGAGCGCGGCGGCGACGTGATCCCAAAGGTCGCCAAGGTGATCGAGGACAAAGATCACCCGCGCGGGCACGAGACGTTCGTGATGCCGGAGAAATGCCCGGTATGCGGGACGAAAGTCGTCCGCACCGAAGGCGAAGTCGATTATCGCTGCGTCAACGCCAACTGCCCGGCGAAGCTGATGGGAACGATCCTGCACTTTGCCTCGCGCGGCGTGATGAATATTGATGGGATGGGCGAATCGCTCGTTGCTCAGTTGATCGAGCGCGGGCTGGTGAAGAACGTTGCCGACATTTACGACCTGACCAAGAAGGATTTGCTCAGCCTGGATCGTTTTGCCGACAAGTCGGCGCAGAACATTCTCGACGAAATCGAGAACTCGAAGAAGCTGCCGCTGGAGCGCGTGATCTACGGCCTGGGAATTCGTATGGTCGGCGAGCGCACGGCGCAATTTCTAGCCGAGCATTTCGGCTCGATGGAGGCCTTGGAGAATGCCGGCGTCGAAGAATTGCAGGATGTGAACGAAGTCGGACCGCGCATCGCCGAGAGCATTGTCGAGTTCTTCGGCAATGCGGCCAATCGCAAGTTGGTCGCACGCTTGGGCGAAGCCAGCCTCACACTCAAAGGCCAGAAGAAGCAGCGCGGCACCAGACTCGCCGGCAAGACGTTCGTCCTGACCGGAACGCTGTTAAAGTACACGCGCGATGAAGCGAAGAAGCTGATTGAGGATGCCGGCGGCAAAGTCACCGGTTCGGTCAGCAAGAAGACAGATTATGTGGTCGCGGGATCAGACGCCGGATCGAAGCTCGACAAGGCGAAAGAGTTGGGCATCGCGGTGATCGACGAGAAAGAAATGGAGAAGCTGGCGGGCTAGGAGACCCTCCTCGACAAGCTCAAGAACTGCCGACAATCTGAAGGAAGGACTATCTCTCGATCGCCTCCCGCATCCTTTCCCACGTCACATCCAGCGTCTCCGGCAGCACGCGCGTTTCGCCGACCACCGACATGAAATTCGCGTCTGCCACCCAGCGCGGCAGAACGTGCATGTGAATGTGTCCGGCAATGCCCGCTCCGGCGGCTTTGCCGATGTTCATCCCCAGATTGATTCCGTCCGGATGGTAAAGTTCGCGCAGCACGGTCTCCATGCGCTGGGAAAGAGCCATCATTTCGTTCGCCGTTTCGGCCGGCAGCTTCTGTAATTCGTCCAGATGCGCGTACGGCACGATCATGACGTGCCCCGGCGTGTATGGGAAGGTATTCAGGATGACGAAGCAAAGTTTCCCGCGATGCACGATGCGCGCCTTGGCGTCGTCGGTCTCTTTTGCCGCCTCGCAGAACACGCAGCCGCTGGTTTTTTCCGTCTGCGAGACATAGGCGTAGCGCCAAGGCGTCCAGAGATAGTCCATAGCAGGGCAGGGTAGCAGATGGAGCACTCAGCAGTCAGCACTCAGCACGCAGCCCGGCCGGCCCAAACTGAGCGGGGAGGCCGTGGTATGAATGACAGCGGGGACGACCCGTACCGGCTGAATGCTGAGCGCTGAGTGCTGAACGCTTCAAGTCCAAGTACTCACACATTCTTTCGCCGCTGAAACCTGGCTGTAACACAAGCCAGAATTGCGTTTGACACTGTTCGTAAGCCGTTGCTATAGTCGGGAAGAGTTCCCATTGGACGCGGGTTTTCTGTAACGTCCGACAGCTGGGATTGTCCAAGCTCGCTCGCCAGGGTGGGCCCACCACAACCAAACGAACCGTCCAGCAGTCCGCAGCGCAGGCCCCGCACCACTCACAGAGAGGCATGACCTTGCTCGAAGAAACGACCCCCAGCCCCGAATCAACCACAACCGCAGTTGCCGAAGTAGAAACCGCGAAGCCCGAACCGCAGGTCGAGGCCGCCGCCCCCAGTGAACCGCCGCAAGTTGCCGCGGTTGCAACCGAAGCGCCCGGGGCGCCTGGCGGAGAAGACTTCGCCAAAGCGCTCGAGACCTTCACCACCGAAACCGAAGAGGCGGTGAGCGACGATCGCGTCATCAAAGGCACGGTGCTGAAGTTAACGGGGACGCATGTGGTCGTGGACATCGGCGCGAAGTCGGAAGGGATGCTGCCGCTCTCGGAAGTCCTCGATCACGAAGGCAAACCCAAGGTGAAGCCGGGCGATGAGATTGACGTGATGCGCGACAAGGGTGAGGCCGAAGAAGGCTACATCAGCCTCTCTCATCAGAAAGCGCAGCGCATTCACGCCTGGGAAGAAATTGACAAGGCCCATCGCGAGAAAAAGCCGATCAGGGCCGTGGTGATTGACCGCATCAAAGGCGGGCTCACCGTCGATATCATGGGCGCGCATGCGTTTCTGCCCGGCTCACAGGTTGATCTTCGGCCGATCCGCAATCTCGACGGCATGAAAGGGCAGACGCTCGAAGTCGCGGTCATCAAGCTGAACAAGAAGCGCGGCAACATCGTGGTGTCGCGCAAGGAATTGCTGGAAGGCGAGCAGAACGAAAAGCGTTCCAAAACTCTGGAACATCTCGAGGAGGGCGCAACCCTTACCGGAGTCGTCAAGAACCTGACCGAGTATGGGGCCTTCGTTGATCTCGGCGGCCTCGACGGTTTGCTGCACATCACGGACATGTCGTGGGGACGCCTCACTCATCCCAAGGACTTGGTCAACGTCGGCGATCAGATTCAGGTCAAGGTCCTCAAGTACGACAAAGAGAAACAGCGCGTGTCGCTGGGCTTCAAGCAGCTCACGCCGGATCCGTGGCTCGACGCCGAGCACCGTTACCCCGTGGGCGCGCACGTTTCGGGCCGCGTCATCAGCGTGACCGACTACGGAGCCTTCATTGAACTCGAGCAGGGCATCGAAGGCCTGGTCCACGTCAGCGAAATGACGTGGTCGAAGCGCATGAAGCACCCGTCGAAGCTGGTGAACGTCGGCGATCAGGTGGAGTGCGTGGTGCTCAACGTCAATCCGACCGAGCGCCGCATTTCGCTCGGCATGCGGCAACTGGCGCCAAATCCCTGGGATTCGTTGCACGAGAAATTCCCTGTCGGCATAACCGTGGAAGGACGCGTGCGGAACCTGACCGACTTCGGCGCGTTCATTGAAATCGAAGACGGCATCGACGGCCTGGTTCACGTCAGCAACCTGAGCTGGACCAAGCGCGTCAAGCATCCGTCGGAAGTCCTGAAGAAAGGTGACCGCGTCAAGGCGATCGTCTTGGCGATAGAACCCGACAAACGCCGCCTGTCGCTGGGGGTGAAGCAGTTGCAGCCGGATGTATGGGACTCGTTTTTTGCTTCGCATCACATTGGCGATGTGGTCCACGGCAAAGTGCTGCGGGTCGCGGCATTTGGAGCTTTCGTGGAAGTTTCGGAAGGCGTGGAAGGACTATGCCACAAGTCTGAAGCCACCGATGAGAACGGCCAGCCCTTGCATCTGGAGCCGGGCATGGAGCACGATTTCAAGATCATCAAGATGAGTCCGGAGGAGAAAAAAGTCGGGCTCAGCATCCGCGCAGTCGGAGAGGAAGCTTCGCGCTCGGAAGTCGAAGCCTACAGGCAGCCGGTTTCGAGCACCAGTTCGACCATCGGCGAGCTGATTTCCTGGAAGCGCGCGAGTAACGAGAACAACTGACCTAGCCCTTGTCATCCTGAGCGAAAGAAACAGCCTCGCGAAAGCGAGGCTGTTTCGCAGTCGAAGGACCCTGCTGCCTGCGGTGGTCAAGCGAAGAATAGACTAAACAGGCTGGCACGTAACTGGCTAAGGGATCAGCTTCGAGCTCTTGCCCCCCCGCTTTCTTAGGAAACAACCAATACCAGGCCGCAAGAACGGTCTTTGTGAGAAGCCAAGCCCCGAGTTCATCCAGATCGCAAAAGAACTCGATGAGGTCGTGCATAAAGTCACGTCCGCTGCCTCAATGGTCTCACGGTTTGAGCCTACCGGACAGCCGCCAGAGAGGGATGACGCCATCGGAGCCGGTAAAATTGAAACTGAGCCACTACCCCAAAGGCTCACCGCTTGGTGCCTCTCTTATCCTTGATCTAGAATCATTCCTTTGCTTTTGGTCATCTGTTCTCACTGAGGACGATCCCCTTGCCCGAAACCATCTACGACGTCGCCATCATCGGCAGCGGACCCGCCGGATACACCGCCGCCATCCGCGCCGGCCAGTACGGCCTGAAGACCGCGCTCATCGAAAAAGACGGATTCCTCGGCGGGACCTGCCTGCACGTGGGCTGCATCCCGACCAAGGCGCTGCTGTTCAACGCGGAACTCTGGGATCACCTGAAAGACGCCAAGGAATTCGGCATCGAGGGCGTGGATGCGCGCAAACTGAACTGGGCAGCGATTCAGGAACGTAAGGGAAAGATCGTCGCCAAGCACGCCAAGGGCCTCGAATTCCTGATGAAGAAGAACAAAGTGGATACGGTGAAAGGCTATGGCAAGCTCACCGGCCCCGCGCAGAACGGAGTTTTCACGGTCGAAATTACGAACGACAGCAAAGTGACGCATCTCAAAGCAAAGAACGTCATACTTGCGACCGGTTCCGAAGCGCGTATGCTGCCTGGTCTCGAGGCGAACGACAGGATCCTTACTAACATCGAAATCCTGAGTCTGAAAGAAATTCCGAAATCGCTGGTGATTGTCGGCGCCGGGGCGGTCGGCGTCGAGTTCGCTTCGATTTACCGCTCGTTCGATACCGAAGTTACGATCGTCGAGATGCTGCCTCGCCTCGTGCCCGTTGAAGATGAAGAAGTCAGCAAAGAACTGGCCCGCGTGTTCCGCAAGCGCGGCATCAACTTCCATACCAGCGCCAAAGTGGACAAGGTCGAGAGAACGAAGTCCGGCGTTGCGGTCACCATCACCGTGGACGGCAAGCAGCAGAAGGTCGAAGCCGAGAAGATCCTGATTGCGGTCGGACGCAAGCCGCGCACACAGAACATCGGCCTCGAGAAGACGAAAATCAAGCCGGACCGCGAATTCATCAAAACCGATTCATGGATGCAAACCGCCGAGCCCGGCGTTTATGCCGTGGGCGACATCGTTCTGGGCACGCCGCAATTGGCGCATGTCGGGGCCATGGAAGCGCTCGTTGCTGTCGCAAAAATTGCGGGGAAGCCGGGCAAGCCGATCAATCCCGAGCACATTCCCGGCGCGACGTACTGCCATCCGGAAATCGGCAGCGTCGGCCTGACCGAAACCAAGGCCCGTGAAGCCGGATACAACGTGAAGATCGGCAAGTTCCCGTTTACGGCGAATTCGCGAGCGTCGATCGTGGGCCAGCATGAAGGCTTCATCAAGATCGTCAGCGACGCCGACTACGGCGAGATTCTAGGTGTGCACATCATCGGGCCGCAGGCGACGGAGCTGATCGCCGAAGCTGTCGCGGCCATGGAACTCGAGGCAACAGTCGAAGACTTGATGTGGACGATCCACGCCCACCCCACGCTCGCCGAAGCCATGCTGGACGCGTCGAACAGTGTGTACGGGATCGCCATAAACGCGTGAAGAGGATTGAGCAATTGGGAAATTGAGTAATTGTGAAATTGTTCGTGCACGCGAATTTGTGGCCTTCAATTGCACAATCACAAAATTACCCGATTACTCAACGGAATGATCTCTGTCGTCCAACTCGGCGCCGTCGACTACGCCACCGGCTTGCGCCTGCAGCAGCAGTTGGTTGCTCTGCGCAAGGAAGACAAAATCGGGGACGTCCTGCTCCTGCTCGAACATTCGCCGGTCATCACTCTCGGACGCAATGCCAAAGCCGGGAACGTGATCGCCTCGCCCGAACTTCTGAAGAAACGCGGGGTTGAGCTCTTTGAATGCGACCGCGGCGGCGATGTAACGTTCCACGGCGCGGGCCAGATCGTGGGCTACCCGATCTTCGACCTGCGCGGCTTTCGTCGTTTTTCTTCTTTGTCATCCCGAGCGGAAGAGAACGATGCGAAGAATCGTTCTCTGGAGTCGAGAGACCTTGGGCTCCGCAAAACCCTCGGTGTAGTCGAATTCGTCCGCCGCCTGGAAGATGTCCTGATGCGCACCTGCGCCGACTTCAGCATCCCAACCAAGCGTGTCGCCGGACTGACGGGCGTGTGGACGGATCAGGCTGGTGTAGGGGCGGACCCATTGGTCCGCCCGGACGAGTCGCGGGCTCGTCCTGAAGATGCCGTCGACAAATACACAGCCGGGCGTCGCCCGGCTGGGACGGACGAATGCGTCCGTCCCTACACAACCGAATCCAAGCTCGCCGCCATCGGCGTGCACGTTTCGCGCTTTGTCACTTCTCACGGCTTCGCTCTCAATGTGAACACCGACTTGAGTTATTTCGACCTGATCATCCCCTGCGGCATCACCTCGAAGCCTGTGACGTCGATGCAGCGCGAACTCGGTCGCGAACTCGATCTCAACGCCGTCGCCGAATCCATCTCTCGTAATTTCGGCTTCGTTTTCCAGAGCCAAATTCTCTGGGTCGAAACGCTGGATGCCCTGATGGCTCACGCCGCTGGCTCAGCCTAGCCCTTTCCCCCACGCTCGCGATACCATCAATACATTGCGCCTTCTGCGCCGCAATACATGGGGAATAAGAAAACGAGGTCCAAGCCGAGTTCCAATGGTCGCCGTCCGCGCAACGGAGCATCCGGGGCGAAATCCCCACTTCTCGCGACATCGGCGAGAAATGGGGTATCCAAAACCAACTCCGATCTCCGCACTTACTCCATCCCCGACTACCGCCTCGAGCGCCCGGACTTCACCGTCCGGCAAGTCACAGAAAAAGACAAGCACGGGCACGAACACGTCCACTACGAAGTGGAAGGCGACTTCGACGCTCCCGTCCCGCCGATCCGCGACTCCCAGCATCTAGGCAAAGAGCAAGCCGTCGAGATTTACCGCTACATGCTGCTCAACCGCAAAATGGAGATTGCCCTCGAAAACCTCTACAAGCAGGGCAAGGTGGTAGGCGGCGTCTATTTCGGGCTCGGCCAGGAGGCCTGTTCCTGTGCTTCTTCCTACGCTCTCGACAAAGACGACTGGTTCGCGCCGATGATCCGCAACCAGGGCGCGCTGCTGGTGCGCGGCTTCGGCGCCTCCGACACCATGATGCAGTACATGGCCAAGGCCGACTCGCCGACCAAAGGCCGCGACGGCACGTCGCACTTCGGCGACATCGTGAAACGTAACATGGTCTCGCCGATTTCCATGCTCGGCGATCTTATTCCGGTCATGGCCGGCGTAGCACTGGGAGCGCGGCTGCAGGGGCGCAATCTCGCCGTGATGACATACATTGGCGACGGCGGGCAGTCTACGGGGGTGACGTACGAAGGCATTAACTTCGCCGCCGTGCAAAATCTTGGGCTGGTGCTGTTTGTCGAATCGAATCTCTGGGCTTACTCGACACCGTCGGAGTTGCAGTATCGCTGCAAAGATCTGGCGGAACGCGCCATCGGATACGGCATTCCGGGCGTGATCATCGACGGCACCGATGCCTGCCAGGTTTACGACGCGGCTCACGAAGCGGTCGAGCGCGCCCATCGCGGCGAAGGCCCCACGCTGATCGAAGCCAAGATGATGCGCATGAAGGGCCACGCCATCCACGACGCCGCCGGCTACGTGCCCAAAGCGATGTTCGAGTTCTGGCGCAAGCGCGATCCCATTGCACGGTTTGAGAATTACCTGGTGCGCGAGAAGAAGTGGCTGTCGGCGAAAGAGAATGCCGAACTGATCGCCGACGTTGAGCGGGTGATCGAGGAAGAGCGGGAGATTGCCGTTAATTCTCCGATGCCCACGCCGGAATCCGCTGAAGGCGGCGTCTTCTGCGAGCACGGCTGCCACGAAATCAAGCCGAAATACGGCATGCCGAAAGTGAAACAGGGAACAGGCGGCTACAAAGCGACAGAAGCGGCAGGGCACTTGAAATGACGCGCCTGTGGATTTCAGGGTCTGGGATCACAGACAGTCAGATTTCACTTATGGGAAGCTCCTCTTCATTATGTAAACGCCGAGAATCCTGAAACTCTATGCAACTCACCTATCTCGAAGCCATCCGCCAGGGAATCTGGGAAGAAATGGAGCGCGACCCGACCGTCTTCTGCCTGGGCGAAGACATCGGCATTTACGGCGGCGCGTTCAAAGTCACCGACGGATTCATTGACCGCTTCGGCCCGGAGCGCGTCATCGATACGCCTATCGCTGAGTCCGCTATCGTTGGCGCGGCGTTCGGCGCGTCCCTGACCGGCATGCGACCGGTCGCCGAATTCCAGTTCATGGATTTCATCGGCTGCGCCTTCAACCAGATTTCCAACATGGTCGCGAAGACGCACTATCTCTGGGGCGCGCCCGTGCCCCTGGTTCTGCGCGGGCCCAGCGGCGGATACGTCCACGGCGGCCCGTTCCACTCGCAAAATCCGGAGATGTGGTTCGTGCACAATCCTGGTCTGAAAGTCATTTGCCCGGCCACGCCCTATGACGCCAAGGGCCTGATCAAAGCCGCCATCCGCGACAACAATCCCTGCGTGTTCTTCGAGCACAAATATCTCTACCGCCGAATCAAGGAAGAGGTCCCGGCGGAAGATTACGTCGTGCCGATCGGAAAAGCCCGCGTGGCGCGGGAGGGCCGCGATTTGAGCGTGATCACCTACGCGGCGATGGTGCACACGGCGCTTGAAGCCGCCGGCGTTTTGATTAAAGAAGGAATTGAAATCGAAATTCTCGACCTGCGGACGGTGTCTCCCCTTGACCGCGAAGCCATCGCGCAAACAGTAAAGAAAACGAACAAAGTCATCATTCTCCACGAGCACTCCCGCACCGGAGGCCTCGCCGGCGAAATCGCCGCCATCCTCAACGAAGAAGCCTTCGACGATCTCGACGGCCCCATCGTGCGCATCGCCGGCCTCGACTCGGCGATCCCGTTCTCGCCTCCGCAGGAGCATTACTACCTGCCCAAGGTCGAAGACGTCGTGCGCGAAGCGCGAAGATTGAAGGCATACTGAAAACGCCGCCAACTGGCGTCTGCTCCTGCTCATCTGACACAATAGCTTTGGTTCGGAGGGTCCATGCGCAAATTCCTGCTGGGCATCATCTTTACGCTCATCGTTCTGGCTCTTGTCGGGTTCGGCTATCTCCTGCTCGGCTATTTCCCTACTGAGGCCAACGTCGCGCCGCCGCACTTCGAGCAGCACCTCGCCAGCGGCGCGGTTGACGCCTCGATGGAACGCCACGCACCGCGCCTGACCAACCCGCTGATGCCCACCGATCAGAATCTTGAAGACGGGATGAAGCTCTACACCATGAACTGCGCCCTCTGCCACGGCGGGCTCGACCGCAAGCCTTCTGCTCTCGCCAACTCGCTCTATCCTCCGCCGCCGAACCTGATTTCCGACCCTCCCGACGATCCGGAGTGGCACATCTTCTACACCATTCGCACGGGCGTGCGTTATACGGGCATGCCGGCGTGGGATAAGACGCTTAACGAGCAGGACATGTGGAAGATCACCATGCTCCTTTCCCACATGGACAAGCTCTCGCCCGTGGTGGAGGACTACTGGAAGAGCAGTTTCGGGCCGGCCCCGGCCGCCTCGGAGGAAAAGAAGGAAGGCGAGAAGAAGAACACCAAGCCACCAGAGAAACACAGCCACCACTAGCCTAGCTCGCCAAT
>Ga0335081_10021661_pt1 | contig 10400 bp, 4 predicted proteins | sample Lox_Sample_35_FD_206713 | JGI IMG/M metagenome (GOLD analysis project Ga0335081, IMG submission 206713) | Soil microbial communities from Loxahatchee National Wildlife Refuge, Florida, United States - Lox_Sample_3.5 | ecosystem: Environmental > Terrestrial > Soil > Wetlands | place: USA: Florida...
ACGCCGTACGGCAAGTAGCCGGCTTGACCACTTCGGCACACGAACGTGAAGTCTGCGGCTTAATGCGTATCGGGTGCGCTTCATCGCATTGACGGACATGCGTGCCTTTTACGGACAGGCCGATCCATGCAACGCGCGCGCATGGATTGGTACCTCGTCATCAAGACCATCAAAGGCCACTGATACCGTTAACGAACTGAAGTTAAATAGCTATTTTGTCTAACGCTATTCGCCGAGAGGTCGTCTTTTCATGGAGTGATGGCTCAACCCACTACTGGCCGGGCCTCATCTCGCGGGTCGTGTGCAGTAAACTCGGTCCACCGGATTCGACAAATCATTCCGGTCTGAGGATCATCGGGTCAAGGCGCCCAGTTTTGGGATTTGGGCTCCTGGATTAGAGGACTGGGGGCAGAGTTATGGCGCTGTCACTGAGCGATCACAAGGCGATTTTGGCGGGCTTCGCCGGCTTTGGGTTCGTCTGCCAGGAAGCGCCGACTGCCGCCGCTAACCCGATCCAGATTGAATGGCACCTTGAAGGCAAAATCTTGCGGTACCGGCTTTGGGCGTTCGAAATTTCGCATGGCGGTGGCGGCCCGACGGTACGAGCGGCGGATGAATTCCGCATTCAAATCACGAATGGACCGGCCTCAAAAAAAGCGATTGACACAGGAGGCGCTCAAGACCTGCTCGTCGGTTACTCTCGGGACCGCGACGCGATCGTCGCGTACGATCGGCGTTGGCTTGAACGCTGGATCGACAACACCGCAGGCGGCAGCCGTGCCTCGCCGTCCGTTCAGGTGAAAGACGCTGACATCCAGGCGGGGCACGACGAGGGTATCCATCACCTCACAAAATCTGCGAATTTCGGCGAAGGGCACATCGTGACGATGAGCCCTGCGCTGCTGCCCGCATATCTTCTCAACAACAAACCCGTCCTGCAGGGAACAATGAGCGCTACCGAAGCAAAAACAGCGACCCCTAAGTCCGGCGCCGCAACAGTCGTCGATTACTGTCGCAGTCAGGGCTTTCCGTTCGAGCCGGAGCTACTCGCTCGCTACCTTGCGGCGTTGCTGACGAAGCCATTCGTCATTCTGGCGGGAGTGAGCGGTACTGGAAAATCAAAGCTTGCCGAACTGGTCGCAGAATTCTATAGCGCCGGTTCCGCGACAGGTCCGGTTACTGGCGCGGCCCCCGCGCCAGGGCCGAGTTTCGTCTTCACGTCGGGAAAGGGAGGCCCCGATAGAACTCGCTTCGCGCTCGTCGCGGTCCGTCCGGATTGGATCGACAACCAATCGATCCTCGGGTTCGTTAACCCGATCACCGAACAATACGAATCGACGCAAGCGCTTGACCTTATCCTGCGGGCGCGACAAGCGCATGACGCGGCGCAGGATAAGAACGCGGCGCCGCGATATTTCATGCTCCTCGACGAGATGAACCTTGCCCGGGTTGAGCATTACTTCTCAGACTGGCTTTCGTGCACGGAGAGCCGGCGCTTACAGAGCGACGGGTCGATCATCCAGCACCCCGTCCCGCTTCATCGCTCCGAGAAGGCGTTGGAAGCGCGCCTTATCGGCTTGGATGGCTCATCCACAAAAATTCCGGTACCCGCGAACCTCGAACTCCCCACCAATCTTGTGGTGACCGGGACCGTCAACGTCGACGAAACGACGTACGGGTTTAGTCCCAAAGTCCTCGACCGGGCGATGGTGATCGAATTTGACGATGTCGATCTGGATGACCTGCGCACGGAAGCGGCCGCCGCATCGGGCGAATCGTACCGTTTTCCCGATACGCTGCCGCCGTTTCGCTTAGCGAACAAGCAGGATTACGCCGCCCTGCCTGAAGAGACACACAAGCATCTCTGGGAGATCAACAGCATCCTCGAAGAGGCTAGGCTGCACTTCGGATACCGGTCAGCGAACGAGATTGCGCTGTTCATTAGTATCTATACGACGCTATTGCCGGAAGATCCGAAAGATCCTCATCTCCTTCGTGCACTCGACGCGGCGATCTTGCAAAAAGTTCTTCCGAGGCTCTCTGGCAATCGGGCGAAGCTTGAGGCTCCATTGGCGAAACTGTGCGCGTATCTGCGCGATCTCAAGCCGCCGGCGGCAGAAGTCACCCTTGAGGACTTCGACACTTGGGCCGACGCACTACTGTGGCATTCATACAGGCGAGCCGTCGAAATGTTGCGTGCCCTCCGCGACTTCGGCTTTGTATCATTCTTCAAGTAGAGTGGATGTGGTATGCCTACGCCCGCCGCATTTCAGTTTTGGCGCCGGAGCGGCGAAAAGCTCGCGACCGCGGCACATGCCGGCGAATCCATCACATTGGAGGAGCAGGTCGAGTACGTTGTGTCATTCACTCATCCCCTATCTTCAGCCGAACTGGAGCGCCTCAACACGCTAGGCGGCGAGATCATCGGCCCGGATTTGGCTCTCCTCTCCTTTGGGAATTTCATTGGCCGCGCGATGCTCGCCGCAGTGAACATTGAAGTCGTTTCGTCAAAGATTGGGCCAGACGGCGCCTCGAAGCTCCTACAGGAAATATCCGAAGTATCTTCTTCGCTTATCTTCGGCTGGCGCACCCCTCTGGGCTTTCATGCCGCCGGCGATCGATCGCGCCCAGCGGCTGTGCCGTACCACCAGCTTCAGTTTTTGCGCCATGTGATGGTCGCACAGCGTTCAGGAGCGCGCCTTCAAGACTGGCTCGGCATGATCGAGCGGAATCCAACGCGGCGGTTCGAACCGGAGCGGCCCGTCGTTCCGGTGAACCGAGTCCGACGCCTTGATCAGCGCGCCATACAAGCAATCTTCACGCGCCTTGAGCGTCTCGTTCCCATTCCGGCGGGTGTTGCGATTGGAGAGAGTCGATTGGCGGAAAAGCTCCGGATCGGCAGTCCGCGCGAGAGGCATTTTCCGGCCGTCGTCGCCGCACCTCGCGGGCGGCTCTCTTTCGACACGCCGGAGAATCGTTTCGTAAAGCACGTCGTGAGTGAGTGTCTAGCGCTCGTGTACCGATTTGTTGATCATCCCAAGTTACATCAGGAGCTAAGGGATGATTGCAGGCTGATGTTGGGAATTTTGGAGGAAATGGCTGCTGCACCCTTCCTTGCCGAAGCGGGACGCTTGACCGGTTTTCGCGCGCCAACGCAGGCGCTCTCGAAGGCGGATGGATATCGAGAGCTATTCTCCTTTTGGGGCGATCTGACGGCACACGTTTCATTACCGTCAAGCACCGCAGAAACGAACAGGCTGCTTGAAGGCCGCGACATGGCCATGCTGTACGAGTATTGGGTGTTCATAAAGATTCTCGAAGCGATTGTCGCAGTCACGGGCTCGCGTCCATCAGGTCCTCCGCTAATCCAGCGCGACGAACTTGGGGAGAGCCTCAGCGTAGGATTGCCGACGGCAGTGGGAGCCCAAATATCCGTTTCGTTCAACCGAACGTATCAGCGCTCCAGGGGGACGGCCTATTCAACCCCATTGCGTCCCGACGTGACCGTGCGGGTCGGCGAAGTGTTGTACGCATTCGACGCGAAGTATCGTTTGACTCGGTTTGAGATCGCGGAAACGGATACGGACGAGGAGACGACATACAAACGCGCCGACCTGTACAAGATGCACACGTATCGGGACGCGATAGCCGGTCTCAAATCCGCGTTCATTGTGTACCCCGGCACAGAATTCGTCTTCTTCGAGCGATCCGGAAACAAGCGGGAAGACGCGTCAGCGATCACTCTCCGGGACGGCGTCGGAGCCGTTCCTGTCCGGCCGCTTGAGACCGATCCCGCCTCCCATCTGCGAAACCTTCTTCGCGTATTGCTCAACGAACACGCGCCAGTTTCGGTTGTTTGAGGCGTTCCCAACGCGTTCGCACGTCCGCGTAATCAACAAAGACTCCGGACCCCTTCGAAGCGATTCTTCGCATCAGCTCTGCGTGGACGCCCTGTAGCCCGCGCTCGGAGACTTCAGGATCGCGAGCGAGCGCTTCAATGAGTACGTCGAGATCGAGATGGGGGTCCTTCACCGGCCGCGACTTGCGAAGCGTCGGCGTGATGGATTTCCGGAGATTGAAGACTACGTCGAAGTGGGCAACATCTTCCGACTCGGACCGCCCCTTGTAGCCCTTGTGGCTCTGTTGCTGCCGATCAAGAGAAGACGCCTCGTGAAATGAAAATCCTGCGGCATCGGCGGCATCCCTGATGACCTGCCATACGTCGGCATCAGTGTTGTGAAAGACGATTGTCGCCCACCCTCCAGGCTTCAGGACGCGTCCGATCTCCTGCATCGCTCCGCGAATCAGTTGGCTGTAGACATGCAGCGACTTGCCGCCTTTCTCTACGGTGAGCGATCGGTTGACCACCGCTTCCTTGTCAGTCTCAGTTAGCCGATTCAGCCACGCTTCCCAAATGAGGTTACAGTCGGCGTAGAAGATGTTCGAACCGAACGGCGGGTCGGTGAAAACGTAATCGACCGAACTGTCGGCGATGGTCGACAGGTCGGTCGCGCTTCCGAGCAATATCACAGGCAGCTCGGTTCCAAGGGGACGATAGCTTCGGTAGTATCGTTGCAGCTGACCGATCTTATTGCGCATCACTTCTAAGACATTCGCCTCGGAGGAGAGCTGCGGGACATACAGCGTACCCGTAAGCGGGCGTTGACCGCCGCGAGCATTGAAGCGCCGCATCCGCGTGCCGTGCCAAGCAGTGTTCGTGAAGGCGAACGCAAGCGCGCGGCGAACTCTATCATCCGGCGTCGCCATGATCTCGTGCCACAGCATTGCAAGCGCGGAAAGGTTGCGTGCCGTGTAAAAATCGGCGACCGACGCGATATCTTGAAGCTGGAGCGCGCAACGAATGTACATCTCGCGATTGGCGGCGATTGGCGTCTTCGGATAGGGGAGGCGTATGTCCTCTCGTTTGAAGCTCATCGCCAATTCGATGTCGGCTTTGTCCGGTGCTTTTTCAAAGCGCCGGCCATCCTCCGTCTCATACGCGATCCAAGCCGGGCGGGAACCGCGCGCTTCGATGCGCGAACGATTTAGTTCGCTCTTGCAGTGAGGACATGTAACGGTCTTGCCCAGCCGTCCGGATTTGCGATCGACCGCATCCCAAAGCACAAATTCCGTCGAGCAGACTGGGCAAAGATGTCCCGTGCTCCACATCGTCCAATGGACTACGGCGGGACGACCGTCGGTATGTGTCGTTCGATACAAGTTCGCGAAGCGCTTGCTTAAGCGCGCGTCGATCGCAGCGAAGCCCTTCGCCAACGCATCCGGGTCGCAGGGTCTTGTATGGTTCCAAGCGAGATGAACAGCAGCCGGAGACAAGTCGTTCAGAATAGCCCGGCGCCCGGTAAGTGCTGCGGCTACGCCTGTCATGCCTGACCCGCAGAAGGGATCGAGTATCACGCCGCCCGGCTTGGTGTAGTATTCAATGAAAGGCTGAATGGCTTCCGGTGGCACTTTTGTGTGGTAGCTGTGCGCGAGATAGAAGGCGCTGTTGCGTCCGCCAACGACGCGAGCCTGCCCGAGTGCCTCGTCTACTCCTTCCGTACTCTTGCTTCGGGGAATTTCTGCGACCGGACTTAAATAGCCAGCGAAATAGTCTTGCGCGGATGGCACGATCTCGGAGAGCTGCCACCGGTCGGCGCGATTTTTGGCTCCAAGTTCTTCGCAGCGTGCGGCGATGCCCCGCATGGAGATACCCGAAGCCGAATAGTTCGCTTCGACGACGCTTCGAAGCACTGACGAATACACTTCGTCAGTGCGGAGCCCCTGCGAGGCCGTCGGTTCGCCAAGAGCGTTTCGAATGGCCTGGTCGATCAGGCGCTGCGGCGGCGGGAACGGCACCATCATCTGAATGGCCGAGCCGCGATGCTCCAGACACAACAGCAAGTCGAGCGTGGTAACGTGCTCTTTTCCGGTGACGCCTTTCACTCCCTTTATCGACGGCTGGCCCTTGTTCAAGACGTGTACGCTCGCGGTTTCGAAGCCGGCGTGACCGAGGGACTTTTGAACCGCCTCCCAGACCTCACCGTCGGAGTTTGAGAAAGCTAGGACGGCTCGTCCGCCGCGCTTGAGAACGCGGGCGGCTTCACTAAAGGACCGCGTCATCAACTCCGCATAATCCTCAATCTTCTTGCCGCCCTGGGCTGATGCGCGATGCTTGTTTACGACGATCTCGGCGCTCTGATCCGTCAGTTCTCCAAGCCACGCCTCCCACAACAACGATGAGTCGGCATAGAAGATGTTGGAGCCGAACGGTGGGTCCATGAAGACCATGTCTACCGACCCGTCGGGGAGGCATCCCAGGTCCGTCGCGGAGCGTTGGAACACGTCGGCTCGCGCGGTCGTCTCGGGAAACGCGCGATAGTGGCGCAAAACGTCCGCCGCCTTGCGCTTGAACAAACTCCAGACGTTCCATTCGTATCGCAGCGACGAAATGTAGAGCGTGCCGGTCATGACATTGGTCGGTCGCTTCGCGTTCCACTGATAGCGCCGGGACGCGCGGTTAACAGCTCCCGTGAATGCGAACATCAAGGCTTCGCGCACCCGGCCCGTTGTCGATCCGACGATCGCATGACGGAGCGCGGCTAGGGCATGAAGATTGCGCTTCGTGAAGAAGCCGGCGACATCGGTTATGCCCATCGCTCGATGTCCCGCGCGCCACATTTCCCGCTCAGGGCCGAAAGGCACTGTGGGCACCCAATAGGGGATACCGGTACTCGCTGCGTCTTCGATGAGCGCGAGTTCCTTCCTTGTCGGTCGATGCGCGTCAATTAGCCTCGAACTAGCAGAGGTGTGACTTTGCACTGGGACTTCACCAATCCACTCCAGGTCGGCTTTACGGCTTCGCGTCCCACACTTCAGACATTTGATACGATCCGCATCGATCGCGCCGCGCGTCTCCACTAAATCCGAATACACGATTCTCCCGCGGCACCTTGGGCAGCGGTAGACATCACTCCAAGTGGTGTATTCGATGGTCTCCTTCGAGCCGACCGGCTGGTAGAGCCAGGCAGCGGTAGGCGACATCTCTTTTTCGACCGCTGCTAAAGCCGTCGCGAACTCGTCCGGATCGCACGGTGTCGTGTAGTTACGGGCAATGTGGACAGCGGCGGGAGAGAGGTCGGAAAGAAGGGCGTTCCGCCCTTCCATAAGCGCAGCGACCCCGGTCATCCCGGAACCGCAAAACGGATCGAAGACTGTCTCGCCGGACCGGGTAAACGTCCGGATCAACGGCTGGATCGCCTCGGGCGGCACCTTCGTGTGGTAGCTGTGCGCACGATACGAAGTGGAGGTCTTTTGGACGTTAATTCGCTCGGGCGGCGGGCCAGCGGCCTCGGGCGCGCTCTTGGTGGTAGGGAGCGGAAGAACCCGCGGGACGTTAGGGTACGTAATTGCATGCGCTTCGGTGCGTTGTCGGACAGCTGCAACAGCCTCAGCGGCGTTCGCCTGAAAGGCGCCTCGGATATCGTCCGGCAGCCGCCCGGCGCCGAGCAACAGCAGATCGGGGGGAATGCGGAGTGTTTTGGCGAGTACTGAGATTTGGCTCTTGGTGGGCTGCCTCTTCCTATTCTCGATCAAGCTCAAGAGCGACTTCGTGACGCCAAGCTTGGCGGCAAGCTGGGTCTGTGAGAGGCCGAGCGCCTCTCTGCGCGAACGGAGGGCAGAATGCGGCGGCTTTTTCAGCAAGGGTGTGGGGCTCGATTCGTTAGGTCATGACTATGAGTCCGTCGACAAGAAACGTCAACAGCACATCGCCTGCCAAGCCATTGATTCACATGTATTTTCGATTTAATCGAAAAGCGGGTGGGGGGAAGGCCTGCGGCCGTTGGGACGGGACACTTCAAGTGTCCGCAAAATGGTCATTGTTGGGACAGTTTTTAAAAGGATATTTCACGTTTAGGATGTATTTCGCTGCGGAGATTTCCAGTCAGATATAGAACCGATATTCGGGCGCCTCCAACGCTCCAACGGATACGTGCTTTAGAACACGGCCGACGGCACGGGAGGCGCGGACAGTGATTGGAAGCGATCCGTCGAACTGGGTCGAATTCCAATTCATCTTAGTGAGCGCCAGCGTCTCTTGACCTAACCCGGTGAGCGTCGACTCGTGGCGATAGGGCCGCAGCATGATGGGTTGAGGAACATAAAGCCCTGGATAGGTGCGAAAATACGGAACGCTGCCTCGGCTGTAGAGAAGGGCGCCCTGTTCCAACTCCAGGAAAGTGCCGCGCAGCGGTGGGTAAGCGCCATCGCGCAATAGGCGAAATGGAGTGCGCTCGGACACCCAAATAAGATCGGAAAGTCGTACGCGATCCTCGGTTAGGGCTTCTTCGAATCCCGCTACTTCTTCTGGCTCAAAACGCGAGGTCTTGTAGATGACTACACGGGCCGGCTGATGGAAATGGTGTGCGGCATACGCTTGAAGCGATCGCCGCAAGAGATCGTAGGCATCCTCGCGGGCGAGGTAGGGGTGCCGATCACGCTTATCGGTCTTCGCCCGGCCGCCACGCAAGATAAGGCCTTGGCCGCGTTCGTCGAACATCTGAGCGGTGCTAGTGAGTAATCGCTGGCCGCTCGAATCGCGATAGAAGCTGATGCCGATGTAAGATACGTGGAATTGCGAAGGGTCACGCGGCAGGCGCCATGGCACGTGGCCCGCCTTGTAGTAGAGGGCGTTGAAGAGATTCCATGCGCGTGTGGCGGGGTCCTGCACGCGCCGGCCCGACAACTTCTCTAGCTGGCGAACGACCTTACCTGGCTCCTCCCACGTCACCGGTGTCATGAGCTGAAGCGGACGCTTTAGGTGGATAGTGCATGCCTTTAAGAGGTCGCGAAAATCAAACTTAGTTCCCTCGTCGGGGTCTCTATCTTCCTCGGCCTGATCCGCATCGGGGATGACCGTCTCGTGCACCACACGGGTTACGAGATCGGCTGGAAGCGCACAGATGATAACGTCGGGGGGAGCGGGGGCTTCGCCGATTGCCTGAGCCTGCGCAGAGAAGAGCGCGACAGCTTCTTCCACAGCCTTCGGGGTCGAGGAAATACTGATAACTCTCGTGATGTCCGCTCGTGGTAAGGTCTTGCGCGCATGCGGGTCGACTTCGAAGGTACAGCGAAAAGGATTGGCGTTGCCGAGCCCTGGAAAGGGTAGGAAGAGGCTAGGTTGTCGGCTCGCTTTGCAATCGATCCCAGCTTTGCAGCGGTCAAGGAAACGCTCAAAGCCCTGAATTGTCTCGGCCGTGCCAATGATCCCTAGCCGCACGCGTGATGCACGTTCCGGCTCAAGAGGTCCGTGGCGCATGAGGCCAAGACGGATATCGATTTCCTGTCCATTACCGCCAAATTCGAGAAGCGGTTCCTGAAGAAGACTCGCGCGAAAAGTCATAGCGGAAGTTCCTCGTCATCATCTGGGGGATCGGCATCGCGTGAGCGCCATACATCGTCCGGTACAGATAGTGGCAACGAGATGGTCTCAAGAGGCTCGAAGCGAAGGATTGGGGAAACCGGCGGCGCTGCCAGAAAATCGGTCTGCGGGGCGGTGGCTCCGAGCGTCGTAAGAAGGGTGCGCCACATGACAAACTGGCCTCGAAGCGCTGCGTTGTTCTCCAGCCTTTTCAATTTGGAGACACGTTCTCCAGCGAAACGATCGGAGCGAATGCCGTCGCGGGTGAAAGCATAGTTTGGCTCGATGGTCAGATACCAATCATCGAACTCGCGCCAGAAACGTCCTGAGAACGCGCTGTGCCGAACGTAGGAAACTGAAGAGTCTTTGCGCCGCTTCGCTTTCACGACCGCACGAGAAGTCTCATTCTTGAGCGAGCGGTAGCGGATCGTGCGGTCGATACCGGGCCCGTCGGGTGGAAAATAGTACAGTCGCAAGGGCCGGCTCCAAGTGAGCATCGGGTCAAGCTGGGCGCGGAGTGTCCGGTTCAGCAGCTCAACAAACAACCGTTGCTCATCTTCATCATCTTCCAGCGCGAACTGTGAAACTGGGAAGGTCTCGATCGAACCTCTGTCGATCACTTGGCGGAGAAGCGAGGATTCGATATCGAGAAAGGTAACAAGACGCCCGCCCCTGGCGACCCATTCTGCTGGAGGGTGGTCAGACAGATCGAGGAGGGCCCGCAGAGCGTCGCGGCCATGTCGATGGGTGGTGGCAGCTACGTTGATGGTCTCGGGAAGAAGCACCTTCACGGCATTGAACAAAAGCGCGTCTGGGTGACGCGAGGGCGGAAGCCAAACACCCGGCTGGGCTTGATCGACGGCGAGCGCGGCGATCCTGTCGGACGCGGACACGTCGAACCGGTCCGTCGTCTTATTGATGCGCAGACGACGAACCTCAAGGTCGGTTGGGGAACCCTTGGACGGAGCCTGCGTCCAGAAGA
>Ga0335081_10021662_pt1 | contig 10399 bp, 8 predicted proteins | sample Lox_Sample_35_FD_206713 | JGI IMG/M metagenome (GOLD analysis project Ga0335081, IMG submission 206713) | Soil microbial communities from Loxahatchee National Wildlife Refuge, Florida, United States - Lox_Sample_3.5 | ecosystem: Environmental > Terrestrial > Soil > Wetlands | place: USA: Florida...
GCTGCTTCGCCGGTACTATGCCACAGTACGACTCCCCGCTGTCGTGCATGAAGGACTTATCGCTCATCGCGTTCTCCTTCCGGCCCGCCGCTTTTCAGCCACGGGCGGCAACGGAGTCTCCCGGTTCTCGCGTATGGAGTTTCTCTGCATGCCTGGGGTCTTCGACTCCGCGGGAATGCGACGCACTCGCGCTGTCGCGCGCGGCCCTTTGCCTTCCGGACGCCCTGACGCCGTCGGCTTCCCGCACCGCATGATTTCGGAGCTCAATACCCAGCCTACAGATACCCCTGTCCAACGCTTCAAGTACAGCCTTACGGCTGCCCTCGCATGGCTCGGGGCCAGGGTGGTTCGCTACGCCTTCCCTGTACGGTAGGGTCGAGGACTGGCGCGCTGCTCCGAAGGTCAGGCCTATCTGTTGCTCCCCGTTTCCTCTGGGAGTGCCTCACTAGCCCAACCGTAAACCCGTTTCCAGCCCCCGCCGCGTCGCACCCAGCGTGCGGATTTCCCGCACTAGGCGCACCTGTTTGCTTCGTGCCAAGAGTTATGAAGCCTAACGGACAGGGACGACTTTCTGCGCTGGCCATCGTTTGAGCCGGTAGTCGTTAAACAGACCGAGCTGTTGGGAAAGCCATTGCCTACTCCACCGCGCCCAACCGTAACCTTGGCATCCCCGGGCACGCATCAAATGCCGCCGCACCTTCTTCTCTACCCAGTCTTTGATCATGGAGAAACAGCGACTCGAATTGCCGACCCGAAAGTAGTTCACCCAGCCGCGCAGGATCGGATTGATTTCCTCAATCACTTTTCCCACAGGCTGGCTGACGTTATGCCGGAAGATGTTCCTGAGTTTTTCAAACAACGCCGTCCGCTTTTTCAGCTTGGGCGCAAAGTATGGCCGCCACTTCCCCCGAAGGCTCAGTATGCGCCGATACTCAAAGCCCAGGAAAGTAAAACTCTCTCCCTGTTTCAGATCCACCATCCGACTTTTGTCCTCGTTGATCGTAACGCGCAGTTTCGCTAACTCCTCACGCAGCCGCTAGTCTACCGCCCTCACCAGCCAGTCATTCCGCACATGAGCGTCTATCAGGATCACCACGTCATCCGTAAAACGTGCATATTGGATGCGAGTGAAGCTGCCATTGCGCGTCGCGTGCACCGCTTTCTCCAGCATCCGATCCACCTCATTGAGATAGAGATTACTGAGCAGCGGTGAAATCACCCCGCCTTGTGGAACGCCCTTCTTACCGGTTGCTTTCAGAATCATCTTGAGCAAGTGCAGGACCGCATCATCCTGAACCCTTCGCGCCACTTTCTCTAGCAGCAGATAATGCTGCACGTTATCGAAATAGGCGCTTAGATCCAAGTCGATGATGCGAGTCTTCCCTTCGACAATCGCTTTGGCTACCCGGTATGTTGCTTCCTGTGCTGTCCGCTTTGGTCGATATCCAAACGACCCTGCTTGGAAATCAGCTTCGAAGATCGGCTCCAGGATGAGCTTTAATGCTCCCTGGACCACGCGATCACGGATGGCAGGAATCGAAAGCACGCGGACTTTCTTGCCCCCCTCCTTTGGTATCTCCTTCTTCCGTGCCCGCATGGGCTGCTACGTGTTGGTGACTAGTTCCTCCTGTAGCTGCCTTAGAAAACCCTCCGCTCCGCTTTCCTCAATGGCTTCAAACGTGACCCCGTCAATACCCGGTGCCCCGTCATTACTTCTCGCCATCTGGTAGGCTTCCTGCAAAGTTTCCATCTTGCACACGTGGACGTATAGCCCCCAGAAACGCCAAGGCGGTTCCGCCTTCGCCTTGACATATAGGCTCCTCCTCAGGTCTTGCAAACTGATGGGCGCTTTTGTCATTTCACCCTTGCCTTCCATTTTGTTAGAGCCACTACAAACAGCAGGGCCTCTTCGCTCCACGGACGTTACTCCGCTTCCTCGCTACTACAAACCCGGCCGAGTCCCTCTCGCCGTCCACCGACTTCCCGCTGTTACCGGTTATACGGCTTCCCTGCTCCGCCAATTTCTCGACGGGGCGAGGAGGGTTTCTCCAGTCGCTTAGCATGACCTTGTCACCGTGCTGTCCCTACTACCCCGCCGAAGTGTCTCGCCGCATCAGTCCGTTGCGACGTTCCATGCTGCCTTCGCCAAAAGAGTGCTGGCTCGGCCTTCGGGGCGCGAATTTTCGAGGCCATCTATGGGTTCACTTGCGTTACGGCCCGGTGACTCGCTCACCATCCAAAAGATGGCTTTGTCAATAGGCTTCAGGATTTTCAGTTTCCGTCCTTCCTGCTATTCAAGCTACGGGGCTTTGACTTCTACCCCGGTGGGACTTACCTCCCACTGATCACGCCAGCTTTCGCTGGACACACACTCTTTCATTCGCTACTCCATACCGGTTTATCCCGGCGCAATCCAGGGCCGAAGCCCTGACCCCACTTGGAATTCTGCTGTAACGCGGCGGTGTGTCCCGCTACGGTAAAATAAATGGGTTTGGGCAAAATGGGAAATGTCATCATTCTCGGTTCCCAGTGGGGAGACGAAGGCAAAGGAAAGATTGTCGACCTCTTCTCGGAACGATTCGACATTGTGGCGCGCTATCAAGGCGGTCACAACGCGGGGCATACCGTCTTTATCGGCGGCCGTAAATACATCCTCAAGCTGATCCCGAGCGGAATTCTCCGGCCCGGCAAGCAGGCCGTGATTGGAAACGGGTTGGTGATCGATCCGGCCGCCCTGCTGGCGGAGATGGCTACGCTCGAAGCCGGCGGCGTGGAGGTCGCAAAGGCGCTGTTCATCAGCAACCGCGCGCACGTGCTGCTTCCGGCGCATCGCATGATGGAAAAACTTTCGGAGGCGAAGCCGGGACGCATCTCGATCGGCACGACGTCACGCGGGATCGGACCCTGCTACGAGGACAAAACCGCGCGCCGCGGCATCCGGATAGCCGACCTGCTCGACCGCGAAGTCTTCCGAGCGAAGTACGACGCCCTCGTGGAAGAAAAGATCGCCATCGCCAAGGCTCTGGATATCTACGACGAACTGGACGTGGCGGGCGTTCGCCGCGAGTATGAGGAATTCGCGGAGCGCATCCGCCCCATGGTGTGCGATACCGCCATGCTTCTGAATCGGGCGATTCAAGCGGGCAAATCGGTGATGTTCGAAGGCGCGCAGGGGACCATGCTGGACATCGACCACGGCACGTATCCGTTCGTGACCTCTTCCAATGCCACCGCCGGCGGCGCCTGCACGGGCACCGGAGTGGCGCCTACCCGCATCGATGCGGTGATCGGCGTGGCCAAAGCGTATGTCACGAGAGTGGGTGGAGGCCCATTTCCGACCGAGGCGCTGGATGGCGCCGGCGACCGGATCCGCGAGCGCGGCCATGAATTTGGCGCGGTTACGGGACGTCCGCGGCGGTGCGGATGGTTCGATGTGCCGCTGCTGCGCTACAGCGCGGCGATCAACGGCCTCGATAGTCTAGTGGTGACCAAACTCGACGTGCTCGATGAGTTCGATCACGTCCAGGTGTGCGTGGCATACCGGCGCGGCAAGCAGGAGATTGACGAGATTCCTCCGACGGTGGGCGAGATCGAAACGCTCGAGCCGGTGTATGAATGTCTGCCGGGTTGGAAGACTTCCACGTTTGGGATTTCTTCTTACGAGAAGCTTCCTGCGAAGGCGCGCGAGTATCTGGCGTTTCTGGAGAAGGCAACGGGCGTGGAGGTGGGTTGCGTTTCCACTGGCCCGGAGCGGGATCAGACTATTATTCGGGCGGGATCCGGTTTTCACAAGATAATGCCGTGACGCGCGCGCCGGGCGAAAGCCCGGCGGCAGGCCAGAAGGCCTGACCCCACAACTATGCGTTGACTTTCAGCAGGATGAACGTCAGGTCGTCATATTGGGCGGCGTCGGCGATCCAGGTCTTCAGGTGATTGGTGATTTCGGCGGCCATTTCGCTCACGGGGAGGTGAGCGGACTGGCGCAGCAACTCCTTCAGCCTCTCTTCACCGAACTCTTCGTCCTGAGGATTCAATGCTTCGGGAACGCCATCGGTAAACGCAATGAGCACGTCGCCGGGGTGCAAATCGATGGAAGCTTCTTCAAAAGTGCTCTGCGGAAAAAGGCCGATCACGGTGCCTCCCGCCGGCAACTCTTCGATGGACCGTCCGGCGGTGCAGCGCAAGAGATATGGCGGATTGTGGCCGGCATTGATGTAGCGAAGCCGGCGCGTTGGTTCGTCAATCTGCGCGTAGAAGAACGTCGCATACTTACTCGATCCGGTGGAGCGATGCAGGAAACGGTTCATCCTAGCGGCGAGAGTGGCCAGCGAGACGTCTTCTTCGCTGGCGAGAACACGCAGGGAAGCCTGCACCACGGACATGATCAGCGCCGCCGCGATTCCCTTTCCGGCGACATCGGCCAGAGCGATGCCGACCCTGTGGTTGCCTAAGTCGAGGAAATCGTAATAATCTCCGCCCACGCTGCGCGCCGGCAGCGAGATGCCGGCCAGCGCGACGGTCGAGGTCACCGGAGGTTTGTCGGGGAACAATCTTCTCTGAACTTCGGCCGCCAGCTCGATGTCGCGGTTGAGCTTTTCCTGTTCGAGCATGCGATCGGTCAGACGTGCATTCTCGAGCATGAGTGCGAATTGTGCAGCACAGGTGTGGAGAGCGCGCTTCTCGCTCCTGCTGAACTCGTCACGGGTCACTGGCTGACCTAGAAGAAGAACTCCCGCAACCGCGCCCCTCGCCAGCAACGGTACAGCAAGGGCCGCGCCGCTCTGGCGCAGGCACTCGATCTCAGCCAGGTGCTCGGGTTTCTCAGCCGCCGCCCACCGGCTCCATGCGTCATAGTCTCCATGCGTCAATGGCAGGGGGTACGGATAAGCGCGCAGGCGGCCGACTAACAACCCACCCGATGGGATCGGGCATTCCAGTCGAGGCTCGCGCGATGTGCTCGCCACCAAACGGTACTCTGCGGAAGTCTTTTCCAGCAGCCATGCAGAGTGGCAATGGATCGCATCAGCGAGCGCGGCCAAAGCGAGTTGCATCGCTTGAGCGAATGATTCCGCCTGCCGGCTGGAATCCACAAATCCCGCCGTCAGAGTCCCTTCGGCTAAGGCCTCTTCGGCTGGGGTTAGCAATCCCGATACACGCCTTGCCAGACCCATTGCTCCCGTCCGCGCCGTGCGCCAGAGGGACCGGGAATCGTCGCGGATCGCGACCATGGGCGGGACCAGGGTCGCTCGCCATGCCGGAAAGAAACCCGCGATGGCGGCGATGCCTGTTACGATCGCCGCCGAAATGAGAAATGAAGGCAGATTGTCGAGGCGAACGCCGAAGATCTGGGATTTCAGCAGCAACGCTGCCGTTACGACTACGACGGCTCCTGCCGCAATTCCGTACCCACCAACCTTGAGACCGTCGCCCAACACCAGGCCGAGCACATCGCGGCCCACCGCCCCCAAGGACATGCGCGTGCCGATCTCTACGGTCCTCTGCCGGACCGAGTAGGACACCATTCCGTAAAGCCCCAGCGCCGCCATGAGCAAGGCAGCCAGAGCGAAGAACGCCGTGAGGAAGGACTGGAGCCTTTCGGTGGTTACCGAACCCAGGACGACCTCGCGCATTTCGCGCACATCGTAGACTGGCTGCGAAGTGTCAACGCTCCGGATGGCGCGCCGGATTTCGGGCGCCAGGGTGGATACAGGAAGGCCCGAGCGCAGAACAAAATTCATCGGATTCACGGCGATGCTGGTGTAGGGCAGATACACCTCCGGTTCGGTCTCTTCGTCCAAGCCTTGGTTGCGTACGTTGCCGACGATGCCGATCACCTGGGCGCGCGTGCCACTCACGTTTCCCAGCCGCGCCGGGGCGTTGAGGGCGTGGCGGTCCGGCCAATAGCGTTTGGCGGCAGCGATATCGATGACAATCCCCAAGACGTCGCCTTTCCTATCGTCGCGCTCGTCGAAGGTGCGTCCCTGTAGCAGCGGAATCCGCATCGTCTGGAAATACTCTGGATCGACAACGATGAGGTTCACCTCCTGCCCGCCTTGATCCGGAGGAACACCTTCCGGCAGTAGAGCGGTGATAAAACAGCAGCCGACCAGCGGGAGATGGTCGATCATGCCGGCACGTTGTACGCCCGGAATGTGCTCGATGGCGCCGAGCAGACGCTTCTGATAGGGGACCAACCGCGCGGTATCCGGGTATTGGGCGGTGCTGGGGTTCACACTGAAGGTCAACACGCCATCCGGGTCGAACCCCGGGGCAACGTGCAGCAGACGATTGAGATGCGCGATGATGGTGGCGCTCACGGCGAGCAACGCAAAGGCCAGCGCAATTTCCGCCACCACCAAGGCTCGCGAGAGGCGTCGGCTACGTGCGGGGGCAGAGGTACGCGCTCCCTCGGTCAGGGCTTCGTTCGGCTGGCTGCGGACGGCATGCCAGAGCGGGGCCAAAGTGAACAGCACAGTGGAGATCACGGCGGCGCCAACCGCGAATAGAAGCGCCGTCCAGTTGATGCCGATCCCATCGGCTCGCGGAATGTAGTCCGCCGCCACGGAAAGCACCAGGCGCACAATGATGACAGTTACCGCAAGCCCAACGGCTGCGCCAGTGAAGGCCACTAGCAGCCCTTCCACGAAAAACTGCCAGGCAAGTTGCCAGCCGGCAGCGCCGAGCGCCACACGGATGGCCGTTTCTCTGGAACGTGTAACGGACCGGGCCAGCAGCAATCCGGCCACGTTGGCGCAGGTCATCAACAGCAGCGCTCCGGCCGCCACCAGCAGCAGTATCAATGCGGGGCGGATGCCTTTCACAACTGATTCCAGCAGCCCGACCACCAACGCTGTGTATTCCGGGTGCTGCTCCGGGTATTCCTTGGCGATCTCCGCGGCTACGCGTTTCACTTCAGTGTCCGCCTGGGCCGACGAGGCGCCGGGCCTGAGACGGGCGAAACAGAAGTAGCCCGCATAGTCGCGTTTTCGCTGTTCGCCTTGCGGATTGAGCGGCACCCAAACGTCCGCTCGATACTCCCCGCCGCCCACGTAGGTGGGGGGTAACCGAAACCAGGCGGGCATCACGCCGGTTACCGTGTAGGCGCGGCCATCCATGGTAAGAGTCTGACCGATTACTCTCCGATCGCCGCCCAAACGCTTCCAGAGCGCGCTCGAAATCACGGCGAGGTTCACGTTGCCCTGTTCGTTAGCCGCCTCGCCAAACCAGCGCCCCACCACAGGGTCCACCCCAAGGCCATTGGCGAACGAAGGCGTCACCTCGACTCCCGTGAGGTGCTGTGGCGCTCCCGGCGCGCTCAGACTGAACTCTCGCGGCTGAAATATTCCGAAGGAGTCGAAGCTGTGCGTTTTGTCGCGGAACTCCAGCAGGTCGAGCCAGGAATTCGAGCTCCATTGCCGCGTGCCGGGATCGTTGAGCCGGGCCCCAAACAGCGCTACGTAGCGCTCGCCGTGCTGCCAGGGTATAGGCCGGAGCAACACGGCATCCACTACTGTGTAGATTGCGGTTGCCGAACCGAGTCCGGCGGCCAGCGCAGTGACTGCAAGCAGGGCTGTCGCTTTCGCGCTTTTCCAGCTCCGCCATCCGTGCACCACTAAAGGAAACATGCCGGAGCAGTCATCTTAACGCAGCGGCGATTACGGCTTGGCAGCGGCTTGGGTGAGGGGCGCAGAATGGCTGGGTACCGCTGCTGGCGCCGGCTGCGGTTTGGGAGCGTCAGTGGCTTCGGGCGCGGCCTTTTCACCGTCAGGTTTTACCAGGTACTGAACGATTACGGAGATGCGCCGGTTGGAAGGATCTTCGGGATCGGATACTTTGCGCAGGCGCTGGTCGGCATAGCCGCGCACCTGACTGACTTGCTTCTGCCCGATACCATTCTGTTGCATCAAACGCCGCGCCATGTTGGCGCGGTCCGCAGAAAGCTCCCAGTTACTATAGCCGTTCGTGGAAGCAAATGGCTTGGCGTCGGTGTGGCCTTCGATGGAAAGCGTGTTGGGCAGCTTTCCCAATTCGTCCGCCAGCTTCACCAGGATCTCCTGGCCGCTATCCGTGGGCGCCGCCACGCCGCTTTGGAAGAATGTGCCTTCTTTGCCTTCCATCAATTCAATGCGGAGACCTTCCGGAGTGACCGTCATATCAATGTGATCCTTGAGTTTGTCGAAGTTGACGGTGCGGCGAATGGACTTTTGCAGCTCCTCCTTCAGCTTGTCCATGTTGTCCTTGGTCAAATTGAAGTTCTCGCCCGCGCCTGTTTCGCCGTTGCCCACCTTCTTGGATGTCCCCGCAGGATCGCGAAAGTAACCGCCCACGGCCTCCTGGATCTGCTTGCTGGTGTTCATCAGCCAGAGCACGATAAAAAGGGCCATCATCGCGGTTACGAAATCGGCATAGGCCACTTTCCAGGCGCCGCCGTGGTGGCCGCCATGGCCTCCCTTTTTCTTTTTGATAATGATTGGTCGTGGGGCGTCGGGCACGAATCACCTATTTCTTGTCAGCCGCAGCCGCGGCCGGCGCCGCCGGCTGGTCGCCCTTCTTGCGACAGACTTTTTCCAGCTCCTCGAACTTCGGCCGGGCATAGCCCGGGATGGCGCGCCGGCCCGTCTCCACGGCCAAAAGCGGAGGCGTGCCTTTGTTGAACGCGGACATCGTCACATGCAGCACATGAAAGTAGGCGTGCTCAGCCTCGGCGGTTTTGGCCATACTGGCCGCCAGCGGGCCAATGAGTCCATAGCACAAGAGAATGCCGAGGAAGGTGCCCACCAGCGCGGCCGCCACTTTGTGGCCGATCTCCTCGGGCTTGCCGCCCAGAGCTCCCATGGTGATCACCACGCCCAAGACGGCGGCCACAATGCCGAGGCCCGGAAGCGAATCCGCCATGGTGCTCAGCGCGCTCACCGGCTCGCCCGCCTCCTGGTGGTGCGTGTCGATATCCGATTCGAGCATTTGATCCAAATCGAGCGGGTCCATGCCGCCGATCATCATCACTCGAAAGGTGTCGCAGATGAATGCACAGACATGATGGTCGGCGAGAACGGCCGGCTGAGTGGCGAAAATCTTGCTCTTCGAGGGATCCTCGACTTCCGCTTCAAGCGTGGCAAGTCCGCCGCGGCGCGCCTGGTCGAAGAAGTCATACAACAGCTTGAGGGAATTGACGTACCACTGCTGGGTAAACTTGGAAGAGCCGAACGCCCCGGCGATGCCTTTCAGAATTCCGCTGAGAATGCGAGGCGGATTGGCGACCAGCACCGTGCCGATGGCTGCGCCCAAGATAATTACCAGTTCGGCGGGCTGAAGGAGCACCAGGATCTGCCCCTTTTCCATCAGGTAGCCTGCCAACACGGCGCCGAACACAACCACAATGCCGATAATTGCGAACATAGGTTCTGTCTTACTCCAGTCCTTCCTCAGGCCGGTTGCCTGCGGTAGTGGCATCCTCCAGACATACCAGTGTTTCCCCACAGCGCGCGAGCAACGAATCCACCGTGTCCGCGGCACGCACCGTGGTCCCGCTCGCCGTGATGGCGACCGAGAGCCATTCGCCCCACCAGGGGATGGCCGCGTACTCGATAATGACTTTCAATTTGGCGGCGATTTGGTCGAGGGACGCAGGCTGACAGTCCAGGAGAATGGCGAGAAAACAATCTCCCGCCCAATGCCCGGCGATATCGCCTTCGCGGAGGTTCTTCGAGAGCGTTGCTGCCACCATATGGACGATGCGGTTCGTCGCTACCGCCCCATGAATCTTACGGAAGCGGTCCAAATCATCGATCGCGATTTGCAGAATGCTAAATGGGATTTGGTCTGCAGCGTAATCGCGTAAGCACGCTTCCAGGTACGACCGGGTCGAGTCGTGATCCGAGATCCCAGTGAGTTGCTCGACGTGGTTCTCGACCGCCCTGGCATTCGGGTGAATCCGCAGATTCGCCCACGGGTGCACCTCATCAAACGTCTCGATCGCTCCGATGATCGACCCGTCCGCGTCGCGGAGCGGCACGGCGCGCACACGCACTGGAACCCGCTCGCCATTTTTGTGCCGCAGGAAGACCTGGACATCCCTCACGCGACCGTCATGAATCGTGTGGAGAAGGGGGCACTGGGAGCCGCACAAATAGCGGTAGTTCTCATCGCAATGCATCAGCAGGTTGTCGGGACAGTAACGTCCGATCACCTCCTGCCGCAAATACCCTGTAATCTGTTCGGCGCCATCGTTCCAAAACAGAATTTTCCGGTCGCGGTCAACCACATACACGCCATTGGGCAAACTCTCCAGAATGGTGCGATAGCGGTTGGGATCGAGTACCTCCAGCATACAGGTCCTACCAACACGTATCGGCCAATGGGCGGATTTCTAGTGGTCGTTCGCTGCCTTGCGTGGGGCAGA
>Ga0335081_10021663_pt1 | contig 10398 bp, 7 predicted proteins | sample Lox_Sample_35_FD_206713 | JGI IMG/M metagenome (GOLD analysis project Ga0335081, IMG submission 206713) | Soil microbial communities from Loxahatchee National Wildlife Refuge, Florida, United States - Lox_Sample_3.5 | ecosystem: Environmental > Terrestrial > Soil > Wetlands | place: USA: Florida...
GTTTGCCATTGTGCAATCGGCGCCGGCCGCGGGCTCCACGACACTGGTCAACAAGTTCGGCTATTCGGCAAAGTCGGCTTTTCATCCACTCCCACTGGCCATGGCGCACATGCGGTTTTACGAGTCGGATTCTCACCGCTACGCGGTCCACGCGACCTTCGGAGTCGCAGCCAATATTCAGGGATCAAATGCAGGAGGTTCTAATGCGGAGTATCTTCCCGGATTGAGCTTTTCCTTGTTCCGCACGATGTATCTCACTGCGGGCGTGCACATCGGCAAGCAAGCTTCCCTCGCCGGAGGATTCAATGTTGGCGACGTTGTGCCTGCCGGGATCACTTCGCCACCGCTTCAGACTTCCTATAAGGTCGGAGCGGGGTTCGCTGTGACGTTCACCAAACCCTAGAGGTACCCTGAGTTCGGAGAATGACTTGTGCCCGTTCTCGACAATTTCAGCATTGGGACTCAAGGTGACGCCGGAAATCTTTGCTGGGCGGCTGTCGGACAGGGGATCGCGAAATACTACGATCAACTAACGGGTTCGACAGTTCGCTGGGGCAGCATGTGCGAATTCGTCGACGCAGTTTTGAGCCAACACTTTGGTACTTCCCCCGACGAACTCCAATGTTGCGAGGATCAGCGCATCCTGGGTCCGGACTGCAACGAACTTCTTGACTTTCGCGATGCTCTCGACGTAACGGGGAATACAGGCAATTTTCAGAACCTTCCTTTGAAATTCGACCAAATTAAAACGCAAATCGACGCGAAGTGCCCGATCGGCGTCGAGATTCAGACTTCTGGAAATAATCACATCATCGTGCTTTTCGGGTACGACGAGACGAACGGGGAGAAAGTTATGGTTGGCGACCCCGCTCCCGATGCGTCTCTCAGCAGTCTTGTCCCCTACGACGATCTCGTGAACAACTACCGAGGCGCCGGTGGGAAGTGGACTCAAACGTATTGCACGGTCGCGAACACGTAGCAGGAGGCTAGATTGGCATTGCGATTGACGTCCGTCCCCGAGTGGACACGGGAGGCAGTCCGAAAAGTGATTGCCGCACACGCGAATGTATTTGAAGATCCTCCTCAAATTGCAGTGGAGCGAGGCGAGTTGACTGCTGAGAAAGCCAGGGTCACATTGCCCGTGTTTACGGCAGGCGTACCGAAGCGCCGCGACGACCGACGGGCTGCAATTGCCCATAGCAAGCTCTGGCTCAAACCGAAACAGATCGCATGGCGAACACTGCTCGAGACCCGACAAGGTGTGACCGTGGCCGTTGAACTCCACGTCAGCCGAAAGAAGGACAGCTTTCATCAGCTCCAGTATGGCCCGTCCATTCAACAAACGTTTGACGCCCTTGAGATGGCAAGGCGCAGCCGCCGCCTATCCAAACAAGAGTTCTCGGTGGGCATCCTGCAAATACCTGCCTTGTACTTCAGCGCCCTCTGGGTGACCACGAACCGTGGGCGCGAATTGTACTTTCCTCTCGTGAGTTTTCCAGGCCGGCTTAAGGCAAAGCGCTTCTATCAGCGAAAGCAGACAGTGACAGCCCTTGTCGACAAGTGGATCGAAAGAAGAGAGGCGCACAAGAAGCTTGCCGCGCACAAAGCGAAATCAAAGCGTTGAGAGTTGCAGAGCGGTATGCGTCGCTGAACATCATAAAGTCATGCTTCCTTCGGTTGGTTAATGATTTGCAATCACTGCAATTTGCTTCTCCACTCAGCTTCATTGTGTCTCTCCCATCTCAATGATTCGTCTTGTGCTAGCCTAATTGTGTTGAACCATGAATCGCAGATCAGCATTTCGAATTGGACGCGTCTTTGGCATCCCCATTTATCTGGATGCTAGTTGGCTGCTGATTTTCGGGTTAATCACATTTCAACTCTCCGTGGTCGTCTTTCCCGGAATGCACCCCAAGTGGACGACAGCGGAATACTGGTTCGTGGGAATCCTCACAAGCGTTCTTTTTTTCGCGTCGGTTCTTTTTCACGAGATGTCGCACAGCGTGGTCGCGCTGCATTACAAAATCCCGGTTCAGTCCATCACGCTCTTTTTGTTTGGTGGAATCGCTCGAATTGCCCGGGAACCCGCGAATCCGATTCAGGAATTCAACATCGCGATCGCCGGGCCGCTGGCGAGTTTTTTCCTCTCAGCAATGTTCGGGGGCATGATGCTTCTTTTTCCTACCGAGGAAATGCTGGGGGCGCTGGCAGGCTATCTTGCGTTGACCAACCTGGTTCTTGGTGCCTTCAACCTGGTTCCAGGTTTCCCTCTGGACGGTGGGAGAATTTTTCGAGCGATTGTTTGGGGCCTCACTAAGAACCTCACGCGCGCTACGCTCATTGCCGCCGGGAGTGGGAGGCTAATTGCGTATGCGTTCATGGGCATTGGCGGCTACCTTGCTTTCTACAATCGGAATTGGCAGGCCGGCCTATGGCTGGGCTTAATCGGGCTGTACCTGCTCAACGCCGCGCAAGAAAGCATCGCGCAGGTTACCATCCGCGAGACGCTGGCGGGCCTGCACACCTCGGATGTGATGAGTCACGAAGTTCCGACCGTGGATGGTCACATCACGCTCGAGGAATACGGGGCAGAGGTCCTGCGCACGGGCCGCCGCTGCCACCTCGTCCTGACGGACGACCGGCTGGTCGGCATGATGAACGTGCACTTGCTCAATGAGTTTCCGCGTGCAGAGTGGCCGCACAACTCCGTGCAAGCCGCGATGCTGCCGCGGGACAAAATTCTCTGGACTACTCCAGATGAATCGCTGCTGAAATTGCTGGAACGCCTGCTGACCGCAGACATTAATCAGATGCCCGTGGTCAGTGGGACGAGCGATGGCGCGCAAATCGTGGGCATAGTCACGCGCGACTCCATTTTGCGAGTCATGCAAACGCGTACCGAGTTGGGCTTGCAAGGGGCAGGCAAGTAGCGTCACACCGCTTTTGTCTTCTCACTAAAAGCTATTGATGGGGAGCGTGCAGCTAGTCAGCGCTCATCGATTGTCTTGTGTCGCACGCGATCTCTGAGGCTGCGCTGCGCCGGGATTCCAGCATCACACGAACTCCATGCCGAGGCCGAAGCGTGATGGACGCGAACGGCACGACCGGATGACCTGGCACAAGCCGCAAGCGAAACCTCTGCGCAATCGTCGCCAGAATCAGTGCCGCTTCCATCTGCGCAAAGGAATTCCCGATGCACTGGCGCGGTCCGCCGCCGAACGGAAAGTAGGCGAAGCGCGGAATGCGCTTCAGCAAATCGCCTTCCCAGCGCTCGGGCTGAAATTCCTCCGGCGCGTCGTACCAACGCGGATCGCGATGCACGACCCACTGCGCCATGGCAACGCCCATCCCTTTTTTCATGGGATACCCGCACAATTCATGATCCTCGATGGCTACACGCGCCAGACCCCACGCCGGAGGATAAAGCCGCAACGACTCGTTAACGACGTTGCCGGTGTAAGGGAGATTCGAAAGATCATCCAGCGTAGGCGCGCGGCCGCAAAGAACCGCGTCGAGTTCTGCGTGCAGTTTCGCTTCGACGCGGGGATTTTGTGACAGCAGCCACCACGTCCAGGAAAGGGTGCTTGCGGTGGTTTCATGGCCAGCAAGGAACAAGGTGATGGTTTCGTCGCGAAGCTGGCGATCGGTCATGTGCGAGCCGTCTTCGTCCTGCGCGTGCAGGAGCATCGACAGCAGATCGCCGGTGTCGCGACCCGTAGCGCGGCGCTCCGCGATGATCCGGTAAAGGATGCTCTCGATGAACTTGATTTCGCGTTTGATCCGGAGATTGGTGAGCGTGGGCACCCAATGGGGGATGAAAAGCGTGCGGCGGAAATTAGCGCCAAGTTCGAGCAGCAGCTCAAGCGACTTGCCCACATCTTGCGCGTCACCAGCAACGTCGGCGTCAAACAGCGTCTTTCCTACGATTCGCAGCGTGAGCCGCATCATCTCCTGATGCGCGTCGCGTTGTTCGCCATCGCGCCAGTTTTCCAGCATGCGCTGCGTGTATTCGACCATCGTCGACGCATAGGATGCGATTCGCGCGCGGTGAAACGCTGGTTGGGCCAGCCGCCGCTGCCGCAGCCAGAAATCGCCTTCGCTGGTGAGCAACCCCTCACCGAAGACGTGCCGGTTCGCCCGCAGAATTCTGCCTTTGATGTATCGCCGGGCGTGCGTAACCAGCACTTCTTCGATGGCGTCGGGATGATTGATGAAAATGGTCCGGAAATTGACCACCCGGATGCCGGCGACGTCACCGTAATCGCGCGCGAGCCTGGGGAAGAATTCGAGCGGGTTTTCGTTCAGCGGGCCGGAGGTCCAGCGTTTGATTCCCTCGTAGGGTCCGCGGGGAAATTCATTGCGTCTCGCATGCGGCATTGAACCATGCTATGCGGTGTCGTGCTGCTGGTCAACGCAGCCCACACTTGCATCGTTCAGGATTTTTCGGGACGGCGCGCACGAACTCGAAAGCCGCCGCTGCGGACGGTCACGCTCTCCTGCGCAAATCCCACGGCGCTTAGCCGCGCAGAGAGGGACGCAGGGTCCAGAGGAACAAAGGTGCTCCTAAAATGTTCAACGCGGTGAAACCACCCGTCCGGAATTTCAAATAGGAGCAAAACGCCGCCCGGCCTTAGGACGCGAAATATCTCTGTAAAAGCGCGATCCTGCAGTTCGCTGCTTTTGAGATGGTGGAACATGAGAATTGCAATGGCCGAAGAGAACGATTGGTCGGCAAACGGCAGTGACGCTGCATCGCCGTGAACCACGCGAGCGTTCGAATTGCGGGTTCGCGCACCCAGCCTTGCGACGGATTTGTGATCGTACTCCAGGCACGTCACGCGGGGTGCAAGCCGCGCCAGCTCCAGCGTGGCCGCCCCGGGTCCCGCGCCCAGTTCCAGGACATGTTCGCCCAAGTCGGCACCGTGCAGCACCCACGGCAATAACTGCCGCCGCGTCACATAACGCCAAAACCCCGACCCGCAGAACCAGTTTTCAAGTGCGTTCATGTGAGATTCAGAGCTCACTCTACCGCGAATGTGGCGAGTTATTGAAGCAATGCGCGGACGCGCCGAAGAGCCGAAGCAAACTGGTCCGCGTTGTAGGTCGATGGATTTTCGAGTTGCTGAAAAAGGCCGTTGATCGCAGTGCGCACTTCCGCGGCATTGGCGGGTTTTGCCTCCCTGCTGTACGCAATATAGAGCGAATCCATAGCCATGACCGCTTGCTCGGCAGCGCGTTCGTCAGCAAGCGCAATATTCTCCGCATCGTCGGGAATGCGTTGCAGCAAGCGGAGCGCGACGGCCTGATCGTATTGCATCGTGGCAAGGCGCTCTGCGATGTGTTGCACCAGCGGAACTGCAACGGAAGCGGCGGAGCCGACCACATTGCGGTCTGGATTGAGCTTGCTCATTTCATCCGAAACAATCAGCAACTGCCGGTCCAGCTCTTGCCCGCTTGCCGAATCAATCTGCTTCGCCAGCAAGCGAAACACCGCATAGCGCGAGCTGTTCCACGCCGGATCGCCCGGCCGCCGGCCCACATAGCCATGTTCCTGCCGCCAACTGTCTTTTGCCGGTCCCAGCGCGTGGTGACACGCAAAGCAGGAAAGCTCCGAATATTCCGGCCAGACATCTTTCTTGTCAAAGCGCTCGTTTTTCGCGCGCCACGTTAGCCGCTCGAGCGCTGCGCGCAATTGCACGGCTTGGCCCGTACACCATTCGCGCACGCCAACCCACGCTGGATCTTCGGCCGGTTTTCCCGGTTCCGACTCGCGGGGAACTTTCCAGTGCCGGGGCATCACCGCGGAAAACGAATCCAATTCGAAATACAAATCCGGATGCCCGGCGGCGATCATCTCGTGATCAACGAACTTATTTCTTGTGCCGAGATGGCATTCCAGGCATTTCTCGGTGCGATGAATCACGTCGCGCGTATCCTGCATTCCCAGCGCAACTGATTTTTCATGCGGCCACGAACGCATGGTGTGCGGACCGAGCCACGCCGATGCCGGGCCATGGCAATTTTCGCAGGTCACGCCCTCCGAAATCTCAAACGGCCTCCCGCGCTGTTCGGGTGTGGTGTAGAGTGCGTGGCACACGAGACACTTCGGCGATTCCTCCGCCTTCGCCCCCAGCTTCAAGATGCGCGCCATGCGCTCGCCGACGTCCCCGGTCAGCGCCTGATAGGCTCGGCTGTGCTTGTCCTGAATAATCCAGGTCGAATATTCATTCTGCAGGATGCGGCTGCCCGCGATGGGTTTCACGCTGCCGTGGCAACTCGTTGCCGCGCAGGAGCCGGGGCCGATGTATTTCACCGGTTCGTTCTCCGCGGCGCACAAAAAGGCAGGCGAAAGGAGAAGGAAGCAGAGAATCAGCCGAAGGGGGGGCAAATTGGACGCGTCTCGCATTCCGTGTGCTGGAGAATCTGTTCGCTTATATCGTTTGCGCCGCCGGGAAGTCAACGTTGTGGCGTTATCTTTTTCGCCGCCTGCCGCGAAAAGCCAAACGCCCGCTATTTACACCGCGACGTCCTGTCAGTAGTATGCAGAGGATTCAGCACTCCAATCTGCGCCGCGGCTTTTCCAGGGAAGCTTCTGGCGGTGTGCGCGCGAGACGGGGCGACGTGATCTTCGACGACCTTCGGGCCATCCAGCTTCGCTACGGTTTCCTGCCCAAAGTGGAACTCGAAGCACTTTCCCAGCGCGCGCAAACTCCGCTCTATCAAATTCACAGCGTGGCCAGTTTCTATCCCCATTTTCATCTGGCTCCGCCGCCCAAGGCCGAAATTCGCGTTTGCGCCGACATGAGCTGCCATCTCAACGGTGCTTGCGAGCTGCGCGCCGATCTCGAGCGCCGCTTCGCTGGCTCGCGTCCCGAGGACGTGCAGATTCGTGACGTCTCCTGCCTCGGCCGTTGCGATCACGCGCCTGCCGTATCCATCAACGACCAAATTTTCACCGACGTCACCGCCGCACACGCTGAGCAAATCGCACGCAGCGCCCTCCGCGGCGATGAACTGGAAGAGCCGCATCCGGAGCAGGCCCGCGTCGTGTGCAAAGCCGATCCTTACGGCAGCGACGACCAAAAATACGGCGTCGTGCGAAGACTTTTGCAAACGCGCGCCTGGGACGATGTTCTCGCGCAGCTCAAAACCGCCGAACTTCGCGGTATGGGTGGCGCCGGCTTTCCCACCAGCATGAAATGGGACCTCGTCCGCAAACAATCGGACCCCGTCAAATACGTTGTCTGCAACGCCGACGAAAGCGAGCCCGGCACCATCAAAGACCGCTTCATCATGACCCATCTCCCGCATCTTCTGATCGAGGGCATGATCATCTCGGGCCTTGTCACCGGCGCGCGCCGCGGAATCCTTTATATTCGCCACGAATATCACCTTCAGGAAGAAATCCTCGGCGAAGAGATTCGCCGCTGCTACCGCGCAGGACTTCTCGGCAAGAAATTGCAGGGCAGCGATCTCGACTTCGATCTCGAAATCTTTGTCAGTCCCGGCGGCTACATCTGCGGCGAAGAGAGCGCCCTCATCGAAGCCATTGAGGGCCATCGCGCCGAACCCCGCAACAAGCCGCCCTTCCCCGGCCAAGTTGGACTTTGGCAGAAACCCACCGTCATCAACAACGTCGAGACGTTTATCAATGTCCCGCAAATTCTTGCGCGCGGCGTGGATTGGTTTGTCGCGCAAGGCGCCAACGGTTCTCGCGGACTCAAATTTGTCGGCGTCAGCGGCCACGTCGCGCGCCCCGGCATTTTCGAAGTGCCGATGGGCACGCCCATGCGCGAAGTTATTTCCCATCATGCCGGCGGCATTCGCGGCGGTCACCAATTAAAAGCTTTCGCGCCCTCCGGTCCGTCTTCCGGCTACCTACCCGCTTCCATGATCGACGTGCGGCTCGACTTTAAAGCCCTTGCCGACGCCGGCTCGATGCTCGGCTCAGGCGCCATCGTCGTTTGCGATGACACCACCTGCATGCTGGACATGGCGCTGAATGCCGTACGTTTTTATCGCAACGAATCCTGCGGCAAATGCGTCCCGTGCCGCGTTGGCTCGCAAAAAATGACCGACATGCTTGCGCGTTGGACGCAAGGCGCCGTTCCGGAATCGCAATACCGCGCGGACCTTGCGCTCCTCGACGAACTTTCGCAGGCCATGAGCCAGACTTCGATCTGCGGCCTCGGCCAGATTGCTCCCGCTCCGATTCAATCCGTACTGAAGCATTTCCGCGCTGAAGTCGACGCGCACGTCTTGCGCGGCCAGTGCCCGAGCGGCATTTGTTTCACCGCCGCCTCGCGCGCCGGCGAATCCCAGCGCGTAGGAATCCGTCCGTAATATGGCGACGACTGCCACACCGCCCGGAACCATCGAACTCACGATTGACGGTCGGCCCGTCCGCGTGCCCGCCGGCACGAGCGTCTTCGACGCCGCGCGCATCAATGGCATCAGCATTCCCACGCTGTGCCATTTGCAGAATCAAACGCCTGTCGGCGTCTGCCGCCTCTGTGTCGTCGACACCGGCGCGCGCGTGCTTTCCGCGTCTTGCGTTCGCCCGGTCGAACCGGGCATGAAAGTCGTCACCAATTCCGAAAAAGTCTTGAACGCGCGCAAAACGCTGCTTGAACTTCTGATGTCCGATCATCCTTCGCCCTGTGCGCGCCAGGAAAAATCCGGCGACTGTGAACTCGAATCGCTCGCGCGCGCCGCGGGCATCACGCAGTCCCGCTTTGCGAAACGCACGGTCGCCCGCGGCCACGATGATTCTTCTCTTGCCATCGCCGTCGATCATGACGCGTGTATTCTCTGCGACCGCTGCATTCGTGGCTGCGACGAAATCAAAAACAATTTCGTTCTCGGCCGCATGGGCAAAGGCTACGCTGCGGGAATCTCGTTTGACCTCAACGCGCCCATGGGCGATTCAACGTGCATTTCCTGTGGCGAATGTATGGTTTCCTGCCCGACCGGTGCGCTCACCAACAAAGGCGTAGTGGGCGCCGCGATTGCTGCGGGGCCCGGCGCGCAAGGATTCGAGGCACAAGACCTTCTGCAAATCCCCGTCTTCAAAGGAGTCTCCGGGACTTTTCTGGAGCTTAATCGCGGCGCCATCGTCAAGCGCCGCTTCCGTAAAGGCGAAATCATCTGCCGCGAAGGCGAATTCGGCTCGACTGCGTTTTATATTCTCGAGGGCAACGCGACAGTTTCCATTTCCACGCCCATCGCTCATGTCAAAACGCAAGGCGGCTCGAAAGGTTTCTTCAAGCGCCTGACCAGTACGCTCGTTGGCCGCGACGACGACAAGCGTGAAGAAGAGGCCCGCGACCGCACCATTCCTATCGATGCCTCCGTCGACCTTGCCTACGGCAATCCCGTCGCGCAACTTGGGCCCGGGGATCTCTTCGGCGAAATGACCTGCATGAATTTCTATCCGCGCTCCGCCACCGTTGTCGCCGAGACCGACGTCATCGCCTACGAAATGCTGCGCAATGTTCTTGACATCATGCTCAAGAACAAGACCTTTCGCGCGCAACTCGACGAAACCTACCGCCGCCGCGCCCTCGAAAACCATCTTCGCGGCGTGCCGATGTTTGCCGATCTCTCGCCCGAATTCATCGAGCATCTCAAAAGCAATGTCGACCTGCAGCGCTTCGCTCCAGGCCAGGTCATCGTGCGGCAGGGTGAAGCCGCCGACAGTTTCTATCTCGTGCGCATCGGCTTCGTGAAAGTTTCCGAAAGCTATCCTGGTGGCGAACTTGTCCTTGCCTATCTGTCGCGCGGCGACTATTTCGGTGAAATCGGCTTGCTCGGTGGAGGCGTCCGCACCGCCACTTGCACCGCCCTCGATCACGTCGAGCTTGTTCGCATCTCCGGCGACGATTTCCGCGAAATGGTCTCGCGTTTCCCCAGCGTTCGGGCGGGACTCGAAGCTGTTGCCGCCGAGCGCCGTGCCGCCAATCAGCAGCGTTTGCAAATGGTCCACAGCGTTCCCATCGAGCAATTCCTTTCGCAAGGCTTGATGGAAGCGCAGAGCTTGCTCATTCTCGATTTACAAAATTGCACGCGCTGCGACGCTTGCGTGAACGCCTGCGCCGACGCGCACGATGGCGTCACGCGCCTGGTTCGCGACGGCTTGCGTTTTGAAAACTATCTTGTGGCCACCAGTTGCCGCCAGTGCCGCGACCCGCTCTGCATGGTCGGCTGCCCGGTCGGCTCGATTCGCCGACGCAATTCGCTCGAAGTCATCATCGAAGATTGGTGCATCGGCTGCGGTCTCTGCGCGCGCAATTGTCCCTACGGCAACATCAACCTGCATCCTTTCGAAGTCATGGCCGATGATCCGGAGCGCCCCGGCCGCAAGAAAGCCGTCGTTCAACAAAAGGCCACTTCGTGCGA
>Ga0335081_10021664_pt1 | contig 10398 bp, 14 predicted proteins | sample Lox_Sample_35_FD_206713 | JGI IMG/M metagenome (GOLD analysis project Ga0335081, IMG submission 206713) | Soil microbial communities from Loxahatchee National Wildlife Refuge, Florida, United States - Lox_Sample_3.5 | ecosystem: Environmental > Terrestrial > Soil > Wetlands | place: USA...
TCAACCTTCTGGATGCCGACGGGGGGAAGCTCCACGGCTCGACGCATGGTTCGACTCACGCACGGATCACCGTAATTCGCAAATGCGATTTTCACCAGTTCCTATTTGAGACGTTTGTAGTCTTGGAATTTTCCAACTTTAAACATATATTTGGAAACAATGAAGAGGTCTAAGCACTAGGAAAGAAAATATGTTGTGAAGTTGGCGGCGATCACCAAACAGTTCCTGGATGCTACGACAAATACTTAATGCGGTTTATTGCGAAATTTTGTATCCACTGCCCCGAGGTTTCAACCTGTTCTATCATTTGAGGGGAAGGCTCCACGGTTCCCCACACGGTCTACGCAGGCTGCCCGGCTACTTCTTTCCGCGTTCCTGGGCTTGGCGATTTCGAACTTTAAATATATCAATGGAAACATGAAAAGGAAAGCATCCGAGTCTCGTAAAATCTTTGCTCATTTAAAAAGTTAATATCCCCAACGGAATTGCGGAGAACGTCTATATAAGGCACAGTGTGTCCTCGCTCAGTTGGCATTCTTGTCTTTGAACAGGGAACCCCACCAATCAAAATATCAGAAGATCAAAGCCTCGCAAGAACAATCATGTCCAATACTTCCGCAACATTCAACAGTTCCAGCGTTAACAGCGCTGTGTGCGTCAATGCATTCATTGCCGGTGCCGACATCTGTGGCCCAGGGGTGAGTATCAGGCACGCAAAGCAAATGTATTAATCAAAACTAGGTTCAAATCGGCCTTTTCGTTCAAATTCTGGCGAGCCTTCTTATCGCGATCGTTCCAAATATCCTCGACTGGATTGCGAATACCTTCGCCACGCTTCCTTTGGTCACCGGGGTTGCACATATTCTTGCCGGCATCATTCAAACCCGCCGCAACGAAATTTCATTCTATCAACAATCCATCATCGTCTGGATGGCCGCAATGGCTTTTGGACCTGCCGCAATTGCCTGGCTTCGACGTACTCACGGAACATTGGACATGGTGTTTTTTATCTTTACAAGCGGATATGTGGCAGCAATGTTCGGTTTCTGCATTTTCATCGTTCAAAATCTGAATGGAGTGTCGGCTGACTCCACATTGCCCCTTGAATGTGGTTTCGATGATTTTAACAGCCTACCCAAGCTTTTTCAAAAGCACGCAATGGAAACTACCAACCTTGTCGCTGTCTCGATCGCTGCCGGCATCATTGTCATCTGTATCGCTTCCAACTGTTTCAAGCGAACTCGGCGCTTCGTCGTCCCGGTGTTGTCCAAACTCGGATCGAAATGGGGCTATGCGATTGTCGGCGTCATCCTCATCATAGAAGGACTTCTATTCTCCCTTCTCTGGGACGCCGCTCGCTCTTACCGAAATCTGTATTCATCTGAGGCTCAAGATCAGGAAGGTTCTTGGTCATTTGGACAAATTATTCCGTTCACAATGCTCATCTATCCTGTATTGCAATTGATAAGAGCGAGGATTGAGGGAGATATTATTACTCAAGTTCGTCAAGCAGGTTCTATTGAGACAGATCCATATAAAGTTTAGAAACAGGTCATAAATAAAATCGTACAACGCCCTTCTCACTCATTCATTGGCAGTGGCCACATATCGTTTAGGCTTTCATGGCCGTCAGGGAAGGACGGTTTGCGGCTTCTAACAGTATTCCATTGATGTCACATAATTCGATGTTGAATCAAGAGCTTTCCCTGAAAAGCCCCATGCTGCCTTGTTATGATCCCCAGCTGCAGTGCTACTGTTTCTAGTTAAAGCTCTCCAACTCTCAGACTGTTAAGAATGTCGGAAGGGCCGAATGAGGTTCCGACGATAGATAGCCCAATTAGGAAGACGATCGGGGATAGCGGATGTGGCCCAATGCACGGATTATCTATAGAAGACCAAGAAGGGAAAGTGCGGGGCGCTGCCGCTGGGGACTACAATACAGCGGCCGCCCTCCGCCCGGAAAAGAGAATATACAGTCAATTGTGTGGCACCGACGGCGAACACTGTTAGGCGCCGCAAACCCCCCCTTCTCGTCCAGATTCCAGTGAGTGTGAGCCTGTGACGGCGTAGTGAAACGACAAGAATATGCACCTTCGTAGGGTTTCTGCCATTCGGGGAGCGCCAATGTTTCCGTAGCCGCTTCGGTTACACACGCACAACAATTAATTCAATACCCCAACGGTTTCCAACGCTTTCGTTATTCAACACACACACAGACAAACGGCTTGCAGCAACTGTTAGGAATGGATCATCCGAGGTAGAACCGCGGGGAAGCCGGCGGCGATCCACGGAATCCGGAGAACCCGGAGAGTCAGGATACATGTATAAATATGCCGATTAGCACACATTCTTCTGTACCGAATCTACCGAATTCCTCCGCACACCGCTCCGCGCCCACACAATCTCTAACAATACTTGAGGGCACACGTGCTATGGAAGGCGCTAGAATATTCCAACATTCATGGTATTCTTTTTTTCTTTCTTGAGATGAGATCGAAAAACAGTGTTGAAGAGCAAGGAGGAAAAGTCCTTTATGGATACCTGGCTCCCCCAGGTTATGTGACATTCACCTTTTGGCATACTCAATGAAAAACCTCTTTCTCTTGCATTGTCCTTAAGATCTCAGTAAATCCCATGCGTTGCATACAGCATTGATGTTTTCCAGTGTCAACGGCCTCGGCGAGAATGACTGCAGGGTTGTCTGACGAAGGTGCATATTGAATCATGATGTTGTTGTTGAGATAACCGGAGCTGGTGAAGAATCCCACACATCATGCAACGACGAAACACGTCGATATTCAACTCCAGTTTATCTGAGATCATGTCAAAAAGGGAATGATCGATGTGGAATATTGCCCTACAGAGAATATGCTTGCAGGTCTCATGACGAAAGGACTTGTGCATGACCGACACCTGAGATTGGTGGGATTAGTGGGAGTTGGATCATGCGGAGAAACCAATACACCATCACCTGTTGAGGGTATTTCGGAAGGACTGGAATAGAATCACCGAGCGAGAGTGTTGAATTACGGTGCCACCATGCCGAAAGGATAATGAGATGGATGCCATGGATTGTCGGCAAGGATAATGGACCTGTTGCACAAATTGTCAGAAAATAACGATGTGGCGTCAGCAGGATGTCTTGAAGATAATAAGAAAGCATGTTTACATGACATAAGCTCGATGCTGTTCCTGGTGCAGTATGATCTGCTCCGGGTACAAGTCAACGGGTACCTACCACTGCTGCCGCTCATCTTTGCTCCAAGTCCTGCAACTGTGGATGTGCATCCTCCTGATTCTGACATTCTGAAATACTGCCTCCAATTTGCAGTTGTCAAAATAATTAGCATTACCAATGTGTGATCAAACGCTGTGGTGTCAGCCTTGTCTGGCCGAAAAGATACAGAGGGCGCATATATCAGTGCACCGGAGTGTTCGTGCAAAATTCAGCCACATGGCGATTTGGTGGGGAAACTCAATATGTCGGGGGCATGCAACTTTCACCCACGTAATAAATTCTGCCACAATAAAATGGAAACCAAAACGAGACGATGAGCAGCGACAACGATGAGAAACACACACCACCCGGGAGACACCGCATGGATTCAGTGAAGTCATCGACCTCGTTGAGAAGCCTGCAACGAAACTGAGCCGTCAGAATACAAAGGGAGAACCTGTCAATATCTACAGAAATTGGCCACGTCATCGAACAACTTCGAAAATCCCCAAAATAACCTGAGACCAAGAACCTCACCACCGAAGAATGCCCGAAAGCTATCGAAGAAAAATCGAAATTCTCGTGCAAACCACCAAGAAGGAGCCAACATGGGCGGCAGAAATAGGCTCATGGATCCCTGTCCCAGCACCCAGTCCACCGCCGAAACGCCGACTCCGACGTCAACCACCACCGACAAGCACAACTCAAGCCCAAGAATGCGACAAAAATCAACGAATGAAAGGCAACATTACCCTCCCAATGAAGGGAGTGCCAGAGACCGTACGAAAGGAAATCGCCGATAGGAACCATGAAACCCTCGCTGCACGACTCCACGCAACCATCGACGCAGACCCACAGACCGACAGTAAACCAAAACTCCCCGCAATCAGCAAAACCAAATATGCCATTCAAATTACACCGAACCAAGTCAAAACCCTACGAGAATTGAAATGGGAAACAGCATTCGCCGGGCTCGCAGCGTGGAAACAAGAATATGGAATCGCTATTCACGGCATGCCAAAGGACGAAGTTGAGGAATTGGATGACGTCAAGTGATGAAAACTTTGATAAAACCTTGAAGAAATGAAAACATACAAATGGAATCCATATCAAGAGTGTTTCAAGGCTGTTGAAACGAGGCAAACCGAGAGCAACACATGAATCTATATTGGCCATCACGGAAGACGTCCGTCGTTTCATCAGCAATCTGATCACAGGATCTGAACAGGAGGGAGGTTATGGCTACCTTGCAGTGTATAGGAGCCTAGGTATTGACCAGAAGGTGTCTATCCGACTGACAGGGCGCTGCTCCTGTATTATAACCCCAGCAACAGTGTCATCTTCTAATTATAGATCTACATAGCCTGGTGGCAGTGCTGTTTCTATTTACACCTCGACAAAACCTCATCTCACTGCCTCTGACGATCCCGAACACACATTCCACCCGAGCCGGTCAGAGAAGCCCAAACCGCAGGCAAATCGCTCTATAAGTCAGGTGACCCCGTCCAATCGAAAAACGCTTGGACATGGAGTGCCAATTTTGGTAATTTTATGCGACCATTATGTGGGCGACGTCAAGGGCAGCACATGTCCGAGAACCGGCGACATCGTTAATTGGTCAGAATCCAAAGTCTGTGTCGAGGGAGACGAAATAGTCATTCAAGGATGCTTGTCGTCGTTCGTCTGCCTCGTTGGTCGCGATTCGGCCATCCTCTTTCTTCTGTTCTTGTTTGAAGTGACGCTTATTTCTCAAGCCACCCGGCCATGGTTTGCATTGCTTTGACCACAATCAACCTTTCGCCGCTTCTCGCCTCGCCAGATCCAATGCCGTCTTGGCCTAGTTGTCCGTCGGCTTGACGTCAGCGCCTGCCTCCTGCACCAAAACCTTCACAGCTTTCAAATGGCCGTGCAGAGCAGCCGCGTCTGTCGCAAGATACTCTTCGACTTGCCAGCCATGCCGCACAATGTGACCCCCACATAATATAGGGAACAATAGTGATAAAGTTGGGGAAACAGCGTGTACCCTTGCTGCTAGAAAGGCTGCTGGGTTTCCTCCACGATGTTCTTGCGGGGGAGCCAAAGGAATGTATGGCTGACAGAGAGGAATTGTACGATCTGATGTCCCAGCCCTCGGTTAGGATATCATTGAAGCCTCGATGGACGTGTAGAGTCGGCGTCTTGCAATTTCTTGCCAATGTAACAAAGTATGCGGTCAAGCAACCCTCTTGGCCTCACAGGAGGATTATTTGGACCTGTTTCGACTGGAGAAATTATATGCAGCGAATGAAGAACTACCACCAGATTGTACGTAACCTCGATCTCAGGGGGCTGCCATGCCTCTTGATGCAATCGGGTGGCAGATGAGTTTATAATAGCCAAAACGGTGTACAGGATCATCGGGATGGAGGCGGTGAGATGAGGCTCCGTTGAGCCAGTGGAGCCGTAACTGGAAACAACAATGCAACCAGGCTGTGTAGACCTATAATTAGGAGGTGACACTGCCGCTGGGGGTTATCATACAGCAGCAGCGCCATGTCGGTTGGGGAGATACATAGCGCTGAAAACCCCAGAATCCTGGAGCCTGGTAGCAACGCTGACACTTCGAAGCAATTCATTTGATGCAGTTTGAAAATAGTGGGTGAAACCTGGGCCCCATCTGGAACCAGGAAATTTGAAAGCCCCATAAGCCAAGATGGAACATCGACCTTGGCCGGATTGACTTTCCATACGTGAGTGAAATTTGTTTCATAAATGACCCGTCAGTGTCTCCGCTTGTATATAGACATACATATGCTATGTTGGTTGTGGGCAGCTTGATTGTATTTCTGAAAAATGTCCAAACGCTGGAAAAGAATTTTCGCGGTGGTTGATTTTTCGAAGTGTCCAGACTATAATTGCTGACAATCAAACGTTTTGAGCAAACGCACCTGAATACGCCCACCGTCCTCCGCCCCAATAAGCCTTCATCAGCGGATACTAGCAGATGGCCGTTAAAAAGTCCCTCCCAGCACCGGCTTCCCTAGACTGCTCTGATATGCCAGCAGCGATGGCATGGCAACTCCCGGTGATCGAAACCACGTTTCCCCAACACAAAGATGCTCTCGGAACCATTTCCCTGGAAATCCATGAATACAAGGAGTTATCGTTCCAGGAACATCGTTCCTCTCATTTGCTCTCAGACTTCCTAGAATCAGAAGGCTTCATTGTTGAACGTGGTGTTGCTGGCCGTCCTACAGCCTTCGTCGCTACATATGCCCAATATCCGGGACCAATTGTATCGTTCAATGCTGTAACATCACGTTTTGCAAAGCTCACTAAAGGAATATGACATGCTTCCTGACATTGGCCATGGCTGTGGACACAACCTTATTTGCTATATGTTCATTGGGTGCTGCGCTTGCTACGAAGGCTTGGCTCCAAGAAGACATTAGCCGCGCTGGTGTTGTTAAAGTATTCAGTACGCCGATAAAGCCGAATTGGTGGTCAGTGATAACATTTAGGGCGAAGAGACTGAGGGGGGAAAGATTGACCTCATAAAGTCAGGATTATATGATTATACAAGGGTGTTTGATGTTTCTCTGAAGAGCCACCCAAGTGTTTCCGATGGCTGCTACCTGCCGACCATTGCCGTATAAGGTTTAGAAGTAGAATATTTTGGTAAGCGAGCACATGCCACAATAGCCCCATGGGATGGAGTAAATGCGCTGGATGCTTTGATTCAAAGCTTCAACAATGTCAACGCCTGCGGCAGTCTTTAAACCCTACAATGCGAGTTCATGAGGTTATTTTGGAATCAGGAACATATGGCAATTTTATTTCGTTCAACTGGTTCCCTAGCAGTTTGCTAATTGAAGGGACTACACAAAAGGGCTTTTTGCAGCTTGTGCAAGGAGCAACACTGAGCTAGATGACCTTACGTTCAATGTTACAAAGTGCTTGGAAGGTGCAGCAGTGGGTACAAGGTGTGCATACAAAATAAAAACAACAGCATATTATAAAGGTTTCACCCCGCGATTTTTTTTTGTTCTTACTGGCAGACTTGCGGGTAAATGTTCCGTTGGCACAGAGGTATCAAGATTATGCATCTGAACTGGGTGTCAACTGTCCTTCTCGCTGCAATCAGGAGGATATCCTGGGTTGTGCTTCCACTGATCAAGGAAATGTTAGCTACGAGGTGCTGGCGATCCAGCCAGTTTACAAAATTGATGTTTCCTCTGGCGAAGCGAACCACACAGCCGGTTTTGCAAAGGTATTATTAAACGCCGAAAGGTGTCCATTACTGATAACACGGGCTTCAAAGGGTTCCCAGGCCCACGAGCGCACAGTTCTGAGCTCAAAGGCAGTTGCTTATATTGCCATGGACTATTTGATGGATGCGGATTTTAGGATAAACGTTAGACTACAGTATGCGCCACATGAACGGAATCACAATCGAGTCAATGCCAGACGGAGTACTGCTGAAATTACAACAAATGGAGGATGGACGAAATATGGAGGCCAGGATGGGGAAATCGTACTCTATTCTAATGGGAAATAAGACATCAAAGCAATTGGAAACATTTTCGTTGAGATCTCATTGGATTTATACCCTGGAATTTTCGACATGATTCCATTCATGTGGCGCATACTGTACATTATGAAAAATGGTAATGCTGCATCAGCAACAAAGCGATTTATTGATAGGCATTTTTCACCACAAATTAATGTGGTTATTGCATTTGCAAGGACTCTTCCTACCTGTTCTGGTTGCCATTTACCGCCGGGGGTTGATTGACATGAATATTTCCTGCAGTACTGGCTTATGGGTTTGACCCACACTGCCCTGCTGCTGCTACTACTCCTACTATGCCTCCAATAGAGGTAATAATGGGCGAATGAAAGAAAAGAAAACAAGTCATATTAAAATGCTTATAGTAGAATTGGAATGAATGAACAAATAATAAAACTCTATTACATAGCAGTAGAGTAGTAGGATAAATCAGTCGTGCAACCCTATCTGATCGGGATTTCGAACGTAATCTGGTTAAAGGTAAATCCAGATTATTTTTTATTGCGGAACGAAGTCGAATCCGGTGTGGAATAAAATAAGGAGACTCCCAACCTGATCGCAAGATATAGCTCCAGAAGTTGTGCTAAGGGGACAAGGTGGCATCCTTTCTGGTGGGCCATGTATCTAGAACTTTAAGAGTTTAGATGCTAATAACGGAGAGATATATCAGAATTCTGAAGAGTGGAATTTCAAAGGAAACCGATCAGCCTTCTATTGATGTCATAACTATATGAATTGGAGCAATTTACCAGGTCTGAAAAATTGGCTTTTAAGCTGTCAAACGGGCGGGTGGCTCGTTTCACATGACGCATACTGTACTGCTGCTACTTCTATCCTATGCAATATCGGACCTCCAATATCTCCGACAAAGTTGGGCATCCAGGAGCTTATTACCTGCGGCATTAGCATCTGGTATCAAATTATAAGCCGGGAAGGGACAATGCCTGGAGCAGAATTGGCGCACTAATTCACATGAAGAAAGATGTAAATGTGCAATACCAGAAGTAAATGAATGATATGAAAATGTAAATAGCGGCTGGCCATGGAAATTCGCCATGGAACCCTATTTCGAGTCTGTGCAGTCAAGTTTCATGATAATCAGAAAGACAGTCTCATACCCGGAACAGTCTATGCGTGGAGAGAATTGGGCTTTCGCCCATAAAATGAGTCAGTTCGGTTAGTTCAGGTCATATATTTACGGAAAATTAAGGGCGTTTACCGATGACTTTCTGCCGCATTATAATAGGTTCCATATTTGAGTTTGGGGCATTCCACCGTGTGGTTGCACAAAGCGCTAATTGATCAAAACGCTGATTGATCTGATCAATATATATGACGTAGAGCCACTGTGGCGAAATAAATCGAATCCGTAATTTATCATGCAATAATTTCTGAGGTGCAATCACACCCAAGATGAGCCGAATTGCCATGGTACAGTTGCGAAAAATAAACTTTTACAATCACACTGTGGATGGTTCGGCTATTTTGAACGAACAAACCAGATTTCACACTCAAAGTCTAATGGGTCCACCTTTCGTAAATCTCAGCTTTCGCATCCCTACGTGATACGTGGCCTGAACGTGTTAAGGCACATGCAAAGTGAGCCTTGTGTGGCCAACTTTGCAAAATAAACAAAAATAAAAAAATAAAAAAAATGCTAGTTCGATATGGCAGCCCGTGATCAAAACTATGGTACTCACATTTCAATGAATATACCGCCCGAAATAACAATTCAATATAATGTCATGTAATCTATTACAACACAACCATACGACTCCTGGCTGGAAGAAATTATATCAAATGACGTCTTCTGCGAGAAAATGTATTACATATTTTTCTAGAATATTCCATTCAACAAGTATATAAGAATGCCATTCTCCAAGGGGTGGGTGGGAACGATGGAATGGGTTACGTCTCCACCGACAATAATCTGCAGCAATATGAATTGGAGGGAGAAATACTTTTAAGAAAGAAGTTGATAGATATGGATCAATTCAAGACCTACGAGCGAAGGAGTTATGAATCAGAAAGTTGAATATTAAAACCCGTCCCGAGGCACAGCCGATAGCAATGGTCGATGCTGTCACAGCTGATGATGATGGTCGATATTCCGAAGGCAGCCAGATCAAGTTCTTTGAATTGCATGTAATCCATCTACCATCGGAGCTTAAACCATAACCTTGGCATGGAGGTCTTCGATAGCGGACTGCACTCGATGCCACACTTGAAGCTGACAATGCGTCCAAGGTGAGAGCACCGATTTCGGTGTGGAGGCATTGATCCGTAGCATCAAATGAAATTTCACGGAGAATACTACCAACTTGCAGCGTCTGGAGGCAGTGGCCTGAGGCCGTGTCCCAGATCCTGATGGTCCGATCATGGGATGCGGAGGTGAGGAGCCTGCCGTCGTGCGAGAACGCCACTGACGAGACCCACTCGGTATGGCCTTGCAGCGTCTGTAGGCAGTTGCCTGAGGCCACGTCCCAGATCTTGATGGTCCGATCACGGGATGCGGAGGCGAGGAGCCTGCCGTCGTGCGAGAACGCCACTGACGAGACCCACTCGGTATGGCCTTGCAGCGTCTGGAGGCAGTTGCCTGAGGCCGTGTCCCAGATCCTGATGGTCCGATCAC
>Ga0335081_10021665_pt1 | contig 10398 bp, 7 predicted proteins | sample Lox_Sample_35_FD_206713 | JGI IMG/M metagenome (GOLD analysis project Ga0335081, IMG submission 206713) | Soil microbial communities from Loxahatchee National Wildlife Refuge, Florida, United States - Lox_Sample_3.5 | ecosystem: Environmental > Terrestrial > Soil > Wetlands | place: USA: Florida...
GCCTCCTGGCCCGCGGCGACGGCGCCGAAGATCGCCGCACCGAGCGCGCAGGTCTGGTCGCTCCGCGAGACCTTCATCGGGCGGCCGGTCACGTCGGCGTAAATCTGCATCAGCAGCGGGTTGCGCTCCGGCAGGCCGCCGCAGGCCACGAGTTCCTTCACCGCAATGCCTTTCGCGTTGAAGGCCTCGATGATCTGCCGAGTCCCGTAGGCCGTGGCTTCGATCAAAGCCCGATAGGTCTCTTCGGCGCGGCTGGCGAGCGTCAGTCCCAGGATAACGCCGCTGAGGTCGACGTCCACCAGGATCGAGCGATTGCCGTTCCACCAGTCCAGCGCCAGCAGGCCCGAGGCGCCCGGCTTCAAGGCCGCCGCCCGCCTCTCCAGCACTTCGGTGACGGGTACCTTCAGTTTGCGCGCCTCGCGTTGGATGTAATCCGGCACACCGTGCTCGAAAAACCAGGCGAAGATATCGCCTACGGCCGACTGGCCGGCCTCGTAACCCCACAGGCCCGGCACCACCCCGTCCTCCACCGTGCCGCACATGCCCTCCACCATCTGGCGCTCGGTGCCGAGCAGCAGGTGGCAGATGGAGGTACCCATGATCATCACCATCGATCCGGGCCCGGTCACGGTGCAGGCCGGCACGGCCACATGGGCGTCAACGTTTCCGATCGAAACCGGAGTGCCCGCTTTCAGCCCGGTCTTGCGGGCCCACTCCGCGGTCAGTCCTCCGGCGCGAACGCCGAGCGGATAATAGGTCTCGGAGAGTTTCGCGAGCGCCGTCTCGAAGCCCGGCTTGACGGCGCAGAAGAAGTCCGGCGAAGGAAAACCGCGGCCCTTCACCCACATCGCCTTGTAGCCTGCCGTGCAGGTGTTGCGCTTTTCCTCCCCGGTGAGTTGCCAGACGATCCAGTCGGCCGCTTCAATGAAGCGCTCACTCGCGTGGTAAACAGCCGGCGCCTCATCCAGAATCTGGAGCAGCTTGGAGAAAAACCATTCCGACGAATACCTGCCGCCGTAAATGCGGATGAAGTCCTCGTTGCGCTCGCGCCCCACTTCATTGATGCGGTTGGCTTCCGCTTGCGCGGCGTGGTGCTTCCAGAGCTTCACCCAGGCGTGCGGATGCTTGCGGTATTTCGGCACGAAGCAAAGTGGCGTACCGTCCGCGAGCGCCGGGAGCGGCGACGATGCGGTGAAGTCTGTCCCGAGGCCGATCACCTGCTCGGCCTTCACGCCCGCCTCTTTGAGCGCGCGCGGCACGCCGTGCTCCACCACCCGCAGATAATCGCGCGGATTCTGAAGGGCCCAGTCCGGCTCCAGTCTCGCGCCGCCAGGCAAGCGCTCATCGATGACGCCGTCGGGATAGGGCACCACGGCCTGGCCCGCCAGTTCGCCGTTGCGAACGCGAGCCACCACCACGCGCCCGGACTCCGTGCCGTAGTCTATTCCAATCGCGAAGTTGTCAATGCGCATGATTCCGCGTGCTCCCAGGGCCGCCCGAGGATGGCGCCAACCGGCCATTTTGATTATGACACCGCTTTCAGTCCACGGGGGCGCTCGAGAAATGCCTTTTCGAACCTCGTGAGCCGCGAACCGGGATCGCACCCGGACGTCGCCGCGCGATGCGGGGTTACGAAGGGCGGTGGCGGGTGTTGTTAATCGACGCGCAGCGCGCTGAGGGGATCGACGGCGGCGGCCTTGCGAGCGGGCACGTAGCCCGCCAGGAGCGCGATCACCGTCAGCAGACTGCCGACGGCCAGAAAGGTTACCGGATCGGTGGCCGCAACACCATAAAGAAACGTGGCCAGCAGTCGCGTCAGCGCGAGCGCGGCGGCAACTCCGAAAGCCAGGCCGGCCAGCACCAGCTTCAGGCTCTGGCTGAGCACCAGACCGAAAACGTCGCGCCGCGTGGCGCCCAGTGCCATCCGCATGCCGATCTCGAACGTCCTTTGCCCGGTCGAGTACGACACCACGCCGTAGGTGCCGATGGCCGCGAGCAGCAAGGCCACGGCCGCAAAACTGACGAAAAGCCACATCATGGAGCGCGGCTGAGCCGCAGAACTCGAGACCACGTCCTGCAGCGTGCGGATCTCGCTTACTGGCACGTTCGGGTTCACGGCTCGTACCAGCTCGCGAATGCGGCTGGCGGCTTCGGTGGGGTTCGAGTCCGTCCGCACGAGGAGGGTCATGGACGTGGGCAGCCTGCCGTCGAGACCCACCGCCTGCGGATAAGGCATATAGACGGCCCCGTTCAGCCAGGCGGGGGAATGATCGCTGAGGTCGTATTGGCGGACGTCTCCGGCTACACCAACCACTGTGCGCCAGCTTTTCTCCCACGTGGTCCGGAGGTGCTTCCCGATGGGGTCCTGGCCCGGCCAGTACCGTCGCGCGGTGGCCGCGCTCACCACCACGACGCCAGCGGACTGCGCACCGTCGGCGTCGGTAAACCCTCTCCCCTCGAGCAGCGGGATGTGCAGCAGGCGGAAATACTCCGGCGTGATGGCTCCCGCCCACAACATGGGCGCGAAGTTTTCTCCGGGAATCACCGGATGTTCCTCGAGTTCGGCCGGAATGGCCGGGATCTCCGTACCCAAAGGAACCGCATTGACGGCCGCCACCTCGGAGACGCCGGTGATGCTCCCGGCCCGGTGCGAGAGTTCGTCGTAAAGGCTGATGCACGACTGCCGCTCCCGGCAAAGAGACGGCGTGGGCGAAATCCGCGCCGTCAGGATGTGCTGCGGGCTGAAGCCGGGATTCACGTGTGCGAGCATCCAAAGGCTTTTCACGAGAAGGCCGGCGCTCACGGCCAGGACGGCAGCCAGCGCCACTTCGCCCGCGATCAGCGCGCTGCGCACGCGCACCCCGGCCGTGCCCGTCGACCGGCGACCGCCGGTCTTAATCGAGGTCGCCAGGTCCATCTTGGTCGTGCTGAGGGCCGGGGCCAACCCAAAGGCAAGGCCCGTTACGATGGCGACGATTGCCAACAGGGCGGCGACACGCCCATCCAGTTGCGCCGCAGGTATGCCCAGCGCGTTTCGCGGCAGCAAAAGCTTGAAGTCCGAGAGTGTGGCGTCCGCGAAGACGAGTCCGAGCGCGGCGCCCGCGAGCGCAAGCACCACACTCTCCGTGAGCAGTTGCCGGATGATGCGGCCCCGCCCCGCGCCCAGGGCGGCGCGAACCGCCATTTCCTTCCGCCGCGCGCTGGCGCGGGAGAGCAGCAGGCCGGCGATGTTGGCACAGGCGATCAGCAGAACGAGACCCACGGCACATTGCAGCACCATCAGCCTGCCGCGGAAATCACCGGTGAGATCTTCCTGGAGAGGCACGACGCTGGCGTCCGCATTCCAGTTGCGGGCCATGGGATAGGGAAAGAGTGGGATGGTCTGCGACACCAGCGGGCGAAGCTCGCCTCGCGCCTGCTCGAGCGAAACCCCCGGGCGCAACCGCGCGATCAGCGGCATGAAACCGGTATTCCAGGTCTCGAACGAATTGCGCGGATCGAGGCGCAGCGGGATCCAGAGTTGCACCTGAGACGATGGGAAGCCGAAGCTCGGCGGCATGACGCCCACCACCTGGCGATCGACCCCGTCAATGGTGATGACGCGGCCGACCACTCGGGGATCGCCGCCAAATTTGCTTTGCCACAGCGAGTGGCTGAGAAGGACGATGCGGTCCTGACCCGGCCGGTCTTCTCCGGGGCGAAAGATGCGCCCGAGCTCCGGAGCGGACTGCAGCACGACGAACAGGTTGGCGGACACCGAACTCCCCTCCGGGCGCAGCGCCTCGCCCTCTCCTGTGAGGTCGAACCCGGCAGCAGTCGTGAAGCCGGCGACGTCCATCGTCCGGCTCTGCTCTTCGAGCGCCACCAAGGCGCCCTGCGGATAGTAGTCCGTGACCCGGACGAGACGGTTCGCGTCCGCATAGGGCAAGGGCCGGATCAGCACGCTGCTCACGATGCTGAACATGGCGGCATTGCCGCCCATTCCGAGTGCCAGCGACAACACCGCCAGCGCCGTAAACCCTGGGCTCCGCTTCATCATGCGCAAGGCGTAGCGCAGGTCCTGGCCGAGCGTTTCCAAAACGCCGATGCTGTTCAAGCCGTAAACCTCCTCGCGCACGCGCGTGGGATTGCCAAATTTCCTGGCCGCGGCGTAGCGGGCCTCCTCCGGCGTCATGCCTCGAGCGAGGTTCTCATCGGTTTCGATTTCAAAATAGGAGTGGATCTCGCGGGCGCGCTCGGCGTCCCAGCTCGTCCGGCGGAAGAAGCGCATCCATCGCATCGCGTCACTCGCTCGCCGGCTGCAGCACCCGCCCAATCGCCCGGCTCAACTTCTGCCAGCGGTTGGTCTGTGCCGCCAGGTGTCTGCGGCCTGCCGGCGTCAGGCGGTAGTAGCGCGCCTTGCGGTTGTTTTCGGAGGTGCCCCAGAAGGAAGCGATCCAACCTCGAGTCTCGAGCCGGTGCAGCGCCGGATAGAGCGATCCGTGCTCGACCTGGAGCACCTCCTCCGAGCGCCGCTCGATGAGGTGCGCGATGGTGTGGCCGTGGGCCGCACCCAGCACCAGCGTCTGCAGAATCAGCATGTCGAGCGTGCCCTGAAGCAGCTCGCCCTCCAACGGAAGCGTCCCCCGTTTCGGCATCAGCTCACCCGAATGAACACGTTCCCATAGATCATCTACTACAGTCAAGAGCGATCATTGAAGCCGTCAAAGCTGTCGCTCTTGAGGGCGCTCCGCCATCCGCGTAGCGCCTTTAGTAAGACGATCTATGGGAAACTGGGCGCTCCGGAGTTGTGCTGGGCCGAAACTGCTCGGCTCACGCCCTCACCCGCGGGCGCCCCCGATGCGCTATCGGCGACGGCCTCCTTGGCAGCGAAGTCGTCAATTCCCTCTAACGTCGTGGCTTTGATCGACACTTCCGCCGGCCACCAGAGCGCTGTCTCAGCGCGGGGAGCCGGTTGTTGAAGGGTGTTAATTCGGAAGGATATTCCGGCCTTGTGTCGGGGCATCTCAGGGAGCATTGACGCCTGCCCTGTGACTTCCGCCAACCTGCTGATTCCAAAGGTGCGGTGAAATTGGGAGTCACATCTTACTCAATCCGGCCTCGCCGGAGGCTGCGCTGACAAGTGGCGAGCGCCCAACGCCAACTGGCCGCTTGCCATGTTCAACGCTGCACGAACTGCAGGCAGCCATCCGCATGATTCGACTCTTGGATCCTGCCTTCGACTCCCTTAGTCCCGTCAATAAGCCCATTCCTTGCCAATTCTCCGGTCTTGGGCCTCCCGTCGTCCGTAACTGCGTGGAAACATCCACAATGGCTTCGGCTCCGCCATGTTTTCCATAACCTATTGATCTGAACAGGCTTAACCACATTGGCTTCGGGTGGCTTCGGCACGCTGAATTCATCCGGCTCCTGCCAGTTGGGCCGCACAGAGCGGGCGAGACTGGGTGTCGTCGAAATCGGTGCTATAACCGCATGATTAAGAGAGGCGTGGTGTCAAGGGAAAGGTGATGGTCTTCGCGAGAGGCCTTCAAGCCGCCTCCCGGCACCACCAATCTAGATCGCAATAATGTGGGTCGATTTGGAGCAGCCGCCAGGAGCGAATCCCGAACGAGCAGGAGGCGAAATGGATTTAACTCCGCTACGCCTTCACACGTGGCGCTCGACCAGGAATCCCTGATGCCAAAGCCCAACGAGCAGTTCCTGGGCGCCCTGCTTCAAGGCTCTCTCGGCGAAAGCCGCCACCAACCCTTCGGGCCGCGGCTTCCGGCTACACTCCACAAATCGATCCACCACCTCTTGCGCCGGGTGTTGGCCGTTGAGCATGGCGATGAGCGGCTGGAACGAAGCATCCAGCTCCATTTCCAAGCCCGACGTCTTGTCAAAAACGGCGTAAGAGTCCTCCGGGAGGTCGTAGTGCTGGATCTCCACGTCGGGCGAAAGGGCCAGGAACGCGGCAGGCTGCCAGCCATCGTTTTCCGCCGGCGCCGGAGGCCTCTCCAAGGCAAGTTCCCCGTGCTTCATCACGGAAAAGGTCAGGCATCCGCCCTGGCATCCCCACTGCTCCCGGTAGCGGCACGTGGCGCACTTATCCATGGGATACAACCGGCCCTGATACAAGCCCATCGCCTGCCGGTAGTAGGCCTGGATTTCCTGCAGGTTCTGAAACTCGTCGAGGCGCCGATTCCAGAGCTTGGAGAGGCAAAAGCAGCACCACACCTTGAGATCGGGGCCGATATCCACAATGGGCTCGCAGCGCGCGTTTCGTTTGAGATCCACGACGCCCTTCAGCAGCAGCTCGCCGGCCTGCTCGGGAGTGAAAATGCACAGCGGAACCACGTTGTCCATTCTCGCTTCAATGCCCGCCTCACCGGCTCGCCGCGCAAATTCCACCACGAAGGGCCCCATGCGCTTGTAGTCTTCCAGTTTCAGGCAGGCATTCTGCGCCCCCACCACGGGCAGCGAGAAGCTCATGCGCACCTTGTCGATCGAATACTGCCGGGCCAGCTCCAGAATGTAGTCGTAGCGGGGCTCGGTCTCAAAAATGTTGAAGCTGAGGGTCACGTTCCCGAAGGCCGCCACGGCGGCCAGGTTGCGCTGGATGCCGTCCCAGATCTTGGGCGGATAGTTGTCCGGATGATCGATGTTGAGCAGGAAGAACAGGCGCCGGGGCGAAACGCGGTTGAAGAGCGCATTGTAGCTCTCGGGCCAGGTCGCGTTGCTGAGGATGTCGACGCGCATCCCAGCCTCCAGCGCCATTTGCATGATGCGGGGAAACTGGGGGTGCAGGGTCGGCTCGCCGCCCATGGCGCGGAAAACAGGATGGCCGGAACGCTTCAGGAACTCGATCACCTTGGCAGCATCACTCACGGACATCGTCTGGTTGCGGCTGTCGCGCATCTTCTCCTGGGCAAAACAATAGACACAGTGCAGATTGCACTTGGTCGTCAAGAGCACGTTGGCCATTCTGTCCTCCATCCGGTTAGCCCATCGGCCGGCAGCCTCCGGCTTCGCTGCCGGCCGATGGGTCCGTGGACCCCCCGCGTATCACAGATCGGGCCGCAGGGAGCCCGCCCTTTATCGCCGCCGCATGCGGAGCGCGGCGAATTGACCGCCGAACTCCTGCGCGCCAACGTTGAAGACGTAACCAATGGGATAGAAAATTGGGTTGAAGAGTGGGTTGTAGAGGGACCTGTAGCTTATGACGTGGTTGAACACCGTCTGTTTCCACCACGTGTCGATGGGATAGTAGATGGGTCCGGGGCCTACGCCCACACGGCCCGCCTTGAATTCATCGACCAAGCTCATCAGCGCACCAACCCGTTTTAGCTGCTGGACTTCATCGCTCGACAGTTCCGCACCGTACTCTTTGGCGACCACTTTGGGGTCGTGGAACAGCCGGGCTTGCAGCTTGGGGTCTTGATCGCAAGCGTCCATCATTTTCTTGATTGCGATCTCGTTTGCCATAGCTCACCTCCTTTGAAGTGAGAAGACCCAGCCGATCTGGAGATTCCGGCCTGTAGTTGGGTCCGGGGCACCTCCGAAGCCGGCTGAGGGTGTGTATGACTCGAAGCTAGCTCGCGAACCGGCCCGGCGCGGTGATGCGAGTCACGGGTAATTGTGATGATAATGCGGCAATATTTCAGTCACTGCCGCCCCGGCAATTTGCCGGCCTGCGCGCCCGTCACAAGCCCCTGTGACCGGTGCTACGGAACCGATCCGCCGATCTTCTTACACTGAGGCTGAAGTTCAAGGCTCGTTAGCAGGAAGTGTGCGCAGCATCAAGCGCTCACGTGGGAGGTGGATATGTTGCGGCAATTTGCGTCAGCCAGTGTCGTCGCCGGTATCGCCGTGGCTTGCGGGGCCTTGGTGGTTCTCATGGTGCCCGGTTTCGGGATTCAAAGGTCTACCCCGCTGCTGGCCGTATGGTGCGTTGCCCCATTGATCTGGGGACTTTGGGCCGCAGTGGCGCCTGCGAGTTGGATCCCTCAGCGGCTGCCGTTGTGGGGCGCGATTCTGGGCCTCGCGGCCGGTCTGCTCGCCACTTTTGTCCTGAATATGCCCCTGCGCGTACTCGGCGTGGCCCTGCCCGTGCCGGAGCGGAGCCTGCTGGCGCTCGCGATGGCGGCGTTCTACTACGTGCTTTGGATGCTGGTGCGGAAGGTTCACAAAGCTCTCGGCGGCCCGGCGGCTGAATCCCGTCCAACCACCATCTACACCCGGGCGGCTTGACACGACCCCCGGCCTGAGGCGGCGCCCGCGAGAGAATCGGCCCGGCCAAAATCGAGTCGCCCGAGGAGCGCGCAAGATGGCCGCCGCGCGCAGCACCGGGTGGTGCGGTGTACCCCGCCTATCGGCCGAGCCGCTGATCAAAGAACTTCGCCATGATGTCGAGCGCCTCCTTCGTCTCGGGCAGGTGGTAGTCGTACCAGAAGGCGTGGGGCAGCGCCTCGAACACCGCGAGCTGCGCGTCCACGCCCGCGCGCAAGAAGGCGCGGTGCAGAATCGTGGTGCCGCTCAGCAGCAGGTCGCGGGTGCTGGTGATGAAGAGCGATGGCGGGAAGCCATGCAGGTCCGAGTAAAGCGGCGAAAGCACCGGGTCCTTCGGATTCGTGGCGCCCACGTAAGCATCGGGTTCGGGCTGCTTGGACGGTGGCTGGAGATTTCCGCCGAACCCCCAGATGGTGTAGAGCGCCTCCGAGTCCGCCGCCTGGCTCATGTCGCCCGTGCCGGAGAAGATGCCGAGAGCGGCCGGCAGCGGCAGCCCCTCGCGCTTCAGCTCCGCCGCGGTTTCCGCGGTGAGGATGGCGCCGGCGGAGGTGCCGAAGAGGCCGATGTTTTTCGGCGAGTGCGTCTTCAGCAGTTCCTTGTAAACGGCCACGGTGTCCTCCACCGCGGCGGGAAAGGGATGCTCCGGCGCCAGGCGATAGTAGACGGAGACCACCGTGGTCCCGGTAAGATTCGCGATGGGCACGCCCTCCACCAGCGAGCCCGAGTCTGAGTTGAAGCCTCCGCCATGCACGTTGATGAGGACGCGCTGTTTCTTGGCCGGCGGCATCACGAGGGGCGTAATCACGTCGCAGTGCACGCCGCCGAGGGTCTTCTCTTCCACATTCACCGGATAAAGGCGGCGCGCTTCCTCCGAGCGGCTCTTTCTGAAGGCGTCGGTGCCGGCGCGGCGCTCAGCGAGCGACCGCTCGGGCCCCTTGGGGCCGGGGCGCGAAATGAACTTCTGCGCTTCGGGGCTGATCGTTCCGGGCACGGGAACCACGCGGGTGACGTGCGCGGTGCCGTCCAGGTCAATCGCCACCGTGTCCGCCTGCGGCACGGGCGCGGACGGGTTCTGCCCGGCCCGCGCCGTGGGGATCAAGGTGAGAAACATCGCGGCCGCGCCTACGACCAAGCCGGCGCGAACCCCAAAGATTAATCGCATGAATTCCTCCTCACTTCGCTCCGATGATCGAGTGGAGCATCAAAACACAAGCGCGTGAAGATCGGCAAGTCCGGGCCGTTGTCAGTATGCCCTGTTCATTTGCTATACTGTGCGGGTATGTCACTGGCTTTCAGCACCCGGCGCCATCATCAGCGTGGCCACCACGCGTTCCCATTGCCACGGCCGGCCGGGCGCTGACAGCAATCCCAAGGTAACGAGCGCATCACGGTCCGCCAGTGGCAAGGCGGACGTTTTCATTTTTGGAGTCAGACATGAATCTCAATTTCAGCAAACTCGACGGCCTGGTGGCGGCGGTCATCCAGGACCACACCACCGGCCGCGTTCTGATGGTCGGCTTCATGAACGAAGAGGCTTTTCGACGGACGGTTGAAACCGGTTCCGTGACCTTCTTCAGCCGCTCGCGCAACAAACTCTGGGTGAAAGGCGAAACTTCGGGCCACCGCCTGAAGGTGAAGGCGATTTCCACCGACTGCGATCAAGACGCCCTGCTGGTGAAGGTGGAGGCGCTCGGACCCGGCGTGTGCCATGAAGGCTATTCGAGCTGCTTCTTCCGCACCCTGGATGATGGCCGGTGGGTGGTGAGCGAGCCGCGCACATTTGATCCCGAAGCGGTCTATTCCGCGGCTTCGACCAGCGCCACCCCGGAGGCTGACCCGCGATGAAGCTGAAACTCGGCATCCCCAAAGGCAGCCTGGAGAGCGCCACTCTCGACCTCTTTCGCCGCGCCGGCTACAACATCACCACCTCCAGCCGTTCCTACTTCCCCGCCATCGACGACCCCGAGATCGAGTGCATGCTGATTCGCGCACAGGAGATGGCCCGCTACGTGGAGGACGCCGTGCTCGACGCCGGCCTCACGGGTCGCGACTGGGTGGCTGAGACCGGCGCCACCGTAACAACCCTGGCCGATTTGATCTACGCCAAGCAGAGCTTCGGGAAAGTGCGCT
>Ga0335081_10021666_pt1 | contig 10398 bp, 8 predicted proteins | sample Lox_Sample_35_FD_206713 | JGI IMG/M metagenome (GOLD analysis project Ga0335081, IMG submission 206713) | Soil microbial communities from Loxahatchee National Wildlife Refuge, Florida, United States - Lox_Sample_3.5 | ecosystem: Environmental > Terrestrial > Soil > Wetlands | place: USA: Florida...
CGGCGCCTCGCGGACGTAGTAGTGGCGCACCAGGCCATTGAAGTTGAACGGCGCCGGCGTGCCCGCATAGGTCTCGATCGAACGGATCTCCGGCAGCTGCCGCGCCACGTCGGCGATCGAGAACAATGTTCGCTCGGTATCCTCGAGCGTCGCGCCGCGCGGCAGATCGACCACCACGGACATCTCCGACTTGTTGTCGAACGGCAGGAGCTTCACGGTGACGCTCTTGGTCACGAACAGCACGCAGACCAGAACCGTCGCGACGCCCACGCCGATGAGGAACCTCCAGGCCGATCGGCGCGAGCGCAGGATCGGCGCGGCGAAGCGGCGATAGACCCGCCCGAGAAAGCCCTCGCCATGGCTGGCTTCATGCGCATGCAACGGGCTGCCTTGCGGATGCAGACGGAGCATCAGCCAGGGGGCGATCACGACCGCGACGAAGAACGAGAACAGCATCGCGGCCGAGGCATTGGCCGGGATCGGCGCCATGTAGGGTCCCATCAGGCCGGAGACGAACAGCATGGGCAGCAGCGCCGCCACCACGGTCAGTGTCGCAACCACCGTCGGATTGCCCACCTCCGCCACAGCCTCGACGGCGGCCTTCATCCGGGTCCGGCCATCATTCATCGCCCAGTGCCGGGCAATGTTCTCGACCATCACGATGGCGTCGTCGACCAGGATGCCGATGGCGAAGATCAGCGCGAACAGGCTGACCCGGTTGATCGTGTAGCCCATCAGCTTGGAGGCGAAAAGCGTGAGCAGGATCGTGGTCGGGATCACCACGAGGGTCACCGCAGCCTCGCGCCAGCCGATCGCCAACGCGATGAGCACCACGATCGACACCGTTGCGAGCGCAAGGTGGAACAGCAGCTCGTTCGCCTTGTCGTTGGCGGTCTCGCCGTAGTCGCGCGTCACCGCCACGTCGACGTCCGGGGGAACCAGGCGGCCCTGAACACCGGCGAGCCGCGCCAGGAGATCGTCCGCCACGACCACCGCATTGGCGCCGGAGCGCTTGGCAAAGGCGACGCTGACCGCCGGCACGCGATTCCAGTGGCCGCCCTCTGCCGCAGTCTCCATCCAGACGCGGTGCTCCTGCGGGCTCGGACCGATGACGACGGAGGCGACGTCCCGCACATAGACCGGACGACCGTCGCGCGTGGCGACCAGCAGGAGCCCGATGTCGGGAATGCCGCCGAGCGTCTGGCCGCCCGCGACGTTGCGCATGGTGCCGTTGTCGCGCACGCTGCCCGACTGGAACGAGCGGTTGGCGCCGCGCACCTTGTCGACCAGCTGCTGCAGCGTGACGCCGAACAGCGCGAGCTTTTCCGGGTCCGGCTCGACGCGGATTTCCTGCGGATTGCCTCCGGAAATATAGGTGAGGCCGATATTGTCGGTCTTCACCAGCTCGGCCTGCAGCTGCTCGGCGAGCTGATAGAGATCCTTGTCGGTCCATCGCGCCGCGGCGTCCGGCTTGGGCGACAGCGTGAGCACGAGGACCGCGACGTCGTTGATCCCGCGGCCGACGATCAGGGGCTCGGGAATGCCGACCGGAATGCGGTCGTAATTGCCGCGGATCTTTTCGTGCACGCGCAAGATGGCGTCGTCGGCCCTGGTGCCGACGAGGAAGCGCGCCGTCACCATGACGCGATCGTCCACCGTCTGGCTGTAGACGTGCTCGACGCCGTCGATGCCCTTGACGATCGCTTCCAAGGGCTTGGTCACCAGCTCGACGGCGTCGGGCGCCTTGAGCCCGTCGGCGTTGACGCGGATGTCGACCATCGGGACGCTGATCTGCGGCTCCTCCTCGCGCGCAATGGTCAGCAGCGCGACGAGCCCGACCGCGAGCGCCGCGAGCAGAAACAGGGGCGTCAGCGGCGAGCGGATCGTGGCCCGGGTAAGATGGCCGGAGAGTCCAAGGGTCACGGCTGCACCAGCACGTCGCCGGCCTCGAGCCCGGAGAGGATTTCGAGCGCATCCGGCATGTCGGGGCGCGGCAGCGCGCGCCCGCGCTGCACCGGCACGTCGATCGCCGCATCGGCGCCGGCGCGGACGCGCGCATAGTCGATGCCGAAGCGTGTGACGATGAACGATCCCGGCACGATGACGCTCACGCGATCGCCGGCCGACACCCACACGCGAATGCGCTCGCCGACGAAGTAATCGCCGAGGCCCGCCACCGCCGCATCCGCCACCACGCGGCCGTCCTCGATCGTGGGATAGACGAGACGGATGGTGCCGAACTGCGCGCCGCTTTGGCCCAGATCCGCGCCGTCGATGCGAACGCGGTCGCCGACCTTGAGAAAGCGGGCATGCCGTTCCGGCAGGTGCAGGCGCAGCACGAAGTTCTGTTCCGCGACCGTCGCGACCGGCTCGCCCGCCATGATGACGGTGCCGGCCGTGACCGGTACGGTGAGGACGCGGCCGGTGGCGGGCGCCAGCACCTTGCCTTCGGCGACCTGCTGCTCGATCACCGAGCGCTCGGCGTTGCGAGACTTCAACGCATTGGTGGCGAGATCGAACGCGGTCTGCGCCGCATCGAGACTGGCCTTCGAGGCGCTGCCGCGGCTGAACAGCTCCTGCGCCCGGTCGAGATCGATCTTCGCCTTGGCGAGCGCGGCCTCGAGACCCAGGATCTGCGCATCGAGCGACTTCGTCTGCAGCGCGAGCTTCTCGTCGGCGACGATCGCCACCACCTCGCCCTGCGCGACGTGATCGCCCCGCTGCACCGCGAGTTGAACGACGGTTCCGCCGATGCGCGCACGCGCCGGAATGACGTTGGCGCTCTCGACCGTCGCGAACACGGCCTTCTCGTCCGCGACTGTCTGCGGCGCGACCACGAAGGTCTGCGCCGCGAGCGCGCGTGGGGCGAACAGCGCCAGGGCAGCAGCGATTGCGAAACCGGTCCGCATCAGTCGTCTTCCTTCGATCGCGCCATAACGAGATCCGCATCCGGTGTCGGCCGCAACGCGGGTTCCCGTCATTGATCTCGCGCAAAGCTCGCACGCCGCGCCGGTGTTTGCTTGCGTGGCGCCCTGCGCCCGCGCGTCGACCCAGCCGCGCAATAGATCCGATAGAGCGTCGTCACGAGCTCGCGGGCCGCAGGGTCGCCGATCGAATACCAGATGGTCTGTCCGTCGCGTCGGGCGCTGACCAGTCCATCCCGGCGCAACACCGCGAGGTGCTGCGACACCGTGGAATCGCGGATGTTCAAGCGGGCCGCCAGCTCACCGACGGAACGTTCGCTGTCGGTCAGCTGGCAGATGATCATCAGCCGGTGCCGATTGGCCAGCGCCCGCAACAGGCCGCTCGCCTCGTCGGCCGCCGCAAGCATGTCGGCCATCTCTATCTTCATACTTGCGTATATACGTATGTTCGTATATATTGTCAAGCGAGACTGGCGCTCCGGACCGGCCCGATCAGCCTGCGGCGGGGACATGAGGGCGCCGATCCGGAGGGAGATTTTCCATGAACATCGATCGCGCAGTGTTCACGCTGGCCGGCAGCATGCTGCTCGTCGGGCTCGCGCTCGGCTGGCTGGTCAGCCCGTATTGGCTGCTGCTTCCCGCCTTCGTCGGATTGAACATGGTTCAGGCGGCCTTCACCGGGTTCTGCCCGGCGGCCATCATCTTCCGCAGGCTCGGCCTGAAACAGGGGCCCGCCTTCGCGTACCCGTCCACGCGGGCATGATCGGCCGGGACCGTCGCTCGCGTCACGATCCGGCAGGATCGCGACGGCGACGCGGGCGAGCGCGGTGGTCGATTGGCTAGGGGGCTGCGGCGCGAGCGGCGCCGCGCGGGCGGGGCTTATCCGATGTCGTCTACTCGATGGGAACGATCGCCGCCACCCAATCGTGCGGCCCCTTGACGCGGGAGCGATGGCCCTTGCCGATGGTGTCTTCCATCAGCAAGGCTGCGCCCGGGCCGAACGTACGCTTCTCCCCGTCGCTTGCCGTGATCTCGAGCTGGCCTTCCAGACACAGCAAGAACTGGTGCTGCGGCGGATGGATATCCTGGCCGCTCCAACCCGACGGCAGGCGCACGAATTGGAGCGCATTGGTCTGGTAGGCATGCGAGACGAACATGAGCGGCGCCGGCGGCCGGTAGTCGGCTTCATTCAGCTCGATTGCAGCCGCCTTGAAATGGGTTTCGCCAGCGGGGTCGGCATAGAGTTCGACATATTGCATGACGTCCGCTCCCTTTGACCGCATCCGGATACGACGGCTTCGGCGTGGTGGCATTGATGTGGATCAACGCAGCAATGGTCCCGGGGCTCATCATGTCCCGGCAGGTTCCTCGATGGCCATCACGTGGGCCGCTCAGGGGTGACATCATCGTGAAGAATCGGGCGAAGATCGCCTGCGAACGGGCGCGGCTTTTCCCGGCCAACTGATCCGCCATGTCCGCCTTGGCTCCCGAAAGCTATGCCGCGTGGCGCGGCTCCGAGATCGGCGCCGCGACCGACCGGCTCGAGCGCGGCTTGATCCTCGATCTCGCCGGCGACGTCGGTGGCCGTGAGGTCCTCGACGTCGGCTGCGGCGACGGCGAGTTCGCGGTCGAGCTCGGGCGCCGCGGCGCCTTCGTCACGGGCGTTGACGCTTCGCCCGCGATGATCGGCGCCGCCAAGCGCCGGGCGGAGCGGCTCGGGGCGGCCGTCCCGTTCCAGGTCGCGACGGCGCAGCAGCTGCCCTTCTCGGCCGGACAATTCGACCTCGTGACCGCGATCACCATTCTCTGCTTCGTCGACGACCCGTCTCCGGTATTCGGCGAGATCGCTCGGGTCCTGCGGCCGGGCGGAAGGGTCGTCATCGGCGAGCTCGGTAAGTGGAGCACGTGGGCGGCCGGGCGGCGCGTGCGCGCATGGCTCGGCTCACCCATCTGGCGTCGCGGACGTTTCCGCACCACCAATGAGCTTCGTCGCCTGACGGAAGGGGCCGGACTGACCGTCGAGCAGGTGCGCGGCGCGATCTTCTATCCGCGGTCCCGGTTCGCTGCGCATCTGTTGAGCGCCGTTGATTCGGCCTTGGGCCGGCGCACGACCATCGGTGCGGCGTTCATCGCGCTTTCCGCCAGGAAGCCCCTGTTTCAAACGGCTCAAGCCTGCGGCGGCGCGCCCGTTCCGCCGGCATCAGTCGCGCCGGTGGCCTGATGGTGCTTGCCAAAGAGGCCCGCGATCAGTCCCATCATCGGGTGGGTGGGGACTGGCGCGCCGCCAGCCGACTTGTCACCCCGTATGAGCCCGACCAAGCCGGCAATCACTACGCCACCGATGATCAGCACCATCGGCCACGGCAGCCTTCCGAGCCAGGAGACCCAAGTCGAGGATGATGCGACATCGATCACGACGTGCTGTTTGCGCAGCGCCGGTAGGAGCGCCGGATCGCCAAAATCGGGAACCACGCTGCGGAAGCTGGTTTGCGGCTCCGCGCGGTTGGCCGGCGTCCGACCGACCGGCTTCTTCCAATATCCCTCGATCTGCGTTCCCTTGAAGATCACGCTGGCGACATTGCCGGCATCGAGCTGATCGAAGAACTCACTGTAGGGAATCGGGGCCGGCCTGTTGATCGTCTGCATGATTCCAAACACGGCGAGCGCCGCCAGAACGATGCCGAGAACCCACACCGGCGGGCGCAGATACCAGGCCCGTATGCAGTGCGCTCGAGCGGCGTGGGTCTTCTTGTCTGCCTCGAAGCTCATCGGTCCCCTGCCCGCGGTGCGCCGCCGGCAGGACGGTCGCCGCTCTGACCCGCGACCGACCTGAACATCGGCAGCATCGAGAAGATGGAACGCATGTTCATCTCTCCTCCGCGCATCACCCTGATCAGACCGGCAACGAAGCCGCCGAGAATGATGAGAAGCATCGGCTTGGCCAGGACAACCGCAGCAAGGCCGCCGAGGATCGCGGTTCCGCCCAGGCCGAGCCATTGCGAGGATGGGGCGACCGCGATGGCGGCATGCTTTTGACGCAGCTCCGGCAGCAGCGTCGCATCGCCGAATTCCGGAACGCGGCTGCGAAACACGGTCAGCTGTGCGCCGTTCTTTGCGGCCGTCTCCGCGACCGGCTGCTTGAAACGGCCGTCGATCTGCGTGCCGGCGAAGGTAACGCTTGCGATATTGCCGGCATCGAGCTGATCGAGGAACTCGCTGTAGCGAATCGTCGGAGGACTGCTCCCCATTTGGCTCGCGCCGTAGACCGCGAGCGCCACCAAGACGACGCCGACAAGCCACACCAGCGGTCGCTTGTACCACGGGCGGGCGACAGAAGGATGAACCGCGTCTGTCATCGCGTCCTCTGTGCGCTGCCGAACCTCGGGGGACGCATCATCATCTCCCTGCTTTTCCCGGCCATCATTGATTTGGGTCAAAGGGACGCCGCCGGTCGGGAGCGGGAGGACGACTAGTCGACTTTGAACAGTGCCGTCACCGGCCGCTTGATCTGATCGAGCACGAGCGTGAATACGGTGGCGGCCAGGAATATCGCCGCCACCACGCGCCACGGCAATGGCGCCATCAGGGTCCCCGACAGCGCGAGCGCCGCGACGATGCCGATATCGGCGACGGACGACGCGAACACCCATTTGCCGGGCAACGAAGACCACAGGTGGCGGCGTTCGCGCACGACGTACAACAGACCCTGGGACCCGAAGATCAGCGTCACGAAGGCGAACGTCTGCAGCTGCGGCGCGGCGAGCCCCAGCTCGTGTTTTCCCACCGCCAGCATCGCGGTCGAGAAGACGAGCTTGCAGCCGCCAAGCACAACGCCTGCGCTGGTGACGTTGCGCATGCGCCAGACGCCCGGCGAGCGCGAAGGCGTTGCCCGGTCGGTCGTGAGCGACATGGCGAGAAAGTCGTTGGTCACCAGCATGAGCACCATCAAAACCGGCGTCATGACTGCATGGCCGGTCAAGACCAGACCGATTGCCAGGAACAGCACGATCTCGATCTTCTTGGTCAGCATGTTGAACGCGTAGGTGACCAATCGCTGGAACCCGATGCGCCCTTCGCGGACCGCGAATAGGATGCCGGAGAGACCGGGCTCGGTGAGCACCATGCCGGCGGCCGCCTTGGCGACATCGGTCGCGGAGGACACGGCGATGCCGATCTGCGCCTGCCGCAGCGCCGGGGCGTCGTTGACGCCGTCGCCGCACATTCCGACGGTGTGGCCGGCCTGCTGCAAGGCCTGCACCAGCTTGAACTTTGCCTCGGGGACCACCCGCGCGAGGACGCCGCAGCTTTCGGGGGCCAGTCCGCGCGCCATCTGTTCCGGCGAGCAAGCATCGCCCTCGATGCCGACACTGCGGGCGATCGCCGCCGCGGTCGTCGCGGAGTCGCCGGTCACCATCACGGTGCGCACGCCCATGCGGCGCAGCTCCGCGATCAGCGTTGCCGACTCCTGGCGCGGCGGGTCGCTGATGGCGATGAGGCCGACGAGGCACAATGCGTCCGCGGGCCCGAAGGCGACCGCGATCACGCGATGGCCTTGGCTCGCGAGGCGGTCCACCGCGGCGCGGGCATCCTCCGGCAGCTCCGCGACGAGCCTGGAGATGATTTCGAACGCTCCCTTGACGATGCGGCGCTCGGTTCCGTCCGGATCGGCGACACGGGCTTCCGCGCTCTTGCTCGTCGGATCGAAGGGAACGAAGTGCACGCGCCGCTCGCCCGCCTCCTGACGCGTAGCTTCTGCGGCCGCCAGTACCGCCGCATCGATCGGATCGCGATCGGTTTCGGAGCTCGCCAGCGCCGCCAGCGCGAGCACGCGTTGGCGGTCGAAGCCGGGCAGCGCGACGACATCCACCACCGTCAATTCGTTGCGCGTCAGCGTCCCAGTCTTATCGGCGCACAGAAGGTCCATCGCGGCTGCTTCATGGACGGCGGAGAGACGCGTCAGCAGCACGCCCCGCCGTGCGAGCGTCTGCGCGCCGAATGCGGCCGACAGCGTGAACGTGGCCGGCAGCGCCGCCGGAATCGTCGCAAGCAAGGCGGTCAGCGCCAGCGACGTGAGATCGCCGAGGGGGAACTCCATGACAGAGGCGAAAATGACGATGGCGATGGCGACCGTGCCGTTGACGACTGCCAGATTGCGCGTCACCGCAAACACGGCGGCCTGCTCGGTGCTGGCGGAGCGGGCCGTGCGCACGAGCTCGGCGGTGCGGCCGAAATAGGTCCGCGCACCCGTCGCCGTCACTTCGGCGATCGCCTGGCCCCGGCGCACCAGCGCGCCGGCGTAGACGGCGTCGCCCGCATTGGCGTCGACCGGCACGGATTCGCCGGTGAGCATCGACTGATCCGCCATCAGCGAGCCGGAAATGATGCGCGCGTCGGCGGGCACCAGGGTGCCGAGCGGAAGGCTGACGACGTCGCCGGGGACAACCTCGGAGGCGGGAAGCCTGACCCAGTTGCCATCGCGGCGCACCAGCGCCGTTGGCGCGAGACGCTTTCTGAGCGCTGCGAGCGCCGCGCCCGCGCGCCCTTCCTGGATGAAACCGAGCGTCGCGTTGAACAGAAGCAAGCCGGCGATCACCGCCGCTTCGACGTATTTGCCGAGCGCGAGCTCGAGCACCATCGCGACTTCGAGCAGCCAGGGAATGGGCGACCAGAATTTTGCGAGGTAGGCGCGCCAGCGCGGCGGCACCGCCGCGCTGACGGTGTTGGCACCGTACTCGGCGAGCCGCCGGCGAGCTTCGCCGCTGCTCAGGCCGATCGGTTCCGCCGGCCCGGTCGCGCTCCGATCGGTGCGCCACGCAGACCCAAGCGACATAGGCATGGGCTCGATCCTCGAGATCCGCTGACACGGTCGCGGAAGACGTGCGACCGGCAGCGACAAAAATGCTGCTCATACCGGCCCACACGATTCTTTGATCTGTCTCAAAGTCGAAAGGACGTCCGAGGCTTACTTTTGCCGGCGCTTTTCGGCGGGGTTTTTCTGCTGCGCCGGCGGTCGTCCTGGGTGCCGGCGGTTCCGTGCAGGCCCTGCGCCTGCGACCGTGACGCTCGGGTGACGTGAACCGATCGGGCGACGCGAGGAGACTCGACATGAAGCACGTCAATCCAATCAAGGCGGGAATTGCGCTCGCCGCCTTGGGCGCCGCTTGGCACTTGGGTCGTATCGTTCTGGTGGAACTCGGCCGGGCGCAGCCGCATGTGCTCGGCTCGCTGACATTTCCGCAAACAGCCGCCGTCATTCTCAGCGGCACGGTGGTCACCGCGTTTGTGGTCGGATTCGGTGTCAGCCATTCGTGGAACCGGTGGGCGGTCACGCAAGGGCGTGCTGCGTGGTTCGTGGCCGCGATCGCGGCGGCGGTCGCGGTCGGCATACTCGTGCTGACGACCGCCCTTCGGCCGGTAAGCGTGCAGGTCGCCAAGGTCGAGTCCGGCGTGGCGGTTCAGGTCTTCGGCCTCGGCACCGTCGAGGCGCGCATCCAGTCGAAAATCGGCTTCAAGGTCGCGGGCGTCCTGGTCGATCTGGCGGCCGACGTCGGCGATCGTGTCGCGAAGGGCGCCGTGCTGGCCCGGCTCGATTCGCGCGAGCAGGCGGCGCGGGTCGCGCGCGCCAAGGCGACCGTCGAGCAGGCTGCGGCCAATCTGCAAAAGGCGTCGGCCGGCGTCGAGAAAGCCGTGGCAAACTATGCCAACGCCAAGAACATCAGGGCACGCCGGGAAACCCTGGCCGCATCCAATATCGCCTCGACCGAGACCGCCGAAACGGCGGCGAATGCCGAGCGCGCATCGGCCGCCGAGTTGAGCCTCGCCAAGAGCGACGTCGCCGTCGCGCAGGCGGCGATCGAGGACGCCAAGGCGCAGCAGCAGCAGGAAACCGCGACCTTCGACTTCCACGCCTTGACGGCACCTTACGATGCCATGGTGATCGCGCGGCAGAAGGAGCTCGGATCGGCACTGGCCGCCGGTGAGCCGGTCTTCACCATCATCGACCCGAAGGCCGTTTGGGTCCTCGCTTACATCGACGAGACCAAGGCCGGCGAGATCAAGGTGGGCCAGCCCGTCGAGATCGTGCTGCGATCGCAGCCCAACCGGCGCCTTGCCGGCCGGGTGGCGCGCATCGAGCCGGAAAGTGATCGCGTCAACGAAGAACGCCGGGTCGAGGTCGCGTTCGACCAGGTCCCGGAGGATTTCAACCTCGGCGAACAAGCCGAAGTCTATATCACCACTGTGCATATCCCGCGGGCGCTCCTGGTCCCGGAGGCCGCGATCGAAGACTTGCAAAAGAATGCCGGGACCGTTTGGAGCGTCGAGGATGGCTATCTGCAGCGCCGTCGGGTCGCGCTCGGGCACCGCCTGCTCGACGGACGCTATGAGATCACCGGGGGCTTGCCGGACAAGAGCGCTCCGGTCATCCAACTGACCAGCGGGCTGCGCGTCGGCCGCGCCGCCACGATCGCCGACG
>Ga0335081_10021668_pt1 | contig 10397 bp, 7 predicted proteins | sample Lox_Sample_35_FD_206713 | JGI IMG/M metagenome (GOLD analysis project Ga0335081, IMG submission 206713) | Soil microbial communities from Loxahatchee National Wildlife Refuge, Florida, United States - Lox_Sample_3.5 | ecosystem: Environmental > Terrestrial > Soil > Wetlands | place: USA: Florida...
GCCGTAGGCCTCGTAGACGTGCTGGATGACCTCCTCACGGCGCCGGTGCTCGATGTCCAGGTCGATGTCGGGCGGCCCGTCGCGCCCGGCGGACAGGAACCGCTCGAACAGCAGGCCGTGCCGGACGGCGTCCACGCTGGTGATCCCGAGCGCGTAGCAGACCGCCGAATTCGCCGCGGAGCCGCGCCCCTGGCACAGGATGTTCCGGCTCTCGCAGAACCGGACGATGCCGTGGACGAGCAGGAAGTAACCGGGGAACTTCAGCTCCCCGATCACCCGGAGCTCATGCTCGATCTGGCGGTAGGCCCCGGGCTGCCATTCCGCCTCCGGCGGCCCGTAGCGCTTCGGGGCCTGCTCCACGATCAGCGCCCGCAGCCAGGACATCTCGTCGTAGCCCGCGGGGACACCGAAGTCGGGCAGGCCCGGAGCGAGCACGGCGAAATCGAATGCGCAGGAAATGGCCAGCTCCACGGTCTGCTCCTGGACGCCGGGGAAACGCCGCAGCCGGCGGCTCATCTCGGCGCCGGATCTGATGTAGGCGGCCCCGGACGCGGGCAGCCAGCCGTCCATCTCCGTCAGGCTGCGGCGGGCGCGGACCGCCGCGAGCGCCTCCGCCAGCCGCGCCCGGGCCGGGGATGCGTAGTGCACGTTGCCGGTGGCTACCACGCCCGTTCCCACGGTCCCGGCCAGCCCGGCCAGGATCTCGTTCCGTTCATCGTCGCCGGGCTGATCATGGAAGGTCAGCTCCACCATGACGTTGTCCCGGCCGAACACGCCGGTCAGCGCGCGCAGCTCGGCGAGCGCCGCCGCCGGGCCCCTGGCGGCCAGGGCGGCGGGGACGGCGCCCTTGCGGCAGCCGGTCAGCACCACCCAGTGCCCGCCGGGAGCATCCGCGAGGGCTTCGCGATCATAGGCCGGCCGGCCTTTTTCCCCGCCCGCGAGCTGGGCCGCGCTGATCACCGTGCACAGCCGCCGGTATCCCTCCGGATCCCGCGCCAGCACCAGCAGATGCTGCCCTTCCGGATCCGGGAGCCCCGTCCTGGCCGGCCCGGCGAGTCCGGGCCGGCCCCCAGGGCTGCCCCGGCCCAGGCTCAGCTCGGCGCCGAAGACCGTCTTGGGCGGGGTTCCGCCCTCCCCGCCGCGGCGCGCCGCGGCCTGCGCGAACTGGGCCACCCCGTACATGCCGTCGTGGTCGGTGATGGCCAGGGCCTGCACTCCCTGACGGCACGCCTCGGCGACCAGCTCAGCCGGGCTGGACGCCCCGTCCAGGAAGCTGTAGGCGGAATGGCAGTGCAGCTCCGCCCAGGGCGGCCCGCCCTCGCGGTCGTCCCGGGATGGGGAACGGCCCAGGTCCGTCACCCCCGGATCGCCGCCCCGGCGGGTCACGTTCCACGACAGGCGCCGTTCGAGCTCCCGCCAGCTGATCGGCAGGTTATCCCAGCCCATGATCGTCACCTCCGCGGGCCGTCCGGCGGCGGCCCTCAGTCGTATCGCGCCTCGATCTGCCAGCGGCCCCGCTCGATGGCGGCCAGCCAGGCGGTGCCGTCCTCGGTGACGAGCTGGAACCGGGCCCGCCGGGTCGCGTTCGGCTGGTCCCACCACCGCTCGGTCACCGGCCACGGGCCGGCCCAGGCGGTGATCGCCAGCCATGGGCCGCTCCCGGCCGTCAGCGCGTCGGGCGGGGCGGATAGGTCGGCCCGGCCGGTGACCGTCACCGGCGCGCCGACCGCGTCGATGACGTCGGCGGGCAGCGGGACCGGGTACACCGTGGCCGGGTCGGGCGGGGGAATGCGCGCGGGCCACGGCCGGTCCGCCGGGAGGCGTGCGTCGCGCACGTCGCCGAAGGGCACGAGCACGGCCCGCTCACCCGGCCCACGGCCGCCCGCGAGCACCGGATGGGTCACCGCCTCGTGCCCGAGCATGGCCTGCAGCCGGACGGCGGCCCGTTCCACCTGGTCGCTTACCAGGTCGTCACCCCACAAGCCGAGCTGGCGTCCCTCGCCGGGCACCAGCTGATCCGGGACCAGGCGCAGGCTGGCGATCCCGCCGGGGCTTTCCCCGTCCGGCGCGCCGGTTTCCCCAGGCCCGGCGGACGGGGCCGCAGCGGTCGCGGGGGGCTCGGGGGCTGCGGGGGGCGCGGGGGCTGTGGGGGGCGCCGGGGCCGGGTGCCAGCCGTCCAGCTGCCAGCGCACCCGCTGCGCCACCGCCAGCGCGGACAGCAGCCCGTCGTGGCGCCACAGCCGCGCGCTTTCCTGGCCGTCCGCACCGGCCACCTCGACCCGGACGCGGACACAGGACAGGCCGCGGGCGGCCAGGGCGGCGAGCATCTGCTCCGCGAGCCCCTTCGCCGCGAACACCACCGGCTCGGCATCGGCCGGCGGGTCGAACTCGACCGTGGCGGACAGGTCGGCCCGCGGCGCGCCCACGGCCAGCCGCCGGGCTTGCTGGCCCCGGGCGACCCGCTGGGCCGCGGTTCCCTCGGCCCCGAACCGGCTGGCCACGTCCCGGGCCGGAAGGGCGGCGAAGTCCCCCAGCGTCCTGATGCCCAGCCGGGTGAGCGGCCCGGCCAGCCCGGCGCCGGCGAGGGCGTGGACGGGGTAGGGAGCGAGAAACTGCCGTGTGCCGCCCAGCGGGACGACGAGGGCTGCGTGCCGCGGGCGGGCAGCCCGGGCGGCGAGGCAGGCGGCGAACTGGCCGTCGGCGACCCCGGTGTGGCAGCCGAAGCCGCGGGCCCGCACGGCTTCGGCGATCTTCTGCGCGAGTGTGTCCTCCCCGCCGACATACCGGGCCGGCCCGCGTGCGCCGAGGATGCACATTCCCGGCCGGAGCACCTCAACAACGGGGCAGAAATCTTCCACCGCCGCGACGACCTGCCCGAACGCCCGCGCCTCGTCCCGGCTGGCCGGCTCTTCCGGCCAGTCCGGGCACCACACCGCCAGGATCCGGGCCGGGCGGTCCGCGGCCGGCCCCCTCACCAGGCCGCCCGCACCGCGACGCCAGGGACGCCCGCCGTCTCATCAAGGGTCACCGTGCCGTCGGGAGCGGGCAGCCACAGCCAGCACCGCCGGGGCCGGGCCGCCGTCCCCCGGCCTTCGGCCACCACCTCGGCGCGGCAGGCCCGCAGGCTGCCGTATCCATGCCCGATCCCGGACCAGGACCGCTGGGTCACGCGGAGCCGGACCCATGCGCCTTCCCATGCGCCGACCGCGATCAGCACCCCGCCGCCCCGCCGCAGCACGCCTTCCAGGCGGCGGCGCGCCTGCGCCGGTGGCCGGGCGGGCAGCCGCACCACGACGACCTCGCACGCCTCCAGCATCGAGGCCACCACCTGCGGCCAGCCCGGGCCGGGATCGGGGACCAGCATCAGCCGGGCGGGCTCGGCCCCCATCCCGGCCGCCGCGGCGACGCCCAGGTCGGGCACGCCGGCCACCCCGCACCACGCCCCCGCCGCCGACGCCCCGGCCATCAGCGCCAGGCAGAGCAGCCCGGATCGGTCCACCGTCAGCACCGAGCCCTTGGCCAGCCCGCCCGCGGGGAGCAGGCCGGCCAGCGCGGGGAGGGCCGGGAGGACCGAGGCACGAGAGAGAACCGCATCCTCTGTAAACGCAGTGTTACCAGTTACGGTTTCGCCCATGACCCGCAGGGCATCCGGCGAATACCCCGGCAAAAGCCCCTTGAGCTGGGAAATTCCGTCCCGCATGACTAATCATTATCGAATTCGTGTTCGATATGTCAAGAAGCGGCTGTACTACGATCCGTAACAAGGAGCGGGATCGCGGGCATCGCCGGCCGGCGGGTGAGCGGCCAGGCACGCCGGGGATCGGATGGACCGGGCGGGCCCGGGGCGGGGTCCCGGCCCGGGGTGCCGAGCGTTTCTGGGTGCGCTCGATGTTCTTCTCGAGGTTCTTTCCGCGACAGAGCGGGAAGAACCGGTCAACTCACACGAAGCCACGAAACTTTTCGGCCCCGCACCCCGCCGCCCCCGCCTGTCCGGCTTAACGAAGCAACCCCGCCCAGCGAAACCAGCCCAACGCCACCAGCCCAGCTAACCAGCCAACGGCGGGAACCCACACCCGGCGAGGGCCACGCGGGGGTTCCCGGAGCAGGCCAACGCCACCAGCCCGGCGAAACCAGCCAACGGCGGGAACCCACACCCGGCGAGGGCCACGCGGGGGTTCCCGGAGCAGGCCAACGCCACCAGCCCAGCAAACCAGCCAACGGCGGGAACCCACACCCGGCGAGGGCCACGCGGGGGTTCCGGGGGGTCGTCCCCCCGGAAAAGCACTGCGGTCCGCCGCGAAGCTGGCCAACGGCCAGCGAGCAGCGTCAGCCGACTCGTGGGCGAGGAGGGATTTGAACCCTCACGTCCTTTCGGACACACGGACCTGAACCGTGCGCGTCTGCCGTTCCGCCACCCGCCCCGGGCAGGCAGTAAGGCTAGCACGACCCCGAGCGCACTCATACCCCGGATACGATCGGATGCGAGTAGCGAAGGGAGGTGCCACGATGGGAGTTCTGCAGCGCTTCGAACGGCGGCTCGAGGGCATGGTCGAGGGCGCCTTCGCGCGGGCCTTCAAGTCCGAGCTACAGCCGGTCGAAGTCGCCAGCGCCGTGCAGCGCGAGATGGATGACAGGGCGGCGATCGTGGCGCAGGGCCGCACGCTGGTCCCGAACGACTTCGTGGTCGAGCTGGCCGAAAGCGACCATGACCGTCTTGACGTGTACGCCGACAGCCTCGGCGTGGAACTGGCCAACCTGGCCCGGGACTACGCGAAGGAGCAGGGCTACTCATTCGTCGGCCCGGTGCGGATGCGTTTTGAGGGCGTGGACGACCTCACGACGGGCACGTTCCGGATCCGGTCCGGGGTGATCCGCGGGTCGACCGTGGAGGGCGGCGAGATCCGCCAGCCGGCCAGTGACCTGCCTCAGCCGCGGGGCAACGACTTCGCGGGACGGCCCCGCCTGATCGTGTCCACCGGGGACCCCAACGGCGGCGGCCGCCAGCAGCGCAACTACGACCTCGTCACCGCGACCACCCTGCTGGGCCGCGGGACCGACTGTGACCTTCGGCTCGTTGATCCGGGCGTTTCGCGCCACCATGCGGAGTTGCGGGTTGAAGGGGGCGAAGTCATCCTCGTGGACCTAGGCTCTACGAATGGCACGTTCGTCAACGGGCAGCCCATCAAGCACGTGGTGCTCACCGATGGCATGCAGATCACCCTGGGCCGCACCACCCTGGTCTTCCGCCGGGACAGCGGCTACTGAAGCCAGAGGCGAGGAACATCTCACTGGATGAATGAGCTCACCCTCACCCTTATCCGGGTGGCTTTTCTGGCCGTGCTGTGGCTGTTCGTGATCGCGGCGATCGGGGTCGTGCGCACGGACCTGTCGGGAAGCGCCAGCGGCCGGCCGCGGGCCGCGCGCGGGCAGCAGCAGGCGCCCCGCGTCGCCCGGCCGCCGGCCAAGCCCGCCAAACCGCAGCGGGCCCGGCGCGGGCAGCCCCATGTGCTGGTCGTGACGGCTGGCTCCCTGAAGGGCACGAGCCTCGATCTCGGTGAGCAGCAAATTACGCTCGGCCGGGCAAATGACGCTACGCTCGTACTTAACGACGACTACGCTTCAAGCCGACACGCCCGGATTTTTCCGCAGGACGGGCAATGGATCGTTGAGGATCTCGGCTCAACCAACGGCACATATCTGGATCGCCAGAAAGTAACCCGGCCGACTCCCGTGCCGGCGGGCGTGCCGATCCGTATCGGCAAGACCGTTCTGGAACTGCGCAGATGACACTTGCACTCCGCTACGCGGTACGCTCCGACGTCGGTCTCCTCCGCGAGGGGAATGAAGACTCGGCGTACGCGAGCCCCCGCATGCTCGCCGTCGCGGACGGCATGGGCGGCCATGCGGCCGGCGAGGTGGCAAGTGCCGTGGCCATTGCCTCGGTGGCCGCGCTGGACGGGCCGGCGGCCCCGGACGGTGATCTGCTCGGCGCGCTGAAGGAAGCGGTTCACTCGGCCAGCGACACCCTGCACAAGATGGCGTCCGCCGACCCTGCCGTCGAGGGGATGGGGACGACCCTGACGGCGATGCTGTGGGCGGGCCAGGGGTACGCGCTGTGCCACATCGGCGACTCGCGCGGCTACATGCTGCGCGACGGCGAGCTGTACCAGATCACCCATGATCACTCTCTCGTGCAGTCCCTGGTCGATGAGGGGCGGATCAGCCGGGAGGAGGCCGCCACCCACCCGCAGCGGTCGCTGATCCTGCGGGCCCTCGACGGGCGCGGGGAGGCGGAGCCGGACCTGTCCATGCGCAAGGCGATGCCCGGCGACCGGTACCTGCTGTGCTCCGACGGCCTGTCCGACGTGGTCAGCGCGGAAACGCTGCACCACACGCTCAGCACAGCCGCCGACCTGGACGACGCGACCGTGCAGCTCATCGAGCTGGCGATCCGGGGCGGCGGCCCCGACAACATCACGGTGATCGTGGCCGACGTTGTCGACACCGACACGACCGCGCTGGCCCCGACGACCGCCCCGGTGATGGCGGGAGCGGCGTCGCACGGGACGGCCGGGGGCCTGAGCCTGCTGGAGCGGGCGGACAGCCCGGCGGCCCGGGCGCAGATGCTCGCCCACACCGCACCGCAGCCCGCCGTCATGCTTGACGAGCCCCGCACGGCGGACGGCAGATGGCCCGAGGCGGAGCCCTCCGGCCGCCCCGGGGATCTGGATGGCTGGCCGTCACCCAACGGTCATCCGCAGACGCGCAACGGCCACCGCGCGAAGAAGCAGCGGCGGTCATCCCGGCGGCGCTGGCCGATCGTGACCATCGCCCTGGGGGTGCTGGCCGCGGCCATCATCGGCGGCGGCTACGGAGCCTGGTCGTACACCCAGCACCAGTACTACGTCGGCACCGACAAGAATGAGGTGACGATCTTCCGCGGGGTCAATCAGCGGGTCGCCGGGGTCAGCCTGTCCAGCGTCTATGCCCGCACCGGCATCACCGAGCAGCAGGTGCCGCCGCAGGAACTCCAGATGATCCAGGCCACGATCTCCGCGACCAGCCTGGATGATGCCCAGCGCATCGTCGGCCAGCTCCGCAGCCAGGACACGCAGTGCAAGCAGGCTTACACCAGCCGCAATAACTGGCTCCAGCTGCAGGCGCAGGCGGCCGCGCAGGCCAAGGCGAACCCGAAGGCCCCCCGGCAGACCCTGCCGCCAGAGCCCACCATCCCGTCAGACTGCCCGGCCGCGGCCGCTCTCGGTATCACGCCGGCGCCGTCCAGCCCTGCCCCGTCGCCGCCTGCGTCGGCCAGCCACACGGCCAGCCCCTCGGCGCGGAGCAGCCGGTGAGCAGCGTAGCCACGTCGGAGGAGCCGACCCTTGGCGGGATGCCCGATTCCGCGCTGCCGATGCCCCGGGGGCGGCGGCGCACCGAGGCCGCGATGCTCATCTTCGCGGTCGCGCTGGTCGCCTTCGCCTACGCCAACGTCGGGCTGGGGCTGAAGGGCACGCTGCCGGCCGGCATGGCGGAGTACATGATCGCGTTCGTGGTGCTGCTTGCCATCGCGCACCTCGCGGTCCGCCGGCTCGCGCCGTGGGCCGACCCGCTGCTGCTGCCGCTCGCCGCCACGCTGAACGGCCTGGGCATCGTGATGACCTACCGGCTCCAGGAGGTCGGGCGGGACGGCAACCCCGGCACCATGTCCGTGCCGCTGAGCTCGTCGGCGACCCTCATCCAGATCGTGTACACGGCGATCGGGATCGGCTGCTTCGTCGGCGTGCTCGCGCTCGTCCGTGAGCCGCGCGTGCTGCAGCGCTACACCTATATCTTCGGCCTCGTCGGCATCATCCTGCTGGCCATGCCAGCGCTGCTGCCGGCCGGCATCAGCGAGGTGCAGGGGGCTAAGATCCAGATCCGGCTGGGCAGCTTCACCCTGCAGCCGGAGGAGTTCGCCAAGCTGGCGCTGGCCGTGTCGTTCGCCGGCTACCTGGTCGCCAAGCGTGACGTGCTCTCGCTGGCCGGCCGCCGGCTGGTCGGCATCGATCTGCCCCGGGCCCGTGACCTGGGACCGGTGCTGATCGCCTGGGGAGCCAGCCTGCTGCTGCTCGTCTTCGAGAGCGATATCGGCACGTCGGCGCTGTTCATGGGCCTGTTTGTGGCGATGCTATACATCGCGACCCAGCGGACCTCCTGGCTGCTGATCGGGTTCCTGCTGTTCGTCGCCGGCGCCTACTCAGCCAGCAAGCTTTTCGCGCACGTGGGTGAGCGGTTCCAGATCTGGCTGCACCCGTTCGCGGGCAGCAACCCGTTCAACAACGCGTACCAGCTCGTGCAGGGCCTCTACGGGATGGGTTCCGGGGGGATCCTGGGCAAGGGGCTCGGCGCCGGCCAGCCCTATCTGACGCCCCTCGTGCAGAGCGACTTCGTGGTGACCGCCTTCGGCGAGGAACTCGGCATGACCGGCCTGATGGCGATCCTGTTGCTGTATGGCCTGATCGTGCAGCGCGGCCTGGCCGCATCCATCGCCGTGAAGGATCCGTTCTCCAAGGTCCTGGCGGGCGGGCTCGCGTTCATGCTGGCCTTGCAGATCTTCGTGATCGTGGGCGGCGTGACGCGGCTGATCCCGCTGACCGGCATCACGACCCCGTTTCTGTCCCAGGGTGGTTCCTCGCTCGTCGCCAGCTGGATGATGATCGCGCTGCTGATGCGGCTCAGCGACACCGCCCGGCGGCCGCCGCCGCAGCCGATACAGGACGAGGGCATGACGCAGGTGGTGAACCTGCCGTGAACCGTGCTCTGCGCCGTATCTCGATCGCCGTCCTGATCATGTTCGTGGCGCTGCTCGCGAACGTGAACTACCTGCAGGCGTTCCAGGCCGGGAACCTGACCAACAAGCCGGGCAACTCACGAGCCTTCGCCGCCCAGTTCCAGTACCAGCGCGGCGAGATCACCACCGCGGACGGCAAGATCGTCGCCCAGTCGAAGAACGTCGGCGGCGTGTACAAGTACCAGCGGGTCTACCCGCAGGGCCTGGAGTACGCCTCGGCGACCGGGTTCGACTCGCTGTACAGTGCCAGCGGCATCGAGGCCGCGGAGAACTCCTACCTGACCGGCAACTCCTCCAAGCTGGCCGTCCGCAACGTGATCGACATGATCACGAACAAGCCGCGCAAAGGCGCCACCGTCCAGCTCACGCTCGATTCCAACGCGCAGAACGCGGCGTGGAACGCGCTGCAGGGCACCGGCAAGGCGGGCGCGGTGGTCGCGCTGAACCCGCAGACCGGCGCGATCCTCGCGATGGCCTCCTATCCCTCCTACGACCCGAACCAGCTCGCCGTGCTGGACGGCACCCAGCTGAACAAGAACGACCAGGCCCTGCTGCGGGATCCGAACCAGCCGCTGCTCAACCGGGCCACGAACGTGACCTACCCGCCAGGCTCGACGTTCAAGATCGTCACCAGCTCGGCCGCGTTCACCTCGGGCAACGACAACCCGAACACGCTGGTGGACGCACCGACCAGCCTGCAGCTGCCGCAGAGCAGCACCCGGCTGATCAACAACAACGGTGAGCAGTGCGGCACCCTGGGCAACGGCAAGGCCACGATCATCACCGCCTTCACCGAGTCCTGCAACACCGCCTTCGCCAACATCGGCATGCAGCTCGGCTCGGCCACGCTGAAGGCCATGGCCGAGAAGTACGGCTTCAACGATCCGGGCCTGAAGCTCCCGACGTCCGTTGCACAGAGCAACTTCCCGCTGGAGCCGGCCCTGTCGTTCACGGCGATGTCGGCGATCGGCCAGAAGGACGACACGGTGACACCGCTCCAGGAGGCCATGCTGTCCGCGACCATCGCGAACAACGGCACGCTGATGAAGCCGTACCTGGTCCAGCAGGTCCAGGCGGCCGACCTCAGCATCGTCGACTCGCCAGCTCCCACGGTGCTGAGCCAGCCGGTCAGCCCCGCCGTGGCCGGCCAGATCAAGCAGATGATGCTGAGCGTCGTGAACTCCCCGGACGGGACCGCTGCCGCGTTCAAGAACGCGATCCCCGGGGTGCAGATCGCCGGCAAGACCGGCACAGCCCAGAACGGAGTCAACAACAGCGGCCTCAACGACGCGGTCTTCACCTGTTTCGCATCTAACGGCAACCGTTCCATGGCCGTCGGCGTCATCATTCAGGGCGGCGGTTACGGCGCCGCGGCGGCCGCTCCGATCGCTGTCGATGTCCTCAAGGCGTACCTGGAGAACGGGTGAACGATCACCTGCTGGGCGGACGTTACCGGCTGAGTGGCCGGATAGCGGTCGGCGGCATGGGCGAAGTGTGGCGCGGCACCGACGAACTGCTGGACCGGGTGGTTGCCGTCAAGCTACTGTCGGCGGCACACGCGGCAGAC
>Ga0335081_10021669_pt1 | contig 10397 bp, 10 predicted proteins | sample Lox_Sample_35_FD_206713 | JGI IMG/M metagenome (GOLD analysis project Ga0335081, IMG submission 206713) | Soil microbial communities from Loxahatchee National Wildlife Refuge, Florida, United States - Lox_Sample_3.5 | ecosystem: Environmental > Terrestrial > Soil > Wetlands | place: USA...
CCGTGTCGACCGCGATGCTGCTAATCAACAGTTATCCCGCCCTGCCCGCCAACCAGGCCCTGTGGGACTATGAGAATGAGAATCCCCTGAAGGACGCGAGGGGGTTTGAGGTCGAGGGCGAGCGGGAGCGGCCGGGTCCCGAGTACAACCGGTTACTCAACAAGTTGCTGGCCAACGGCGGGCGGCTCTATGTCGATGGCGCGCACCCGGAATATTCCACCCCGGAATGCACCAATCCGAAGGACGTGGTGCGGTTTGAAAAGGCCGGAGAACGGGCGTTGGATCTGTGCCGCGAGATGGCCGGCCGTCTCAAGGGGGCGGGGGATCGATTCGTCATCTATAAAAACAACACGGACAACAAGGGCAACAGTTACGGCTATCATGAAAATTATCTGGTCCCCCGGTCGGTTCCCTTTGACCGGCTCGCGGAGCTGCTGATCCCCTTCTTCGTGACCCGGCAGCTCTACGCCGGCGCGGGCAAGGTCGGCGCCGAGCCCCGTCGGGACGACGTCGTGTATCAGCTGTCTCAGCGGGCCGACTTTTTCGAGGTGCTGGTCGATCTGAACACGATGGTCAAGCGTCCCATTATCAACACGCGCGACGAGCCACACGCGGACCCTGGCAAATACCGTCGGTTCCACGTCATTGTGGGCGACGCAACCATGTCGGAGTACGCTACCTATTTAAAGGTCGGGGCGACCGCCCTGGTCCTGAAGCTGGCGGAAGCCGGCCAGTCGGTGTCGGGCGTGCAGCTTGAGGATCCGGTCGGGGCAGTCAAGGCGATTTCGCGTGATCCGACGCTGACCTGCCGGGTGGCGTTGAAGGGCGGCGGCACGGCGACGGCCATCGAGATCCAGCGGCGGTATTGCGACGTGGCGGCCCGATTGCGGGAGACTCCCCCATGGGCCTCCGACGTGGTGAGCCTGTGGGCCTCGGTGCTGGACCAACTGGCCGAGGAACCGAGGCAACTGGCCCGCCGGCTCGACTGGGTGATGAAGCGTGAACTGATTGAATCCTACATGGTCAAGAAGGGGATCGATTGGGACGATCCGCGCATCGCCCTGATGGATTTGCAATTTCACGACCTGCGGCTGGACCGCGGGCTGTACTACAAGCTTGAACGAGAGGGGTTTGTCGACCGGTTGCTGGGCGAGCAGGAGATCGTGTCGGCGGCCGAATACCCCCCGGCCGACACCCGCGCCTATTTCCGTTCCGCCTGCCTGAAAAAATTCCCCAAAGAGATCTACGCGGCGAGTTGGACCTCGGTGCTCTTCGAAGCGGGAGGCGGCGTGGTTAAGCGGGTTCCGCTGATGGAACCGTTGCGGGGGACCGCGGCGTTGACGGAGCGGTTGGTGAAGGAGTCGGATTCCGTTGAGCAACTGTTGGACCGGCTCACGGGCCAGGGGGGGTGATCGGCATGGCGCATCAGGAGAAAAAACAGGCCAAGCGGCGCGACTCGGATCGCAAGGAGGAGGCGGCGACCGCCAATCCGGAGGTCGTCGAAAAGGGCAAGGCGTTGAAAAAGGATATGGACGAGCTGCTGGACGACATCGACGACGTATTGGAGGAGAACGCGGAGGAATTCGTGAAGAATTATGTCCAGAAGGGCGGGGAGTGACCGTGCCCTTTCGCTGGGATGATCCCGGATCGAGTTTCTCGGATTTTCTGGCCGCCTACCGGCAGCAGTTTCCCGCGGGGCCCGGTTCGATCCCGCTGCCGGCCTCCCAGCCGTCTCTGACGCCTGCCGGCTCCGGTCATGCGGCCTGGCTGCCGTTGCCGCGCGGCACCACTGTGCTGGCCCTCTGCTATGGCGACGGGGCGATGGTCGCGGGCGACCGGATGGCGACGGAAGGCTATCAGGTCGCCGACCGCAGGATAGAAAAAGTCTTCAGGGCCGATGATCATTCCGCCATCGCCATCGCCGGCACCGCCGGCCCCTGCATCGAGCTGGCCCGCCTGTTTCAGGTCGAACTGGAGCATTACGAAAAGCTTGAGGGCGCGCAGCTCTCGATGGAGGGCAAGGCGAACAAACTGGCCCAAATGGTCCGCGCCAATCTGCCCCTGGCGATGCAGGGCTTGATCGTGCTGCCGCTCTTCGCCGGGTTCGACCCCAAGGTCGGACGCGGCCGAATCTTCAAATATGATGTCGCCGGCGGCCGGTATGAGGAGGCGGATTATCACGCGACCGGTTCGGGGGGCAAAGACGCCCGCACGACGATGAAGAAACTGTACCGTCCCGGCCTGTCCAGGGCCGATGCGCTCGCCGTCGTGCTGGAGGCGCTCTACGACGCCGCGGAAGAAGACGTGGCCACCGCCGGGCCGGATCTGATCCGCAACATCTTTCCCACCGTGAAAGTGATCGACCGGGCCGGCCTCACTGACGTGGACGAGAGCCAAATCCGCCCCCTGATGACCCGGTTGATCGAACAACGCCGGAGAGGTTGACATGGCGCTGCCGTTTTACGTGCCCCCGCAACAGATGATGCAGGACAAGGCGGAGTACGCCAAGGCCGGCATCGCCAAGGGACGGTCGACGATCGCCATGGAATACCGCGATGGGATCGTCCTGGTGGCCGACAATCCGAGCCTGTCGATTTACAAGATCGCCGAGGTGTACGACCGGATCGCGTTTGCCGGTGCGGGCAAGTACAGCGAGTTTGAGAATCTCCGCAAGGCGGGAATCCGCCACGCCGATTTGAAGGGGTATATGTACAGCCGCGAGGACGTGACAGCCAAGTCGCTGGCCAATGCCTATTCGCAAGTGCTCGGCACGATCTTCAGCCAGGAAGTCAAACCGCTGGAGGTAGAAATCATGGTGGTGGAAGTGGGGGCGGAGGAACAGCCGAACCAGCTCTTCCGGATCAGCTTCGACGGCAGCATCTACGATGACACCGGCTTCTCCGTCATCGGCGGGCGGGCCGAGGCGATCCAGCTGGCTGTCAAAACCCGGCATCGTCCTGGGGCGACGATCGAGGAGGCCCTGGCGTGGTCCCTCGACTCGCTGGAACAGGGAGGCAACCAGCGGATTCCACTCGAGACGCTGGAAGTGGCGATTCTGGACTCTCACCGGGTCGGCCGGCGCTTCCGACGATTGCTGAAACCCGAGGTGGAGCGCCTCTTGCCGGCCCGCTCGCCGTCATGACGGGCGGAGAATGGGGAGCCGGTCGGTGCGGGCACGAATTTTCGGATTGGAAAACGAATACGGGCTGATCTTCTTCCCCAATGGCCGGGTCTACCTCCCGATGGAGAAGATTCTCGGCTACATCTTTGAAGGGTTGATCCCCAACAGTTGGCCGTCCAACGCGTTCCTGACGAATGGGGCGCGTTTCTATCAGGATACCGGCTGCCATCCCGAATATTCGACGCCAGAATGCGACAACCTGCATGATCTGGTCACCCACGACAAGGCCGGGGAACGGCTGCTGGAGGCCTGCCTACCCGTGGCGGAGCGGCGGCTCAAGGATGAAGGACTGAGCGGAAGCATCTACATTTTCAAAAACAACACCGATTCGATGGGCAACACCTACGGCTGTCATGAAAACTATCTGATGCGGAGGGAACTCGACTTCTGGCGGGTGACCGAGCAGCTGATTCCCTTTTTTGTCACGCGCCAGATCTACACCGGCGCGGGCAAGGTGAGCAAGGTGGCGGGCAAGGCGCACTACTTCATTTCACAGCGGGCCCAGCATATCCACGAAAAGACTTCCTCCTCGACCACCTCGTCGCGCAGCATCATCAACACTCGCGACGAGCCGCACGCCGACGCCGAGAAATACCGGCGGCTGCACATCATCGTCGGGGATTCCAACATGTCGGAATTGTCCACCTATCTGAAGGTGGGCACCACTGCGTTGGTGCTCGGCCTGGTGGAGGAGGGGCAGGGCATTGCCGGCATCGAGCTGGAAGACGCGGTGCGGTCGATCCGCGATATCTCGCGCGATCTGACCCTGAAGAAAAAGGTGAAGCTGGAAGACGGCCGGGAACTGACGGCGATCGAAATCCAGCGGCTGTATTTGGAGCAGGTGGCCCGCTACGTCGAGCGGTTGTCCGATCCCGAGGCGGATGATCTGGTCGCGCAATGGGCGTCGGTGCTCGATCAGCTGGACAAGGAGCCGATGGAGCTGGGACGGACGGTGGATTGGATCATCAAACTCCGGTTGATGACCGGCTACATGTCGAAGAAGGGCTGCACGTGGGACGACCCCCGGATCGCCCTGGCCGATTTGCAATATCACGATGTCGATCGGATGCGAGGGTTATTCTATCTGCTGGAGCGGGACCGCCAGGTCGACCGGCTGACCACGGATGAGGAGATCGAACGGGCCATGAGCACGCCCCCCCAGACGACCCGGGCGAAAGTCAGGGGCGACTTCATCAAATTCGCCAAGGAACGCAATCGGTCGTACACGGTCGACTGGACCTATTTGAAGCTCAACGGCTATTGGGAAGAAACGATCCTCTGCATGGACCCGTTTGCCTCCAGCAACAAGCGGGTGGATGAGCTGATTTCGGCCTCCCGGTGACGCGGATGCGACGTTACACGGTTCGGTGGTTGGCGTATGGAGTGGCGTGCATGCTCGCCTCCGGAGCCGTGACCGGGGCCTCGCTGGCGGGGGAGGCGTCGCTCAACACCGTCTCCAGAACCGGCCCCGCAAGCGGATCGCGCATCCTGATCACCCCGTCCGTCCTGAAAGGGCGGCAGGGCGACGTGGTCACGCTGGCCCTGACGCTGCCTGCCGATCCAGTATCCGGCGGCGGAACGACGGCGCCCTCCGGTCGGCTGGCCGGCCATGACGTGCCTTTTTTTCGCTTGGGCGGGACCGATCGGTACGGCGCGCTGGTCGGGTTCGACATCGACGCGCCGACCGGCAGGCAGACACTGACGGTGATGGTCGGGAATCGGACGGTGGCGACGGTACCGGTGGTCATCGCCTCGCAACATTTTCCCACGCAGATCCTGACCGTGCCGGATGAGATGGTGCATCTGGATGAAGCGGCGTTGGCCCGCGTCAAACAGGAGCAACAAGTGGTTCTCGCCTCGATGGCGCCCGTGACGTCCAGCCGCTGGTGGTCGGGGCCGTTTGTGCTCCCGACGGACGGCGCCGTCATGGGAAGCTTTGGCAAGCGCCGGATTATCAACGGCGAGCCGCGCAATCCTCACTCCGGGGAGGATTTTGCCGCGCCCGCTGGCAGCCGCGTGCTGGCGGCCAATGATGGGGTGGTCTCACTGATCGGCGATCTTTTCTTCAGCGGCCACAGCATCTTCATCGATCACGGCGACGGGCTCTACACGATGTACTTTCACCTGTCCAAGGTGCTGGTGTCCCCTGCGCAGCATGTTCGCCGGGGGGACGTCATCGGCCTGGTCGGATCGAGCGGCCGGGCCACGGGGCCGCATCTGCACTGGGGCGCCCGGCTCAACGGGGCGCGCATCAACCCCATCGAGCTGACCCATCTTGCATTCAAGTAAGTGCGTGTCTATTTATTAGAGTCAGGGGTGAGACGCTATCTCCCCCCCTGACCACCCCCCATTGATTGTTGGACACGGGGGGTACGATGTATCGATACGCGAGGTGATGAGAGGGTGTGTACCTCCGATGGGGGTCATCAGGGGGAGGAACCGGCACCTCCCCCTGATTATAATGACGAGACGCTATCTCCCCCTAAAACCCCCATCGATTTTTTGACGCGTGATGGACACCAGACCGTACGCAGCAGCCCACTCATTTGCCTGGATCATCGAGGGCGGCTATACTTTTCAGAAGGACTGTGCGGAGGGTGGACCGATGGCCCAACCGGTACCGGAGCATCATTCTCTGCGCCGGCTGTTCCGAACCCTGACGGAGCGCAGCTTTCTCGAGCGACTGGGCTGGCCCGACTGGGGCATCGTCGGCTACGTCAGTGACCTGCTGACGGACTGCGTGCAGGCGGACCATATCTTTCCGATGCAGCGGACGACGGGGCGCCGATTACATAATCTGACCGAGATGCTGCGTGAGGCCGAGGTGTGCGCCCTCCACCATCTGCAGGAACGGGAACGGGACGTGCATCGCCAGATCGGTGATTACACGCTGGTGATGACGGGGTTGTTCCCCGAGGGAGTCAGGGGGGTGAAGACCCTCGTCATCGGCCGGCCGGACGCCCTGCTGGATTACGTCAAGGTGGGGAAACGGGCCTACAGGCTGGCGGCGGAAACGACCGATGAGTCCGCGGCTGATCCGGCCGCACAGCGGTCCTTGGTCTCGCTCTTCCGACAACTTTCCACGAAGTTTGAAATCTGCGTCCGGGGACTCGGGTATATCAAGCAGGAACTCGACGAGTTGGGGACGTCGCATGATCCGCGTCTCCGCCGGCTGTCGCCAAACTGAATCGAAGAGAGAGCAGGGGGTGTGGGACTCTCGTGTCCGCGACCGACCCCTGACCGGACGGTCTTGGGCCATTCATGCCGCCGAATTACGGCGGATCAGAGCAAATGCTCATTGATGGTGATGGGGGTCTGGGCCCTGAGGTTGGCGACGAAGGCCATGACCGCCCGCTCTTCCTTCTGCTGCTGAACCGCTTCGGGGGATTGGGCGGGTGGTGGCGTCGGAGCGGACTTCCCGGCGGATGGCGGAGCCGGCGGTGAAGGCGAAGACGTCGGTTGTTCCTGCGGCAACAGAGCAGTGGAGGCCCGAACGGCAGCCCGGGCCTTGTTGATAAGCAGGTCCATCCGCTGGGCGTCTTCAAAGCGCTGAGGGGTCCAGTGATTTCTGATCAGGGTCTGTTCATATACGGTCGGATCAAACTGCCCAGCCCGTTGAAAGGCCGGGATGGTGACCAATTGGGCGGTCAGTTCCTCATCGGTCACCGACAGACCGAGTCGCCTGGCCGTGAGCCGCCAGAGTTGCTCGTCGATCAACTGGTTGATCACCGCGTGCTTCAGATCGAGCTGTTTGATCAGCTCGGGCGTAAACTGGTCCTTGAAGATGTTCTGGTATTGCTCGTACGTCCGACGGTAGGCGTCTTCGTACTCCTGCAGTGAAATGGGCACGCCTGCAACCGTGGCCACCACACGGTTGGACGACGGTTTAAAGCCGATCCAGCCCATCGAGATGATGAAGATGACGATAATGACGCCGAAAATGGTGCGCAGCACCCAGGGATTTTCCACGGCGCGCTGGCGGATAAATCGAATCATGATACAATAATCATACGGCACACCGGGAGATGGATGCAACCGGCGCCGAATAGAGCGGTGATCGGGTGACGATGACGTGACGGTGCGACACGGCGGATCCTCTTTGCTTGCGTGCTTCCGGGCGCTGTATTATAATGATGTTCCGTGAGTGTCGGCGGAGCGACATCCAGTACCGCGTCGATCAATGACGCGCCGCCGGGGGGCGGGCAACGGTCGCCAGAGACGGCTGAACGGCCCGACACGGCTCCTTTCCCGGCCGCAGAGCTCGGCGGCCGGGCCGGGCTCCTCGACCTGAAAGCCGACTATCTTCCGCGCTTGGTTGCGCGCATCATCGATCTGCTGGCTGCGGCGGCGCTGGCCCACGTGGCCAAGCCGGTGGGGTTTTTCGCCGGTCTCACCTACCTGCTGATCGCTGACGGGGTGATGCCGGGCCGCAGCATGGGGAAGGCTGTGATCGGGATCCGGGTGGTCACCGTCGACGGCCGGCCGGTCGGCCTGCGCGAATCGATCCTGCGGAATCTGCCGTTCGGCGTGGCGATGGTGCTGGCCGCCATCCCGTGGATCGGATGGTTGTTGGCCGGCGCGGTGGTCGTGCTGGAGGGATTGCTGGTGGTGGGAAACGAACGGGGCCGACGCCTTGGCGACGAGGCCGCCCAGACGCAGGTCATGAACGCGCGCAGTGTGCGCAGTACGGGCTGGTGACCGGTGAGGGGACCGAGTGTCGACTGGTCCTTGAGGTCTCAGTCGGATTCAAGTTCGCGTCAAGGCGGCGTGCGCCGGCGAACCCCGATGAGGCTTCTTTCCGATCGCGTCCCATCTCACTGTTCCTGCCCGTTCAACGGACAGGAGAGTGACGGGGAATCCGTGACTGGATGGATCGAGCATCGGACGTGGCCGCTCACGTTCGCACGAGGCGAACAGACGAGGTTCTTTAACGCTCAACGAGAGCGGGGTGTTCCGTGGGATTGATGGATCAGGCTTTGGGATGGTTTTCGCAGGACTTGGCGATCGATTTGGGCACGGCCAACACCCTTGTGTACGTGCGCGGGCGCGGCATCGTGCTGGACGAGCCCTCGGTGGTGGCCGTGGAGAAACGGACGGGGAGAATCCTGGCGGTGGGCGCCGAAGCGAAGCGGATGCTGGGGCGCACGCCGGGCAACATTGTCGCCATTCGTCCGATGCGAGACGGCGTCATTGCTGATTTCGAAGTGGCCGAGAAAATGCTGAGCCATTTCATCAACAAGGCGCACAACCGCACGACCTTCGTGCGGCCGCGCGTCGTGATCTGCGTGCCGTCCAAGATCACCCAAGTGGAGCAACGGGCGGTGCGCGACTCGGCCGAGCTCGCCGGCGCCCGTGAAGTGTACATGATCGAGGAGCCGATCGCGGCGGCCATCGGGGCCGGGTTGCCGATTGCCGAACCGTACGGCAACATGGTGGTCGACGTGGGAGGCGGCACGACCGATGTGGCCGTCATCTCGCTGGCCGGCATCGTCTACAGCGAATCGGTGAAGGTCGCCGGCGACAAGATGGACGATGCCATCTCGGGCTACATCAAGCGGAAATACAATCTGCTGATCGGCGACCATATGGCCGAGATGGTCAAGCTGGAAATCGGGTCGGCCTACCCGCTGGACGAGCGGAAGACGATCATCATCAAGGGGCGCGATTTGATCTCGGGGATTCCCAAGACGTTGACCATTGATGATGCGGAAATCCGCGAAGCGCTGGCGGAGCCGATCAGCGCGATCGTCAACGCGATTAAGGTCGCGCTGGAGAACACCCCGCCCGAATTGGCCGGCGACATCATCGACCGGGGCATTGTGCTGACCGGCGGTGGCTCACTGCTGCGGGGGCTCGACATCCGCCTGCGCGAGGAGACCAATCTGCCGATCATTACAGTGGATAATCCGTTGACCACGGTGGTTTTGGGCACGGGCAAGGCACTGGAAGAACTGGAGTTGCTGAAAAAAGTTTCCATTCAGACCTGACGCATGCGCTGGTCGTGGCTCACCCGAACGCGGGGGTTGGCGATCCTGGCGGGCGTGGCCTTCCTGTTGGTCCTCTTCTCCCCTCAGATTCAGCGCCGTCCCCTGTTGATCATCGAACAGCCGCTGTTGCTGATCGAGTCGTGGCTCCAGCGCGCCATCGGCGGGATACGGACGGCCGCGGGCGATTGGACGGACCGATACGTCGATTTGTGGAATCTCGGCGATGAAAACCACCGTTTGCGGGATCAAGTCGCCCGTCTGGAGCAGGAAGTCACCCATCTCCAAGAGCAACTCAGCGCCTCCGGACGGCGCGACGCCCTGACCGCGTTCGGGAAGACGCTCGCGGATCAGGCGATGGTGGCCGACGTCATCGGGCGCGATCCCACCAACTGGTACCAGAGCGTGGTGATCAATCGTGGACAGCGGGACGGGGTGAAGGTGGACATGGGGGTCGCCGTGCAAGAGGGCGTGGTCGGACGGGTCATCAAGGTGATGCCCAAGACTGCCGTGGTGCTGTTGGTGTCCGATCGGGACAGCGTCGTGCCCGGCATGATCCAGCGCGGGCGGGACGAAGGGCTGATCCAGGGGACCGGCGGCAAGCAACTTCGGATGAAGTATGTGTCCACATTGGCGTCGGTCCAGGTCGGGGACTTGGTCATTACTTCAGGTTTGGCCAGCATGTTTCCGAAGGAACTGCGGATCGGCACCGTCACGGCGATCGAACGGATGCCGGACGCCATCAGTCAGCAATTGATGCTCGCGCCGGCCGTCGATCTCAACCGGTTGGAGGAGGTGCTGGTGCTTCCCCTGATGGATGTGGACGCGGGGGGCTCCCGGTGAACGCGCTGACGGTGATCGGTGTGTGCCTGCTCGTCGTGCCGTTGCAAATGCAGGTGGCCGGCCTGATCGCCGTGGCGGGTATCCGTCCCGATCTGCCCGGCGCGATCGTGTACGGCATCGGGTTGTTGGGGGGACCATGGGCGGGCGGTGCCGCAGGGATGATAGTCGGATTGCTGATTGACCGGTTCAGCGGGGGTCTGGTCGGTCCTCAGTTGGCCGCAAAACTCTGCATTGGCCTGGTCGGCGGGGTGCTGGGCCGGCGACTCCTGCTGGCCGATGCGACCACGCACGGCGGACTCGCCTTCGCGTTATTCCTCCTGCAGGGCGTCTGGATGACCTTCACAATCTGGTGGCGCACGGGTGAGGGCTGGCGGGAACTCTATCTGACA
>Ga0335081_10021670_pt1 | contig 10397 bp, 6 predicted proteins | sample Lox_Sample_35_FD_206713 | JGI IMG/M metagenome (GOLD analysis project Ga0335081, IMG submission 206713) | Soil microbial communities from Loxahatchee National Wildlife Refuge, Florida, United States - Lox_Sample_3.5 | ecosystem: Environmental > Terrestrial > Soil > Wetlands | place: USA: Florida...
GGCTCCGCTGCCGCTCGCCCCGCCCTGGGACGGCGACGCCCCCATCGCTCCCGTCACCTGGCCGCCGCCGAGGTTGATGGTGTTGGTCAGCGTCGTCACAATACTCTGTGTATTGGGCGTCGGTATCGCCGAGAAAGCCTTGTCGTAGACATCGATCACGGGCTGTAGCAGCGTATAGGGATTCACTTTGTCGATGGCGTCAAGCACCGCCTGGAAGGGGCCGCGAATCTGCTCGGCAAGCGGACGGGGATCGAGTTGCTCGATACGGTCCGCCGCTTCGCTGAGATACTGCGAAACATCGGGCACGAGCGATTCCGGGTTGAAGCTTTTGAGCGTCTGCAATACCTGATCGACTTCCTGCTGGATGGAGTCGATGAGCTGCTGCGGAACGAGGTTCTCGATGACGTTCTTGGCCTGCGCCAAGCCTTCCGTCACCGTGCCGGAGACGTCGTCGGGGATCTTCAACTCGGCGACGGCATCGCGCACGGGCCTCAGCATCTGGTCGAAATCAATGCCTTCCAGCAGCGACGTGAGCTGCTCGACTTGCGGGCGTAGCGGCTCCGGCAGCGGAACGTTGGAGAGCAACAGCTGCACCTGCTGGCGCAGATTGTCGAGCGCCTGCACCATCTGCTGCTCGGCCTGGTCGATGCCCAGTCCGCCGATCGCCGTGCTGACCTGGTTGATGGCCTGCTGGAACTGCTCCAACGCCGTAGTTACGCGGCCCAGGATGGCCTGCGCTCCCGAGGCGAGCTGATCGACTTCATGGGCGATGGTTCCCAGGGCGTCGATGATCGGCTGGAGGACTTTGTCGATGGTCTGGCTCACTTCCTGAAGCGCCTGCTGGATGCCGGCAGTAAGCGCGCCGCCATCCAGCGCCTTGCTGACGCTTTCCAGCGTGTTGCGCACGGTGTTGGCCGGCCCGTCCAGGTGCGCATTCTGGATCGCCGCCGCCGCGCCCAGAAGAAATCCGGTCAATTCGTTGCGCAATTGACGAACGGGAATCTGGCGGAATACGTTGCGCACGAACTCCTTGGCCTCATTGACGGCGGAATCGATCGGCTTTTCGATCACGTCGAAGGCCTTCGATTCTAAAGCAGCGATGGTCGAGTTCATGAAATCGCGAACGGCGGAGGTGTCGAAGTGATCGATATGATCCTTGGCATCCGCCAATATATTCCGCAACTCATCAAGAAACTCGATGACACCTTCTTCGCCGTGACGGACCGTGGCGCCGAACTGGGTCACCGGTTGGAGAATGGCTCCCACGCGCAACTGCGAGAGCTGCTGCGAGGCGAAGCTGAGGTCGTCGCGCATCACGCCCAGCATGTGGGCGCGAACCGAGGCGAGGCCGTTGATGGCGCGCTGCAGTGCCGCCTCGTTGCCGGTTTGCGCCGCGGCCGTGACGGCGTCAAGCGCGGCCACCAGCCCGGAGGCTCGATCGCCCGGCAGTTGCAGGTTGGCGGCGCCGGTTGCGACCAGTCCCACGCCGTCGCGCGCGGCCTTGAGTTGCGCCTTGGGGATGGGCAGAATCAGTTCGATCGCCAACTCGGCAAGTTCGGTGACGCTTTGCGACCCGCCGCCCGACATGCGCTGTAGCTCGTTGAATGAGCCGGCCTGCTGGCCAAACAGGTTGCCAAGGAATCCGCCGCTCTGCCCGGCCACTTGCACGGCATCGCCGAGGGCAGTGCCGAAAATCTTTCCGAAGTCGGCGGGATTGCCGCTCACGGACGCCATGATCTGCGTCACGAATTGCATTCCCTGCCCTACCGCTTTACCGAGGTCGCCGATGGGAAGATGCGATGGATCGAAGTGAATCCCCAGACCGGAGACGACGTCGCTCACCGGCCTAAGCAGCGCGTCGGGGCTGCCAAAGGAATTCTTCACCACATCGAGACTCGAGCCGAGGCTGCCCAGCACGCTGGACGCCGGCCCCGAGGACATCACCGACTGGAGACCGGGAGCGTTCAGCGCCGACGTGATGGAGCCGCGCGCGGTGACGACGCCCGAAATATTGAGGCCGTGCAGATCATCCAGCAGGCTCATCGCGCGTACCTCAGCGTCAAATCGCCGCATTGCACCACGAGGAGCAGATTCGACGTGAGCACCGGTGCGCTGCCGTGGAAGCAACTCGCGGGGAAGCTGAAGCCCTTGTAGTTTGCCGTGGAAGCCGACACGTCGAGCAGGTGAGAGCCGTTGATGAGCAGTGGGCGGGCGCCGGGATCGGGATCGAAGATCGCGACGCGCACGATGCCCTGCCCGCCGGTGTGGTCCACCCAGAAGAAGCGCCCGCTGTTGGCGCGCACGCGGACCGCTGCCGGGCCGCTGATCTGCGTGCCTTTGGGCACCTGGGCCCAGTACCCGGCTACGTTGTCGCTCTTCTTGATTTGCAGCACGGCGGGCGCCGCGAGCGTTTCCGCCGCGTCGGTCCCCACCATGCGCACGAACTCGATGGAGAGCTCGCAGTCTTCGGGCGCACGGCCATACACCCCGACCTTCGCCGGCTTCTGCTGATCGAGCGCCTGCGGAGGCAATGTCCGCAGCGCGCCGCCGGCGCCGACGATGGTTCCGCTGATGGCGTCGCCGAGAGCGGGTAAATCGTCAGAGGCGTTCTCGAAGATGCGAATGCCTTCGTACTTCACGGTCAGATCGGCCGTGACGCCGGCCGGAACCTCGTCTGCGAGCGGCCCGGAGAGTTGCAACGCTGCCGGGTCGCCTTCGACGCTGGTGCTGATCACGCTCTTTTCGGTGCGCAGCAAGGCGCCGCTGGGCCCGGCGAGGCTGAGGTACACCTGAGCCGGATCGTCGGCACTCAAAGTGAACTTGGCTTGCGGAGCTTGATTCTTCGCCAGTTGCTGATTGAGCGCCGCCTGCAGTGGAGCGCGCAGGTCAACTGTGGCGTCGGGGCCATCGGGATCGAATGCCGTCGTCTGCCACACGACGGTACCGTCCGGACCGGTGAGCTTGGCGTTGTTGGCGGCTGTCTCCGTGGTGATATCTACTGAGGACAGTTGCGTGGCCTTGCTGCTGAACTGGGTTGGATTCTCCCCCTCGACCAACGACAGCAAGACATTTTTCGCACTGACTGCCGTGTCGAGTCGAAGAACGCGGTTGGAGAAGCCGGCGCCGCTTAGAAGTGGGCGAACGTTGTCCCCCGCGGCGAGGGCCTGTACCGCGAATCGCGGCGGATCGTAACCCTGTCCCTGCTGCGACGGAAACTCCAGCGTGATGTGCCTGTTGCCGGGAACGGAGGAGACAATCTCGTCCTGATCGGGCTCTTTGAAGCCGTGCAGGGTGAGTGAGCTCAAACGCTTGGGGCTGGGAATGCCGATGACCCAGCCATTGCCCTTGGCGGTGGCAGGAACGTCAGTCTGGGTTTCGATAACGCTGGAGGGCGCCAGCGTTGCGGTGGCTTCGGTCACCTCCGCCTTAGTCGCGCCCAGCACAGGAGCCCAATTCACGGCGATGTCGTGACCGGGGGAAGCGATGTTAACCGGCGGCAAGTAGAGTGGCAGGTTTTTTTCCACCGCGCCGATTTGTTCCAGGTCATTTCGCCGGACTTGCATCATGAACTCCGTGTGCGCAAGGGAAAGCGTCCCAGCTCAATGCCCGGCCCGCCGGCGCTGTCGTCCAGCGTGACGACGAGGAACTCGGTCGTAGCCTGCGAGGGCGGTGTGTAACTTAACGCGGCGGAGCCGTCGCTCACGGCGTACACGCGGGCGCCGCCCAGGCCGTCCGCGCCGCCGGTTAGCGTTCCCTGCCCCGGCCGGCCGCCGGCGTCGACGACGGAGACCACCAACGATCCGTAGGCGGAATTCTGAATGCCATCGGCAGCAACGGTCGTCGTTCCCGAAGCGCCGAAGGTGATGGTGAAGGCGGTCGCCGGTCCGCCTGCAACCAGCGCCGCGGGCTGGGGATCGAGGAGCAGCGGCTGTACCGCGCTGCGGATGCGGGCTTGCTGGATCGCCAGGCCCGATTGGCCGGCAGTTCCCTTCGGCCAGAAGAAGCCGTCGGCATCGACGGTTATCGATTGTGGCGGTATGCTTCCCGAGACCGTCATGCTGCGGATGAGGAAACCGGGATCGGAATTGTCGCCGGGAAGCAGGGCCGAGCCGTCGCGCATGCTGCTGTCCTCGAGCAGATAAAGCGCGCTCTCGAGGGCCTGCATCTGGTCCGCACGGCTGCCGCCGCTGGGCAGCTTCGCGTCCAGCTCGACGGTGCAGCGGAACTTCAGAACGCGGCGCGGCGCAGCGTCGCCGGGCACGCGCTCCGGGCGGAGGCTAAGCAGGTCTTCATCCAGGCGCTGCACGCTGGTGATGCCCAGCACGATGCGAGACACGTCTCGTCCAGGGCTCACTTCCACCGCTCCCGCCAGCGGAGCGGCGAGCCGGGATCCCATCACGTCAGCCAAACGGGTTTCGAAATCGCTTAGCACCGTAACTCAGACCTTATTTCGTGATCACGTTCGGCGCGTTCCTGTTCGCTTGGAGCTGTGAACTGCTGACGCGCTGCACCTCCGAAGCCACCATGCCCGGCACCGCGGCAAACTGTTCGCTGACTGCGCTGACGACGGCGCTCTTGATTTGCGTATTCAGCACGGTCGTCGCCTGCTGCCGCGCCACGGTCTGCATATCGGCAACAATCTGCGCGCGCACCGAATTGGCCGCGTTATTGGCGGCGGTGGTCGCAGCCTGTGTGGCGGCGGTGGTCGCCTGCGACAGAATGTTCTGGGTCGCGACGGCGAGCTGGTCGGCCTGCGTCTTCTGAAAGGCGGCAAACTGATCAGAGATGCTTCGGTTGATGGCCGTGACTTGCAGGTTCACCTCACTGAGGACGGACTGCTGCAAATCGTTCTTCAGGTTCGCCAACGTCTGCGGCACCGCCGCGAGCTGGGTTGCCTGGTCTTGTAACGTGGCGCCCTGCTGGGTTACGGTGGCGGTGACCGCGTCAAGTTTCTGCGTAGCCGCGGTCAGAGAGCCCTGAATACCCTGCAACGATACGCCAAGCTGCTGCGTAACCTGCGTGGTTACGGCGGTGTTCAGGCCCGCGTTGACGCCGGCGATTTGCGCTCCGAGGTCGGCGCGAATGGCCTGCTCGCGCGCCGCGATGGCTGCCTGCGCGCTGGTGTTGGCCGCGTCGGTCGCAGCCTTCTGCGCCGCGGCAATGCTGGCGTTCAGGTTGGCCGTCAGCGTCTGCGTCAGTCCGGGCATGGCGTCGCTGATGCGCGAGTTCACCAGGTCGCTCACCCCGGCCAGGCGTGTGTCGAGGTTCGACTGCACTTGTGCCTGGAAGGCTTGCAGTTGGGTGCTCACCTGATCGCGCAGCGTGGTGCCCAGGCGTGTCTCCAGCGCGTTGATCTGGTCGGCGGGTATCTGAACCGGGTGGTCCGCGAAGGCCTGCGTCAACTGGTCTTGGGTCACAGCCGTGCCCTGGAGCTGGGCGAAGCGCTGGTCGAGCGTGGCGCCGTCGAGCGACTGGCCACTGGCGGATTTTAGGCCCTCACGAAACTGCTCGAGGCTAGTGATGCGGCCCGCCAGTGCGCCCACGTCCACGGACTGCCCGTTCACCACCAGGCTGGATGCGGCCTGTTGCAGGGTTGCCAGACTGTTCTGCACTGAGTCGAGGCTGGCGCGCATGGCGGCGATGTCCGGTCCCGGATCGGCCACGCTGCTCAAGGTGCGCTGCACGTTGGTGAGGGCGGTCTGCCGCGCGAGATCGCTGGTCGCGACATCAGAGACACGGCTGCGGAGATCTGAGAGAGTCGAAGTCGCGGCGTCGAGATTGGACTGCAAGCGGGTCTGCGTCTGCTGCAGAGCTGTCAGCCGGTTTTGCGTCGCCGGATCGGCGAGCGGTCCACGCTGGATGAGGTCGTTGACCTGGTTGGTGAACCATGTGAGGTCCACCTGGTCGAGGTGCTGATGGGGAGGCACGGTCGCCGTGGATTCGGTTGCGAGCACGGCCTGCGCTAGCTCGGCCACGACGCCCGCCAGCGTGTTCCAATCGGCCGCGCGGATCAACTCCCCGGGCTGGAATGAGCTTACGGTCTGAAGCTTCCCCAGCAGGGCACGGAGCGTGTCGAGATCCTGTGCGGTGGGCATGGGTAGCGCCTACTTATTTCCCCAGCACGGTGGCCAGCTTGTTGCCGGACACCGAAGTCGTGCGCTTATAGATATTCATCTCGGCGGCCGCATTGGTCGCCGTTCCGGACGTTGCGTACTGCGTCGCGATCTGCTGCACCTTCTGCACCGAAGCGTTGTTGGCGAGCGCCGGGTTCGCCGTCACCAGAGATGACATCGAGGTGAGCACGCGGTTTCCGGTGTTCGAGAGCTGCGAGGTAAATGCGATCGGGTCAGCCTGGGTCGAACTGCTCAACGTGTCCACCCTCCCGAGCAGATCGTCGCGTGTGGCCTGCGGCGCTTGCGCCTGATCGAGCGCATCCGTCAACGTCTGGCGCAGGTTTTCCGTCTCCAACTCGCGCTCAATTTGCAGAAGGGTCTGGCCGAAGGCTTGCGCGAAGTCGGTGAGGTTGGTCTGCACCTGTTCGATCTTGTCGGCGATCTCGGGATGCGTGTGCCCGATCGGCGAGATAAGGTTGGTCAGTTGCAAGACATTGGCGGCAAGGTCGCTCACTGCCGAGGCCAGCATGTTCCAGTCGGCGGCGCGGATGACTTCGCCCGGACTCTTGCCCTGCACCGGGTCGATGGAATCGCGGATTGACGTGAGCGCCTGCTGCACCGGGCCAAGGTTCGCCTGGGGCACGGTGGCGATGGGGGTGTCCTGAAAGGCCGCCGGCGGTATCGGCACGGGCACGAAGGTTGGCTGCTGCTGCGGGAAGATGCGAATGGGCTGTTGATAAACGGGCGTCACCAGGTTAGGGTGCGTCACCTTCATCTGCCAAATACCCGGATCGAGATCGCGCACCACAAGCGAGCCGTCAAGGAACGGGCTGCGGGTGATGGTTTCCCCGGTGGCGGCGTTGGTCAGCGTGACCTGCGCGTCGCGATTCGCCGGCGGAAATCCGGAGAGTTGACCGTAAAGTGAGCCAGTCGTGGCCATAGTTGTTACACCGCCTTCCTAGAGCAGCCACTGCAAATCGCCGAAGGGGAAGCCGACTTCCCAGAAAAGCGTGAGTTCGTGATCGGCCGCCTTGTCGATGGGAGCGAAAACGACGCGGTTGTACAGAGACGCCGTGTCGCCGTTGTGTGCCACCAGGCCGGCCTCGCGTACCGTTCCTACATTCACAGCCGCCGGCACCGTGCCCTGCACGCGCACGCGCACCACGCGCTTGACTGGGTCAGGAGGATCGATCTGGAACGCGTCCGGCGTGATCTGTACCTCGGTTGGATTGGTGAGCGCGGTGGTGGTGAAGTCCTGCGACTCGGGAGTATCGCTGCTGCCCACCGCCATGTGTGTGATGCCCGTCGACTTCGTGGCGAACATGTTGGCCAGCAAGCCGGCGCCGCTGCGTAGCACCGAATTGTGCGCCTCGCGCACTGTGATCAGGCCGCCGTCCGTTCGTCGCAATTCCACTCGCAAGAATGCCCACATGGCTCATGCCTCACTGAAAGATGGAACCTTCCCAACTGGTTTGTCCGAACAACCCGCCCTTGTCGATCAGGCGGTCGGCGCCGCCGGCGCCACCTTCCTGAATAGTCAGGGGAAGCACTCCGGCCATGAAGTCGGTCGCGGGTTGCACTTCGCTGAAGGCCAGCGCCGCGATATCGCTCCGCACGCCCGCGGCCCTTAGGCGCTTCACGCCATCGTCGAGCGCGAAGGCGATCTGCTGGCGCGCGTCGTCGGCCGTTCCCGGCGATGGCGCCTGGCGATACACCGATTCGGTATGTACGTGCAGCTCGATGCTGGCGGGCTCCGTCTCCAGCCACGTTAGCCGCAGGTTGACCGCGGCATCCATGTAGAAAATGCTGTGGTCGAGCGTTGATAAGTCCCAGTGCCCGTCGGCCAGCGTGAGATCGGCCAGCGCGAACAGAAATCGGTCCAGTCCCAACTCGTCGAAGTGCGCGACCGGCAGAAACCACAGCGAGTTGTCGCCGCGTGCGAGCGGCAAAGCGTCGGCGGGAGTCTTGATTTGCGGCGCCTCCCAAGGCGTACCCGGAGTGACACCCGTGATCGAAACCAGCTTCGTGGTCACGTCGTCGCGCTCCAGTTGCGCGGTAACGGAACCGTCCGTTGCGGCGCGAATCCACAGCCGCTGGCCGAGAGCGACATTTCCGTGGAAGAGCAGCGCGTCTCCGGTGGTGAGATTGGCAATGAACGGCATACTCTCCGGATCGGGTGCAAGCCCGGTGAGTACGAACGATGCCGCGGTGTTCTCCAGCCCCTTGTTGGTGAGGGTGAAGCGGCTCAGTGGAGCGGTGTCGTCGCTAAGATCGGGCTTAGCGTAGCGCCGGCGCAAAGGAGACTCGACCAGTTCTGGCTTGGCGCTGGGAAAGAAATTCCCGGTGGCCGCCTGGAAGGCGGTGAGATAGCTGGTGGCAAAACCAACGATCGCGTCGACGGTGACACCGCCGTTCTTCAGCACGGCGTCGCGTTGCGCGTGGACCCACGGGCGGAACAGTTGCAGCGTCTGCCACTGCTCCGGAGTGAAGTCGAGCACCGCGGCCAGGCGGGCCACTTCCTCCAACTGCAGTGCGTCGTCGAAGAAGTGCGCGCGCTGCACCTCCAGCGCATCTTCCACCGCGATCTCAAGCTGCTCGGCGGGCTGCGCCAGGACTCCGCCCAGCAGCGCTCCCTCCCGATAGAGGTAGGGCAGCCGTGATGTCATGTCGTCGACGCGCTTCATACTCCGCCCTCGCGGATGTCGATGTTGAGTTGGTCTTTTTGCAGTGTCTCGTTGGGCGCCGGAGCATACGAACCGACGCCATCGGTGAGCTGGAAGAAACGCGTGCCGCTCTCGACGGTCACCGTCGCCTGGTTACGAATGAGGGCGAAGCGGCTGTCGTCGCGAATGGCGGCAGCAAGGCTGTCGAGCGTCAGCGGGGCGTCGGACGAGCGCGTCGTGAGGTGGCTGGTGAAGGCGCCATCGATGGCCTGCTGCGCGTTCGCCTGAGTCGTGCCCGGCGTCAAGTGCAGGGGAAGCATGGAGGAAACCTTGACGTTGACGCGAGTGGTGACGGCTTCTTCCGTCTGCGGCGGCGAGAAGACAACCGGAGTTACAACCTGTAACACCTCGCCGGAGTTGAGCGTGAGCTCTTCCGCTTCGGCGCCGCCGTCGGAAGAGAGATAAACCTGGGCGTCGGCGATGCGGGAATCCGTCATTACCAGCGAAAGCAGCTTGGATCGGCGTACGGTGCCGCCCGGAGGCGTTGCGTTCAGCGCCGGCACGAGGGCCGCCTCCAGCGCTTGCTGCAGCGAGCTCAAGTCCGGCCCGCTGACGCCGGTGCCCGCCAGCGTTAGCGCCACGCGGACCTGAACGTTGCGCGTCGCAGCAGCGCCGGCCGTAACGCGAATCCCCGCGGGCTTCACCTGCTGGATGCGCTCGGCAACCACGGCTTGCGCCTCCGGCGTGTTCTGGTTGTAAGCGATATCGATGCGAATCTCGCCGGGCACTCCGTTCGGCTCTTCGGTGATCTTCACGTCCTTCACTTCCGCCAGCGAGAGCAACTGGAAGCGCAGAGCGTCGAGCGTGCCGCGAGCCACACCGTCGAAAGCGCCCTGCGCACGGCGGCGCAATTGGTCGTCGGTCTCCGGCGCCGACAGGCGATAGGAAGCACCAGGGTTGGTGACCGTGTCCACGCCGGCCACCAGCACTTCGAGGCGATCCAGTTTGTTGGCGTCGACATCGGCGGTTCCCGGCGTGTCGCCCGAAGCCAGCACGTCGCGCGATGACTCACCCGGCTCGAGGGTCAGTTCTTCATTGGTGAGATAGCGATGGCCGGAATCGTCCGTCACAGCGGTGTTCGCCGGAACGGTGATGCGGCCGGGCGTCCCCGTCTTGCGCTGAAACCGCAGCTTGACGATGGGATAGCCACTGCCCAGGCGCTTCACACCCACCAGCGCCACCACCTTGTCGAGCGACGAACCCTGCGCGGTGTCGATGTAGGCCGAGTCGTAGATGAACGCGAGGTGCTGATAGACGACCGCCATCTCGACCGCGACCGTCTCCAGCAGGCTGCGAATCACGCTGCCCACGTTGAGATCGTTCAGCGGAACCGGCGGCGTCTCGACCGGGTAGTAGTTCACCGTGAGGTCGGAGTTAGGAATGGGGCGGCGTCCACCGTCGCGGAAGCGGATGGCGTCCTTGTTGCTATCGTCGCCAGAGGTGGAGATCAGTTCGAAGTCGGTCGCGGTGAAGCGATAGTTGATCGGCTTGTCGGGGACGCCGATGACGCCGTCGAGGCTGGAAATGCGCCGCACCGGACGGTTGAGCAACTTCGCCGGCG
>Ga0335081_10021671_pt1 | contig 10397 bp, 9 predicted proteins | sample Lox_Sample_35_FD_206713 | JGI IMG/M metagenome (GOLD analysis project Ga0335081, IMG submission 206713) | Soil microbial communities from Loxahatchee National Wildlife Refuge, Florida, United States - Lox_Sample_3.5 | ecosystem: Environmental > Terrestrial > Soil > Wetlands | place: USA: Florida...
CAGACGGCTGGCATATTTTTTGAGATACCTTATGCTCATCTCCGACCGGGGAATGACGTGGAAGTTATCCTCCTCCAGCGCCCTGATCAGAGGAATGCTGATACCCGTGGCGCGGGAAATATCCTCCAACGATATAAGGTGCGATTCCCGCTTTCTTCTCAAGTACTGGCCGAGGGTCTCTTGCATTTGTCACCACAATTCGCAGCGAACCATTTTGTGGAGTCCTTTTGCTTGAGCCCGAGTATAGTAAGAATGGAATCCTGTGTCAAAAGAAAAAGTTGAGATCAATCTGTCCTGTGAAAAAGTACGGCAAATTTTCCGCAAAAAATCAGAAGAACTATGGGCGAAAATATGATAGAAGGACGGGTGTCAGGTCGCATCAACAGTCTCAGTTTTTACAGTTAGCATCTTTAATTTCATTTCCCGATTGGCTTTGAATGTGGTTCCAGGCGGTTGCCTGGATTTACACCACCGAATTCTTTAATTACGGTCAAGAAAAGAGGGAGGGAAGAAGCATGGCAGATAACTGGAAACCTTTGACGGAAGCGGAGAAGGCAAGGTACAAAACCTTGAACAAAGAGAATGTCGAATTCCTGATGGACCGGTACAATAAGGTCAATCGCTGGGTCATCGCCGATATGATCCGGCGCAGCATGTACCACTATCCTGACAAGAAGGCCCTGATCTTCCAGGGTAAGTCTCTCACCTATGCCGAGCTTGAAGCGGAGTGCAACCGGACTGCCAATGCGCTTAAGTCTCTCGGTGTTGCGAAATACGACCGTGTCGCAATTCTCGCTCATAACACGATCCATCATGTTCTTACCTGGCTGGGATGCGCCAAGATAGGCGCAATCTACCTCGCGATCAATTATCTGCTGAGAGGAAAGGACATCTCCTATTGCATCAACCACTCGGAGAGCAAGGTCTTCATCGTCGAAGACAGCCTCTACGACCTGGTCAAGGATGTCCTCAACGACATGCCTTCGGTAAAGACGTGGATCTGGTCCAACCAGGGCGCCGGCAAATCTTCTGTCAGCGACCGCTTCATGGATTTTGACGGCTGGATCAAAAAATATCCCGCGACCGAACCTGATGCGAACCTGCACATCGAGGATCCGGTGCAGATGACCTACACAAGCGGGACGGAGACGCTCCCCAAAGGTGTTATCATCAGCAACCAGGCCCTGATGGCCCAGTATATGGGAGCGATTGTAGATGGGCAGTATGATGAGGACGACATCTCCATCAACGCCCTTCCGATCTATCACTGCGCTCAGCGGGACGTGTTCATGAACCCGATCTTCTGGGTCGGCGGGACCAACGTGCTCGGCATTCCCGACATCGGCCAGATACTAAAGATGATTGCCGACTACAAGGCGACTCTGTTCTTTGCACCGCCGACGGTCTGGATCGGGATGCTCCGTCATCCTGATTTCAACAAATACGATCTATCGAGCCTCAAGAAATGCTACTACGGTGCATCGATCATGCCTGTTGAGGTGCTGAAGGAGCTTATAGAGAGGTTGCCAGGAACGAGGATATACAACTATTACGGGCAGACCGAGCTTGCGCCGTACCACACGATTCTCAAGGCGAAGGATGCACTCATGAAGCTCGGCTCCGCGGGGATGGGCGGCCTGAACATGGAGACAAGACTCGAAGACGACCAGTTCAAACCCATCGATGCGCCGGGCCTCCCTGGCGAGATCTGTGGCAAGGGCCCCCATGCTTTGATCATGTATTTCAAGGACCCGGAGAAGACTGAAGAAGCGATGAAAGGGGGATGGTTCCATTCAGGCGATGTCGGTGTCATGGACGATGACAGATACATTACCGTTGCCGACCGCAAGAAGGACATGATCAAGACGGGCGGAGAAAACGTCCCGACGAGGGAGGTCGAAGAGGCCATATACTTGGATAAAAGGGTGCAGGAGGTCGCAGTCATTGGGTTGCCGCATCCCAAATGGGTTGAGGCGGTGACGGCAGTCGTCGTTCCGAAGAAGGGCGAGACGATTACAGAACAGGAAATCATGGAGCACTGCAAGAAGGAACTTGCCCGGTTCAAGTGTCCCCAGAAGATAATCTTCCTCGACGCTCTTCCCAAGACGCCGACGGGAAAGATCCTCAAGAGGGAAATGCGAACGACCTATAAAAACGTGTTCGCCGGCAAATGATGCAACGCATGTTCCAGAAAGGAATATATTAAAAAAAAGGAGATTCGGTATGGAGATTAAGAATGTTTGTGTTTTGGGTGCGGGACTGATGGGAAGCGGCATTGCCCAGGTCTGCGCAGAGGCGGGTTTGCAGGTAGCGTTGAGGGATATCGAGCAGAGGTTCATCGACGGCGGGATGAATACGATCAAGAAGAACCTGAGCCGTGACGTAGAAAAGGGAAAGAAGACCCAGGAAAATATGAACGCGATCCTCGGCAGGATCAAGCCGACGCTTGACCTCAAAGAGGCGGCGGCCAAGGCCGACATCGTCGTGGAGGTTGTGATCGAAGTGATGAATGTCAAGAAGCAGGTCTACAAAGAATTGGAGGAGATCGTGTTTCCCGATTGCCTTTTCTTCAGCAACACCTCGGGTCTCTCGATTACGGAGATGGCGGCTATTACAAAGCGGCCCAAGAAGTTCATAGGGACCCACTTCTTCAATCCCGTACCGGTCATGCGCCTGCTCGAGATCATCAGGGGCTACGAGACCTCAGATGAAACTCTCGAGATTGCCAAGGCATGGGGCAAGAAGATCGGCAAGGAAGTGATCGTCGTGAAGGAGGCGCCGGCCTTTGCGGTAAACAGGATCCTCTGTGTTATGTTAAACGAAGCGTTCTTCGCCCTTGATGAAGGGATAGCGAGCGCGGAGGATATAGATAAGGGCATGATGCTCGGCTGCAACCATCCCATCGGCCCCCTGGCCCTTTCCGACCTCGTGGGCAACGAGACACTCCTTCATGTCATGGAAGGTCTGCACAGAGAGCTGGGAGACAAATACCGCCCGGCACCGCTTCTGGTGAAGCTCGTCCGTGCAGGACGCTTCGGCAGAAAATCGGGCAAGGGAGTTTACGATTACGCGAAGAAATAAGAACGCGATCTAAAAACCTGGAGCGTCGAAACGGCCAGGTACTTACGTGAGGTAAATAATGAAGGAAGTTTTTATCGTCAGTGCCGTGAGGTCGCCGATCGGCAGGCAGAACGGATTTCTCAGAAACTGGACGGCCCCCGAGCTCTTGGGGACAGTACTCGACGAGGCTGTCCGCAGGATTGACCTCGACCCCGCGATTGTTGACGATGTAATTACAGGGACGGTGTATCAGGTCGGGGAACAGGGTTTCACCCTGGCCCGCATGGGCGTGCTTGCCTCAAAACTGCCGCTTACCGTGCCCGGCGTTTCGGTAAACCGCCAGTGCGGGAGCAGCCTCACCGCGATACAGCTTGCCCACGGCATGATCGCCTCGGGTACGATGGATGTGGTCATTGCGAGCGGATGTGAGCTTCTGACAAAGTACGGCATGTTTTCGGATTTGAACGGGACGCTCTATACGGGGAAGCCCATGGGTAATCCCTTCGGCGCTTTTTACACAAATAAGTACGGGAGACCGGACCAGATTAAGGCGGCACAGATGATCGCAGATAAATGGGCGATTACGCGCGATGAGTGTCACGAATTTGCAATCGGAAGCCACAAAAAGGCCCACGCAGCAACTGTCAACGGGTATTTCAAGAATGAAATTCTGCCCGTCAAGGGCGTCGATAAAGACGGCAATGAGGTCATCAGAGATACCGATGAACCAATCAGGCCGGAAACGACGCAGGAGAGCCTCTACTCCCTCAAGGTCCTGCCCAATACGAAATGGATAACGGCAGGAATATCGAGCACCATCACGGATGGTGCGTCTGCCGTCATCCTGATGAGCGGAGAGAAAGTGAAGGAGCTGAAGCTCAAACCTCTTGTCCGCTTTGTGGCGAATGCCGTCGTGGGTTCAGAACCGGAGATCATGCTGACAGGGCCTATCTATGTAACGCCCAAGGTACTTGCCAAAGCGGGCCTTTCGATCACGGCAATCGACATCTTTGAGATAAACGAGGCCTTCGCGCCCATACCGCTCGCCTGGGCAAAGGAGCTCAAGGCCGATCAGACGAAGCTCAATGTAAACGGCGGTGCACTTGCCCTGGGACATCCCGTTGGGAACTCCGGTTGCCGCCTGACGGTGACGGCCGTCTATGAGCTTATCAGGCGAAAGGCCCGGTACGCCCTCGTATCATTGTGCACGGGCGGAGGCATGGCGCCGGCAACCATCCTCGAAAGAGTGTGATGGTCTGTTGCCACATATGCAACAGTCATCGAGATGAATGTCATTGATTGTCGAAGCCCCGTTCCTTCGAGTGGGGCTTCGCATTTAGGAAAACTAAAAAAAGTCTCGGTGTCGTTCTTATACTGAGGCAGGAACTCTGTAACATGAAGCCATTCACAATACTTGCCATTGCCGTCCTCGCGTTCATTGCGTTTGCCCATCTTCTCCGCATCATTTTCGGATGGGAGGTCATTATCAACGGCTTTCACATTCCGCTTGCCGCGAGCGCCTTCGCACTCATATTTTTCGGCGGCCTTGCGTGCATGCTCTGGCGAGACTCGCACCGGACATAGCAGAAGGCCCGCCACTTTCTCCGGAAAGCATGGTGCAATCCGATGGGCGGCATGCATCTGCGTGTCCCAGCAATCTTTAGAGAGGGCTATTTATGTACTCTTATTTACCCTTGCGATAGAAGTCCGTAAGGAACTCTGCATCCTTCGGAGAGAGGTCGAAGCGCATAACGGCCTCGTTTATCAGTTTCTGAACGGCCTTGCTTGGGTCATCCTGCAGTCTATCAGAAATCCATTTAACGGCTTTGCGAATCGCCTCACCCTCGGGCATAATAGTGGCCATAGTCTACTCCTTGAGATAGTTGCTTTCTATATTGCTATTTTTCTTTCTTATGCTCGTCGTCTTTTTCTGCGGCCCTCCAGTACACGGCCATAATGAGAAATAACGTCACAATAAGAACAAAAGGTATTATGTAGCGATTTGAATATGCTGAAACGCGATGCCATTTCTCACCGAGAAAAAAGCCAAGGTTAATGAAAACCGCCGTCCAGAGAAGAGCTCCTGAGTATGCGAAGGCGGCAAATGCGGGATATGGCATAGGCGAAGAACCGGCAAGTATCGCCGTGAGGTGTCTTACCCCGGGAATAAAATAGCCTCCGACCAATGCAAATCTTCCATATCTAATGTAGAGCCTTCTCGCGTTCCCTATGTGATCGGGGTTTACGTTCAGCCTCGCCGAATATCTTTTTATCAAACGGATTCCCAGCGTCCGACCGAGGACATAGCCGAGCGTCGTGCCCGCGCATGTCCCGGCCATGCAAGCGATAAAGGTGTAGACATAGTTCAGCTTGCTTTCATAAACTAAAAAGCCCGCAAATGCAATCAATGTCTCATCAGGGATGGGAAGACCAAAGACTCCCAGCCCGAGAGCGACAAAGATTCCCCAGTAAGAATATTTTGTGATGGTAAGAAGCAGGGCATGCATCTATTGCCTATGACGTTTTTCCTAGGATCTTTTTGTATTATAGAATAATTGATTTCAAAAACGCGAGTCGAAATATCCTTCGTAACATACAGAAAAGGGCGGGATGAATTCCCGCCCCTTTTCGTATCTACTCTTATGATATCTGAATATTACTTGATGGCATCTTTCAGTGCCTTGCCGGCAACAAACTTGGGGACTTTTTTGGCCGCTATCTTGATGGGTTTTCCTGTCTGGGGATTTCTTCCCGTTCTCGCGGACCTCTTCGCGACGGAGAAGGTTCCGAAGCCTACCAGCGTTACCTTATCTCCCTTCTTCAGGGCCTTCTTGATTGCATCAAGGACGGAATTGACGGCGCTCACTGCCTCCACCTTGCTGCAGGTACTCTTTGCGACCTCATTGATAAGATCTTCCTTGTTCATAGTGTACTCCTCCTTTTCTTTATCGTTCTTTCTTTTATTAGTCTTGATCCGCCAAATACGGAAACTTAAACCCCGGGCACAAGTAATGTATCTTTATAGATTCTGAACTCTGAAAAAGCAACACCAAAATGCTTTTTTTTAAAATTTTATTTAAAAGCGGTGATAGGGGACACAAGATACTCTCATAAGGGACAGGGCCTGCCCTCGGCCTTGGGTCTTGGGTCTGGATCATCCGTCCCTGTTTGTTGATGCACTAATCTGCCTCACATCTTTAAACCGCGACAGCCTTTACCTTTGTCGTGAGAACGCAATGGATCGCACCGTCACCTTCATCAGGGAACATTATGATTTTGCTTTAGAAAATATGTCTGTGTCGGATATATCAGATGAAGCCTGCTCGACGATGCCTTGCGTGTCGTGCATTTGCTGCGGTCCAGGTTACGAAGACCTATGGAATCGAAGAGCCAGATTCGCTTATTTGATATCTTGCGAACAATCGTCCAATGGTCATGCAGGCCGCCCAGGCTAAGAAGGATCACCCTTTTCTCACCCTTTGGCCGCTTCTCGTGTAGAAACCTTGTCATCTCCTTCCAGAATTCACTGATGCCCACGTCAGTATGCTTTTGAAAAGGTATCGCCCTGTTTATCTGGTCGCCGATGATATCTTTGAAGATGGTCCCCATCACCGTTATGCTGATTCCCGAGGCCAGGGTTTCGGCGAGGCTCCTGTTCTCTTCGAGGTTGGTGATTATCTGCTTAAACAGCTTCTGTGATTCCTCGTTACTGAGTCCCTCGATCACCCGCATCGCATTAACGATGCTGTATATGCCGCAGAGCGAGTCTAGGGCGCCCTGCTCGTATGGTTTGAGTTTCATTGATTGCTCCCGAAAGGATGTGTTGAAATTTCTCCGATGAAAAATAATTCTGTGTGTTTATTTTGTCACAACCCTTTACACTTGAAAAGAAATCTTTTGGGTGTTCTTGGGGGTCACCATGATCTCATTATTGTCTAATAATTACAAACAATTAATCAGTTGTGCGGCTTTGCGTGAAGATTAAAGATATTCGTGTCGGACCTTTCCATGTGCCATCTCACGTTTTCGATCAGGGGCGCCAGGATGTTGATATAGTCGTCTGTCCACGGTGCGCTTTCGTTAAGACCGTCATCTTTTCCCAGCCTGACCCAGCCGCGGTCTATGAGCGCTTGGAGGCGCGCCGGATTCCTCGCCAAAACCACACACCAGGAAGCATTCTGGTAATATTTCAGTTCACCCTTGGTGGCCGGGACATTTATGGCACCATAGAGGTTGAGTCTTGCCGATGTGGCCTTGATCATCGGCCGGAGCTCATAGTAGCGATTCGAGACATGGAAGAGGATCACGCCGTCTTCTGCGAGCCTCTTGAGGTATATTTCCATTGCTTCCTTCGTCAGGAGATGAGTCGGTATGCCGTCGCCTGTAAAGGCATCCATGTGGATGATGTTGTAGTCCCGGCCCCCGCCGTCCGTTTTCTGCATTGAAAGACGGCCGTCTCCGACGATTATGCTGAGCCTGCCACTGCAATCCTCAAGATATGTAAACCAATCCCGGGCAATCTTTTCGTTGTCGGGATCAATCTCATAATACGTGACCTTGTCCGCCTTTCCCGTATATGCGGCAACTGCACCCGAGCCCAGTCCGAGTACGGCAATCCTCTTCGGTGCACGCGTTGTCTGATAGACGTCGGCAATTCCACCGCCTAGATAGAAATAGGAGATGGGCGTCTTTCTAATAGCAGGATCAAGGAGCTGCGCTCCATGAAGGGTTCTTCCATGAAGCAGTTTCCTCAAGCCTCCGGGGAGCCCGTCGACCGATGCCTCGTCTTTGATGCGATACGTCCCGTAAAAATTGCGATGGCGGAATTTTATCGGTTCCTTCCATGATTGCCAGGACTCCATGCCGATCGTAGAGAGCATACTGACGACTATCAGCACGCGGCCTCCTGTTGCCAGGAAGCGATGAGTGCCGGCCGGGTACGGCAAAAAGGCCCTGTCACGACACCACCACAGGGAAACGGCGAGGAGCAATACCAGGAGCGGATATTCAAAAAGGCCTTTGAACACGTGTGGGGCAATGAGGCTGACCAGAGCGCCGCCTATCCAGCCTCCCAGGGCAATAGAGAGATAAAAGTTTGTGAGAAGCGCCGGCCGCGGGCGAAGCTCGTAGAGAGTGCCGTGAGCGACAAGGCAGATCATGAAGAAGACGGAGAGATGTCCGATGATGGCGAGCCAGTGTGAGGGTCCCCAGAGGTAAAGGATGAATGTTGCGAGGAGCAATTCCGGCCACAGGACAGCAAGAAACCGCGGTACGCCGCCTCTGGTCGAAAAGGTGATGATGAAGCTTCCGAGATAAAGGGCGAGAGGAAGGACCCAGGTCAAAGGAAAGGAGCCGACCTCTAGGGCGATGAAATTGGTCACAGCAAGGAGCAAGGCGGAAGGAAGGCTGCTTACGAGGAGCCATTTGACATAGGTCATGATTGTTATCTCTTGCCGCCCGGCTTCTTCTTTAGGTTCCGGAGTATTGACCTCACGTCCGGCGTAGGGACGGAGAACAAACCAGGCGGCAGCCACAACTGCCGCATACGCAATATAGACCCCTGTCCACGCGAGGCTCTGCATCCGCACACCCGTTAGCGGTTCGGCGACAAGCGTGTAGCCGAGAAGCGCAATGAGAGAGCCTGCATTAGAAGCGGCATACAGCGGGTATGGCTCACGGTGCGCCCCGAGGGGCGAGCTGTAGAGCCAGAGTTGAGCGACCACGGCTGTTGTCGAAAGGACAATGAAAGGAAGCGCCACGCGGAGAAGAAGTATGCCAAGGATGTTTACGAGCGGCGCATGGGCATCGGGAGAGGCGGTGATACTGAGTGGGAGGTTGATGAGGGGAATGGCAAGAAGGAAGAGATGCCACCCCCCCATCTTCTTTGCACAGAGGTGTGCATACAGATACCCGATAAGAAGCATCGCCTGATAGAACATGAGACACGTGAGCCAGACATGGGCCGCGCCCCCAAAATAGGGTGTAAGCAATCTGCCGACGAGCGGCTCCATCCCGAAAAGGAGAAGGGCGCCCACGAACACCATGGAAGAAAGCAGCGCCATGGCCATTTTCCCCTTGGTCGCCGCCGCTGTTTTTTCGATCCCTGTCATCGATGAACCTTATTGCCTCGAATTTCTGGCGGCTCTATTATCACATAAGGCGGGCAACGGCTATTAAAAAGCACCATCTGACGGTATGCCGCCTTGTCCAAAAACGCCCACTTGAGATAAATGCCGACATGGGGTAATATGCCCGCGCTTTGCTACAAAAACAGCAGGAGGACGCATTCATGAATTTTCCCCACATTAGGAAGCAGGACCCCGCAATCTACAGGCTGATCAAACAGGAGGAAGAGAAGCAGCAATATAAACTGTCGATGATTCCCTCGGAAAATTTTTCCAGTCCGGCGGTGCGGGAGGCGCTGTCATCAGTATTTGTGCATAAATATGCCGAGGGATATGCCCATAAAAGATATTATGAAGGAAACCAGTTCGTGGACAATCTTGAAGAGCTCTGCATCAAGCGGGCGAGGAAAGCCTTCACGCTGCCCGATGACTGGCACGTGAACGTCCAGCCCCTGGCGGGGGGAAACTCGAACCTGGCCGTCTATAACGGCCTTTTGGAGACCGGGGATACGATCCTCAGTATGTATCTGCCGGATGGCGGACATCTCTCACACGGCTGGTCATTTCCCGAAAAGGAAGAGCAGGGATTGGGAGGTCAGGTTGAACAGGCCATCTATCTCGGCGGAAAAAGAAAAATAAGTATCGTCTCCAAAATATTTAAAGTAGTGCAGTACAAAGTGGAACCTCATAAGAGGCTCTTCGATTATGACAAGATCGCGGAGATCGCAAAAGAGTATCGCCCGAAGATGATCATCTCCGGCGGCACCGCGTACCCGCGTGAAATCAACTATGACGCCCTGAGTGCTATTGCGAGACAGGTCGGCGCCTATTATCTTGCGGATATTGCGCATGAGGCGGGATTGGTGGCGGCAGGCGCCAATAAGTCGCCCGTGGGGAAGGCCGATATTGTCACCTTCACGACACACAAGACGATTCGCGGGCCCAGAGGCGCCGTTATCCTGTGCAGAGGCGAGCTCGCGGAGAAAATCGATTTCGGCGTGTTTCCCGGCCTGCAGGGCGGGCCTTTCGAACACACAATCTGCTCCCTTGCCGTTTGTCTTAAAGAGGCGGCCACGCCGGCATTCAAAAGATATGCGTTCCAGGTGGTGAAGAACGCGAAGAGGCTAGCGCATAGATTCATGGAGAAAGGATATGACGTGGTCTCGGGAGGCACGGATAAGCACCTTGTGCTCATCGATTTACGGAACAAAA
>Ga0335081_10021673_pt1 | contig 10396 bp, 13 predicted proteins | sample Lox_Sample_35_FD_206713 | JGI IMG/M metagenome (GOLD analysis project Ga0335081, IMG submission 206713) | Soil microbial communities from Loxahatchee National Wildlife Refuge, Florida, United States - Lox_Sample_3.5 | ecosystem: Environmental > Terrestrial > Soil > Wetlands | place: USA...
GAACGAAATCGCCAGTCTGGAACTCGGGTTGAAGAACGTGACCCTCGAACGCAAAATCGACGGCTATTTTGTCAGCTCAAATTTTCCCATCGACCCCAAGCTCACCCGCGAGGAAACCGACTTCAATCTTCACGATGCAAGCATCAGCGCGAACGCGCGGCATATCCGGTGGGAGCAGTTGATGGCCGAATACAAGGGCAAGATTGACCTCGCCGCTGCGGAGAAGTTCGAAAGCGATCACTACGACACTTACAGCAAGAAGATTGATCCGGACGAGCGGACGCTGTGTGGACATATCGATCTTTCCCCGCGCGGTGACGAACCGTGGAAGGGGCCTTTTGGCATAGCCGGAGCGGTACAGAACAAGGCGACGACTGCAGCTATGGCGGCTAAGATGCAAATGGTGGCCGCGGCGGGTCACGCTTGTGGCATCGATTTCAAAGCCGCTTCACACATTAAGGCTCACCCCGAATTTGCCTGGCAGAAGGATGTGCTGCGCGATATGGATTCGCAGCCCTGGATTCAATTCGAACCGGCTAAGTAAGGGATCGCTTATCCCCGAGGCGCCGAAGCGGGAGTCCCCGTTTGCTTCCTCGGGTTGGCTTTTCAAACATACCCTTGCCGCACTGATCGAGCGAATCGCAGGTGCAGCAATTCCGCAGTTTGTGCAACACATCCTGCATGGCTTTGATCTGCTCTCGCATCACTTCCAACTCGATTAACTTCTTCTCCGATAGCTCTCGCCAACGCTCTGAGGCCTTGGTTCGCGCGCTGAAACCAAAAAACAGCTTGCGGATTTCCGGCAAGGTGAAGCCGGTCTGCCGTGCTCGTTGCACAATCGCCAGCCGATAGAGCGCCGTTTCGTCGAACCGCCTTTGCCCACTCACCCGATGTGTCGGCTGTAAAATCCCGATCCTTTCGTAATAGCGAATGGCCGAAGGCCGCAATCCCACCTGCCGTGCCACTTCAGAAATCGTGAGCTGCGACATAGGTTCCTTATTTTGTCACTTCTCCGATCGTCTGGGGCAAGGAATCTGCGTTAACAAGATTTTACAAATTAACGTTTGCCTTAAAGTCAGCTTTAAGTCGTACATTCCGGAATGGCGGACGCATTCCGCTCCCAAGGAGAACCTATGAAGGTGACCGTATTGTCGCTCTTAACCGCCGTCCTTGTCGTGTTGTGCCAAACCAAATCTGCTTCAGCACAGGCTATTGCGGCCAGCGCGACCGCCGAGCAAGCCCATCCACTGGCGTGCGATCGACTGGCCCTCACACCTGAACAGCGCAAGCGGCACTTCAACGAGCTCGGGCCTGCGCTCCGCGCGCGAAAAACCAGTGTCCGGGAACTCGCCGATGGATTCGAGTTCCAATTTCCTGCGGATTCCACCACTTTTCAGCTGCTCACAGAATGGGTTGTGGGTGAGCGCGTTTGCTGTCCGTTTTTCGAGATCGCCCTGCGATCCGAGCCTCAGGGTGGGCCCGTATGGCTGCGCCTGACTGGAAAGAGCGGGGTTAAGGAGTTCATCGAGACCGAAGGGGCTGCGTGGCTCAAGTAACCGCTACTAAACAATCGGTCGCTTATTGAGCTTTGCAGAATCCTATTCATTCAAACCCATTGTCATTCCGAGCGAAGTCTTTCCTCCACGCAAGTGGAGGAAAGGCGCAGCCGAGAGCCTGCCCTGAGCCTGTCGAAGGGAACCTGCTGTTCTGCGGGGAAAGGAGGTTTCTCGATATCTCGCATCGCCCGCATCTGCAAACCTCAATAAGGGCGAAGACTTATCGGCGTGGTAGCCTCGTAGGTAGGAGCTGCCTTCGCAGCTCCGTCTTACGATGCATAAACTCCGGCTTGTGCTCTTCGACGTCGATGGTGTCCTCGTAGACTCCCTCGCTGCTCATTTGAAGATCTGTCGCGACAAAAACGATGAGTACGGCCTCGGCCTGGAGATTCCGGACGAAACGGGATTCCGGCAGCTGGTGCGGAGCGGCACCCGCATCAGTCCCATGAAGAATCTTTTCATGGCGGTCGGCTTTCCCGAAGAATTTGCCGACAAGGCCACGGAAGACTACCGTCAGTCTTTCCGGCAAGACTACCCATCAGGACTATTTTCCGGCGCGCTCGAAACTCTACGCGACCTTCATCAGTCCGGCTTCCTGTTGGGTATTGTCACGGGAAATGTTAGGGCGAACATTACCACGACTCTCAGGGACGGCATCTCGTACTTCTCCTCCGAGTGCATTTACACGGAAGATGAATTGGCTGGGGCCTCGAAGCAGCAGGGAATTATTCGCGCCATGTCTCGCCTGCAGATCGCTCCCAGAGAAGCTATTTTCGTCGGAGATCAGCCCGCCGATGTCATCGCGGCGCAGGCCACCGGCGTGCAATTTCTGGGCGTTTCTTACGGGTGGGGAATCTCGCAGGATGACAAAGATTTCCCGGTTGCGCGAAGCGCCCCTGAGATCTTTGATTACATCGCAGAACTCACTTGATCCGCGGATTGAGTGTTGCCGATCTATTGCCATCCCGAGCGAAGCATTCCTTCCACCCAAGTGGAAGTGATTTGTCATTTCGAGCGGAGCGGAATCACCCTCTTGCGGGCGATCCTGCGAAGTCGAGACACCTGCCTTTCCTTCGCAGGCACGGTTTCTCACGCTTTCCACCGCGGTACCCACCTCGGAACCCTCGCGCAAAATTCCTCATACTCTTTTCCAAACTTTTCCCGGAGAGTCGGCTCTTCATAAAGCAGCACGAAAGCAAAGAACCCGAGCCAGACCACAACCCCGTACTCCAGCACGCTTACGCTGCCGAACAGCAATCCCTGGCCAAAGATCAGCAGTGACACAGCCACGTACATTGGGTTGCGCACATAACGATACAGCCCGCTCACCACTAAATGCTGCGGAGGCGCAATGGGCGCAGGGGTTCCCAACCCCTGAATCGCGAAGCGCCCAAACGAATCCAGCAGCACCGGGAGACCCGCCACAATCATCAGCGCGCCAACGATGCGCAAGAAGGGAAGTCCTAACAGAGGTTCAGCAACATGCCACCGGCAGATCGTCCACGGAAAATACACGCCCAATGTCCCGGGCGCGATCACAAGAAATACTGCCGACCCCAGCAGAGCGCTTGCACGTTTCATCAGCGACCTCCGACTCCGCGAAGTCTTTGACCAGAAGTTCTGGCCGTTCTACCTATTGCTTACGGTCGGAACGCGCTACCGGTTACATATTGCCCTCAGCGCCCGAATCTTGTAGCAAAATGTATTCATGACTTCGGTCCGAATCGACAAATGGCTCTGGGCCGCGCGGTTTTTTAAGACACGTTCCCTGGCCGCGCACGCTTGCGAGCTTGGCCGGGTTCAGTCTCACGGGCAGCCCGTGAAGCCTGCCCGCGACGTGCGCGTCGGAGACATGTTGCACGTCAGCACGCCTGGCGGGGACTTCGCCATTGAAGTCCTGCTTCTTAGTGATGTGCGCGGCCCCGCTTCCACCGCACAAACGCTTTATCGTGAGACCGACGCCAGCAGGGAACTGCGGTTGCAAGCGGCAGCCGAGCGCCGCGCGATGCGGCAGTTTGAGCAATTGCCTGCCGGAAGGCCGTCGAAGCGAGATCGCCGGAGAATCATTCAGTTTCGCAGCAGCCTTGATGCCACAGATTAAACTTAAGTGTGCTGCCAGCCACAAAATCATGGGTGTCCGCAGCAAACGGGCATTAGACTTAGCAGCGTGATTCTCACGTTCCGAGAGTAAGGGGACCATTCAAGGAAAGCGATGCCTCCCCAGCAAAATATTGACATATTGCAGCGCTCTTGGCTCCGATTCAAGGTGCGAGACCTCGAGGGTTATCTCGCACTCTACAGTCCTGCCGTCATCCATCACGGATTTTCCAGCCGCATTCGTCCTGGTGTGGCCGGTCTGCGCGATCACTACAACCATCTGCTCAAGGGTTTCCCCGACATGCGCATCGATGTCCAGGACATCATTGCCGAAGGCGAAAAAGTGATGCACCGCTTCACCTTCTTTGGCACGCACCGCGGCGAGTACCTGGGAGTCGCGGCCACCGGCAAGCCTGTTACTTGCCCCGGAATTCACATCAATCTGTTTGAGAGCGGCAAGTGTATTGAAGTATGGTCGGTGTTCGATACCTTTCGCTTTCTTGCCGATATCGGCGCCGTGCCGCAACTTCGGGACCTGCGTTGAGCGGTCATTTAGCGGATCCAGATCGACGAGGGGGGACACCGCCTCAGCGCTCCCCGCGCCTTGTCATTCCGAACCGGTTTTACAGGCGAGAAATCCGCTTCGGGGTGCTGAAAGATACGCAGAGTCCGATAACAGGTATTATGTAAACTAACAAATGGGCTCCTAAGCCGGCCTTCCGCGGTTATTTTCCAATAACCTCCACGCTTCTCCGATGGGGGCTTTCGGACGGTAACAAATCCAGAATGCCGCGGTCGAGGGTCGCGAGCCGACCCCCGTTATGCAAGGTTAGACCTAACAGATAAGCGTCAGTTACCTGCTGATGGCCGACAATTCGACCGGCAAAAGGACGGACGGCTTCATTGAAGTCTAGATCACTCGTCCAGAAACGATGTCCGGTGTGGTTGAGATTCTTGCTCAAGACTGCGGCTGCGTCCTGTGGGGTCAGCGCATCCGGAGAAAAAGCTGGATTGGACAGAATGCGTACGAAACCAGCTTGGGTAAAAGGACACGTCGCCCATTCCTCATCCTTGTGTTTCAACAACCATCGCGCGACGGCCGCGTGGGCGCTGTGCGCCGGCCACGCCATAGCGACGAGCACATTGACGTCCAGCAAAGACACTGTCACTCGAGCTCATCCTGGAGACGTTTCACATCTTCGCTGCTCACTGGAGGCGAGTCTGGAGGCAGTACTACTACGTGGAAACCGTTCACCACCCGTGTCTGCACTGGTGCAGCTAATCCTCTTCGCACCAATTCAGAAACCGCTTTCCCTAGCCCTAGGGATCGGCTTTTAGCATACTTGTTGGCTAATTCGAACACCTCATCGTCGAGCGTTAAGGTGGTCCGCATATCAACATGATGTCACACGGCGTCTATGATGTCAATATACCATATACTGCATCACTATCCTTGCATGATGCACAGACGCCAGAATTGATGCCCGTGGACAATTTCCTCGACTTCCTGACTCGTCGGAATGTCACGCACCGCTGCAATTCATAAGAAGACGGATGGAAGTGTCCTTAGTGTCGAAACTCCGCAGGTAATTTCGGGTGCTCGACAGGAGGAGGCTTGGCGATTTACCGCAGAAGCAAGAGACGCTTGCTCGTGAATTCCGACTGACTCCTAGCCATTACATCTTGTATCTTCCGAAGTCCTCGTCGTTCAGGCCCTCGAGCAGCTTCCGCAGCTCTTCGCTGCTCACCCGGTCGGACGCATTTGCGGCCTGCTTTGAGGTCTTCAGCACTTCGTCCTCGACGAAGATGGGACAATCCATGCGCAAGGCCAGCGCCAGCGCATCCGACGGACGCGAATCAATACTGATGACGTGACCATCCCGCTCCAGCCAGATCACGGCGTAAAACGTGTCATCCCGCAGTTCGGTCACCACAACTTTGTGCACCTGAGCATCCAGACCCGACAACACGTTCTTGATCAGGTCGTGCGTCATTGGCCGCGGAGTCGAAACCTTCTCAATCTCCAGCGCGATCGCATTGGCCTCGTAAATCCCCACCCAGATGGGCAGCACCGTATCGCCCGAATCCTTCAAAATGACGATCGGCATATTCGTCACCGGATCCATCATTAGGCCGCGAATTTTCATTTCTACTTCCATATCGGTCTCTACTATCGGTCTCTATTGACCTCTTCTTATACCACCATTTGCCCCAAAAGGCTGTTGGGAAAACACCTGGTGGTTACTACAGGAACGTAGCTACCCAGCGGCGGCGTGATCTCTTCTGGAGCGGTGAAATTGAGCACTTTGTTCTGCGAAGTGCGGCCAATCCACTGCTTGCGGGCGTTGTTCTTCCCTTCAACCATTACTTCAAGGATGCATCCCCGGTAGCGGTCGTTGTGCGCGCGCTGGATTTCCCGCTGTTTTTCGTTCAGAACTGCCAGGCGTTGGGCCTTTTCCTCGTCTGGAATCGCGTCGTCGAGCGAGAGTGCCGGAGTGTTCGGACGTGGCGAATACTTAAAGCCGAAGATGGCGTCGAACCGGACATTTTCAAGCAACGACAGGGTTTCCTCGAACTCGGCCACAGTCTCGCCGGGGAAGCCGACGATGATGTCGCTGGTAATGCTGATCTCCCGCTTGGCGGCTTTCATCCAGGAAATACGCTCGAGATACTGCTCGCGGGTGTAGAGGCGCTGCATGGCGTCCAGGACGCGCGTCGATCCGCTCTGCACCGGCAAGTGCACGTGGTCACACAGCGTAGGGACGGCGTCGATCGCCTCAACAATGTCGCGGCCGAAGTCGCGAGGGTGGGACGTGGTAAAGCGCACGCGTCGAATGCCTGGAACCTGCCCTACGGCGGCCAGCAGCTCGGCGAAGCTCTTCTTCCCTGCCGGGTCTTTGTAAGAATTCACGTTCTGGCCGAGCAACTGAATTTCGCTGTAGCCGAGATCAGCCATCTGGCGGGCCTCGGCGAGCACCGACTCAGAGGTCCGGCTGCGCTCTTTGCCGCGGGTAAACGGCACCACGCAGTAGGCGCAAAACTTGTCGCAGCCCTCGATGATGGTGATGTACCCGCGATGCGGATTGCTGCGCGAGGTGAACTCGGTTTCAAAGCAGGCGTCGGTTTCGCGGTCGTCGAGCCCGGTCGCGCGCTTCCCTGCCTCGATTTGCACCAGCATGTCGGGCAAATTGCGATAGGATGCCGAGCCGCAAACCATGGAAACGTGCGGTGCCCGCTCGAAAATCTTGTCGCCTTCCTGCTGGGCGACGCAGCCGAGCACGCCGAACTTCTTGCCTTGGGCCTGCAGCTTCTTGTAGTCGGCGAGGCGGTGAAAGACCTTTTGCTCTGCCTTGTCGCGAATAGAGCAAGTGTTATATAGGATCAGGCCAGCTTCCTCGACGGTCGGCACTTGGCGATAGCCCTCGGAAATGAGCGTCCCGATGACTTTTTCCGAGTCATGGACATTCATCTGGCAACCAAAAGTTTCGAGGTAAAACGTCTTGTCGGGCTGGTCTGCCATCCTGCATTCAAGTATACAACTGGGTCGTCGGTAAAAACCTTCGCCACGGATTTGCACGGATCAGCACGGATAAGATGAACCCCGTCGTCGGTCGCGGGTCGGAGGTCCAAAAACCCTCGCCGCGGATTTGCGCGGATCAACACGCATAAAGCTTAAAGGCGTTGTAGGTCCTCGGTCGTAGGTCATCGGCCCTTCCCCTGGACGGGTTACCGCCGTCACCTTTTCCGCCTTTCTTCGCGACGTACAATCGTGCCGTGGAACTGATTTCGCGGCGGGCACAGATAAGGCTGGTAATCGCCGGTTACGCCGGCGTGGCGCTGCTGGGCGCGGGTCTGATCTTCATGCGCTACCTGCAATACAAGCTTCATCCCGACGACGCCAACACTTACAGCGTCATGTGGGGCTTCGGCGACTGGATGCTGGGAGTCTTTATCGGTGGCCTCTTCCTGGTTCCAACTTTCTTTCTGTTGTTGATGATTGCCAAGTCCGAAGCTGCGTCCGTTCTGTATTCAAAGATCGCTCTTGCCTTCAGCCTGACCGCGCCGCTGAGCGTAGGGCTGCTCTTCATTCCGGCGGTCGCCCAAGGATGGGTAGTGGGCGGACCGTGCATGTATCGGCTGTTGGACTCCCCGGTGGTGCTGCTGGGATTGGGAATGAGCCGGTTGATGGCGCGATTCCCACGCGCGAAGCGGCTGACATCGTATGCGCTGCTGGTTGAGTTCGGGACGCTGGTGCTGATAGTGGCGTCAATGTCTGGGTCGATGTGGCTGCACCGGGGGTGAAAGCTGTCGTTGGCTAAAACCCTTCGCCGCGGATTTGCGTGACCCCGTCGTTGGTCGTTGGTCGTCGGTCGTTGGTCGTAGGCCACAAACCTTTCGCCGCGGATTTTCACGGATCGACGCGGATAAACCACGTCTTTTTCGACTTGTCATTCTGAGCGCAGCGAAGAACCTATGCAGGTTTGATCCAAGACGGAATGTCATACCATTTTGCACTCAGATCGCGCCATGTTGGATTTTGGGCAACAATCAGTGCAATCTTTTTGATCCGCAGCAATCCTTTGATCTGCTTCTCTCGCGCGATAGCGTTTCCGACATACTGGAAGCGCTCGAAGTAGACCAAGCGATCGATTTTGTAATGCTTGCAGAATTCCGAGCCGACGCCTTTCTTATGTTCCCAGACCCGGCGCAGAAGATTGTTAGTCACGCCGATGTACAAACTTTTTGAGCGATTGCTCATGATGTAAACGAAGAAAGATCGTTCGCCGCAATGCATAGGTCCTTCGTTGGGAGTCGCTCGTAGCGAGCCGACTCCGCTGCCTCAGGATGACAATTCGGGAGAGGGTCGTATGTGATGAGTGAACACCCGAATTGAAACCATTCCCAGTTTTGTCATCCTGAGCGAAGCGAAAGGACCTATGTACTTTCCTGGCGGCAGTGTCACCGAGGACGACGTGGCCGTCATTTCCCCAAACACGAAGCGTCCGAGATTATCGCCCAGGCGTTTCACTTTTCCGGATCTTCGGCGGCGCGGAAACGCTCGGCAAGCTCGAAGAATGCCTTCTCTTTCTTCTTTTGCGCGGCGATGCCCTCCTCGATCAGTTCAACCAGGACGCGGTTCTCGCTGAGCCGGCGGCGGGCCCTGCTGTCGACTTGATGTAAACGAAAAAAATGATTCGCTGAAATGCATAGGTCCTTCGTTGGGAGTCGCTCGTAGCGAGCGACTCCGCTGCCTCAGGATGACAATTCTGGAGAGAGTCGGATGTGATGGGTGAATAATGAGGCGGTCATACTCGGTCCCATCGCGCTGCTCAGAAGAACCACATCGCTATCGAACTGGACAGTCGCCGTCGCGGGCGCAGCGGCGGGGCACGAGGACCCGGCTCGCACCTTTTTCAGTGCGGGGGCAGGCCATCTGGCACCAGGCGTCGCGGTATTTTTCCAGGCGGGCGTGGGCGCCTCGGTGAGGATAGAAGCGCAAGGCCCTGTGGGAGACGACTTCGGCGACCGGAACCACGTACCAGAGATCTTCAGGAACGATGTAGGCGATGAGGAAGTCGATCTGGTCAGCGGTGTAGGTGTTCTTGTAACCTCCGGGCCGGACCTGGTAGCGGGAGCCGACGATGTAGCTGGTGGATTTGATTTGCACGCGCCAGAAGTTGTGTCCGGAGTCGAGGATGAAGTCGTAGGGCTCGCTGTCTCCCCAGGGTTTGGCCACACCGAAGCCCAGGCTGGCGGCTTTGGCGAGGAAGGCGGCTTCGGCGGCTTCTCCGCGGGCCTTGCGAGTGGTGAGGCCGACGGCGTGGATGGTGAGTCCGGTGAGTTTCGTCATAGGAGGAAAAAGGCGTGAGCCACAGAGTCCGCGCTTTTATGTATTCTATAAGATAATTATAGCATTTTATAGTATATCTTCACGCAATATACTAGCGTTACGAGGAAAGTTAAAGTCAGGGACATTGCCCGGAGCAGTTCAGCAGTCAGTATTTGGTTCGCTGAAATGCATAGATCCTTCGTTGGGATTCGTTTGCAAGCGAACGAGTCCCTGCCTCAGGATGACAAATGGGGAGACGTCGGGTCGCTCGACTCACCCTGCCTCACAAAAACCGTTCGGTAAGGGTGGGGCAACCGGCAGTTAGGAAAAGCAGGTCTCTCGACTGCGCGAGACGGTCGCGATGCGACACGTCCCGCTTCGCTCGAGATGACAGTCATCCCTCTGACCGTGCTGCGGCATGGATTTGCCCCGGTCAACCTATCGATTTGACTCTGTTTTTACGATTTCGTGACAGCCGCTGCGGCAGGCTCTCCTAGGCTTATAGCGATTTCAAAAACCGGGCAGCAAACCGCTGCACCGAACGATCGTAGGAGAATGCCGTGGCAAAGCACATCGAAATGATTCACGCAGTCAAAGCAGTTTTGAGGCCAGCAGTGTTGCTGGGAGTGGCGCTTTCTGGATTCATCGGGGGAGCGGCCGTGGCGCAAGGACAACAGACCTGCGCGTATGTGAATGACAACCTTCCCAGCGCGAACAGCGTGGAGGGGTACAGGGTGACGGGAACCGCTATGCATGTGGGGCCGGTAGCAACGGGCGGAAGCGGTGCGCTGACGAATGATCCGACCTTTTTCGGAACGCCATTAATCGCGATCGCACCGGGCACGAACCATTTGTATGCCAGCGACACGGGAAGCAACGATATTGCCCTGTTCGATATCGATGCCTCGACGTG
>Ga0335081_10021674_pt1 | contig 10396 bp, 8 predicted proteins | sample Lox_Sample_35_FD_206713 | JGI IMG/M metagenome (GOLD analysis project Ga0335081, IMG submission 206713) | Soil microbial communities from Loxahatchee National Wildlife Refuge, Florida, United States - Lox_Sample_3.5 | ecosystem: Environmental > Terrestrial > Soil > Wetlands | place: USA: Florida...
GAACGATCGCATCTACGGCGGTCCCGGCAACGACGTGATCTACGGGGGCGGCGGCGTCGACACGATCTCCTGCGGGCCCGGCCACGACGTCGTCCACGCCGACGCGCAGGACCACGTGGCGCGCGACTGCGAGGTCGTGATCCGGCCGAAGCCGAAGCCGAAGCCGAAGCCCGGCCCGCCGCCGACGAGCACGACGACGGCCCCGGCGCCCACGACGACGGCCCCGGCGCCCACGACCACAACCGCGCCGCCGCCGACCACGACCAGCCCGCCGACCACCACCGCACCGACTCCCCCGTCGTCGACCTGCGGGCAAGGTCCGAACAGCTACCGCTACAGCCTCGTCAACCAGGCGCTGACGGCGTCGTCGGTGAGCGTCACCGTGACGATCAACAAGCTGCCGAGCTATCCCGCGACGGGCGACCACGGGCTGGCGTACGTCGCCGTCTCGTACGGCGTGACCCCGAACGGCTGTTACGCGGTCGGCTGGCTCCAGGGCGGGATCTGGCGCGGCGCGACGCCGTCCGACGCGGACACGGGCTCCGCGTTCCTGTACGCGGAGTGGCAGACCACCCAGGGCGGCTACCGGATGATCAGGCTCGCGAACGTGACCGTCCCCTCGACGCACACCTTCACGCTCGTCGACCAGGGTGTCGCGAACACCTGGGGGATCTGGATCGACGGCGGCTTCGTCGCGTCCGTGGCGCTCGACCAGGAGCCCAGCACGTTCTCGACCGCAGCGGAGGACTTCAGCGTCGACGGCGTCTCGTGGCCGTCGTTCGACTGGACCTTCTCGAATGGGTCGCCGCCGTTCGCGCACGCGCCGACCGGCCTGCTTCCCTACGACAGCTTCACGTCGTCCGGCTGGCACACGAGCACGACGGGCTGAAGACGCGGCGAGAGGCCCGCAGCGGGGCCTCTCGCCGGCACGCTCGAGTCGGGTGGAGGGTCAGCTCTGCGCCTGCGCCCGCTCGTAGAGCGCGACGGCCGCAGCGGTCAGGCGCGCCCGGAGCACCGCCGCGTCCGAGGCGCCGACGCCGCGGATCTCGATCACGTACTGGAAGCGGCCTTCGGTGAAGCCGACGGTGATCCGCGAGCTGCGCCCGTCGGCCAGCGAGTACCCCCGGCTGCCGGGGATCTGCGGGACGGCGAAGCGGGCGACTGCACCGGCCGGTGCCCGGCCGAGCTCGCTCAGCGCCTCGCGCCTCGCGCCGGCCGCGGTCTTGAACTGGGCGACGGCGCTCCAGGCCTGAACGGACGAGCCGGAGGAGCGGAGCGGCTCGCGGAGGCCGTTGACGAAGCCGTTGCGCGAGAGGTCGCTCTCGGAGCCCGAGTGCGTCGACCATTGCGCCGCGGTGGTCTCCGCGACCGGGCAGGTCACCGACCAGAATCCCTTCAGGTCGCCGAGCGAGAGGACGCGGGTGTACAGCGGCGCCGTGGTCGAGGTCGCGTTCGGCTGGCCGGGCGTCCGGGCGAGCGCAGCGCTTCCCGCCGCCAGCGCGACGAGGCAGGTGACGGCGAGGGCGATCTTCGTTGAATGCCGTGCGGACATGACCTTCCTCCTTGCGTCGTGGGAACCGTTCGGGTGCTTCGTGGTCATGTGAGCGACGGTAGGAGCACGGGCGTTTCGCGTCGCTCAAGCGCTCGACACAAGAACTGTCAAATGCACGACACTCGCCGTAGACTCGGGCGATGCAGTGGGAGCTCCTCGCCGGCGTTCCCGCCGAGGACGCGCGCCGGGTGCTCGCGATCGGGCGCCGCCGGACGTTCGGGCGCGGCGAGATCGTCTTCCACCAGCTCGATCCGGCCGACTCGCTCCACCTCGTAGCCGGTGGCCGCTTCGCCGTCCGGCGCACGACGCCGCTCGGCGAGGACGCCCTGCTCGCGATCCGCGGCCCGGGCGCGTACTTCGGTGAGCTCGCGCTCGTCTCGGGCGGCGCGCGGTCGGCCACGGTTCAGGCGCTCGAGCCGTCCGAGACGCTGGCCGTCTATCGCACCGACTTCGACGAGCTCCGCCGGCGGTTCCCGCAGGTCGACAAGGTGCTCGTGCTGATGCTCGCCCAGGAGCTCCGCCGCATGGACGAGCTGCTCAGCGAGGCCTTCTACGTCAGCGCCGAGCGGCGGGTCCTGCGCCGGCTGCTCGAGGTGTCGGAGGCCTACGGCGGCGCGGTGCCGGGTGTCGCCGTGCCGCTCACGCAGGAGCAGCTCGCGGCGCTCGCCGGCACCTCGCGAGCGACCGTCAACGCCGTGCTCTCCGCCGAGCGGCAGCGCGGCACGCTCAGTCTCGGCCGGGGACGGACGACGCTCGACGACCCGGCGGCGCTCGCTCGGCGGGCCGGGGTTGGGCCGGAGCGAGGCTGATGGCCGACGTCTTCGTCTCTTACTCGCGGCGGGACGGCGACTTCGTGCACCGGCTCGTCGACGGCCTCGCCGAGCACGGAAAGGACGTCTGGGTCGACGTCGACGGCGTCCGCGACGCCGAGGTCTTTCCCGCCGTCCTGCGGAGCGCTGTCGAGCAGTGCGACGGCTTCGTGTTCGTGATCAGCCCCGACTCGGTCGCGTCCGGGTACTGCGAGCAGGAGGTCGATCACGCGCTCGAGCTGAACAAGCGGATCGTGCCGCTGCTCCTGCGCCCGGTCGCGGACGAGAGCGTGCCCGAGGGGATCAGGGTGCGGAACTGGATCCCGTTCGCCGGCGAAACGGCGTTCGAGCCCGGCCTGGAACGGGTGCTGGAGGCGCTCGACACCGACCTCGACTGGGCCCGCGAGCACACACGCTGGCTCGTCAAGTCGATCGAGTGGGACGGCGAGCGGCGCGAGAAGAGCTTCCTGCTGCGCGGGTCGGAGCTCGCCGCCGCGGAGGGCTGGCTCGCGCGCACGGGCAAGGAGCCGGAGCCGACGGCGCTGCAGCGCGAGTACGTCGCAGCCAGCCGCCTCGCCGCAACGAGGCGTCAGCGGACGATGCTCGGCGTCGCGGCCGGGGTGGCCGCCGTCTCGCTGGGCTTGCTCGTGTTCGCGCTCATCTCCCGCGGGCAGGCGATCGATGCGCGCGATACGGCTCGCTCGCAGGCGCTGGCCGCCGAGAGCGAGACGCAGGTCGCCGTCGACCCCGAGCGGGCGATCCTGCTCGCGGTCGCTGCAGAGCATCAGAAGCAGACGCCCGAGGCGACGTTCGCGCTGCGCGCCGCGCTCGACGCCTCGCCGATCCGCTCGCGGCTGCCCGACGCAGGGCCGCAGACGTGCGGCGTCCAGCAGCTGGCCGCCCCCGGTGTTGCCTTCAGTCCGGACGGCCGCCGGCTCGCCGAGGGCCTGTGCGGCGGGACGGTCGTGATCGCCGATCCCGCGACCGGCCGTGTGATCATGCGGATCCGGGTGGGCTCCGACCCGTTCGGCGGCGCGGTCGCGTTCAGCCCTGACGGCCGTTATCTGGCCGCCTGCTGCCGTAAGGGCATCGTCCTGCTCGACCCGAAGGTCGGCGCCGTGCGGGCCGTCGGGCCCCGGCTGACGGGAGGCGCGATCGTGGCCGCGTTCGATCCGAAGGCACCGGTCCTCGTGGTCGCGCAGGTCGGGCGGCTGGTCTTCTGGAACTACGACACGGGCCGCCGCCGGGTCTTCTCGTATCCCGGCCGGCCGGCGGCCCTGTCGCTCTCCTTCAGCCCCGACGGGCGGCGTCTCCTCGTCGCTGTCGCCGGCGGCGGGCCGACGTCACCGGGACTCGCGCTGATCGACGTCCGCACGGGCCGTGTGCTGAAGACGGTCGACGTCGGCACGTCGACGGCCGTCTACTCGCCGGACGGGAGGAGCGTCGCCGTCGCGGAGACGACCGCTCCCGGCTACGTCGGTCGCGTCGTCCTGCGCAGCCCGGTGACGCTCGCGCCGCGGCGCACACTCGCCCAGGTCACCGCCGTCCAGCCCACGGCGCTCGCCTTCAGCCCCGACGGCACGCGCCTGGCGTACGGCTTTGCGGACGGGACCGGCGGGCTCGTGTCGGTGCAGAGCGGGCAGCGTCTCGCCTCGTATCTCGGCCAGACGGCGGCGATCGTCGGCGTGGCCTTCAGCCCGAACGGCCGGCTCGTCGCGACCGGATCGGCAGACGGCACGACGCGGCTCTGGCGCGCGTCGGGCGATGAGCAGCAGCTGATCGCGGCCCGCGGCACGGTCGACGCCGCGGCCGCCACCCGGCCGGGCATCGCCGCGATCCTCGAGCAACCGGGCGGCCACGGGACGGCACTCGTCGTCCAGTCATGGAGCGGGCCCGGCCTGCGGCCCACGAAGCCGTTCCAGATCTCGCCGACGAGCAACGTCGACGCCGACTTCCTGAGCGCGGACGGGAGTCTCGCCGGCGTCGTCCCCGCTCCGGCGAACGGCTCGACGGCGCCGATCCGGATCTGGAACGTCGCGCGTCGCCGCCTCGTCACGACGATTCCGCCCGGCCCGTCCCCGGTTGGAGGCTCGCCGACGTTCAGCCCGGACGGCTCGCTGCTCGCGATGGGCGTGCCTCCGGCGACACGGCCGGCCGGCGGCCCTGTGCGCGGCCGCCGTGGGCCGCCGCCGCTCAGGCCGGCTCTGGCGATCGTCGACGTTCGCAGCGGCAGGCGGCGGATCCTCGGATCCACGGGCTGCGGCGCCGGATGGCGCAGCCAGCCGTTCAGCGCCGACGGCCGGCTCCTCGCCGGGGGGACATTCTGCGGGCAGGTCTCCGTCTGGAACGTCGCGACCGGCAGGAAGCTCGGCAAGACCTTTTCGATCGGCGGCGAGCTCTCGCGGGTCGTCTTCGACCCCGCGGGAAGACGGCTCGCCGTCGGTTCCTGGAACGGCACCGTCACGGTGGCCGACGTTGCGACCGGGAAGATCGTCGACCAGCTGACCGGCGATACGAGCGGCGTCACCAGCGTCGCCTACAGCCGCGACGGCAGGTACCTGGCGACGGTGAGCCTCGACCACTCACTCCGTGTCTACGACTCCCGCACGCTGCAGCTGCTGCGCGTGCGAGACGACCCCGACGCGCTCGACGCGGGCCTCGCCTTCGCGCCCGACAGCCGCGAGATCGTGACGGTCGACAGCCAGAACGTGATTCGCGTCTGGGATGCCTGCACCGACTGCGAGAGCCCGAAGGCGCTGCTCGCGCTCGCAAATCGGCGCGTCACACGCGCGCTGACCGCACAGGAGAAGCGCACCTTCGGCGTCGGCTGACGCCTCCGCGCATGCCGACCGCGTCCGAGTGGCTCACCCAGGTCGTTGCGGCCGAGCGCCGCGGCGAGCTGCTGACCGCCTTCGATCTCGCCGAGCGAGGGCTCGCAGAGCATCCGGGCGATGTCGCTCTCCGCCACCGGGCGGTGCTCGAGCTCGCCCGGGCGGGGTCGACCGAGCAGGCACACGCGCGCTTCGACGAGTACGCGCTTGCCGGCGTCGACGACGAGGACGTGCGGGCGCTCGAGGCGCGGATCGCGAAGGACGTCGCGCTCGCGGCCGAGGGAGCCGAGCGGCGGCGGCTCGCGCTCCGGTCGGCCTCGCTCTACGAGGCGGTGTTCGACGACACGCGCGGCTACTACCCCGGCGTCAACGCGGCGACGCTCCGGCTCGTCGCCGGTGACCGCGAAGGCTCGGAGCGACTCGCACGTGCTGTCCTTGCTGCCGTTCACGCCGGCGGAGACTCCGGCTACTACGCCCACGCGACCGAGGCCGAGGCGCAGCTCCTCGTCGGCGACGTGGCGCCCGCGGCGGCGGCGCTCGAGCGAGCGGCCGCGCTGCACGGCGACGACTTCGCCGCCGTTGCGACCACGCGCCGCCAGCTGCGGCTCGTGTGCGAGCTGAACGGGCTCGACGACGGCGTCCTCGCGCCGCTCGCGGGCCCGAGGGTCGTGCACTACTGCGGGCACCGGGCTGCACCGGGATCGCCCGACGAAGGCCCGCTCGCAGAGGCAATCGCGGCGGAGGTCGCACGGTCGCGGCCCGCCTACGCGTACGGCTCGCTCGCGAGCGGCGCGGACATCCTCTGGGCCGAGGCGCTCCTCGAGGCCGGCTGCGACCTGCACGTCGCGCTTCCGTTCGCCCGCGAGGAGTTCGTCGAGACGTCCGTCGCGGACGCCGGGCCGGGCTGGGTCGACCGGTTCGAGGCGTGCCTCGCCGCCGCGACGGAGGTGAGCCGGACGACCGACGGGCCGTTCCTCGGCGACGACGTCCTGTTCCGGTACTGCTCGGAGTTCGCGATGGGGCTCGCCCTCCTGCGCGCGAGGTTCCTCGACTCCGAGGCCGTCCAGCTGGCCGTGTGGGACGGGGCGCCGGCACGCGGTGCCGCCGGCACCGCCGTCGACGTCGCGACCTGGCGCAGGCACGGCCGGGAGACGCACATCGTCGCACCGGCGGGCCGGCCGCCCGCAGCCGAGCTCCTTCCGCCGCCCGCCGCGGCCGGTCGCGCCGTGCATGCGCTCCTGTTCGCCGACGTGAAGGGGTTCTCGCGGCTCGACGACGGGCAGCTGCCGCGATTCGCCAAGCACGTGCTCGGTGCCTTCAGGGCCGTGCTGGACGAGTACGGGTCGAGCGTCCTCTTCCGGAACACCTGGGGCGACGGCGTCTATGCCGTCCTCACCGACGTCGTCGCAGCGGCGGCGTGCGCGCTCGACCTGCAGGCGGCGATGGCCTCGCTCGACCTCGCCGCGCACGGACTGCCGCCCGGCCTCGGGCTTCGGCTCGGCGGGCACCTCGGCCCGGTCATCCCCGTGCACGACCCGGTGCTCGGCGTGAGGGCGTTCATGGGCTCGCACGTGAGCCGGACGGCCCGGGTCGAGCCGGTCACGCCGCCCGGCGTCGTCTACGTCACGGAGCCGTTCGCAGCGGCGCTCGAGCTCGAGGACAGCGGGCACGTGGCCGACTACGTCGGTCACATGCCCGCCGCCAAGGACTTCGGCCGGTTGCGGATGTACCGGCTCGCGGAGCGGCGGGGTGGAGTGCGCCCCCCTCGGCGCGCTCCACCCGGCCGTCCGAGCTAGTCGCCCGTCAGTGGCCGTGGCCGCTGATGTGGTCGAGCGTGTTGACTCCGCTCTGCAGCGTGCAATGGATCTGGACGCGGTCGCCCTGCTTGTACTTCGAGTTCACGGCGGCCGAGTCGCTCGACGAGATCGCGCACGTGAGGCCTGCGACCGTGATCGAGTTGGCCGACAGCGCGGAGATCGTGCCGCGCGCGTCGCTCTTCTCCGGCTTGGGCGAGCTGGTCGAGGCGCACTTCGCCCCGCCGATCTCGACGGCGTTTCCGCCGGACGTGCCGCCGCCGAGCTTGCCGCCGGTGAAGCCGCTGCTCGGGTTGAAGCCCGCGGAAAGGTTCGCGACGAGGCGCGAGCCGGAGTTCCGGGCCAGGCCCGAGGCGAGCCCTGCGACGTTGCCGCTCGCATAGACGGCCGAGTACGCGGCGAAGGTGTCATGGCCGCCGGAGACGTCGATCCGGAGCTGCCCGTCCACGACGCCGACGTTGTCGGTGGTGTTGATGACGCTCCGCGCGCTGAGGGTGATCGCACCCGTCAGGTCGGGATCGCCGCTCGCGGTCCCCGTGTAGCGACCGTTGGTGATCGTGATCGATTTGCCGTCGGTCGTCGTGCACGTCTTGGTGGACACGCTCGACCCGGTCGCCTGGAACGTCGCGGCGACGGCCTTCGCGCTCTTCCCTCCGATCCCATGGGCGACTGCGATGCTCGTCACGAGCAGTGCTGCGAGCCCCGCAGCGATGAACGTCAACCTGCGCATGAATCCTCCTGTCTCGGTGACCCTCGGTCGAAGGATCCGGGCCGCCCGTACGCGCGGTGCTACGTGAATGTAAAAGGCGGGTAAATCGGCCGCTCCGGCAGCGATCCCAAAATCCCCCGCAAATCTCCTGAAATCGATCGACGATTCCTGTCGAAAACGGTTGTCGGTCCAGGATCGCGCCGTGCATGCCGATAATCCCGCCCGTGAGGGGGACGCCGCAACGCCTCATCGCGCTCGCAGCGGTCTTTGCCGCCGGACTGGTGGTCACGCTGGTGCCGGCGACGACGCGGGCGCACGCCGACAACGTCTGCACTCCCGACTCGTCCTGGGGCACGATCAACTCGAGCTTCGCGGCGCAGGTGCTGACCCTGGTCAACCAGCACCGCGCGTCGATCGGCGTCGGTCAGCTGACGACCGACGGCGCCCTGCAGGCCTCGGCCGTGTGGAAGTCGATGAACATGGCCGGGCTCAACTACTTCGACCACAACGACGATCCGATCGGCCGCACGGTCCAGCAGCGCCTCACCGACTGCGGCTGGCCCACGAACCTGGGCTGGGGCGAGAACATCGCCTACGGCTTCTCGACGCCGGCCGACGTGATGAACGCGTGGCTCAACTCGCCGGGCCACAAGGCGAACATCGAGAACCCGTCGTTCAACACGACCGGGATCGGAGTCGCCGCGAACGCTCAGGGCGTCTACTACTGGACACAGGACTTCGGGCAGGGCTCGAGCGGCGGCAGCCCACCGCCGGTGACCACGACGCCGCCGCCCGCGACCACCACCCCGCCGCCGCCGCCCACGACGACGGCTCCGACGACCACGCGCGTCACCACGACCGCGCCGACGACAACGCAGAAGACGACCACCGAGCAGACGACCACCGTGGAGCAGACGACGACGATCGTCGAGACGCCGAAGCCGGTCGGCACCCGCGCCGAGGCGCCGAAGGTCTCGAAGAACCACAAGACCCACAAGACGCACAAGACGACCAGGCACAAGGCCCGGAAGTGGGGCCTCTACGTCGTCGTGCCGCCGCGCGCGCTGCTCGACCTGCGCACGCTGCATCACCTCTAGAAAGAAGCCCGAGGAGCAGTTAGCTCTCGGACGCGAGCGCCGGCGACCATCCGCTCCGGGTCCGTCGAGACCCGGTAGTCGGCGCCGGCCTCGAGCCCGCTCGAGGCGCCGCACCCCTGGCGGCCCTGTGGTCGGCGTCGACCTGGTGGTGGCCCCGGCTGCTCGCGTCCTCGAGTCCGGTGTGCCCTCCCAAGTGAACGGACGATGGCAGAGGCAACGGGCCGCCGCACCGGCTGTTCAGCCTGTTGGGGCGGGACCTGCGGCTTGCCTCGTTCGAGGGATGTCCGGCTGGGCTTTCGGTACGGTCGCGCAGATGGAGCCCGAGGACGCGAAGCTGGTCGAGGCGCTGCGGGCCGGGGACGAGGAGGCATTCCGCCGGATCGTCACCGAGTGGCACCCGATGCTCCTGCGGGTGGCGCAGATCTTCGTGCCCTCGCGCGCGGTCGCGGAGGAGGTCGTGCAGGAGACGTGGCTGCGCGTCCTCGGCGCGCTCGACCGGTTCGAGGGCCGCTCGTCGCTGCGCACCTGGGTCTTCCGCATCCTCGTCAACACGGCGAAGACACGCGCGCAGCGCGAAGGGCGCGTGGTGCCCTTCTCGGCGCTGAACGATCCGGGCCGCGTCCCCGAGCCTGCTGTCGACGCCGACCGGTTCCTCGACGCCGATCACGAGCGCTTTCCGGGCCACTGGGCATCGCCGCCGCGCGCGCTGCCCGAGGAACGGCTGCTCGCCGCCGAGACCCGCGAGCTGATCGCCGCCGCGATCGAGGAGCTCCCCGCTGCGCAGCGAGCCGTGATCACGCTCCGCGACGTCGCCGGGTGGGACTCGGCGGACGTCTGTAACGCGCTCGACATCACGGAGGTCAATCAACGAGTGCTCTTGCACCGGGCGCGGGCGAAGGTGCGGCGCGCGCTCGAGGACTACCTCGCACCGGAGAACGAATGACCGTCGCGGACGCAATCAGCTGCCAGGAGCTCGTCGAGCTCGTCACCGACTACCTCGAGGGCGCGCTCGAGCCGGCCGACCTGCGCCGGTTCGAGGAGCACATCGCGGACTGCGGCAAGTGCACCGATTACCTCGCCCAGATGCGGGCGACGATCGCCGCGGTCGGCCGCGTGACGCCCGACGATCTCTCTCCCGAGGCCGAGCAGGAGCTGCTGCACGTCTTCCGCGACTGGTTCGCCGAAAACTGACGCAAACGGCTCATTGCGGCGCGCGGCCCGAGCCCGCATCCTGAAAGAGCCGCGAAAGAGGGGTCTTTACACCCACCTCAAAGAGGGTGGCTACGGTGGCCGCGGGTCGCCCAGGTTCGGATAGAGGAGGTTTCTTCGTGAAGAGGGCCGTGCTTCGCTTCGCCGTGTTCGCAGTCGTCGTGCTCGCCGCCATCCCCGCAGCAACCGCGCGGGCGGCGCAGCAGATGCCCGTCGGCTTCTTCGACGACATCAGCTTCCGCTTCTCACCCGACCACTCGGCGAATCTCGCGTCGGCTGCCGGCACCGGAGCGTCCGTCATCCACACGACGGCGAACTGGGCTGCGATCGCGCCCACGAAGCCGGCCGACCCCTCGAACCCGAATGACCCCGCGT
>Ga0335081_10021676_pt1 | contig 10395 bp, 6 predicted proteins | sample Lox_Sample_35_FD_206713 | JGI IMG/M metagenome (GOLD analysis project Ga0335081, IMG submission 206713) | Soil microbial communities from Loxahatchee National Wildlife Refuge, Florida, United States - Lox_Sample_3.5 | ecosystem: Environmental > Terrestrial > Soil > Wetlands | place: USA: Florida...
TGGGACCGCTGGACGGACCTGTCCAAAGACCACGCCTCTTCCATCCTCTTGCGTGGTCCGCGGAGCGCGGTCAAGGCCAAACTGCTTGCCGCGGCGGATCACGTCATCGGCACCTATCGGAACAATGACGCGCAGCCCGTGTACGAGAACGACTGGGATCGGGCGCGAACCATGCTCCTGCATGCCTTATCGGCGGAACCCGACGACCAGGTGCGCGGCAAGTTGCGGCTGTGCGAAGGCCATCTCGCGCGCATCAACGGCGCCAGCCATCGCAGCCTGGCGGAGCTGAACGATGCGGTCGAGAAGTTCACGGAAGCAGGCAGACTGATGCCGGGATCTCCTGACCCGCCCCTGGGTCTGGCGCGCGTATACGTGCAAGGCCTGCGGGACATCGACAAGGCTTCGCAAGCTTTTCAACAAGCCGTCAAGAACGGTTACCAATTGGGCAATCGCGAAAAGCTGCAAATGGCGGAAGCCTACCTGGATCGTGCCGACCGTCTTTGGTGGGACTCGCGCAATGTGCGCGGGTTGCCGCAGGAGAGAGACCAGATCCAGCGCGCGGCGGACGACTACAAGCGAGCCCTGGATCTGTATCAGGAGATAACTCCATACGCCAACGCCAGCACGCGGATCGTTCGCGTGCAAATCAGCCTGGATAGCGTGAACACGCGGCTCCAGCAAATCGATTCGGGCTCCGACCCGCTTGCGCTGACCGGCCGCAACCAGAAATCCGTGGGTAACGCCATCGTCGGCTTGATTGACGCGCTGCGCGGAAGGGCAGCACAGCGGAAAGGCACCGGGCCCGGAGGCCCCGTCCACTAAATGGCGGTCACCCGAAGCACGATGTGGCGCAGGCACTTTTGCCTGCCTTGTCCCGACTCATCGGGACGCCCGGCCGCGGCAGGATCATAAATGGCCATCACTCGAAGCACGGCCGCGGAACGCCCCCAACTCCGGCGTGTGGGAGTCGCCTGGCGTATCACGGAACTGGCGGGTACGCTGGCGGCCGGTCTCCTGGTCGCAATCGGTCTGTACCTCGTGTACCAGGCGAAATCGAAGGGGCTTGCTGGAATCGATCAGGGCCTGGCGGCCAAACAGGTGCTCAATCTCAATCAACTAAACACGCGCGAAGACCTGCTGCCCGCGCTGGGCCTGCTCTCCGACGTTCGCACGCGCCAGGAGGCGGCGCGGCAGATCTACTACATCTCCGGCAGCCTGCCCAACGTGGGCGCCATCGCGCGAATCCGCGGCCTGTTCACGCCCGATCAGTTCCGCCAGCTCAAGCCGCTCTTCGTGGTGCGCCGGCCGGAGCAGTTTCGCACCGCATTTTTCCGCTGGGTGGGAATCTTTTTCGTCGGTTTCCTGCTGGTGCACGCCTGGTGGAGTGTAAAGGGCTTCCGTGGAGACCAGGCGCTTCTCCCGGTTACCCTGCTGCTCAGCGGAGCGGGCCTGATCCTCATGATCTCTCTGCGCGACCCGGTCCGCGACAACCTGCTGTTCGTGGATTTCGCAGAAGGCGTAGCCCTGGGATGCGTGCTATTGGGAGCGCTGAGCGGCCTCGACTACGAACGCCTCCTCGGCAAGCTGAGTTTTGTCCCACTGCTGGGGAGTTTCGCGCTTTCGGTGCTGCTCATTTTGTTCGGCCACGGGCCCGGGACGAGCGACGCCAAAGTCAACCTGCTCGGCTTCCAACCGGTCGAGATCATCCGTCTCCTGCTGGTCTTTTTCCTGGCCGGGTATTTCGCCAAGCAGTGGGACATCTTGCGCCACGCCCGTGAGCGCCGCCCGCGTCTCGCCCGCCTCACTAAGCACTTGGATATTCCGCCACTCGAATACATGCTGCCCGTGCTCGTCTCGGCTGCGCTCTCGGTTGTGTTCTTCTTTCTGCAACGTGACATGGGGCCCGCGCTGGTGTTTTCCTGCCTGTTCCTGGTGCTGTACGGCATGGCGCGGGGCGGCGCGGTGATGCCGGTTGCAGGTTTGGTGCTTGTGGTGGCGGGTTTTATGCTGGGCTACGTGATCGGCGTGCCGCACACCGTGGGCGAACGCGTTTCTATGTGGCTCTCCCCGTGGGACAACGTCGTGCACGGCGGTGACCAATTGGCGCATTCCCTCTGGGCCTTCGCGACTGGCGGTCTGACGGGCATGGGAACTGGTCTAGGTGATCCGCAACTGGTGCCGGCGGCGCACACCGACCTCATCCTCTCGGCGGTCGGCGAGGAATGGGGCTTCGTGGGTGTGGCGGCGGTGTTCGCGCTCTACGGGGTGATCGTTTGGCGGGCATTGCGCGCGGCGCGGCGCGCATCCACCGACTACCAGGCATTCCTGGCAGCGGGGCTGGCCGCGGCCACCGCGCTGCAGATTCTCCTGATCGCCGCCGGATCGTTGGGAGTGATACCGTTGTCCGGAGTTGTGACGCCCTTCCTGAGCTACGGCCGTACGGCCATGCTGGCGAACTTCGTGGTGATGGCAATCCTGGAGGCGGTCTCCGCGCGGGGCGTAACTGGGAAGTCCACTCCGGCGAGCATTCCCGTGCCGGTAATCGGCGCCCTCTTCGCCATCGCCGGGGTAGTGGTGCTGGCCAAAGCCGGTTATGTGCAAGTCCTCCATAGTGCCGCCACCATGACGGAAGGGACACTGGTCCTGCAGGCCGATGGCGCGCGGCGCTATCAGTACAATCCGCGCTTCCAGGATGTCATGCGTGAAATCCCCAAAGGCACGATCTACGATCGCAACGGTCTGCCGCTCGCTACCAGCACCTGGAGTGAGCTGGAGAAGCGCCGCGCCGACTATCAGGCCGCGGGGGTCGATCTCGATCGCGCCGTGAAGCGCAGCGACAGCCGGTACTATCCCTTCGGCGGGCTGATGTTCGACCTGCTCGGCGACCTGCGCACTCGCGAACGGTGGGGCGCCACCAACACGTCCTTCGTGGAGCGCGATGAAGCGCGGCGGCTGCGCGGATACGACGACCGGCCCACTTTGCTCGAGGTAAAGAATCCCAAGACCGGGAAAATGGAGCGCGTGCTGCGCTACGACTATCGCGAGTTGGTGCCGCTGTTGCGCCATCGCTACCAGCCCAATCATCCCGAGGTGCGAAAGATGCTCGAACGCGCACGCGACGTGCGCATGTCGATTGATGCGCGCCTCCAGGTGAAAGTCGCGGAGATTCTGCGCAACCAGTTGAAGCAGGCCGGACAGGACAAGGGTGCGGCCGTGGTGATGGATCCCGCGACCGGTGATCTGCTCGCGGCCGTGAGCCTTCCGCTGCCGCCGGAGGACGCGTCAACTGGCAAGCAGGATCAGGAATCGAGCCCCTGGCTGGACCGGGCGCGGTACGGGCTGTATCCGCCCGGCTCGACTTTCAAAGTGGTGACCGCGATGGCGGCGCTTCGCAAGGACATGCAATTGACCCAGCGCACCTACGAGTGCATCCGTCTGCCCGACAACCGCGTGGGCCAGTTTCTCAAAAACTCCAAGCGGCCCATTCGCGATGACATCCAGGACCAGGCGCCGCATGGAACCGTGAACCTGGAACGCGGCATCGTGGTTTCGTGCAACGCTTTCTTCGCGCAGTTGGGCACGTACGACGTAGGCGCGCAGGCTCTGTGGACTACAGCTAACCTGCTCGGAATCGTGACCGCGTCGCCGAACACGGCCGAGCAGTTGGGAAAATCGCTGCCTCAGTCATCGTATGGGCAAGGGCAGGTCGTAGCATCGCCGTTCCAGATGGCGCGTGTGGCGGCAACCGTGGCCAATGGCGGCGCTATGCCGCAGGGCCGCTGGATCACCGACGAGACTAACCCTCGAACCGGCGCGCCTCAGACCGTGCTGCCGGTCGATGCGGTGAACACGCTGGCGCGTTTCATGCGGGAAGTGGTGACCACCGGCACTGGTAAACGGGTGGCCTCCGCAAGCGTTCCGGTCGCGGGCAAGACGGGCACCGCGGAGTTGGCTGACGCGCCCTCGCACGCCTGGTTCATAGGTTTCGCGCCATACGGAACCGGAACCCGAAAGATCGCCTTTTCCGTGCTGATAGAAAATGGAGTGTACGGCGGCACGAACGCGGCGCCGGCCGCCGCGGACATCGTCAATGCCGCTGCAAAACTCGGGTTGGTGCAGTAGCGACAAGCTTAGCGTGTCGCAAGGTCCCAAAAAGAGCCCCGGATATGAGCCTCTTCACTGAGATCGAAAAAACCATCGAGCGCAGCTTCCGCCGATGGACGGAACGCGTCTTCGGCCCGGCCGATTCCGACGAGCTGCTCCTGGTCCATCGCGCGATTCTGGAAGACATCGAGAGCAAAGTTCAGATCCTGGCGCGTGGCAAGCGCGTCTTCCCCTACTCGCGGGTGACGGTGACTCTGGCCTCGGAGAACGCCGATCGGCGCGCTCTCTATCAAACCGCTTTCGGCGAAGGGGGGCGGCTCGATAACGATGTGCGCGAAGCTCTCGATGGCGTTGACTGCGAAGTCCCGCGCGGCTTCGGAGTGGAAGTGCGAACCTCGGAGACGGGAGCCAAGGCTTTCGAGATTGAGTACGGAGTGGAAGCCAGACCGGCCGTGGAGAATGAGGCCCGAGGCGCCGCTCGCGTAATTGTGGTGAAAGGCAAGGCCGCCCAGCCCGAGTACCAGTTGGAAAAGGCGCGCACGAACATCGGGAGAATCGCCGAGTTGACCGATCACGAGCAACGCGTGATCCGCCGCAATGATGTTGTCTTCGAGGAGGGCGGCGACGAAGCCAATTCCACCGTGTCGCGCCGCCACGCGCACATCCGCCTGGAGGCCGGCGACTACCGCATCTGCGACGACGAGAGCGAGTTCGGCACGCGTGTCTTCCGGGATGGCCGGCCCATCGAAGTGCCGGCCGGCAACCGCCGGGGCGAGAAGCTCAGGCCGGGCGATGAGATCTATCTCGGCCGCGCCTGCCTGCGCTTCGAAAGGTAACGGCGCCACCCAGACCTATTGCTTCGGGGTCCCCGCCTCCACCGGATAACCCTTCTCGGTCCAGTCCCTGGCGAAATTCGTTTCCATGTACAGCGCCTTAACCCGCGTGAAGCCCATCTGCTTCAGCAGTTCGACGGCGGGCTTGATGTTGGGACAGTGGTCCCAAGGGCAGCAGCCGCAGTAGACGATCAGTTCGCCGTCGCGCGGCAGTTTGGCGGCAGCCGCCCGGAGCGCGGCGAGGCCGGCAACGCTCGATCCCTGCCCCACATATTCCGATCCCGGTATGTGTTTGCCGCGATAAAGGAAGTTAGGGCCGACGTGGAAGATCGTAGGCCGCGGTCCCTTGCCGGCCAATTCCACCGCCAGGTCTTTCGGTTGGACCAACATCATCTCCGCCGCCGTCGCCACCGCGAGGGCAGCCATTATGCCACTGATAAAGAGTCGCATTTCGTTTCCTTGCCGCTCCGCCTATGGTAACGCCCGTCGCCCGCTCCGACCATTCCGTCCGACACGCCGCCGGCGCAACGCAGCCGCTGGAACTTCCGCGCGCCAGGAGTGTCTAACGTGCCAGGGACTACTATGCGCCAGCCTTCAGCGTTTTTGTTTCTAGCGATGAGCAGGCGGCGTCCTCGTTGACATCCGCGCTTGCCTCTCGACGCCGCGGACTCTCAGAACGTAATTCCCAGCAAGAACTCGCCCTGGTTCACGTTGCTGTGCAGCAGGCCGTTCGGGTCGAAGAAATGCTCGGCGTTCCACCGCGTGTATCGGATTTCCGGCATGATGTGGATCACCAGTAAATGAATGTCGACACCGCCCCCCACCACGTATCCATGCGTCGTCTTGTGATGTAGCTCGACGGGATTTGAGGTGGTGGAATGGGAGGGGACGAGCGGAACCACCGTCGAAGTAATGGCCTGGTTCACTCCTTGCAGCGAGTCGAAGGCCACGCCGGCGTCTATAAACGGATGCACGACCGGCATCCGGAAACGATACTTCCCCAAGATGGGAAACTCCCATGCGTTGGCCGTGGTGCTCGCACTGCTGAAGGCATCGACCCCTGTCGACGTCGACTGGTAGTTCAAGTGCCTATACAGCCCATCCACCTCAATGCCCAGCCCAAATGGCAAATGTAACTCCGCGGTCAGGCCTACGATGTAGCGGTTGGTGTCAGAGAAGTAATTGACGTGTCCCGACTCGGCGGTATTGAGGAAATCGGTGAGAGGCGTGCCGGCCTTCACTCCGAACTGAAATGGTTGCGCGATGGCGGAAGCGGCGCCGAGCAGCAGCAGCAACGAGAGTCTCATAACTTGTTATACGGATTGGTTGGCCCGTGGTTTCGCCGGAAAAAAGCTGCGCCGGACGGATTCTCACCTCCACGCCAGTGTGGCGCACGCCCTCGGTGTGCCGCGTCCCGACTCTTTGGGACGCATGGCTCCCACTCCGCGATGATAATCAAATCCCGTTGCGCGGCTGGAATTCCAGCGTGCTTTTCGCCTTGACAGTCCGGTATTGCATCGCATAGCTGCGGGCGTTGTAGTAGTCGGACCACTGGTCCGCGTAGTGGCTCGAGAGCGGCTGGCCCGCTTGTCCGATTTGAATGTTCAGCAGCGAGTGGTCCCAATCAGCCAGATCTGCATTCATGCGCATCGAGGGCGATAACCCTCGAGTCGTCTGCTTGATCGTGGTGGCTGATCCGCTCATTGGCACCGGGCCGATTTCGAAAAAGTCGAGGTGCCTGCCGATCACCGGGATCCTACCCAGAGCCGCGTGGATCACGGGATGGTCGATCTCTATTCTCAAATATGCGCCGTACTTCCAGCGGCTGAGATTAGCGCCCTGCATCCGTCTCCCTTCGTCAATGGCGTCTGTCAGGGCCCGCAGCAACATGGCGTCGTAATCGCGGAACCACGTTTCGGGCCGCTCCCGCAGGAGCTTCTCTACCAGCGCGGCGCCCATTTTGTAGTCATACAGCTGCCCCTTACCAGGCGCAGCGACGTCGGCGACGGACGAGCGCACGTGCTGATACACCAACTCGATCAGGAAAGGCGCAGCCAGATCCTTGTCCATCTGGCCATTCCAGGAGCGCAATAGGTCAATAGCAGTATCGAGGCCGGGGTTGCGCACGTTGCGCCTGTCGCAGGCCGCCACCACCTGGGTCGCCAGAAACTTGCTGAACGCCGAGTAGACATCTTTCTGCACCGTGAGCATGTCTTCGGCTCGCCAGCCTCTGCGCGCCGTGAGCAAATCGTGAATCTGGCGGGCGCGGTACGGCGGCGCGAAATTTCCGTTCACGGGGTACGGATAGTCCGGCGGGAATGGGTTCTGGTTCGCTGTGGCGATGATGCCGCCGGGCGGATTGAAGGCGGAGGGAAGCTGGTCGAAGGGAATGAAGCCGTCCCAGTCGAAATCGCCGGAGGAGCCATCCACCGGAAGGTCGCCGGCGTATCCTCGCCGTTTGGGAAGCATGCCCGCGGCGTGGTAACCGATATTGCCATCCGTGTCGGCGTAGACGAAGTTCTGTCCCGGCCCGCCCCAGCGCGCCAGCGCGGCGGTGAATTGCTGCCAGTTCTGGGCGCGGTTGATCTCGAGAACCGGGTACTGGAGCAGCCCGGGCTCCGCAGCAGTCCAGCGCAGCGCGAGGCGTTCGTTTTCGTCAGCAACAAAGATCGGGCCGTGGCGCGTCACCCAGGCTGCCAGTTCCACCGGCTTCCTTCCTTTCACCTGGACGATCTCCCGTTCCGCGCGCGCCTGCTCGATCTGCCCACGGTAGAGGTAGCGCCCCGTACGGTCGTCAAACTTCTCCACGTACAGATCCTGCACGTCAAACTGAAGATTGGTTGCACCCCACGCGATGCATTGGTTGTGGCCCAGGGTGACGCCCGGCAGGCCGGGAACCGTAACCCCGGATACATCCAGGCCGGGCGCTTGCAGATGCGCCATGTACCAGATGCCCGGCATGGAGTACTCCAGGTGGGGGTCGTTGGAGAGCAGCGGCTTGCCGGACGCCGTGCGGCTGCCGGCGAGGACCCACGCGTTGGAGCCCGGCGAAGGCTCGTTGCCGATGCGCTCGGAAAACAGGAAATCGACTTTTTGTGGATCCCCGTTTGCCCGCATCGTGCGCTTGATCAGTTCATCGCGCCACGTGGTAGTCAGGTCGCGGAACATGTAGAGGCCGATCAAAAGGGAATCTACGGCGCTCCACGGCTTGGGCTGATAACCGAGCAGCGTGAATTCAATGGGGAGGTTATTGCGGTGCGCGTCGATGAATTGGTTCACGCCCAGCGCATAGGCGGCGAGAGCCGCGCGATCACCGGCGGGCAGGCGCGTATACGCCTCCTCGGCGATGCGGCGCAGGCGCAGGCGGCGCGACTCGCGATCGGACTCGATTGCATCCGGGCCCAGAATCTCCGCCAGGTTGCCACCCGAATAACGCCGCAATCCGTCCATTTGCCACAGGCGGTCCTGTGCCGTGACGTAGCCCTGCACGATCAATGCGTCTTCCAGGCTGGAGGCGTGAATGTGCGGCACACCGAGCGCGTCGAACTCCACGTGGACCGGCGCGGACACCGCCGCCTCTATGACGCCGGCCCGTTGTGGGAGCGGACGCCAGACAAACCAGTACACTCCGGCAATCACCGCTGCCAGAACGACGAGGATCGCGAGGTTAACGGCTTTAACTACACGCGCGACAACTGGCTGGGTCATGGAATACTGCGACGTTCCATCATAGCGGGCGGCGAGGCGGACTGATCGGGTTATTCTTCTCCAAACACTGTTCCGCGAACGAGTCCGAGACGGACCCCCTTTTCACGGCAGACCTTTTGGATTACAATCAGGCAACCTGGAAAGAAGAAGGGCGCCCTCCGGGGATACTGAGGAGAGGCGCCCGCCTACGTAACGGAGTTAGTTGGTTACTATAAGAGACGCCTCAAAATCGTTTTGGTTATCCTGTCCGAGAAAAAATATCGGAAGCCGTGGGCTATTCCCCTTTCCACATTCTGTTGGTGGTGCTGCTGATCGCGGTTAACGGCTTCTTCGCGGGAACCGAGGTGGCGTTGCTGTCGGTGCGCCAATCGCGCCTCCGGCAGATGGCGGAGGAGGGACAGGCTGGCGCACAAGCGGCGCTCAACCTGCTGGCGAATCCCGGGCGGCTGCTGTCCATGACGCAGGTCGGCGTGACGCTGGCCAGCCTGGGTTTGGGTTGGGCCGGCGAGGATACCTTATATAGAATCCTCGTGGCGGCGTTCCATCCCGTCACTACTCCGCTCACAACTAAGTTTCTGCATGCAGCCTGCCTGACGGTGGCCTTTCTCGTCATCAGCTATTTCCACGTCGTGTTGGGCGAAGTGGTGCCGAAGAACTTGGCGATCGCCAAAGCGGATCGGCTGGCGGCGCTGGTGGCTCCCCCCTTAGCCGTGTTCTACCGGATTTCCATCGCCTTCGTCGTCACCATTGAACGCTCCGCCGCCATGATCACGCGCCTCTTGAAACTGAAGGCCGCTGGCCACGCCGGCGGCCATTCGGCCGAAGAGTTGAAGCTGATCGTCAGCTCCAGCCGCGGCCTGGGCTATCTGCCGGAAGCCCAGGAAGACATGATTCACCGCGTCCTCGACTTGGGTGAGGTTGCCGTGCGCGAGATCATGGTGGCGCGCAACGACATGGTCTCGATCGCGTCGGACGCCTCGCTCGACGACGTGCTGCACACGATGATCCGCGAGCAGCATTCACGGCTTCCGGTGTACGAGGCCTCCCCGGAGAGAATCATCGGGATCCTTCACTATAAGGATCTGCTGCCGGTCTGGGAGGAGCGCCGCCAGTCCATTCGCAGCGGCCGTCCGAGCCGGGCCTTCCGCATCAGCCGCCTTTTGCGCCCGAACCTGGTTGTACCCGAAACCAAGCCTCTTTCGCAGATGCTCGAGGAGTTCCGCAGGGGCAGCTCGCACATGGCCATGGTGGTGGATGAATTCGGAACTATCGTGGGCATGCTGACAGTCGAAGATGTGCTCGAACAGGTGGTGGGGCGCATCGAAGACGAGCACGACGAAAAGCCGGGCCGGCGCGCGGCGGAAGCCGACTCGGTCGAGCTGGATGGCGCCACCCGCATTCGCGATCTGGAATCCGAGTTCGGCATCGAGATCCCGGCAGACGGCGGCTTCGAGACCCTCGCCGGCTTTCTGCTGCTGCGCTTCGGCGATATTCCTAGCGAAGGCGGGACCGTCGAGTATCAGGGCCGGCGGTATACCGTGTTGGAAATGGATCGCAACCGCATCGCAAGGGTGAAGGTTGAAAAATTACCGCCCGCCGAGAATGGAGGAACTGAGCAAGCGTCGCAACATCAATAGGAAACTCTCGCTCGCGTATAATTAGCTCAGCGCATACTCATGCTCGGGATCGACGGTCGCGCGGCGCGCAGCACCTGGACAGCGGCGCTGGTGGTCTTGGCGCTGTGGCTGGT
>Ga0335081_10021678_pt1 | contig 10395 bp, 10 predicted proteins | sample Lox_Sample_35_FD_206713 | JGI IMG/M metagenome (GOLD analysis project Ga0335081, IMG submission 206713) | Soil microbial communities from Loxahatchee National Wildlife Refuge, Florida, United States - Lox_Sample_3.5 | ecosystem: Environmental > Terrestrial > Soil > Wetlands | place: USA...
AGGACGAGATGAGGCAGCATGCCGAGGCCCGCATCAAGGACCTCAAGTCGCGCGGTTTTGCCAATGCGGGCCTCTATGATCCGCCCGGCGTCGGCGGCACCCACGTGATGTACGTGCTGCATCATGCCGACAAGCCGCAGATCTACGCCGGTCTCCCGGCCGCGCCGCGGATCAGCCCGCTGGTCGACCTCTGGAAGGGCGTGTCGAAATACGTCGGCATGGCGGCGATCGGCCTGTTTGCGGCGATCGGCGTCGTGCACCATCTCGTCGAAGGGCCCAACCGGACGACGCGCGACGATGAGGAGAAGGCCAAGCAGCTGACCGGGAGTGCGCGCCCATGACGGCCTACGATGTCGAACCGGGCGACAGCGTGCATCCGGGCGATCCCGTCAAGGTGGACCGCTACACCGGGGGCGCGCGCATCAACCATTGGATCACCGCGACCTGCCTGGTGCTGCTCGCGCTTTCCGGGCTCGCGCTGTTCCACCCGTCGCTGTTCTTCCTGACCGGCCTGTTCGGCGGCGGACAGCTCGACCGCGCGATCCATCCGTGGATCGGCGTGATCCTGTTCTTCAGCTTCTCGGGCCTGTTCTTCCGCTTCTGGCGTGCGAACCTGTGGGAACACACCGACAGTGTGTGGCTCAGAGGATTGCGCGAGGTGATGACCAGGCACGAGGACCAGCTGCCCGAGGTCGGCAAGTACAATGCCGGCCAGAAGGTCGTGTTCTGGTCGATGTCGCTCCTGATCATCGTGATGATCTTGAGCGGTCTCGCGATGTGGGACCAGTATTTCGGCGCCTATCTGACCGTCGAGCAGAAGCGGCTGGCGGCGGTCATCCATGCGGCGGCGGCCGTCGCCATGATCTGCGTCTGGATCGTCCATGTCTATGCGGCGATCTGGGTGCGCGGCACGATCGGCGCGATGACGCGCGGCCAGGTCACCGGCGGCTGGGCCTGGCGGCACCATCGCAAATGGTTGCGCGAGCTTGTAACCGGGCCGCCGAAGGACCACAATAAACCTGCGACGCCCGCCGAATAGCGGGCGTCTCCGACGACCACGTGGCCCGTGCGGTTCGTGAGGTGATCGATGTCCCAGGTGGGCGCCCCGCGCCATGCTCCGATCCCGATTGGCGATCCGGCCGCGCCGCCCTTCGTCCGTCTGCCCGATCCGCTCGCCCTGTTCGCGCGCCGCGCCGAGCGCTTTCGCACGCTCGCACACGGCCACGATCTCGCGCCCTTTCTCGGCTTTCTCGCCGAGCTCAGCGCCGTTCAGCACGGCGTTCAGGACGGGCTTGCTGCCATTGCACTGCCCGCGCCCGATGTGCTCGCCCGCGCTCATGAGCACGGCATGCCGCCGCTCGACCGCGACCGCTTCACCATCGATCCGGTCGCCGAGCTCACCCTCGACCGCGTGCTCGCCGCCTGCGGCGCCTGCACCATGCCGGCAGCGGCGCGCGAAGCGCTGGCCAGCGTCCAGAATGCCGACGGCGCGGCCCGCGCCGTGATGGCGCATGCGGTGCTCGCCGACTCGATTCCGGTCGAGACGCTCGCCACGCACGTCTTCGTCGCCGCGGCGCTCCAGGTGCACTTTGCGCGGCTCGCCGCGCGGCTCGATCCCGCGCGCCTCGGCCCGGTCGGCGACGGGGTCTGCCCGGTCTGCGGCGGCCCGCCGGTTTCCTCGCTGGTGGTCGGCTGGCACGGCGCGCATGGCGCGCGGTTCTGCGCCTGCTCGCTGTGCGGCACGCTGTGGAACCATGTCCGCATCAAGTGCACGGTGTGCGGCTCGACCGCGGGCATCTCGTACCAGGAGGTCGTCGGCGGTCCCGGCACCGTCAAGGCCGAATGCTGCAGCGCCTGCCGCAGCTACGTCAAAATCCTCGAGCAGCGCGACGATCCGGCACTCGACCCGGTCGCCGACGACGTCGGCTCGCTCGGCCTCGATCTCCTGATGCGCGAGACCGGTCTGCGGCGCGGCAGCGTCGATCACTTCCTGCTCGGATACTGAAGGCGGACCGATGGCGACCGACGCGCTCCGCCGCCTGCCCTCCGTGGACGAGGTCCTCAAGACGCAGGCCGCGTCGGCGGCGGTCGATCGCTTCGGCCGGCCCGCCGCCGTGGCGGCGGTGCGCACCGCGCTCGCAACCATGCGCGAGGCCGTGCGCGCCGGCAGCATCGCGCGCACCGGCGTCGACGACGTGGCTGCTGCCGCGCTCGCCCGGCTCGACAGCGATGCGCGGCCGAACGTGCGCGCGGTGTTCAATCTCACCGGCACCGTGCTGCACACCAATCTGGGCCGCGCGGTGCTCGCCGGGCCCGCGATCGATGCGGCCGTCACGGCGATGCGCCGCGCCGTCGCACTCGAGTTCGATCTCGCCACCGGCCGGCGCGGCGAGCGCGACGCGCTGGTGCGTCGGCTGCTGTGCGAGCTGACCGGCGCCGAGGACGCGACCGTCGTCAACAACAATGCGGCCGCCGTCCTGATCGTGCTCAACACGCTCGCCAGGGGTCGCGAGGCGATCGTCTCGCGCGGCGAGCTGATCGAGATCGGCGGCGCATTCCGCATGCCCGACATCATGGCGCGCGCCGGCGCGAAGCTGGTCGAGGTCGGCACCACCAACCGCACCCACCGCAAGGACTATGTGGAGGCGTTGCGCGAAAAAACCGGCCTCGTCCTCAAGGTCCACACCTCCAACTATCGGATCAAGGGATTCACCGCCGCGGTCACGGCGCGCGAGCTGGCGGCGCTGGCGCGCGAGCGCGGCGTGCCGCTCGTCAACGATCTCGGCTCCGGGACGCTGGTCGACCTCGCGCGCTTCGGCCTCGCCCACGAGCCGACGGTGGCCGAGGCGGTGGTCGAGGGTTCCGACCTCGTGACTTTCTCGGGCGACAAGCTTTTGGGCGGCCCGCAGGCCGGCTTCATCGTCGGGCGCAAGGAGTTGATCGCAAAAATCAACCGCAACCCGATGAAGCGCGCGCTGCGCGTCGACAAGATCCGGCTCGCCGCGATCGAGGCGACCCTGCGGCTCTATCGCGACCCGGACCGGCTCGCCGAGCGCCTGCCGACAATCGCGCTGCTGGCGCGGGCGAAGCCCGACATCGCGGCGCAGGCGCGGCGGCTCTGCCCCGCGCTGGCGGCGGCGCTCGGTCCGCGGTTCGTGGTCGCGGTCGCCGATTGCACCAGCCAGATCGGGTCGGGCGCGCTGCCGCTCGAGACCGTGCCGAGCGCCGGCCTCGTGGTGCGGCCGGCGAAAAGCCGCAAGGGCGCGCTCGCGCGGCTGGCGGCGGCCTTGCGCGCCCTGCCGACGCCGGTCGTCGGGCGCGTCGAGGAGGGCGCCCTGGTGCTCGATCTGCGCTGCCTCGACGACGAGGCGGCGTTCACGGCCAACTTTGCCGGCCTCGCGGGAGCCGCCGATGCGCTGGCTTGATCGGCTCGCCCGCCCCGCCGAGCCCGAAACCGACGTGGCGGCGCAGATGGCCGCCGCCTTCGAGGCGGCGAGCCGCAGCGATCATGCCGCCGCGCTCGCGATCTGGGGGCCGCTGGCACAAGCCGGCGTGGCGCGGGCACAGAACAATGTCGGCGCCTGCTTCGCCGAAGGCCTCGGCGTCGCGCGCGATCCCGGCCTCGCCATCCGCTGGCTCACGCTCGCCGCCGAGGGCGGCGATCCGGTCGGCCGGCGCAATCTGGCGGCGGCCTTTTTCAAGGGCGAGGGCGTGGCGCAGGACTATGCTCGCGCCGCGGCGCTCTATCGCGCCGCCGCCGAGCAGGGCGACGGACCCGCACAGGACATGCTGAGCTGGATGCTGCTCGAGGGCGACTGCATTCCGGGCGACGTCGTCGAGGCGCTGCGCTGGGCGACGGCGGCCGCCGAGCACGGCATCGCGGCGGCGATGACCCGCATCGGCATGCTCTACCACAACGCGCTCGGCGTCGAACGCGATCCCGCCGAGGCCGCCTGCTGGTGGCGGCGCGGCGCGGTCGGCGGCGACGCCGACGGGCAGGCGATGCTGGGCGCCGCCTACACGCTCGGCGCCGGGCTGGCGCGCGATCCGCTCGCCGCCCTCGCTTGGCTGCTGCGCGCGCAAGCCGGCGGCAGCCGGCTCTCCGCCGCATTCCTCGGCCCGGCTCGCGCGGCGCTCGACGCCGACGGCGTCGCCGAGGCGGAGCGGCGCGCCGCCGCGCCGCTGTCGGAGGTCGCGCCATGATCGTCGGCACGGCGGGGCACATCGACCACGGCAAGACCTCGCTGGTGCGCGCCATGACCGGCGTCGACACCGACCGGCTCAAGGAGGAGAAGGCGCGCGGCATCTCGATCGATCTCGGCTTCGCCTATCTGCCGGCGCCCGACGGGTCGGTGCTGGGCTTCGTCGACGTGCCGGGGCATGAGCGCTTCGTCCACACCATGCTGGCCGGCGCGAGCGGCATCGACTTCGCGCTCCTGGTCATCGCGGCCGACGACGGCGTGATGCCGCAGACCCTGGAGCATCTCGCCATCATCGATCTCCTCGGCATCGACCGGGGCCTCGTCGCGCTCACCAAGGCCGACCTCGTCGCGCCGGCGCGGCGCGCGCAGGTCGCCGTCGAGATCGCGGGTCTCTTGGCAGCGACGCGGCTCGCCGGCGCCGACGTGATGCCGGTGTCGACCGTAAGCCAGGAGGGCGTCGAGGCGCTGCGCGACCGGCTGTTTGCGGCGTCACGGACCTTTGGACGGCGCGCCCCGCAGGGGCGCTTCCGGCTGGCGGTCGACCGGTCGTTCACGCTGGCGGGTACCGGCACGGTCGTGACCGGCACGGTGGTGTCCGGGGAGGCGAGGGTCGGCGATCACGTGGTCGTCAGCCCCTCGGGCCTTGCGGCACGCATCCGCTCGATCCATGCGCAGAACCGCGCGGCCGAGCGCGGGCAGGCGGGCGAGCGCTGCGCGCTCAACCTTGCGGGCGAGCGGATCACCAAGGAGGCGATCCGCCGCGGCGACGTGGTGCTCGATCCGGCGCTGCACGCGCCGGCCGATCGCATCGATGCGGTCCTGCGCCTGCTCGCGAGCGAGACCCGGCCAGTCGCGCAATGGATGCCGGTGCGGCTGCATCACGCGGCGAGCGAGGTCGGCGCCCGCATCGTGCTGCTCGAAGACGCGCCCCTGGTCCCGGGCGGCGAGCAGCGAGTGCAGCTCGCGCTGGAGAAGCCGATCGCCGCCGCGGCCGGCGATCGGTTCGTGCTGCGCGACACCTCGGCGCAGCGCACCATCGGCGGCGGGCGCTTGCTCGACCTGCGCGCGCCCGCACGCAAGCGGCGCACGGCGGCGCGCCTCGCCCAGCTCGACGCGCTGATGCTGGACGCGCCCGAGCGCATCCTGGCTGCATTGCTCGAACGCGAGCCCGGCTACGTCGAGCTCGGCGCATTCGCGCGCGACCGCGCCCTCGCCGCGCCCGAGCTCGACCGCATCATCGAAGCCCTGGAGATCGTCCGCCTGCCCGCACGGGAGCAGGTGTTCGGCCTCGGTCCCGCGACGTGGCTGCGGCTCAAACGCACCCTGCTCTCGAGCCTCGAGGCCTTTCATCAGGCCAACCCGGATCTGCCCGGCATCGGCTTCGAGCGGCTGCGCCTGCAACTCGAGCCGCGCCTGCCGGCACCGGCCTTCGCCGCGATGCTGCAGGGTCTCGCGCGCGCCGGCGAGGTGGCGCTCGACGGCGCCTGGGTGCGGCTCGCCGGCCACACGGTGCGGCTCACCCCGCCCGACGAGCGGCTGTGGGCGCGCATTGCGCCGCTGCTCGGCGGCGCCGAGCGGTTTCGCCCGCCGCGCACGCGCGACATCGCCCAGCTGCTCGACGTGCCGGAGGCCGAGGTCCGCCGCCTCGCCAAGCTGATCGGCCGCCTCGGCAAGGTCGACGAGATGGCGCACGACCACTTCTTCCTGCGTGCGACCGTTGCCGAGATGGTGCAGATCGGCGTCGCGCTCGCCGCCGCATCGCCGACCGGCGAGTTCACCGCGGCGCAGTTTCGCGACCAGGTCAACAATGGCCGCAAGGTGGCGATCCAGATCCTCGAGTTCTTCGACCGGCATGGCGTCACGCTGCGGCGCGGCGACCTGCGGCGCATGAACAAGCATCGGCTCGATCTGTATCCTCCGCCGGCCGACGCGCGCGGCGAGCCGGCACGATCGGATCAGGGAAGAGAAGCGTCCCCGGTGGGGCGTCCGGACTTCAAATCCGGGAAGGGCCGCGAGCCGGTCCTTGGTGGGTTCGACTCCCATTCTCTTCCGCCACGTTTGGGGAGCGCGCGATGACGCCCGCCGCGCCGGATCGCGACAACGACTTCGAGCGCTGGCTGGTCGGCGAATTTGAGTCGACCGGCGCGTTCACCGCCTTCGCGATCCTGGTCGAGATCGCCGGCAAGCGGGTCACGCCGCTGTGCTCGACCTATTTCAACGTCATCGGCGACGAGGTGGAATGGAGCGAGATCGTCCTGATGTTTTCCGGCTCCGGGCGAGACTGGGACGGCGCCGCATTCTTTCCCGCGGTCGATGACGACGGCGGGCCGCTCGACAATCCGAGCGCGCGGTCGTGGCTGCGCGCGCTCGAGGCGCGCCTCGAGGACGACCGCCTTGTCCTCAACGAGGGGCATTTCTTCGACAAATGGGGCCGGCGGCTGAAGATCGAGGAGGTGACGCCGCAATGAGCGCGCGCCTGCGCCGAAGCGATACCTCGGGCGCCACGGAGCGGCCGCGCGGCACATGAGCAAGCGCCTGCTGATCGTGCTGATGAACACTGATCCGCGCAATGTCGAGGAGCTCGGCGCGCCGTTCTACTACGCCGCGGTGGCGGCCGCGATGGACTACGAGGTGGACGTGCTGTGCACCGCGACGGCCGGCAAGCTGATGCACAACGGGGTTGCGCAATCGCTCGTCCTCAAGGCGGGCGAGCCGAAGACGGTGCACGACTGGATCAAGGAAGCGCACGACCACGGCGCGCGCTTCTGGGCCTGCCCGGCCAATCTCGCGCTGTTCGACAAGACCGAACGCGATCTCATTCCCGAATGCCGCGGCGTGATGGGCGCCGCCGCCATGATCCAAGACATCATGGACGGCGCCTGCCGGGTGCTCACCTTCTAGGGGCATGTCGCGTGGTCATCCTGCAGGACATCGAGTTTCCCGCCGCGCTGCGCTACGACATGGACAATCAGATCTGGTACGCGCCGCTCGGCGACGGCACCGTGCGCGCGGGCTTCACCGCTTGGGCCGCGAAGCTGATGGGGGACGTGCTGGTGTTCACGCCCAAGCGCCTCGGGCGCGAATTCGAGAAGGGCCGCTCGTTCGCGGTGGTCGAGGGCGGCAAATGGGTCGGCTCGGCGCGCGCCGCCTTCGACGGCACGGTGGTCGCCCACAACGAGCAACTGGCGCGCCATCCCGAGCTGCTCAACCAGGACGCCTATGGCGAAGGTTGGATGCTGATCGTGCGCCCGGCGCGCGACGGGTGGGCGGACGCCCTCGTCACCGGCGCCGCGATCGCGCCCGCCTTCACGGCCTGGTTCGGCACCGGCGCCTACAAGGACCGCACGGCGTAGCGCGGCAAGCCGGTGCTCGCGTGCGTCAGGAGTCGGCGCGCTCCGGCGCGGACGATCCCGGACGGGGGTTCGAGGCGATCACGATCGTGCCGATGAGCGCCGCAACGAAGACGATCTTCCACAGCATGGCAATCTCCACCGCATCGATCGGTGCGACCATGCGCGCGCGAGCCGGATTCCGGTGTGAAGCGGATGACACTCGCGACGGAAATTATTGGGAGCGCGCTTGCGATCGAGCACGCTGTCTGCGCTCCCTCTCCCCCAAACGCGGGAGGGAGCGCAGGCACTGTGCAAGGCGGCCCTCAGCCTTCGCGGCAGGCGCGCCAGACCTTCTCGGCGGTCGCCGGCATGTCCATGTGGGCGGCGGCCGGGACGGCGTCGGCGATCGCGTTCATCACGGCGGCGAGCGCGCCGACCGTGCCGGCCTCGCCGGCGCCCTTGACGCCGAGCGGATTGGTGGTGGCGGGCCGCACCACGTCGCTGATGCGGAAGGCCGGCATGTCGGTCGCGCGCGGCATCGCATAGTCGGTGAACGAGCCGCTCACGAGCTGGCCGCTGTCGCGGTCGTAGACCGTCGCCTCGAACAGCGCCTGGCCGAGCCCCTGCGCGACGCCGCCGTGCATCTGTCCCTCGACCAGCGTGTGGTCGATGATGTTGCCGGCGTCGTCGACCGCCGTGTAGCTCAGCACCTGGGTCTCGCCGGTCGCCGGATCGACCTCGATCTCGGCGATGTGGCAGCCGTACGGGAAAGTCTGCGGCGTGTCGGCGCTCTGGCGGGTGTCGAGGCTTTCGGCGATCTCGCCGCGCTTGACGCGCGCGGCGGCTTCGCGCGCGAGCTCGAACAGGCCGATGCGGCGGTCGGTGCCGGTCACCGCGAAGGTGCCGTCGCCATAGACGATGTCCTGCTCGGCGGCCTCGAGCACGGCGGCGGCGATCTTCTTGGCCTTCTCGATCAGCGTATCGGCCGCGCGATACAGCGCGGTGCCGGCCGTCATGGTCGAGCGCGAGCCGACCGAGGCGCCGTTGCCGACGCCGAGCGCGGTGTCGCCTGCCCGCACGAAGACGCGATCCTCCGCGATGCCGAGCCGCGCGGCGGCGAGCCGGCGGTAGACCGTGGCATGGCCCTGGCCGGTCGAGTGCACGCCGAGCGCGACCATCAGCGCATCGTCGGCGGCGAAGATGAGCCCGGCGCTCTCGGTCGGCGTGCCGCCCGCATGCTCGAGCAGGCAGGAGATGCCGAAGCCGCGCCGTCTGCCGCGCTTTTGCGCCTCGCGCTTGCGCTTGGCGAAGCCGGTGAAATCGGCAAGCGCCAGCGCCTTGTCGAAAACCTCGGGAAAATCGCCGCTGTCATAGGTGGTGCCGACCGCGGTCTTGAACGGGATCTGGCTCGGCGGAATGAGGTTGCGGCGGCGGATCTTGTCGCGGTCGATGCCGGTGACGCGCGCCGCCTCGTCGACCAGCCGCTCGAGGATGTAGTTCGCCTCGGGCCGGCCGGCGCCGCGGAACGGCGCGGTCGGGATCGTGTTGGTGAACACGCAGCGCACCTGGATGTCCATCAGCGCGATGCGATAGAGCGCCGGAAAGCAGCGGGTGAAATTGTTGGTGGCGAGATGCGCGCCGACCGGGCCGACGAAGGCGCCGAGATTGGCGAGGTTGCGCACCCGCAGCGCCAAGAACTTGCCCTTGTCGTCGAGCGCGAGCTCGCCTTCTGTGACCATGTCGCGCGCCTGGTTGTCGGAGAGACAGGCCTCGGCCCGGGTCGCCATCCAGTGCACCGGCCGGCCGGTCTTCTTGGCGGCGACGAGCAGGGCCGGATATTCCGGGTAGGGCCCGGTCTTGAGGCCGAAGGCGCCGCCCACATCCTCGGTGATGACGCGCAGCTGCTCGCGCTTCACGCCGATGATCGGCGCCATGCCGTCGCGCATCACCTGGGCGCTCTGCGAGCAGCAGCGCAGCGTGTAGCTGTCGGTCTTCGCGTCGTAGCGCGCGGTCGCGCCGCGCGTCTCCATGGTGGCCGGGAAGATGCGCTGGTTCACCTGGGTGAGCCGCGCCACGTGCGCGGCCGACTTGATCACCGCGTCGACCTCGCGCGCGTTGGCGTCCGGGTCCTTGGCGAGGCCGACCCAGTCGAGCGCGACATTGCCGGGCGCCTCAGGCCACAGCTGCGTCGCTCCGGGCGCCGCGGCCGCGGCCGCCTCGACGATCGGCGCGAGCTCCTCGTAGTCGACCGCGACCTGCTCGGCGGCGTCCTGCGCGGCTGCCGCGGTGTCCGCGACCACCAGGGCGACCGCCTGGCCGATATGCATGACCCGGTCGGCGGCGAGCGCCGGCCGCAGCGGCACGGCGAGCTTGGCGCCGCCGCGCCCCTGCATCGGCGGATGCGCCGATACGTTGCCCACGCCGGCCATGTCCGCGGCGGTGAGCACCGCGACCACGCCCGGCGCCGTCCGCGCCGCTGCCGTGTCGACCGTGACGATGCGCGCAAACGCGTGCGGCGAGCGCACGAAGGCGCCGAACAGGCGCGCTTCGCTGACGTCGTCGTCGACAAAACGGCCGGCGCCGCGCACCAGTGCGTCGTCCTCGACGCGGATCGTGGGGAGGTGGTCGGTCGTGTGCGCGTCCATGAATGCGGTCCGTATGCGAGCAAAGCCTCGTTCGGCGTCATGCGCGGGCATAGCCGTTCGAACAACGATGGCCGGGGCGAGCCCGGCCATGACGACTGGTCGGCACGGGGTTTAGCGGATCATCCCGGATCGCCGCAATGAGGAAATCATCGATGAATCGAGGAGATACTGGTAGCTGCGCGCGGGATCGGCGGCGGTGGCCCGCATCTCGTCGAG
>Ga0335081_10021680_pt1 | contig 10394 bp, 3 predicted proteins | sample Lox_Sample_35_FD_206713 | JGI IMG/M metagenome (GOLD analysis project Ga0335081, IMG submission 206713) | Soil microbial communities from Loxahatchee National Wildlife Refuge, Florida, United States - Lox_Sample_3.5 | ecosystem: Environmental > Terrestrial > Soil > Wetlands | place: USA: Florida...
TTGGTCGTCGTGGTTTTGCAGGGAGATGGGGCAATCGCGCTCGGGTTGTGTGGAGAGCAGTCGGTAAACGTGCGGAGCGACTCCCCATCGTTTCTTGATTCCTTCGAGCGCCGGGGGCGAATCCAATGCAGAATCAACCACCTTCACGCCGTTCATCCAATGCTCGACGTGACTGCGGCGGACGACAATTCTGGATTCGTTGAACTCCCCGACGGGCCGCGTGGCGGGCCGAGATGGCGCAACCATGTCATAGAGCGCGCCCGTGGTGTGCTTCAGATTGCTCCTGGCGTCGCCATTCAGCGAGTCATCCGTGATCTGATACTCGAATCCGATCACGTAATCCTGGCCACGGCTGGGCCGCCGGCGATTCTGAAACGAGCCCTCGACGGTTTCTTCAAATGTCCCCGGTCCGGGGCTCACGAACCAATGGTCCTGGATCCGATACTTCACGCCGCTATTGCCGCGCGGTGAGATTCGCCACTCGAACCTCAGATCGAAATCGCGGAATGTGTCTTTGGTGAAGAGATCTTCGGTGATGTGCGGATTCGCGTTCGCCTTGAGACAGCCGTTCTCGATGGCCCAGGCGTCTCCGGGCGGATTCTTGAGGCGCGGATCATCCCATCCGTTCATGGTCTTGCCGTCGAAAAGGAGCACGAAGCCATCGGCCTGTTCGCTGGCGGTCAGAGTATTGGGCAGCGAATGGTCTGCCGCGAGGCACGCGAGTGCGAGCAGTGGAACGAGAATGAGGCGCGAGCACCGTACTGGATGACACATGGCGTCAAGAATAACACTGCATCCGGCGTCGTGAGCTTATCCGGTGGCTCTGCTTCCGGGTCCGATCCATCTCAACAATTCCTCGCCGAGCGTGTTCAGGCTGTTGGTGATGCGGTCGGTTTCGACGTTCACCAAGGCGTAGCGCCCGGTGATCGGGTCTCCGGAGTGGACCAGTTCGTAGTGATCTTCGCGCAAGTCCGGCAAGGTGTCGCGTGCGACCGGCGATCCGCGCAGGGCCGCCGCCAGGTAGTAAAGCGTGAGTTCGACGTCGTTGGCAAACGGCACGAAGGCCTCCCGCGCCGGGGCTGGGTGACTGGCGTATAAACCGGCTTCGAGCGCCATAAGGGCGTGCGCCAGCCGATGCGAACTGGCCAGAATGCTGTTGAGGGATCGGACGGTTTCAACGGAGGTTCCCGGCTCGGCATACAGGCGATCGATGGAAGCCTCCAAATTGGAGCGAGCCAGGCGGCCTGCGAGCCGCGTGCGATCCAAGCGGGCGGAGAAGGATCGATCGGGGTGGACATAAGCTTCGCGGATCACGCGGAAGTAGTCGCGATAGGCGTCCAGCATGCTGGCCATGCCTTCGGGAACCTGGGTTCGCTCCCAGGTGGGCCATAACCAATAGGCGAGTAGAGCAATGACGCCTCCAGCCGCGGTGTTCACTCCGCGAGCCATGATGACCTCGCCCGGAGCGACCCCGGTCATGGCGATCAAGAGCACGACCAGCGCGCTGACGGCCGCCGTCAAGATGCCATAGTTGGCCGGACCCAGCCATCGCAGAACAAACATCAGCGCGGTGACCGCCGCGATCTCGCCACCAAGGGCCGTAGGCATCAAGTGGAACAAGCCGGTAGCGAGGAGCAGGCCCAGAAAGGTGCCGGCCAGTCGCAAGATGCCGCGGGTGAACGTTGCGGTGAAGTCCGATTTGAGAACAATGGCCACGGTCATGGGAAGCCAATAGGAACGCCGCAGCTCGAAACCGCGCGCCAGCGCGTCGCCGGCCGCGACGCAGACGCTCAAGCGGATCGCGTGACGGCATGCGGCAGATTGCAAATGCAGGTTCGCCCGTAACGTCGCCAGCGTTCCGGCCAGGCGGAGGCGCGGCGGCCTGCTCGCTTCCTGCCGTTCAAATGCGGCGAGGCCGGCCCGGGATGTGTGTGTGGCCAATTCGAGAGCGGAGCGAAGCTGGCCGGTGAGCGCCGCCATTTGAAAGCAAGCGTCCTTGCGGAGCGCCGTGAGCTGAGGCGGTTCCCAGGAGGCTTGCGGCATTGTTTTTGCGTGCAACCCGTCGGCCAGACCTTGGAGTTCTTGCAGGCATTCGGGCGCGGCTTGAGCCGGCTCGTCAGCGAGCAGCGCGTTCCCGATGACGCTGAGGACGCGGGCGCAGCAATCCAGGTAGCGGTCGAGGCTGTGTTTTTCAACGCCGGCTGGATCTTCGCGCTCCACGCGGACACGCAGGCGCGCCAGCGCAAGCAGGCTCAGGCGAATGCGTTCCGCCTGGCTCAAGAGCACCTGGAAGCGTTCGCTTTCGACGGCGTGGTCGCGGCTCAACGTGGACAGGGCAGTTTGGGCTTGTGTGCTTTCGGCCGAGGCGGGAGGAGCCTCGGTGGACGGTGTGGGTGCGACCGCCGCTTGCGAAAGGGCGAGATAGAGTTCGCCGAGCGCGCGGCGTTCGGGAGCATAGCGTCGAAACGGCCAAAACGCCAAGGCCAAGACAGTCTGGAGCAGTCCTCCGCAGAAGGCGAGAGCCGCTCCGGACATGGACTGTCGGGCATTCAGCGGGATGGCCGCGTAGACCAGCAGCGTTACCAGGCTCACGGCGCCGAGGTCCGCGGCCTGCGTGCTGAGCGCAACCAGCATGCCCGCTCCGAACGCCCACAGGGCGGCGGTCATTACGGCGACCGTATTGTTGTGCCCGGAGATGCCACCGGCCAAAACCGCGAAACCGACGAGGACGCTGGCCCGCAGCATTCGGTCCGCACGCTGACGATAGGGCGCATCACTATCCGAAAACGAGACATTGAGCGCGCCCGTGCTTATGGCAAGGCCGCTGCGCACCGTGCCCGCAATGGCGCTACCCGCCAGAGGCAGACAAAGGCCGATGGTATTGCGCAGGGCGAGTTGCGGATCGATCTTAGCGGATTGAAAGCGGGCCACATCCTGCCAGAGCCTCGACCAAGGGCTCGGGTGTGTCTGCGATTCACCGGACGCAACACTCTGACGGTCTGCCGTGGTCTCGCCGGCGGGCGGCATATTGGATTAGGATATCGTGTGCTTCCGTGGACTCCGGCCGGGCGCGGTCGTAGAGTAGAAGTCTTGAGAAGGCGTTGATTCTTGAACGCCGAGTCGTCGAGGAAAATTCCGATGAACCGAAAAGACGGATCTCCGCGCAGGACATTCTTAAAGCAGGCGGCGGTGGCTGCCGGCGCAGGCTCTCTGCAAACACCCGCGGCTGCGCAGGATCAAACGAAAAACACAGCGGTCGAGGAAACACCGAAGCGGGCGGCCATTACCTTTCCACGCGTGTTTCAGGGACGCCAATTATCGCTGATCGCGTTCCCGCTGGGTGGCGTAGGCGCGGGAAGCCTCAGCCTGGGCGGCCGCGGGCAGCTTCGGGACTGGGAGATCTTCAACCGGCCGAATAAGGGCTTTGCGCCGCCCTATGCGTTTCCGTCGATCTGGGTTCAATCGGGCAATTCCAAACCGCTCGCGCGCGTGCTCGAGGCGCGCATCTTGCCTCCGTACGGCGGCCAGGACGGACTCGGAGCCGACAACGTTCCGGGCCTGAGCCGCCTCGCCCGGGCGACGTTCACCGGTGAGTATCCGCTGGCGCACATCGATTTCGAAGACGCCGCGATTCCAGTGAAGATCGCGCTCGAGGCGTTTTCTCCATTTATTCCGCACGATGCCGAAGAATCCGGTCTTCCGGTTGCGGTTCTGCGGTATCGCGTGACAAACCCTGGCCCGGCACCGGCAAAGGTTTCGATCGCATTCTCGATAGACAATCCCATTAAGGCCGGCGAAGAACGCGGCGGCGCTGCGGAGCTTCACAAGGACGCCCGCCAGAACGAGTTCCGCACTGGAAGCGGCCTGTCCGGTTTGCTGATGAGCAATTCCGGAATTCCGGCCGATGATCCCATGCACGGTACCTTCGCGATTGGTCTGGCGAATGCCGGCAATGCTCAGTTGACATACTGGCGAGGATGGCCGGAGAGCCCATGGTGGAATGCGCCGATGCTGTTTTGGGACGATTTTTCCGGGGATGGCGAACTCGGAACCGAACCCGACCCGCACAACGCTGTCAGCGCTCTCTGCCTCAAGAGGACGATCGCGCCCGGCCAATCTGCACATTACACTTTTCTGCTGGCGTGGCATTTTGCTAACCGAACGCCGGAATGGTGCGGATGGGCAGCGCCGAAAGGCGAAGGCAAGACCGTCATCGGCAATTACTATGCAACGCGTTTCGCTGATGCCTGGGCGGCCGCACAATACGCTGCCAGCAACCTGGAGCGACTGGAAAGCCGCACTCGTTTGTTCGCCACGGCGATGCGCGAAAGCACCTTGCCGCCGGCCATCAAAGACGCGGCCAGCGCAAATCTTTCGACGCTCGCCTCGACGGTGTGCTTCCGCACGGCTGACGGTGAGTTTCATGGGTTCGAAGGCGTCGACGATCACCGCGGATGCTGCTTCGGCAACTGCACGCACGTATGGAATTACGAGACTGCGACCGCGCATCTGTTTCCGTCGCTGGCGCGGTCGCTGCGCAAGGCTTCTTTCGGATTCTCCATGGATGATGCCGGCGCCATGCATTTCCGGCAAATGCTGCCCGATGGCAAAGAGCGTTCCGGCTTTGCGGCGGCAGACGGACAGATGGGGCAGATCGTGCATGCGTATCTCGATTGGATTCTTTCGGGAGATATGGATTGGCTGCGGGAGATCTGGCCGCGGGTGAAGAAAGGCCTCGAGTTCGCTTGGGTGCCCGGAGGCTGGGATGCGAATCGCGACGGCGTGCTCGAAGGCGTGCAGCACAACACGTACGACGTCGAATTCTACGGCCCTAACCCCATGTGTGGCGTCTACTATCTGGCCGCTTTACGCGCGTGCGAGGAGATGGCGCGAGCGATGGGCGATGCGGGTTCGGCCGACGAGTACCGGCGGCTTTTCCTGCAAGGGAGCCGCTGGATCGACGCCAACCTGTTTAACGGCGAGTTCTATATCCAAAAAGTCCGAGGGTTCAGCAAAGACCAGATCGCGCCGTCGCTGCGCAGCGACATGGGCGCGCAGAATACCGAGACACCCGAATACCAGGTGGGTGAGGGTTGTTTCATCGATCAACTGATCGGCCAGTATCTGGGGGACATCGCCGGATTGGGACCGCTGGTGTCGCCCAAGAACGCGCGCATAGCGCTTCAGTCCATCTACCGCTACAACTACAAGCCCTCGCTGGTGAACCACAATACCGTGCAACGAACCTATGCATTGAACGACGAAGCGGCCATCGTGGTGTGCGATTACGGGAAAGCCAAGCGGCCGCATATTCCGTTCCCGTACTACGCCGAGGCGTGGACCGGGCTCGAGTACTCTACGGCCGCGCTCATGTTTTACGCGGGCATGATTCGGCAGGGAATGCAATCGATCGAAAACGTCCGCGCGCGCTTCGACGGCGAAAGACGGAATCCGTGGGACGAGGCGGAATGCGGGCATCACTATGCGCGGGCGATGTCTTCCTGGTCGACGGTAGTGGCGCTCAGCGGTTTTCATTATCACGGACCGGCCGGGGCAGTGACAGCGATTCCGCGCATCGGGCCGGATCGTTTCCGTTGCTTCTGGTCGACGGCGACGGGCTGGGGCACGTTCTCGCTGGCACCGAGGGAAAGCGGCGGCACGATTTTCTCGCTGCGCGTGCTGTCCGGCAAGCTGCCCTGCCGGTCTTGCGAGATCCGCGCGGCCGGCGGCGCGAGTTCCGCGAAGGTAAGTGGGAGAGCGGTAGCGCACCGGATGGAGCGGCGCAACGACCGCGCCGTATTTCGGTTCGCGGAGGCGGTCACGGTAGAAGAAGGCGGCGAATTGCAACTCGAGGTTCACGCGTGACCGACCGGCCCACTCTGGTTTTCGTAGGCGGTTTTCTGGGCGCGGGGAAAACTACGCTGATTCTGGCGGCGGCACGGGAACTGGAACGGCGCGGGCTTCGGTGCGCGGCGATTCTGAATGATCAGGGCGACTCGCTGGTCGATACCGAACTCGCACGGGCACAAGGCGTTGAGGCTGGCGAGGTAACCGGGGGCTGTTTCTGCTGCCGTTTCTCCGCCCTGATGGAAGCGGCGGAACAGCTTCGGGCTCACGCACCGGACATCATTTTCTGCGAACCCGTGGGGAGCTGCACGGATATTTCGGCCACCACGCTGCAACCGATTCGCAGCGCGTACCGCGAAAATTTCAGACTGGCGCCGTTTACGGTATTGGTGGATCCGGCGCGCGCTCGCGGGCTGCTTGCATCCGATGCCGATCCGGATCTGGCTTTCCTCTTCAGGAAGCAGCTCGAAGAAGCGGACCTGGTATGTTTCACGAAGTCGGATCTCTATCCGGAAACGCCCGAGTTGGAGGGCGCGCAGCGGCAAGTAAGCGCCAAAACCGGACAAGGGGTGGCTGCCTGGCTCGATGAATTGCTCTCCGGGCGGCTCCGCGCGGGAGGGCGCGTCCTCGATATTGATTACGAGCGCTACGCCCGGGCTGAAGCCGCGCTGGCGTGGCTGAATCTCGAAGGAACTCTGGAATTGCAGATTCCGCTCTCGCCGGCTATGGTGATCGGCCCGCTGCTCGATCGGTTGGATGCGCAGTTGACGGCGGCCGGTGTGCCGATCGTGCACCTCAAGGTGATCGATGACACGGCGGAAGGATTCCTCAAAGCCGCGATTTGCATGAATGGCGAGACGCCCGCAGTTGAAGGAGCACTCGACGCCTCACCCGCGCGGCGGCACGAGTTGTTACTGAACCTCCGCGCCGCCGGCTCGCCGGAGGCTGTGCGCCAAATTGTGGAATCGGAACTTCGGGAAGCGCCCGGCGCCATGACCGGCTTGCGCCTTTCATGCTTCCGGCCTGCCCCGCCCAAGCCGGAGAAGCGAATCGCCCAGGCCGGGTAGCGCTTCCGCTCCGCCGCATCGAGCCGGACCGGCAGCCATAGCCGCGTTCACGAGAAAACACGGCTGCCGCTGCGCGTCCCAAGCTCAGCGAAGCGCGTGGCACACTGGTTGTGACCGTCAATGATCATGCTGCGTACTGTGCGGATGCTCGTGATTTTTGTCGCAGGCTGCTGGTGGGTGACGGCCGGCCAGCAGGAGGCGGCATCGTGGGAGGGCACGTTGCGGGATGCCGCAGGGCACGGTGTGGCCGGGGCCGCCGTCGTGCTGGAGAACCCGCAGGAGCATCGGACGGCAACGACCGATGCCGGTGGAAACTTTCGATTCCCGGGGCTCGTTGCGGGCAACTATTCCGTCGTCGTGCGCCAGGGTGAACGCGTCGTACGAGTGCGAGGCAACATTGAAGTCCACGCCGGAGCACACCTCGATAGAGCGCTGGAACTCACAGCCACGGGCGAACTCGAGATTGCCGCCGCAGCGGAAAGCCCGGAAGCAGCCGCAACCGGCGGCGAACGGCTGTCCAGCAAAAGCGTGGCCGGGCTGCCGCTGAACAAACGCGACTTCAGCCAACTGCTGTTGCTCGCCTCAGGCACCGAGACGGATACGAACGGCGCCGCGAATTTTACGCAGCAGTTTGCGATCAACGGCCAGCGCGGCACGGCGGCGGTTTTCGCCATGGATGGGATCGATTCGACCGATCCCGAACTGGGCGGCGCGACTTTTTCCAATCTCAACGTCGACGCCATCCAGGAGATCCGGGCCGATTCGGGAGTGCTGCCCGCCGAGATCGGGCACGGGGCCGGCAGTTTTACGGACATCATCACGAAGTCCGGCACAGACACGGTGCATGGCGCGGTTTTTGCATTCGTGCGCAATGCGGCTTTCGATGCCCGCAATTTCTTCGACCGCCGCTCGGTGGCGAATCCAGGACGGCTGCCTCCGTTTCAGCGCAACGAATTTGGATTTACCAATGGCGGTCCCGTGGTGATTCCGGGCATTTATGATGGCCGTGGAAAGACTTTCTATTTCGGACAATACCAGGGGTTCCGGCAGGTGTTGGGGACCACCCAGGTGTTTCCCGTGCCCACACCCGAGGAACGGCGGGGGCTCGATTCCACCGCATTCCCAGGCGACACGTTGATGGTCCCTGTCAACGCACAGATCGCCAGCATTCTGGCGCGTTATCCGTTGCCGAACGATGCGCAGGGACCTTACGGCGCGCGCACGTATGCGACTTCATCCAAGGTAACCACGGTCACCGATCAGTTCTCCATCCGCATCGATCACCGTATCTCGGACAAAGCCCAGCTCTTTGGCCGTTTCAACCTGAGCAACGTCACCGGGCCGATCACGAACCCGGATCAGACCGCGCTCGATCCGAGCTTCGGAATCCGGTTTCTCGACCGGCAGCGAAATCTCGGGCTCACTTATACGAGGTCTTTTTCCCCGCGTCTGACTCTGGAGATCTCGGCCGGTTACATCAGGAGCACCCCGCAGTTCCCGCCGGGCAATCACAGCCAGCCGGCGCTCCAGTTTGCCGACGGCCTATACGAGCCTTTCAGCTCCGCCGGCGGCACGATCACCGGAGCCTGGGGAAATCTCTATCAGGGCCGGATCAACGTGGCATACTCGCGCGGAGCGCATGCCTTCAAGGCCGGATTCGAGGCCCGATGGAACCGCGACACCACGGTTTTCGGCATCTCGCCGAACGGCCAGTATACATTTGGGGGCGGGACCGCATATTCGCCGGCCGCGATCTTGTCGGAAAGCGGCCGGCACGAAATTCTACCGGGCGATCCTCTGCCGGATTCCTTAACCGGGTTCCTCACGGCCACGCCCTTCTCCTACACCATCTCGGCTTCCCCTGCCATGTTTCCGCAGGGCGATCACTTGGGCTGGACCGGCGTGCAGCGGGAAGCCTACGGCGCCTATTTTCAGGACACCTGGAAAGCCTCCGCCCAAATGACCGTGAACTACGGCCTGCGCTATGAAGTGAGCACGCCGATCCATGAGCCCACGGACCGAACTTCCGGGCCGGTGTTCGTGCATGCGCCGGGAGGAGCCTTGCAGCAGAAAATGCTGGTGAATCTCGACCCCACCTACGTTATGGACTGGAACGGATGGGGCCCGAGGCTGGCGCTCGATTACCAGGCGGGCAAGCACCTGGTGTTGCACGCCGGGGGATCCATCACCACCATTCTGCCGAACCTGTATCAGGACGATATGGTCACCGCCGGAACACCCTTCGTGATGACGCCGTATCTCTCGGCCGCGCCCGGTTCACCTATACGGTTTGAAAACACCATCTCGCCATTGGACCTGCCGGTCGTCTACACTCCCTCCGGGCAGCCCGTTTTTGCCACCGGCAGATCCACAGACGTTCCACCCAATACCGAAATGGATGTGCAACGTTTCGAAGACGATCTGGCGGCGGCCACTCCGGGCCACCAGATCCGGCCATTGACCGTGTTTGGGAACGACCAGGATTTCCGCAACGGCTATATCGGAACGTATACCGCGGGCTTGGATCGCGAATTCGGCGAAATCAAATGGTCCGCGTCGTACGTAGCTACGGTGGGCGTGAAGCTGGCCGCGTTGTCAAATCCGAATGGCTATGGAGGCGCTGACCCGTCGTTCGCGCCATTCACAAAATTCGACAGCGCGGGCCGGGTGCTGGGGGGTTTCGGTCCCGAGTTCATTCTGACCAATCGTTCGCATTCCACATTTCATTCGTTGCAGACCAGCGTGCAGAAGACATCTCCGCGTGCGGGATTGGGTTTTCAGGCCAGTTACACATTCAGCAAGTCACTCGATGACGTCAGCGCGGTGCTGGGCAACCTTCCGGGTGCGTCTTTCGGCACGGTTCAGCAAACGGCGCCGCAGGATCCGCAGAACCTTCGCGCCGAGAAAGGGCCATCGACGTTCGACGTACGCCACGCGGTCACATTCAATCTCGTGCAGGAGCTGCCGTTCGATCGGTGGCGGCGGCCGAACCGGCTGACCTCCGGCTGGCAGTTGTTCGGCCTGTCCACATTCAGCAGCGGCCTGCCTTTCACGATTTATTCGGGCATACAGCAGACCGGCGCGGGGTCCAACGGCACGGACCGGCCGGATCAGGTGGGCGAACCGGTTTTGTCGACCAGCCGCACGGTCCGCGAGGACTATTTCGGGCTTGGCGCCGCCAACGCTTCATTCTTTTCCATTCCGATCAACGTCCCGGGCGGAACGGGTCCCAACCACGGACGCTTCGGCGCGTTGGGGCGCGATACCTTTCGCGGCCCCATGCTTCACAATTTGGACGTCGCGCTGATCAAGGAAACGCCGTTGGCGCGGGAAGCGGTGAAGCTCCAGTTCCGCGCCGAATTTTTCAACGTCTTCAACTTGGTTAACTTCGGATTGCCGGCGAACATCGTGCTTGGCCCCGGCTTTGGACTCATCAGCCACACCGCCTCGCCATCCCGCCAAATCCAGTTGTCGCTGAAG
>Ga0335081_10021682_pt1 | contig 10393 bp, 8 predicted proteins | sample Lox_Sample_35_FD_206713 | JGI IMG/M metagenome (GOLD analysis project Ga0335081, IMG submission 206713) | Soil microbial communities from Loxahatchee National Wildlife Refuge, Florida, United States - Lox_Sample_3.5 | ecosystem: Environmental > Terrestrial > Soil > Wetlands | place: USA: Florida...
CTTTTCTTCTTCCTCCAGGGGTAGCTCCTCCAAGGCCGCTCTCAGCACGGAACCAACCGTGTCGCCCGGCCTGAACAGAGACTCCTGCGGAACATAGGCCAGCCTGGTCTGCTTGCGCAGCGCCCGTGCCCCGGCATCCGGCGGCTCCTTTCCGACCAGAATCTCCAGCAACGTGGTCTTACCGCTGCCATTCGGCCCGATCAGACCAGTCCGGTCTCCCTCGGAAAGACTCAGCGACAGATTCTCAAACAGGATTCGCGCACCAAACGACTTGCGGAGAGCGGAGCCACTTAAAAGAACGGCCATCTATTTTCAGCATGGCATGGATAGATGGCTGTCACCGGCTGGGCCGCTGGCAGATGAAGGCGAGCGCCTGAGTAAATGGGCTCTCTAGACGAGTGGTCGGCCACTCGGAAAGTATGGCCGGTCTCTGGTCTAGGTTTGACCGCTCGGTCAGTCCTCGACTCGATCCTTCGCCTTCGCGTCCTCAATGGTCTGCCATTGCATATTGCTCGGATCGTCAGCTCCACCGCGCTTCGCTTTTGATCCACGCTCAAAGCCATAGGGGTGCCAACTTCGCTTTTTGTTCGCCACGGCGATACAATCTACTGGTGCCAACTCCGCGCGTCTGCCGCGTCTCGTTTGTCGATATCAACAGCATCGAGCACGCCGTTGAGGTGCCCGCTAGCACGCTCTACGAAGCGGCAACCCTTGCGATGGCTGAATTCAGACGCTGTGGATTCACCGAGAACGTGCCCGGGCCGGCGACGCGCCTAACGGTGACTGTGAAGGCGCCGGCCACGTCTCACGAAGTGCAGTGGGGCAAGATAGAGACGTGGATTCAAAGCGCGGGGAAACCGAATGAGCAAGCGCTGAAGAGTCGACTGCGGGAATTGCTGCGCGGGTGATCCACGCGCTCCGTGGCCGCGATGCTGATACGCTCAGGTGACGCAACCCTGAGCATGCTTGTCACGCATCTGCGGCTCGAAGAACTGCGGCTCGAAGAACTTGTCGGCGGGTTCCAGGGATTATATAATTTTCCAGTTCGCGTTACACGATGGTCCCAAGCCCGAAGAGGTTGTGCGAACCGAAACTTAAGACAAGGGGGCTGTATGGGTTCCGCCGGTTATGAGCATCTCCCGTACCATGGTGAATCGCCGCAGGATAGCTTGGCTTACGAATGGTACATTGCAGACGCGAGGCGTGGCAAGACGGCACTTCAGCTGAAGGCGGTAGCAGACCAGCTAACTCCCGATCTTCGGCGGAGCTGGGCCCCGCGATCATTCACGGGAGTATCGACATCGGTCGGCGATTTCGATGCCACAGTTTGCAATGTTTCCTATCATTTCCATACACACGGTCAGAGATATGGCAGCATTCGTCTCTACACCGAGGCGGCAAAACGGTACTTTGAACAACACGGGCGAAGTGCGGCCGCCGACCCGAAGGGACTAATCAAGCTTCCCATGGGGGTCTTTGATCGGGTGGGGCGTATCGTAACGTTCTTTGGCTGATTGAGCACTTCTATTGCCGCGCAGGCGTTCAGGTAATCGCCTTCCGTTCAGCCGTACCGGTCATGGGGAAAGACTTCACCTCCCGTTGTGTGCCATTATCGGCGTCTATTCCGCGGCGAACTGTGCTGGACTATGCGGGGCTGAAGAGGCGGCTGAACGGAATTTCTAGCATTCGTCGGAAATTGAGCCTCGGTAATCTGCAGAAGATTTCGAAGGCGCTGGCGATCACGCTGTCGGAGTTGTTTTAAGACGGTTGAAAAACGGGTCGAGGCCGGGGCAGGGTTGCGGTGCGGTGGCCGGAAAAACGACAGCCACTCGTGTCCAGGTAGGTCTCAACTCGCGGGAGTTAGTTCGGACAGAGCACGTTCTTCAACTCGAAATGGAGCGAACGTTCATTTGCCCCCGGCCTTTGTGCTTGACTCCTTGGCATGGTAGTTCGGATACGGTGGCCTTTTTGGCTGGGGCACCGGTTTTTCCTTCAGCTCCTCTAAGACGACCTGCACCGCCATTTCCAACTGCGGATCATGTCCCTCTCGCACAACCTTCGGATCCAGTTCTACGTCAATGTCGGGTGCGATGCCGCGATTCTCAACGTCGAACTCACCATCTGGATTCCACACGGCGGCATTAGGTGCGGTTACACGCCCGCCGTCCATCAGCTCAGGGAAGCCGAAGATTCCAACCAGGCCGCCCCAAGTGCGTTTGCCCACGAGTTTACCCACGGCGAAACGATGGAAATACCACGGCATGGCATCGCCGCCGGAGCCCGCAAATTCATTGATGATCATCACTTTCGGTCCGAAAATGGCGCCTTGGGGCTGTACCAGATCGGCGCCATCGCGGAATGTGACGAGGCTCATCACCGGCCGCTTGAGATACTCGATGATATCGGTTGCCAGCGCACCACCGTGGTTGAAACGTTCATCGATGATCGCCGCCTCCTTGCCCACCTGCGCAAAAAAGTAACGATTGAACGCGGTGTAGCCACCGAAACCCGTGTCTGGCATGTGCACGTACGCTACCCTGCCGTTAGTCATCTGGTCCACGCTGCGGCGATTATCTTCAATCCAGGCCAAGTGGCGCAGATTGCTTTCGTCGGGAATCGGCACCACCGTCACCTCCCGCGCCTTGGCCCCCGATGGATCGGAGCTGACCTTCAGAACCACCGACTTACCCGCAGTAGCCTCGAAGAAGCTGTAGATGTTGTCAGGCGGTCGCAGCTCACGCCCGTTTACAGCCAGCACATACTCACCTGCGACGACATTGACGCCAGGCTGCGTCAGGGGCGCTTTCAGGTCGGGATTCCAATTCTCGCCGTTGTAGACGCGCGAGAAGCGATACCGGCCATTCTCGATCTTGTAATCCGCGCCCAGCAGACCCGTCTGCACTCTCTTGACTTCCGGCGAATCGCCGCCGCCAATGAACATGTGCCCTACGGTCATCTCGCCCAGCATTTCGGTGAACAGGTAATTGAGATCCCGCCGGGAGGCAATGTTCTTGAGATATGGCTCATAAGATCTCTCGGCCGTCTTCAAGTCGAGGCCGTGGTAGCCAGGATCGTAAAAGAAATCGCGTTCGATGCGCCAGACCTCGTGATACATCTCCTTCCATTCGGCGCGCGGATCTACGTGCACTTCGATGTTTTCGGTCTTGAGCGCGCCCTCATTTCCACCGGCGGGCGGGGGCGGAGGTCCCTTGCCGTCAGCCATTGGCTTGGGCGCGGTGATCAACCACTTGTCGCCCTGCTGATAAAGCATCTTCTCGCCGCTGAAGGAGATCTGAAACCCGCGAACTCCTTCAACCACGACATCCGATTTCCGTTTGCTCAGATCAAAACGGTGGACCGTGAATGTGGGCCCGCCTTCCGAGCGCACCCCGCGAGGTGGCGCTTCAATGGCATAGAGCACGCCCGTTTTCCCAATTTGGAGACCGAGATAGCGCCGCGGAGGCATGGGCAACGCCAGAATACGCTGGCCGATGTTGTCAAAATCGATCTTCACGTCGACTTTCTCGGGAGGCTTGGCCTTGTCCTTTTCATCCTTCTTCTCCTCATCCTTCTTCGCCTCTTCTTTCTTCTTCTCATCGGCCGCTTTTTCATCGTCGCTTTCGGGCGCCAGCGGCGACGTCAAATCCTTCGAGAGGACCAGGAGGTAAATGCTGTGCGTTACCGGGCGGCTGAAGCTGTGAATGTCAGACTCCATGGATTCGCCCGAATCAGTACTCGCCGTGAAGTAAAGATACTTGCCGTCTTTATCGAAGATCGGTGATCTAGCCTCACTCATTCCATCTGTGACCTGTGTGCTCCGCGCGTCGGAGAGCGAATAAAGACGGATCGTCCGCATGTGGCTGGCGAGGCCCTTCGAGTAAGCCAACCACTTGCTATCCGAGGACCATGCAGGACTCATGTCGCTGTCGGCATAATAGTAATCCTTGTCTACCAAGACGGGACTCTTTTTGTCCAAGTCGATGTACCAGACACCGACGTGATTGTCGAGGTACGCGATCTTCTTGCTATCTGGCGACCAGATGGGCGACTTGTAGAAGGCCGGTTTCTCAGCCAACTTGAATTTCCTGACTTCGCCGAGACCGTTCTCATCCCGCAAGTGCAAGGCATACTCACCCGATTCATCGGAAAAATAGGCGATAGTCTTGCCATCCGGCGACCATACCGGGCTGCGCTCGTTCACATCCACGGTATTAGTAATGTTCCGCGGATCTCCCTTTTCCGCCGGAACCGTGATGATATCGCCTCGCGCTGCGAACACCGCGCGCGCGCCATTGGGTGAAATATGGGGATCGTGTAGGCGCTTCGCAACATTCACAAAGTGCGGTCTCAGTTCAGTAATGTCACCCGCCAAGTGGACTTCCACCGGTTTGGTTTTTTCGGACTTCAAATCGTAGAGGCTGAGTGAGCCAAACTGCTCGTAGACGATCGCGCCCGGACCGGCCGAGGCGGACTTGAAATCCAGCCCGTGATTCTCGATGAGCTGCTTCACTTCTTTGCTCCGTGTGTCGTAGCAAAAGAGCGAAACTGGACCGTTGCGGTCGGAGAGGAAATAAACTCTATCGCCAACCCACATAGGATTGAAGTCGTTTGAATTCTTGCGCGGAATTGGCACGATGCTAGAATCGCCCAGATCGGCGATCCAGATTTTTCTGGTTTGGCCGCCACGATAGCGCTTCCAGGCGGCCTGCCACTGAAAAAGTGGTACGTACGCCACGTGGGAACCATCCGGCGAGTACGAACCACCGCCCGCGATCGGGAGAGGAAGTTCGTCGGGAAATCCGCCTTCGATCGGCATAGTGAACAGCCGTTGGCCATCGTTGGGCGTGTTCCGCCCCGAAGCAAACACCACCCGCTTGCCGTCCGGGGTCCAGCCGACGGCAATATCTTCACCAGGATGGTGCGTCAGACGCTTCGGGATGCCGCCAGACGCCGGCATCACAAACACGTCGACATTGCCGTCGTACTCGCCGGTGAAGGCGATAAGGGTCCCGTCTGGCGAAAAGACAGGATCTGTTTCAACTCCAGGTCCGGTGGTGAGACGCGTGGCATCGCCACCCTCCCGACGCACGCTCCAAAGATCACCGGCATAAGAGAAAACGATCTGCGTGCGGCTCAATGCAGGTTTCTGCAAGAGAAGCTTTTCGGTTTCGGCGCCCGAAATCGAGGATACAAGAACAACCAGCGCAACGAATAGAAGGCGCATCATGGCCCTCCTCTTTAACGATCCAGTATACGTGACACACCATAGGGCGCTGTCACGGCGTGGTGAGGAAAGAAGACGCTGCCCCCAAGCATCCACGCGCCCACGCCGGAATTGAATAGCGTTATCAGTCAAACTGACTCGCGGCCCGAATGCCCGAAATCGCCCCTGATCCGGAGATGCGGGCGAGCGCGGCGACTTGCACGCCTTCCGAGGCTGCAGGCTCGCATATATTCCTTAAACAGATCAAAAGACCTGGAAATGATTGTTAGATGTATAATTGGTGGCGACCAGGAAATCCAAAATAGAGATCGTGGCCGAAAGGAGCGGCACGCATGGCCAGCGTCTCCCAGCTCGGCTACATCGGCATCGCCGTCAGTGATGCCAAGGCGTGACACGACCTCGTTGCCAACATTCTCGGTATGCAGGTCGTTCCCGGCGACGACAACTCCACCTCCTACCTCCGGATGGACGAATACCCCCACCGTCTGGAGCTGTGCTCGAACGGCAGCGATGACCTCGAGTTCGTCGGCTGGGAGGTGCCCGATCCTGCCACCCTTCAGCACCTCGCGCAGCATTTTACGGTCCAGGCGCCTCGGTGACCGTGCTCGTGGCAACGGTCCCGCGCTCTGTGAGCGCGCCGGCGATTCGCTCGTGCTCGACCTGAATGCCGTCAACGCGCGTGCGCGTCACCTCGACGGCACGAGATCAAAAGAGAGGAGCTATTACTATGATTCGCCGTAAGTTCATGAAGGTAGCCGGCGCCGCCGCGCTGGCAGGGGCCACGGCCTCCAAAGTGGCGCGGGCGGATGTCCCTGATCACCTCTGGGCCGGATATGACTTCGGTGCCGGTCCGGTGCCGCGCGATCGTCTCAGCCAGGGCCCGTTCGGTGCCGAGCAGGACGAGGGCTGGCAGGTCATTGCGTCTACCACGCCGTCTAACGCCCACATTAAGAATTTCGGCACCGGGCTGGTTCCTTATGCCTGGGAGGAGGGCGGCCCTACGCGGGCGGTACGCGCGGGCAAGATGACCCTGGAAAAAGCCGTCGACGCGCTAGGGGCCCTGCCCTTCGCCGATGTCTTGTATATCCGCTGTGACTGGCGTGACGTGCAGAGTGAACCGGGCAAGCTGAGCCTGGGACCAGTCTGGAAGCTTGCCTTTGCGGCGGCCAAGCAGTACGACCTGCGGGTAGCCTTCCGCATACAGCTCTCCAGCCCCGACTTCCAGCCCAAGCAGCTTTCCCTCCCGGACTTCCTCCAGAAGAAGGTGCCTTTGGTGAAGATCGGCAAGAACCGCGGCGAAGGACGCGAACGGCCGCAAGATTGGGACTACATCGAGCCGCGCTACGATCATCCGGAGTTTCAGAAGGCTTTCCTCGAACTCAACGAGCTGATGGCGACCGAGTACGGCAACCACCCGCTGGTCGAGTTCATGGACCTCATGATGTACGGCTTCTGGGGAGAGGCGCACACCAACCGGCTGCCCAATCCTTTCCCCGATTACGTAACTGCGGAGAAGACCTTTGTGGAGATGACCCGCATCCAGATGGAGACGTGGAAGCAGGTTCCCCTAGCTGTTAACACCGAGCCGGATATCAGCTCGGTGGGCAACCGCGAGGTCCAGGATATGTGCGTGCGCGCTGGCGAGTGGCTGCGCTCCGACAGCACGGTGGCCATCGAAGAGGCCGTGCAGGTGGAGAACCTGGCTAACCGGCCCCCATGGCTGGCGGTGGTCATGGAAGAGGGCGGCAACCGGCACTACGACCCCGCTTCGCTACGCTTCGATGCGGCCGGCATCAGTGACCGGGAGAACGGCGCCATGCATGTGCTGGACCTGAACGCCAACTACTGGGCGCTGTGGACCGAGGCCGACAACCTGTTGGCCTACTACAAGAAATACCCTAACGCGTTCGACACCCTACACCGGCGCATGGGCTATCGCGTGCGGCCCTCCTGGGTCTGGCAGCGCAAGCGCTACGGGACCAGCGAAATCATCGTCGGAATCGCCAACGACGGCGTGGCCGGCGTTCCCGGTATACTTCGTTTGTACGTTGAGAGCGAGGACAAGAAGGTGAGCATCGGCGGCGGGCTGGATGCCGGGCAACCCTACGGCGGGCGCATCCGCGAGGCGTCATTCATTCTGCCCAAGGGGATGGAAGGGCAGAAAATGAACCTGCGGGCGGAGATTGAAACTAAAGGTGTTCGGCGCCGAGTGCGCTGGGCCTGCGCCCAACCCATCAATCCGGACGGCACGTTCAGCATCACCCTCCGCAAGTTCGACAGCCCCGGCTGGCGCAAAGGCATCTAGCCTCGAGCCCCCTCAGTGGAGTCAGTATACTCCGATCCGGGGATGGCCCTGGCCGTTTGCTAGTGCGCTAACTTTTTCGGTTGCGTGGCCAGCAGGTTGTAGACGCGCTGAGCAGCTTTGGGTGTGCGAGTGGTGACCGTCGAGCAACTCCGGAATCTATGGTCAGCCCTTCGAAAACAGTTCAGTTGGGCGAAAAGTCGGCGACCCTATTGGTGCGCCCCGTCAGCGGCGGCATGAAGCATGGGGATGCGTTCGGCAGCCTGTACATCATGAGCCCGTGTTGCCTGTCTCCGCGTGCGGCTGGACCGGCAAACCCAGAAATGGCCAGAACTCTGGAGGCGGTGAAGACGCTCGCAGATTCCGCAAGCCTACCGTTTTTTGCCCGCGCGCAACTAGCCACTGCCGCAGCGTGGTCACCCGATCCGAAGAGTCCCCCACTTTATCTTGACCTTCCGACAAAGCACGGCGAACCTCAACCGGATGTCCTGGCGAAATGGGGCGCCAATGCGCCGTTGGCTTTCGTGGATCAATACATTGGAGATCTTCGCCAGTATCGTGCGATCGCGCTCGATGTAGGCGACCAGGACGGATTACGCGTCGATACCGGCAAATTGCATGACGTTCTCGACAAGTATGGAATCGCGAACAGCTTCGAAGTTTATCCGGGCACTCATACAAGTAAAGTGGCAGACCGCTTCCAGAACCATGTGATGCCATTTTTCAACCAGAATCTCTGTTTTCAGACAGGTTGCCGGTAGCAAATACGATGTGTTTCGCATTCGTGCTGGAATGACGAATTCTGCGGGAATTGTTCGGAAGGAAACTTAACGGTTCGGCAGCGGTGACCCCTTCCGCCAGCGGCCCTCCGGCCATCTGCCAGTGACCGATGTCACCGTTCGTGGCCGAAACGAGTTTGACGTGGTGACCCATTTTGGCCCATTTCATCGCCACGCCCGCCCCGCGATACTCCGCGTCATCGGGATGCGCACCGAAGATGATGATGCGGAGCTTACCGTCATTGGGAGCCTGCACCGGTGCCGCGGCCTTAGCGAACGCGACCCGCGGAGGCCGCTCAAAGATGAATGTCCCGAGCACGAGTCCCAAAACGCAGCCGACGACCAGGGTCAAAGCCGGGAATCCGATTCGCGTTTTCATGCTGATGTTTCCTTTCCTCGCAGCTTGCGCGGACTGGATTCGCAAACCGCGACGAGTATAATTTACAATTTTTGGGCATTCGAGCGGTGCGCGGCCGGCAGAACATGAACGTGACAGCCAGGAATGGATTCCGCGCGCTCCGCGGATTGGTTATCACTTCTGCACTTGACCATCGACACTGGCCGCAGTCGGTTGGCGCTGTCCATCGACTGGTCATTTCTTTGTTTTTCGCTATTGTGTGGGGCTGTTCGGTGTCAGCCCGACATCCACCTGGGGCACTTTACTGCTGTGGTGCTCTAGCCGGTAATCATGACGTCATCGACGTTTCCGGGGATCTACGCGCGGGAGAAATGTCGCTAACAGCCGGGCCACGCGACGCGCCGGGCACGAGCTGGTGAGCAAAATCTTTGTGCTAAAATCTGCGACGCTTCCCTTATGCGTGCATGCACTTCCACCTTGTACTCTCGATGTCCCACAAACACAACTGCCCATCGTGGCCCGGGTGTATCCTTTGCGCGGGCAACCGGGGGGAAGCCGGGTGATCGAACGCCTTGGTGGAATAGCATAGGAAGGCGAAAAGAAAAAGTATTCTATCTTCGCCGAGTGGTCGATCATTTGAGTTTTGCAAGTATAAGGGGGATGTATGCGTCATATTAAAGTGTTTATTCTGGCAACTGTCCTGAGTGTGGGTCTCGCTAGCGCACAGACGACACCTCAATCCGTCGCGCCGGTGCTTCAGATGCCACTCCAGCCTGTGCCGGTCACCGCCTACCAAGTTCAGCGCTACATGATGGACCGAATTCCGAAACTCGCCAAGCCCGAAACCCCGGAGCAATGGACAAAGGAAGCCGCAAAGTTGCGGCAGCACATCGTCGACGACATCGCGTTCCACGGGTGGCCGCGGCAGTGGGTAGATGCGCCGCTCCGTTTTGAGATTGTTGGTTCCGTTGAAAAGGGCAAAGGCTACCAGTGGCAAAAACTGCGTTTCGAAATCGTCCCCGGTTATTGGTCAACGGCCATCCTTTACGAACCGAAGGCCCTCAACGGCAAGAGTCCAGCCCTCTTGTATGTGGAGGGGCATGAATACGCCCAGGGTAAGGCCGCGGAATACGCACAGAAGGCATGCATTAATTTCGCGAAACGCGGAATCGTGACCCTCGACCCCGAGTGGATCGGAATGGGCGAGCTTAACGATAAATTCAGTGTGCACGATTTCGGCTCTCACCTGGATCTAGTGGGCGCGAACGCCCTGGGGCTCTTTTACCTGGCGATGCGGCGAGGGCTCGACTATCTTGCCCAGCTTCCCCAGGTCGATGCCCAACGCCTGGGGATGACGGGCCTTTCCGGTGGGGGATGGCAAACCATAATGCTCAGCGCTCTCGACCCGCGCGTGGCGGTAATGGTGGAAGTGGCCGGCTTTGGCTCGCTCGAATCGAATATCACGCATCCGATAGATACTGACGACATCGAAGAGACCCCCACCGACTTTCTTGACGGCGAGGACTTCACCAACGTGGTCGCCCTCCGTGCCCCCCGTCCGACGCTGCTGATTCACAACGGTGAAGATGATTGCTGCTTCCGCGCCATGCTGGTGAAACCCTACATCTTTGACAACATCAAACCCTTCTTCCAGATATTTGGAAAGGCTCAGGAACTAGAGTTTTACGAAAATCATGATCCCGGAACCCACAACTATCAGCTCGACAATC
>Ga0335081_10021683_pt1 | contig 10393 bp, 6 predicted proteins | sample Lox_Sample_35_FD_206713 | JGI IMG/M metagenome (GOLD analysis project Ga0335081, IMG submission 206713) | Soil microbial communities from Loxahatchee National Wildlife Refuge, Florida, United States - Lox_Sample_3.5 | ecosystem: Environmental > Terrestrial > Soil > Wetlands | place: USA: Florida...
ATCCGCTACCCGCAAGCCGCCGCTCTCTGATAAGAGGCAGCTATCCGGGGCATCAAGCGGGCGGTCCCGGCAGCGGCGCGCGGGCGATTGGCGCTCCAACGCTGACTACTGAGATTTGGGGGTTGGAAATTTCATGGCGACTGAACAATCGCAGGGGGACGCCGGCGCCGTGGCGCACGGCGGGCATGACTCGCAATCCGCGCTGGGGAGCCGCGTGCCGGGGCTCAACAGCAGGACGCTCGTCGCAGGGCGCGGAATCTACGTCGGCGACCTCACGCTCCCGGGCATGCTGCACATGGCTCTCGTGCGCAGCATCTATGCTCACGCGCTGATCAAGTCGATCGACACGCGTGCGGCCGAGGCCACCGCCGGAGTTGTCTGCGTGGTCACCGGCGAGGAGATTCGCCGCAACACCAAGCCGATTCCCCAGCCCTACAACAAGGCGGGAATCGGCGTGCGCGCCTATGACTGGTACCCGCTCGCCCATGACAAGGTGCGCTACGTGGGCGAAGCCGTCGCCGTCGTCGTCGCCGAGGACAAGTACACCGCGCGCAAGGCCGCGGAACTGGTCGAGGTCGAGTACGAGGAGTTGCCGGTGGTCGCCGACGCCGAGCGCGGGATGGCTCCTGGAGCCCCGCTCATCGAGCCGTCATGGGGCACCAACCTGGTCATGGAGCGGGTAACAGATGCCGGCGACGTCGCGGGAGCGTTCGCCGCGGCCGACGGCGTGATCAAAGGAACGATTTCGACGCAGCGCTACATGGCCGCGCCGATGGAGCCGCGCGGCTACGTCGCCAGCTACGAGACCTTTCGCGATCAGCTCACGGTCTGGGCCTCGACCCAAGCTCCGCATCCGCTGCGCACTTTCATCGCGCACATCATCGGAATGGAAGAGAGCCGTATCCGCGTGATCCAGCCCAACGTCGGCGGCGCTTTCGGCTCCAAGATTCCGACCTACCAGGAGGAGCCGCTCACCGCCTATCTCGCGCGCAAGCTCGGACGGCCGGTCAAATGGATCGAGGAGCGCAGCGAAAACCTGCTCACCGGCGGTCACGCGCGCGAGCAGAAGGTCCACTTCGAGGCCGCCTACAAGCGCGACGGCCAGGTCACCGGGCTCAAGGTCAAGATTGTCGCCGACGTCGGCGCGCCCGCCGCGCTCGCCGGATGGGAGATGAGCCTTGTAACGACTTTTTGTATCCCGACCGTCTACAAGGTTCCCAACTGTCATGTCGAACTTTACCCGGTGGTCACCAACAAATGTCCGTGGAACGCCTATCGCGGCTTCGGCAAGGAGACCGCTTCGTTCCTGATGGACCGGGTGATGGACGGCGTCGCGAAGGAGACCGGGCTCGACCGCGTTGCTGTGCGGATGCGCAATTTCATCCAGCCTGAAGAGTTTCCCTATCAGCAGGCAAGCGGGGTGATTCTCGATAGCGGCAATTACCCGGGCGCGATGCGCAAGCTGCTCGACCTCGTCGGCTACGCGGATTTTCCCAAGCTGCAGGCCGAGGCGCTGCGCGAGGGCCGGCGGATCGGTCTCGGGCTTGGCCAGGAGCTCGTCGCCGAGGGCTGCTCGCTGCCGACCTCGCTGTTGGTCGCGGGCTACGACGGCGCCACGGTGCGCGTCAATCCCTCCGGGCAGGTGACGGTGCTGACGGGCGTGACCTCGCCCGGCAGCGGGAACGAAACCGCGATGGCGCAGGTGGCCGCCGATACGCTCGGCGTCGATGTGAGCGCGGTGCGCGTCGTCCAGGGCGACACGGAGCTGTGCCCATGGGGGCTTGGTAACTACAGCTCGCGCGCGGTGATCATGGGCGGCTCCGCCACGTTCGTTGCGGCCAGCGAGATCAGGGAGAAGATTTTCAAAGTCGCGGGCCACATGCTCGAGGTTCTGCCCGCCGACTTGCAGTGCAAGGGCGGAAAAATCTTTCCCAAAGATGCGCCCGCGCGGTTCGTCTCGTTCAACGAGGTCGTTAACACGATCTATAGCGACACTTTCGGAATCCACGCCAAGGAGATCGAACCCGGACTTGAGGCGACACGCTACTTCCGCCATCCCAACATCTACCAGGAAGGCGATCCGCAGGGGCGTACCTCGGCCTATCCGTCATGGCCGAACGCGGTGGTCGGCGCGATCGTCGAAGTCGATCCCGCAAGCGGCAGGCTCCAGCTGCTACGGGTCTGCATGATTCACGACAGCGGCGTCGTGGTGAATCCGATGCTCGCCGAGGGCAACGTGCACGGCGGTATCGCGCAAGGCATCGGCGGTGCGATCTACGAGCATCTGGTTTACGACGAGAACGGCCAGTTCAAAACCGGCACCTTCATGGACTACACGCTGCCGACCGCGGTGGAGATTCCGCCGCTCGAATTGGGGCATCAGGAGACGCGTTCGCCGTTCACGCCGCTCGGCACCAAGGGCGTGGGCGAATCCGGCGTGGCGGCCATCCTCGGCGCGATCTGCAGCGCGGTCGAGAACGCCTTGCCCGAACTCGATTTGCGGCTGCTCGAGATGCCGCTTTCGCCCGAGCGTCTGTTTGGCGCGATCCGGTCGGCGCCGAAACGTTCGGTCAACGGAGGAGGAGGTGCGGCGCGATGATCACCCAGGAATTCGAGTTTCACTCACCTGACAAACTCGAGGACGCGCTGGCCCTGCTCGCCGACGGCGACGGCGACGTCAAGCTGCTCTCGGGCGGGATGAGCCTGATGCCGATGATGGCGCTGGGGCTCGTGCGTCCGCGCCTCGTGCTGAGCCTCAGCCGTATCGACGGCCGCCGCTACGTGCGCGAAGATCGTGACGCGCTGCGGATTGGCGCCGGCACGCACCATCATGAAATCCAGCGCGACTCGCTCGTCGCGCGCCACTGCGCGGTGCTGGCCGAGGCGGCCGCCTTCATCGGCGACGTCCAGGTGCGCAATCGCGGCACTATCGGAGGCAGCCTCGCCCATGCCGATCCGGCGGCGGATTACAGCCCCGTGCTGACCGCGGCCGGCGCGCGCATGATCCTGCGCAGCAAAAAGGGCGAGCGCGAGGTCGCCGCGGACAAATTCTTTACGAACCTGATGGAGACGGCGCTGGGGCCCGAGGAGATCCTGGTCGAGGTCGTGGTGCCCAAGCTCGGCGCGGCGCGCGGCGCCTATACGCGGCTCCATCGCGTCGAAGGCAATTTCGCGATCGTCAACGTCGCGGCGATCGTGAGCGACAAGGGCGCGCGAATCGCAATCGGCGGCGTCGGCCCGACGCCCGTCGCGCTCGACGTGAGCGCGGAACTGGCGCGCGGCGCCGGCGCCGACGCGATCGAGGCCGTCGCGCGGCGCGTCCGCGCCGCCTGCATCGATCCGCCCGCGGACCTCAACGCGAGCGCCGAATACCGCCGCGAGATGGCCGCGCTCTTCGCCGGCCGCGCGCTGTCGATCGCTGCGGGGCGCGCGCCCTCGCAGCAGACGCCCGAGGCCGGCAGAAGAACCGCGCCGGCCGCGCCGGCGCCGCGCAAAACCGCCGCCGGAGCGATCGGCGGAGCGCTTCGCACCGCGGTCGCGATCTCGGTAAACGGGCAGCAGCGGCGCGTCGAGGCGGACAACCGGATGGTCCTGGCCGACCTTTTGCGCGAGGTGATCGGGCTTACCGGCACGCATATCGGCTGCGGCACCGGAAGCTGCGGTGCGTGCACGGTGATGCTCGACGGGTGCACGGTCAAAAGCTGCTCCGTCCTGGCCGCCGACCTTGATGGATGTTCCGTCGAGACGATCGAGTCGCTGGCCTCGGACATCCATCATCTGCATCCGCTGCAGGAGTCGTTCGTGCGCAACCACGGCCAGCAATGCGGTTACTGCACGCCCGGGATGGTGATGTCGGCGCTGCAACTGCTGCGTGACAATCCGAATCCGGACGAGGCGGCGATCCGGCACGGGCTTTCCGGCAACCTGTGCCGATGCACCGGCTACCAGTTCATCGTCAACTCGATTTCCGATGCGGCGCGCTCGCTCGCCGGCGCCAAGCCTTAGCTGCGGACGTGCGATATCTGCGCGGCTCTTCAGCCGCGCGGCTGGGGCGCGCCGGCGCCCTGGCCGTTTGCGTGCACGCCACCGGTGAAGACCTCCATCGGGACGAGCGGCGGCCGGCGGGTACGCTTGAGCTCGTCGAGCTCGGCCTGGACTTTGGCTTCGGCGTTGCGGCGGCGAATCTCCTCGAGTTTTTGATCGATCTCGGCGCCGTGAAGTTCGCGATTCACGCCTGAGCGCGTGAGCATCTGCTGAATCGACTCGCGCACCTCCTGCAACGCGCGCAGGTCTTCATCGTAGGCAAGCCCTTCGAGCGCCCGCTCGACGCGTATGCGCGCCTGCGCGTTGCGCAGCCGCGCGAGCATCCTGACCTTCTCGGTCTTGAGCTTGTCGATTTCGCTCTTGAAGCCGGCGAGATTTTTCTTTGCGTCCTCGACCTCCAGGGTGAGCTGCGCGAACTCCTCCTTGACCCGCTCGCAGTCGGCTTCGATCTCGTGCTTGCGGCGGATAAGAATCAGCGCGCACTGATCCTCGTTGAGATCGGCGGCTTGCCCAGCCTGCTCCGCGACCTCGGCCAGTTCGGCGGACTTTTCCGCGAGCTCGCGCTCGAGCTTGTTGCGCATGTAGATCGCGCCGGCAGCCGCGGTCTTGAGCTGCTGATAGCGCCGGATGCGGTCCGAGATCGCGGCCTCGTAAACTGCCTCGGGGTCGTGCGTTTCGCGCGCCTTGAGCCAGCGGCTGAATTTTCCACCGATGAGGCTTTTCAATCTTGAAATGAACATCGCCAGTTCCTCCTTTTTGTGCGCGCGCCGCGTCGTCTCCCCGGGCCGATTAGAGCCAGCGCTGGACGCGGCGCTTGTAGTCGAGGTACCGCTCGCCGAACAGGCGTTCCATCGTCGCCTCTTCATGCGGGATCAACATCCGGTCGATCGCCAGGTAAAAGAGCACGGGCGCGAGCAGCATCGCGGGCGAACCGAAGAACAGCGCGAAGCCGAGCAGCGCCGCCGCAAGACCGAGGTACATCGGGTTGCGCGTGAAAGTATAGGGTCCCTCGGTGATGAACGCCGTCGGCTCTCCGTGCGGATTTTTCGTGGTCGCACGCGCAGCGAAGAGCGCGGCTGCGTACGATGAAAGCCCGACGCCCGCGGCGACCGTCAGCAAGCCCAGCAACTCATGCGGATGGACGAACCGATGACGGCCCCCGCCGAGTAGATGCAGCAGGAGCAACCCTGCGAGCAATAGTCCGGCGAGCGCCGGAGGGGAAATCCTGAGCGCGCTGCCGTCTTCGTGGGGATTGAAATCCGTTGTCTCGCTCATGTCTGCCTCCAAGGCGCAAGCGCGGGATTGCTCCATCGCGCAAGCGCGAGATCGCGTCATCGCGCAGGCGCGAGTCCGGTTCGGATCGCCTTCATTCGTCCTTTAGTCCGAGGTCGTCGACCGTGATTCCGAGCTCGCGCATCTTTTGCTGAAAGTTCTGCCGGTACATCCCGGCCCGCTCGGCGGCGCGCGAGATATTGCCGCCGCTCGCCCTGAGCGCGTTGATAAAAAAATCGCGCTCCCACTGACTGACGAATTTTTCCTTGGCCTCGCGGAACCTGACCTCGCCGGCGCCGCCGGCCGCCGCCGTCGCTTCGGCGGACGGCGCCACGCTCTCGCCGTCGCCGTCAGGAGCGGGAGGGGTGTCGTCGTCCGCGGCGGCGCCGAGCAGTTCGGCTGGCGTGATCTCGTTTGCCGCGGACAGGATCACCGCTTGTTCGATCGCCGCCTTGAGCGAGCGCACGTTGCCGCGCCAGGGGTTTTCGACGCAGGCCCTCATCGCCTCGGGAGCGAGCGTTTTGCGTGGCGCGCCGAACTGTTTGCACGCTTCGTCGAGAAAGTGCAGCGCCATCGGCGCGATATCGGCGCGCCGCTCGCGTAGCGGCGGAATGCGGACTTCGACCACCTTGATCCGGTAGTAGAGGTCCTCGCGAAACCGCCCATCGGCGGCCATCGCTTCGAGGTTCTGGTTGGTGGCTGCGACGATGCGGACGTCGGCGACCAGCGGCTGGTTGCCGCCGATCCGTTCGAAGCGCTTTTCCTGGATGACGCGCAGCAGCTTGGCTTGGGTCTCGAGGCTCATGTCGCCGATTTCGTCGAGGAACAGGGTGCCGCCCTCGGCCGCCTCGAACTTGCCCTCGCGCCGCGCGATCGCGCCGGTAAAGGCGCCCTTTTCATGGCCGAAGAGTTCGCTTTCGACGAGTTCGCGGGCGAACGCGGCGCAATTGACCGGCACGAACGGCCCGCTCGCACGCGGGCTGCGGTTGTGGATCGCGCGCGCGACCAGTTCCTTGCCGGTGCCGGACTCGCCGCGGACCAGGACGGTGACGTCGGTCGGCGCGACCTTTTCGATCGTCTCGAACACCCGCATCATCGCGGGCGACTGGCCGATCATGCCGGCAAAGCGTCCGCTCTCGAGATTCACCTGCTCGACGAGCCGGTTATAGGCGCGCCTCAGCAGCTGCTTCTCCATCACGTTGCCGACTTTGATCCGCAGCTCGTCGTTGTCGAACGGTTTGGGCAGGTAATCTTCCGCGCCGGCCTTCATCGCTTCGACCGCGATGCGCTGCGTTCCGTATGCCGTGATCATCAGCACCGCGCATCGGGGATCCAGCTGGCGCACACTGCGCATCAGGTCAAGTCCGCTCATCCCCTGCAGGCTGAGGTCGGTGATTATCACGTCGAAGGGTCCGGCCTTGACCCTGGCCAGCGCCTCCTCGCCCGACTCCGCGGTTTCGACTTCGTAGCCCTCCTTGCCGAAGAGCCCCTTTAGCGCGACCAGGATGCCGCGTTCGTCGTCGACGACCAGGAGACGCCCCTTCATCGCCGCTCCCCGGTTCCCGCCTGCTGCGGTTTCAAATCCGCGGGCGCCTGCGATGCGCTGGCGGCGGGCGCGATGCGGTTGTCGCCGTCTGGATCGGATCGATCCCGTTCGTCTTGATCCTGCGGACCGGCAAGGCCGGCTTGATCGCGGGCGCGCGCCGCGTCGGCGAGCGGAATCGAGAGCCGGAATTCGGTGCCGGTTCCGGGTTTGCTCTGGACCTCGATTCGGCCGCTATGGGCGTCCATCACTTTCTTGGCGATACCCATCCCAAGTCCGGTGCCGTTTTTCTTGGTGGTGTAGAACGGATTGAAGATCTTCGCGAGCCGGTCCTCCGCGATTCCGCATCCGTTGTCGCGAATTACCACGGTGGCCGCGCCCGGATGCAGGCTCACGATTCCGAATTCGAGCCGGCGCTCGCCCGGGTTCGATTCCATCGCGTCTATCGCGTTGTCGATCACGTTGGTGAAGACCTGGCGCAGCTTGTCGGCGTCGGCGCGGACGATTGGTCCTCCGATATAGCTGCGCGATACGCTGACTTTGTTCGCTTCGAGCTTGGCGCGCATCTCGGTGAGCGCGGCATCGAGCACCGACGCCAGCCCGACGCTTTCGAAGCTGTAGTCGGTTTCCTTGGCGTACTTGAGCAGATGGGAGACGCTGCGCTCGACCCGCTCGAGTTCGTCGAGCGCGACCCTCGCGTACTCGACGTTTTCGTTCGAAGTCGGATCCTCGCCCATCTGCTGCACCAGGCTCTTCGCCGCGGCGATCGGATTGCGGATCTCGTGGGCGAAGCTCGCGGTGAGCTCGTCGAGAGAGGCTTGCTTTTCGGTGCGCAGGACTTCTTTCTCGCGTGTGACCTCGCGCTGCACCTCGCGCTGGACGGCGGGCTCGAACACGCGCTCGTGAATCCAGCGCCATCCATAGACGGCGCCAAAGTGGCTCGCGAGCCCGATACCCCATCCGAGCGCCGGGAAAACCCACCATTCGAACCCGGGGCTGACGGCAAGATTGAGGATGAGGAGCGATCCGATGACGATCCCGTACCACATCAGGTGAACGTAAAAGCCGGCCTCGCGCGCGGCACGCCGACGAGCGCGTTCGTAGGCCTTGCGTTCCTCGTCGCTATCGCGTTGCGGCTCGCGATCCGATCCCGACGCCGCCTCGGTCGGGCGTGATTGCGGGGCTGCCGTCGCGCCGGCGGACCGGGACGCGCCGGCAGATCCAGATGCGCCGCCGCGGAGCCTCTCGGCCTCGCGGCGCAGCTTTGTCTCGGCCATCTCGATCGTGTCAGCGACCTTGTGTCCGACGTCCGCGGCCTGATGACGTGTGTCCGCGGCCCACCGCTCCCAGTCCTGCCAGTGGCGACTCCACTTTTCCCACTTGTCGTTTCCGCCGCGGCCACCCTTGGCCGTCGCGTCCGCGTGCGATTGCATCCGGTCCCATCGGCGCGACCATTTGTCGCACCTTCCGGTGCCGAGCCGCCGGTATCTGTTTCGCTGGATCACGGCGAAGATGATGATTGCTACGATTAGAAAGCCCATAGCTTCAGGCCCGCTTTGGGGCGCGTCCGCGATGCGCGCCGTCGCCCCGCCAAAGCTTATTCTTCATGCTCCCGAATGAGGAGCAAGCATGATGCCGCCGCGGACGGCGGCAAAAATGCCGCAAAACCGTGATGGTTTGCTGAACTCCTCGCACATCCGGCGCGCCACCGCATCTCTTTCAATGCATGTCGCGGGCTGCATCGCGAGATTCCCGCCGGCGGCCCCAAGCGGCGAAGCTTTGTCGGGATGCTCTTGCGATGTATCCGGCGAATGCGCTCGGATATTCTCGTTCGCAACCTCATGCCAGAGCGGAGTTAACTCGTGCTTCGAGCAATCAGGATTGGCGCGCTCGCGGTCGTCGCAGCGATCGTCGGGGTGCTGATGGCCGGCGGCGGCGCGCGCGCCGAATCGGTTTACTCTTTCGCGACGACGCCCGGCCGGTTGCCCAAAAACGTCGTGCCGACGCACTACGCGATCGATCTGAGGCCCGATCTAGCCAGCCGCGCGGTTCCCGGTTCCGAGGTCGTGGATATCAAGGTCCTTGCGGCGACGGACCGCGTGGTCCTCAATGCGGTCGACATGGTTCTTCATTCGGCGTCGCTCCAAGGCGAGCCCGGGCAGGTGGCGGCGATTACGCCCGATCCCAAGACGCAAACCGTGACGCTGCTCTTTCCCCACAAGCTTGCGACCGGACCGCACAAGCTCGCCATCGCATTCACCGGCCGTATCAACCGTTTCGGCCGCGGCCTTTTTTCGGTCGATTATCCGACCGCACACGGGCAAAAGCGGATGATCGCGACCGAACTCGAGCCGGCCGACGCCAGGCGCGTCTTCCCATGCTGGGACGAGCCCGCCTTCAAGGCAAGCTTCGAGCCGTCGGTGACCGTGGCACAAAACGCGCTCGCGGTGTCGAACATGCCGATCGCTCACGAACAGCCGGCGGGCGGCGGCCTTAAACGCGTCTCGTTCGGCGCGACGCCCAGGATGTCAACCTACCTGTTCGTGCTGGTGGCGGGCGACCTCGAACGGCTGACCGGCGACGCCAACGGAGTCACGGTGGGAGTGGTCACGGCTGCGGGCAAACGCGAGCAGGGGCGTTACGCGCTAAAGAGCGCGATCGATGTCCTCGGCTATTACAACGATTACTTCGGGGTCAAATATCCGCTGCCCAAGCTCGACCTCATCGCGGTTCCCGGCAGCGTCGGCGGCGCGATGGAGAACTGGGGCGGCATTGTCTTCAACGAAAGCCTTCTTCTGTTCGATCCTTCCTCGAGTCCCGACGCGCATCGCCGCAACATCTTCGACGTTCTCGCGCACGAGATGGCGCATCAGTGGTTCGGCGATTTGGTCACGATGGCCTGGTGGAACGATCTGTGGCTGAACGAGGGCTTCGCAAGCTGGATGCAGAACAAGGCCGCCGACAGGCTCCATCCGGAGTGGAAAACCTGGCTCAACAGCGGCAGCGCGAAGCAGATCGCGATGGACGTGGACGCGCGCCCCACGGCGCATCCGATTCAACAGCCGGTCGCCGACGAGAGCGAAGCGCAATCGGTCTTCGACAGCATCACGTACGGCAAGAGCCAGGCCTTTCTGCGCGAGCTTGAGAACTACCTGGGCGCGGACAAATTCCGCAACGGCATCCGGCGCTACATGGCCGCCCATGCCAACAGCAACGCGACCACGGCGGATCTGTGGCTTGTGCTTTCGCGCGCCTCGGGCAGGCAGGTCGCAGCGATCGCAACAACCTATACCGAGCAGCCAGGGGTGCCGCTCGTCGTGAGCAACGCAAGTTGCGCGGGCGGCCAGCAGCGGCTCGCGCTCGAACAGGAACGCTTTTTCATCCGTCCAATCAAAGCGCGCGAGCAGCTCTGGGAGATCCCGATCGCATTCGGGTTGCCGGGCGCGAAGGAGCCGACCGGAGCCGTCCTGATGCGGGCAAGGACGATGGAGGTCGCAGCCGGGCGATGCGGCGAACCGATCAAACTGAATTTCG
>Ga0335081_10021684_pt1 | contig 10393 bp, 9 predicted proteins | sample Lox_Sample_35_FD_206713 | JGI IMG/M metagenome (GOLD analysis project Ga0335081, IMG submission 206713) | Soil microbial communities from Loxahatchee National Wildlife Refuge, Florida, United States - Lox_Sample_3.5 | ecosystem: Environmental > Terrestrial > Soil > Wetlands | place: USA: Florida...
CCCATCACGAGCGAGGCGGCGGCGGCGATCTCGTCGGCGAAGCCCGTGACGGTCACTTCGAGCGGCCTGCCATGCAGATCGGGCTTCCCGCGGAGGTCGAGGAGCGCCGGCAACCCGGCAGCGCCCAGGGCGACACCCACGGTCCCTCGGCGCCAGGGACGGCCGAAGCTGTCGTTGATGACGACGGCCATGTCGACCCCAAGCGCCGCGGCGAGCCGCGTGCGCAGCGCCGCGGCGGAGGCGTCGGGATCGCGCGGCAGCAGCAGCACGCGCTCGCCTTCCTCGGCCGGACCGACATTCGAGCGGTCGACGCCCGCATTCGCCATCACGAATCCCAAGCGATGCTCGACGATGAGCACGCCCGGCCGGCGCCGCACCACGCGGCGCGATTCCGAGAGGATTACCTCGACGAGGCGGGGGTCCTTCTGCACCTCCTGCGCGAGCGCTTGCGCCTGCGCCGAGGGGCGCACGCTGGCGAGATCGACGAAGCGCCCCTCTGCTTTGGAGACGATCTTCTGCGCGACGACGAGCACATCGCGCTCGGCGGGCAAGATGGAATCGCGCGCCAACGCCGCGGCGATGAGTCCCGCGAGATCGTCGCCGGGTTTGACGAGCGGCAAGCCTGAGAGCGGATAGAGCGTCAGCGGGATCAACCGAATGCCCTGCGCAATCTCGGGAGCACCTGCCCGGAATGGAGCCGCACGAAGCGCGCCTGGTCCGGGCTCGGCGCGCGAAACACGAGATGCCGGAATCCGAGTTCGAGATAGGGCCTGATCTTCTCGACCTGCTCCTCGGGATCGCCGGAGACGATCCACCGGCTTACCGCGCGCGATGTCTTTGCGCCGAGCGCGCCGAGGCACGCGAAGCAATAGGGCGCATGGCCGCCGGTGTGCTTCCAGGGCTGGAAGTGATCGCTGACGAATACGGAATCGAGGCCGACTTCCAGCACAGTGAGCTCCCTCGACCGAAACGAGCGCCTACAGTATTTCCGGCGGTCCCGGGGTGGCAACGAAAAGTCCGCGGCTCACGTGAGCCGGTGGGGAAATCCGATCTCTCGAAGATAGCGCGCGGTGTCGCAGGGGCGCTCGGAGGTGAGAAGCGCCTGCAGATCCTCGGGCTCGTCGATGTCGAGCGCAACGCCCGGGAGATCGAGCACCGCGGTGACCACGCCCTTCTCGCGAGCGGCGGCGAGGTGGCGCTCAAGACTGCCGAGACCGAAAGAGAACCGGATGGCGTCGAGCGGCGAGCAGCAGGCGGCATTGGTGCCGTCGCGGCGGAGATCGGTCGCGATGGTGAGTGCGGGGCCTTTGACCGCGTTGCGCGCATGCGCCGCGAGCAGCTCCTCGACCTCAGCGGCAAAGATGCAGGGGATGTCCGCCGACAGCACGAGGGCCGCGCTCGCAGACCGCGCGCGTAAAGCGTCGAGGCCGCGCTCGACCGCGGCGGTGTGTCCGGCGTTCTCGTCCTCGATGACCGCTGCGCCGTGCGGCCGCACGAGGGCCGCCACCTCGGGGTCGCCGCTCACGACGACGATGCCCTCGAGCCTTCCAATACCGGAGAGGCAGCGCAGCACGTCTCCGAGCATGGCGCGGGCGAGCGCATAGCGCTCCTCGGCCGCGAGGGCGCCCGCGAGGCGCTGCTTCGCCTCGCGCAAGCGTTTCGCCGGCACCACCGCCCACATCGCTCCCGTCTCCCTCCGCTGCGAGCCGGCCGCACCGTGAAGCCTATGCGGCCGAAGCGCAACGGATTTTGCGGGGCTTCAGCTTGCCTCGCGGAGAGCCTCGCGCTCGGCGGGCACGATGACGATCTCTTTGAACTTCGCGTCCGCAATCACGGAGAGCGTGACGGAGGCGCCGATCCGACCGGCCGAGAGGAGGCGCACGAGATCATCGGAGCCGGTGACGCGCTCGCCGTCGAGTGTCACGACGAGGTTCCCGGCCTTCAATCCTGCGCGCGCCGCGGGTCCCTCCGGCGTCACCTCGGTGACGGCGGCGGCGAAGGACTGCTCGAGGCCGAGCGCGAGACCGAGGCGGCGCGGCAACGGCACGGTCTGTGCGGCAACGCCGATGAAAGCGCGTCGCACGCGCCCGTGGCGGACGATCTCGCTCAAGACGTAGCTCGCGGTGTTGCTCGCGACCGCAAAGCAGATGCCTTGCGCCCCCGCGATGACGGCAGTGTTGATGCCCACGACCTCGCCGTGCGCCGAGACCAGCGGCCCACCGGAATTCCCGGGGTTGAGCGCGGCATCTGTCTGGATCACGTCGTCGATGAGCATGCCGGTGCGTCCGCGGAGCGTGCGCCCCAGCGCGGAGACGACGCCCGCCGTCACCGTCGACTCGAAGCCCAGGGGGTTCCCGATCGCGATCACGAGCTGACCCCTGCGCAACTGCTTGGAGTCTCCGAGACGGGCAGTCGGGAGCGTGCTGTCGTCGGTCGCGCGCAGAAGCGCCAGATCCGTGTGCGCGTCGTCGCCGACGAGGCGGGCCTCCATCCGGCGGCCGTCGGAGAGCGCGAGACGGACGCTGCTTACACCCTCGACGACGTGGCTGTTGGTGAGCACGAGCCCGTCCGGCGAGATGATGACACCGGAGCCGCTGCCGCCACGCCGATGGCGGCCGGGCTCGGGCGGAACCTCGACGCGGACGACCGCAGGGCCTACGGCATCGACGGCGCCGACGACGGCCTGCGAATAGGGATCGAGTTCGGTCAATTCCATTGCTTCCTCCCTAATTTGGGAGCCTCAGAGATGAATGACGCCCCGCCGCGCGGCATGCGCGACGGCGTCGGTGCGGCCCACGGCATCGAGCTTGTCGATGAGCGAGGCCACGTGGAACTTCGCGGTGTGGACGGAGATCCCGAGCCGCTGCGCGATGGCCTTGTTCGAGGCGCCCTCCGCGAGGAGCGCCAACACCTCGCCCTCACGCGGCGTGAGCGCGATCTCGCTTTCGGCCTCGGCCGGGATGGAAGCGGCCAGCACGAGCGCCACCTCCGCGCCCTCGCCCTTGTCTACGAGCCGCAGCCCCGGCACGCCCGCGAGCAGCCGCGCAAGCCTGTCGGCGAGCCCGGTATCCGCGACCTCCAGCGCAATGCGGATCGGCTCGGCGCTGCCGTTCCCGCTCAAGCCTCGGGCCTCGCCGCGATTTCCAAGCGGACGTCGCGGCTCTCGCCCGTGCGGCTCAAGCCGATGGTCACGCTCTCCCCGACGCTGTCGGGACCGAGTCCGCTCAGCAGCGCCTGAAGATGCCTGATCGGGCTGCCGTTCCAGGCGAGGAGCACGTCGCCCTGGCGGATGCCGGCCTTGGCTGCCGGACCCTTGGGGTCGAGGCTCATCACCATCGCGCCGAAGGCGCCGGGCGCCTCGCCGGGGACGCGGTGCAGGGCGAGGCCGAGATAGCCGCGGGGGATCCTGCCGTCGGTCTCGAGCCTGGAGGCGATGCGCTCGATGGTGGCGGTGGGGATGACCAGCACGCGACGGCGCGGCCCGCGGACCGCCATGCCGAAGGCGCGACCGGAGGCATCGAGGGCGAGCGCGCCCTCGCTCCGGCGCGGGAGCGTGAGGTCGAGCTCGATCCTCGCGTCGATTGCGCCGCCACGGAGACTCCGCCAGGGACCCGAGGCTCGCGAGACGATGCCCAAGGCGGCGGCTGGCTCGCCCGCATTGGCGCCGACGACGAGGGCAAGCGCCCCGGCTGCAACTGGCGCAGAGGTGAGCGTCGCCGCGGGAACGTCCTTGCGCTCGACGCGCAGCAAGGACACATCCGTGCTGGGGTCTCTGCCGACGATCTCGGCCCGAAGCGTCGTCCCGCCCGGGAAGGTCACTTCGACCTCGCCCTCATCGGCAAGGGCTTCATCGGCGGTGACGATGAGGCCCGGGCGCCATATGAACCCGCTCGAAAGCGAGCGGTCGGAGGCGATCGAAACCACGGCGGACGCGCGCTGCGCAACGACGGCCGCGAGTTCCGCAGAAAGGCGCTCGAGGCCGGCAAAACTGTCGGGATGAGACATGAGGCTCTCCAAGGGAATCCTCATCCCAATTTGGGCATCGCCGGGAATGCCTCCAACTGGCCAAGTGGGTAGGCGCCATGCAGGCGCCGCAACTCGGCACGAGCTGCCCAAAAGCTTCCCCGACTTCGCCCGCAGCGATAGACTTGAAAGACCAACGGCCGATCCCGGGGATGACGTACGGAGGGGTCGGGCCATCTTTGCTCGTGACCACGTCTCGAGGGAGAGCCCGAATTGGAACCCGTCCCGAAGCAGAGCCGCCGGTCGCTGGATCCCCGTGCGATCGTCGCGGGTCTGCTGTTCCTCTGCATCATCGGCCTCGCGATCTGGTATCTCTCGCGGCCCGAGCCGCTTCTCGTCCAAGGCGAAGTCGAGAGCACGCGGACCGACATGGCCGCGCGGGTCTCAGGGCGCCTTGCGAAGATCGCCGTGGTCCGGGGCCAGGACGTCGCTGCGGGCGCTCTCCTGCTGTCGATCGACAATCCCGAGCTCGTGGCGCAGCTCCGCCAGGCCGAGGCGGAGCTGGAGGTTGCGAAAGCCGAGCTCGCGCGCATCAATGTCGGGACCCGCGCGGAAATCATCGCCCAGCGCAAGGCTGAGATAGATCGTGCCGAGGCGGAGGTGACTCTCGCGCAGAAGACCTACGACCGCACGCGCCAGCTCGCCGCCAACAAGGATGCGCCGCAGCAGAAGCTCGACCAGGATCTCGACGCGCTGACGACGTCGCAAAAGCGCCTGGAACAGGCGAAGCTCGCCTACCAGGAAGCAGTGACGGGATTCACGCCCGAGGAGCACAAGATCGCCGAGGCGAATGTCACCCAGGCGCAGGCAAAGATCGAGACGATCAAGGCGCTCGTCGATCAGCTCACTGTCACTGCGCCGGTCGCCTCGCAGGTCTATCAGATTCCGGTCGAGGAGGGAGAGGTCGTCATCCCCGGCGTCCCCCTCCTCTCCCTGGTCGATCTCAGCGATACCTGGCTCGGCTTCTCGCTGCGCGAGGACCTGATCGCCGGGCTCAAGGTCGGCGACCGCTTCGCCGCGCGCATTCCTGCCTTGGGCGATCGCAGGATCGTCGCGGAGGTTCGCGTGATCGCGACCAAGGGCGAATACGCCGGCTGGCGCGCGACCCGCGCCACCGGCGATTTCGATCTGCGCACCTTCGCCATCAGGGCCTACCCCGTCGAGAAGATCGAGGGCCTGCGCCCGGGCATGAGCGTCTACGCGGACTGGGCGGGACGCGCGCCGTGAGGCGACCGGCGCCTCCCAGCCTCGCGCTGGTCGCTCTGCGCGAGGTTCGCTTCTTTCGCCGCGACCATGCCGGCCTCTTCCTGCTGCTGGCGATGCCGCTCATCGGCTTCGCGATTCTCGCCTGGACCTTCAGCAGCGCCGTCGTCCGGGGCCTCGACGTCGTCGTCGTCGACGCCGACCGCTCCGCGACCTCGGAGAACGTCGTTCAATCCCTGGCTGCGGCGCCCAATTTGAGCGTCACCGAGCGCGGCGAGAGCCTCGCGACCGCGACGCGCGCGATCCGCTCCGGCGATGCGATTGCGGCCGTCTACATTCCCCTGAGCTTCGAGCACGATCTCCTCGCGGGCCGTCGGCCGCAGATCGTCGCGTTCTATAACAGTCAGTATTTCACGCCCGGAAACATTGCGGCCAAGGGGCTTCGCGACGCGATCAGCGCCGCAACGCAGCAACTCGCGCTGGCCAGCAAGGTACCGCTGCAGCCCGTCGGAGCCGGTCCCCTCGTCGTCGAGGAATACGTCCTCTCCAACCCCGCGACCAACTATGCAGCCTTCCTGCTCCGGGCGGTGATGCCGACGGTGCTGCATGTGGTGATCGCCATCGCGACGGGCTATGCGGTCGGCTCGGAGCTTTCGCGGCGCAGCCGGCGAGCCTGGCTGCGCTGTGCCGGCGGGAATGCGGTCGTCGCGCTTGCGGGGAAGCTTCTGCCGCTGCTCGCTGTGTTCTTCGCGTTCCTCGGCGTCAATGCGCTCATCCTGGATGCGGGCTTCGATCTTTCCTTCCGCGGCGACGTCCCGATGATCGTCGCGGCTGGGGTCCTCTTCGTCGTCGCCTATCAGTCGATCGCGACGATCCTGCAGCTCTTGGTGCGCAACCTGGCGCTCGGCCTCAGCCTCACGGCGATCATCACCTCGCCGGCCTTCGGCTTCGCGGGCGTAGGGCTCCCCGTCCTCGCGATGGGAACCTTCCCGCGGGCCTGGGGCGCGCTGCTTCCCTTGCGTTGGTACCTCGGCATTTTGGTCGATCAGGCAACGCGGGGATCACCGGTGCGGGCGTCTGCGGTTCCCTTCGCCATCCTTGCGCTCATGGCGGTGGGGTGGTTCTGCATCGCCTGCCTCTGTGTGCGCCGCTTCGCGGTGGCGCGTCCGGAGCCCGAGCCGCCGCTGCCGAGCGACGCGCCGCGCGCGGGGATCGGGGGCGCTTTCCTCGGAGAATGGCGGCGCGTTCTCGTCGATCGCGGCATCTTCAGCCTGGTCATTGTAGCGCCCGTCTTCTACGGCATCTTCTATCCGCAACCCTATCTGGGGCAGCTCGTGCGGAAGGTGCCGATCGCCGTCGTCGACGATGACCACACCGAATTGAGCCGCCGCCTCGTCCAGGCGATCGACGCCGACGAGGCCGTCACGGTCGCGCTGCGCGCTCCCGCGCTCGACGCGGCGCAGCGGGCGCTCTTCGAGCGAAGCGTCTTCGCGATTCTCGAAATCCCTCCGGACACCGAGCGCGAGGCGCTCAAGGGCAATGCGGCACGGTTGCCCGCTTATGTCGACTCCAGCTACTTCATTTTGTTCAACCGGACCCTGCAGGGGATTCTGGAGGGCGTGGGCCATGTCTATGCGTCGAATGCCTCGCGAGGTGCGCGCGAGGATGGCTCCTTCCTCAACGCCGCGCTCGCGGCCTCAAGCCCGATCGAGTTCCTGGCGGAGCCGCTCTACAATCCGACCGGCGGATATGCGAGCTACGTCGTGCCTGCGGCCTTCGTGCTCATCATTCAGCAAACGCTTCTGATGGGGGCGACGATGCTGGCGGCGCTTGGCGGCGTCTCCTTGCCCACGGGTTCTCGGTCGCCGATCGCCGCGATCCTAGGCCGTGCGCTCGCGCACGTCCTGCTTTACGTCCCGGCCCTGGCGCTCTACCTCATCGTCTTGCCGCGGATCTACGGCTTCTCGACGCTTGGCGGGCTCGGCGCCATGGCGCTCTTCTCGCTTCCCTTCATCCTCGCGACGAGCCTCATGGGCCAGGCCGCAGGCTACCTATTCAAGTATCGTGAGACCGCGGTCCTTCTCTTCGTCGCGACCACCCTGCCGCAGTTCTTCCTCGTGGGCGTCTCCTGGCCGCGCGAGATGATCCCGCCGCTCCTCGACTATCTGCGCCGCATTTTCCCCAGCGAATCCGCGATCGACGGCCTCGTGCGCATCAACCAGATGGGGGCCACGCTGAGCGAGGTCCGCCCGGATTGGCTCTATCTCTGGCTCCTCGTCGCGGCTTATTTCGTGCTCGCGATCCTCGCCGCACGGCGTCGCGCCGCAAAGGAGGTACTCCATGCGGCATAGCGGGAGCCAGAGGACCTACACCATCGCAGTCATCGCGGCGCTGCTGGGGGCGGGCGGCATCCTGCTGTTCCTGATATTCGGCTCGGGCGTGGGCGCGCAGCGCGAGCCGGGTGTCGTGCACGCGACCGAGGTCAAGATCGCGCCAGAGATCAGCGGCCGCCTCCTTCGCTTTTCCGCAACGCCCGGACAGACGGTGCATGCGGGAGACCTTCTGGTGGAGCTCTCCAACCCCGAGCTCAGCGCGGCGCTGGTCCTGGCGAAGGCGCAGCTCGGTGCGGTCGCAGCCGCGCGGGACCGTGTCTACGCGGGCATCCGCGACGAGCAGGTGCAGATGCTCGCCCGCGAGATCGAGACGGCGCGGGCCAATCTGGTCTACGCGGAGCAGCAATTCGCGCGGAATTCGCAGCTCGCGAAGACCGCTGACGTCTCGCGCCAGCAGCTCGATCAGGCCACCGCCGCAGTCGCCGCCGCGCGCGCGACCCTCGAAAAGGCCGAGCAGGCCTACGAGGCCGCGCATTCCGGCCCCATACGCGAAGAACTCGCGATCGCCGACGCAAAGGTCGAGGCGGCGGCGGCGGCGGTTGCGGTGATCGAGGCCCGCGTCGCGAAACTGCGGATCGTCGCGCCGTCGGATGGCACCGTAACGCTGATCGTGGCGGAGGTCGGCGAGGCCGTCGAGCCCGGCGAGCCCGTGATGACGCTCGACGCGGCGAGCCGCCGTTGGGCGACCTTCAATCTCCGCGAGGACCAGCTCGGAGAGCTTCGCCTGGGCGGCGCCGTCGAGCTCTTGCCGCTCGGAGCGAGCGCGGGTGTCGAGGCGAAGATCGCCGAACTCATCCCTCTCGGGGAATTCGCGGTTTGGCGGGCAGCGCGCGTGGTGGGCGACCACGACTTGAACACCTTCCTCGTGCGCGCCGATGTCGCCGCCGGCAGAGGCTCCGCATTGCAGCCGGGAATGACGGTCCGGCTCGAGCCCGCAACGGGAAACCGCTAGGTCCGAGGGGGCAAGCCCGCCTCCGAGGGCGGCGGCTGCCGGAGGAACAGCATCATCAGCAGCACGGCCACGACCGCATAACCCAGGACCATGAAGCAGTCGATGTAGGCGAGCACGTAGGCTTGCTTCTGCACGGCGTCGGCGAGGAGCGCGGTCGCGCGCGCGTGCGCGTCGTCCGCGCCAACGGAGCGGCCGATGACGATGTTGCCCAATAGCTGCAGCCGCTCTCCCGTGAGCACTGAGCCGGTGGTCACGTGGAGTCCCAGCAGGTTTGAGTAGGTCTGCTCCTGGGTGCGCAGGAATGTCTGGATGAAGGCCGCGCCGAATTGGGCGCCGAACAATCGTGCCGTCTGCAGCAGCGCGCCGAAGGTGAGAATGTCGCGCGGGCGCAGGTGCTTCAGCGCGAACCACACGACCGAGGTGAGGCCGAAGGATTGGCCGATCGCCTGCAATATCTGCGAGGGCAGGAAATCCTCGCCTACCCAATCATGCGTGATCTGTGCCGCCATGAAGCAGGCGCAGCCGACGAGGGCGAAGCCGAAGGCAAGCGGGATTCGCGCATCGACGAAGCGCAGGAGTGTCGCGACGATCGGTCCCAGCAGGAATTGCGGCAGCGCGATCCACAGCAGTACTCCGCCGATCTCGATTGCGCGGTAATTCTGCACCGTCGTCAGGTATTGCGGGATGATGTAAGCGGTGGAGAGGATGACGAAGCGGAAGAAGGTGATGAGCAGGAAGAGAAACGGAAGGTTCCCGCTGGCGGCGAAGCGCAGGTTGATCCAGGGCTCATCCGTGGTCATCTCGTGTACGACGAAGAGGGCGAGCAGGAGGACACCGCCGATGAGTAGGGCGTTGATGAGGCCGGAGCCGAACCAGTCGAGCCGGTTGCCCTGGTCGAGGGCGGCATAAATGAGGCTGAATCCGAAACTCGCATAGATCTTTCCGGACCAATCCGCGCGCCGCAGCAATTCGCGGTTGATCTCCTGGCGCGGCACTCCGAATTGGATGCAGATGAGCATCAGCGGCGCAAGCAGCGCCGTGTCCCAGAAAATCCACTTCCATTGGCCGTGGTCGCTGAACCATCCCTCGATCGACGCGGAGATGTTGAGGGAGAGCTCGAGGTTCATCGCGTAGGCCGCAACGCCATAGACGACCAGCCGGGGCGGCAGCCCCGTGGCCACGAACCCGATCGTCAGCGGTATGAAAGTCCCGGAGGCAAGACCGCTGATCATCTGGAACACCAGGACGGATTTGATCCCGGGCGAGAAGGGCAGCAGGAAGTTCGAGACGCAGAAGACGACGCAAGAGATCGAGAGCACACGGCGCAGCCCGAAAACCATGCCGAGCCAGGTGGAGACCGGGCCAATGAGCATTTGTCCGACGGTGAAGGAGGTGGTGATCCAGGCGCCTTCGTCGAAACCCGCATGCACCGCGCCGCGCAGATCCGCCAGGCCGAAATTGGTGATGCGTTGGTCGAGCGTCGAGATTACCGACCCCAGGAGCACGCCGAGCACGCCGATCAAGGGGCGCGCCGAGAGCGTCGTTGGCGTCTGCGCGGCGCGAACGGCGGGATGGCAGAGCGACGGCATCCCCCGCGATCCGCGCCAGGGCAGCCAACTAAAAATGCTGTCCACGGGGTCGCGCGCGACCGTCATGCCGCGGCCTATTTAGGGGCAGAAGCGGCGGGGATCTCGCCCGTCCGCGTGTCGACTGTGGCGATGACCGACATGCCCGGACGCAGCAGGTCCACGAGCGCGGGATCGGGCTCGAGCGTAATCTTGACGGGTATGCGCTGCACGACCTTGGTGAAATTGCCGGTGGC
>Ga0335081_10021685_pt1 | contig 10393 bp, 8 predicted proteins | sample Lox_Sample_35_FD_206713 | JGI IMG/M metagenome (GOLD analysis project Ga0335081, IMG submission 206713) | Soil microbial communities from Loxahatchee National Wildlife Refuge, Florida, United States - Lox_Sample_3.5 | ecosystem: Environmental > Terrestrial > Soil > Wetlands | place: USA: Florida...
TGAGACTCCTTTCGCGCGACGCTGCGGCAAGGGCCAGCGTGTTTCTCAGCTTCCCCGCCGATTAGATGCGCCATGCCGCCGGCGCCGGCGGCATCATTGCTGGCCGCCGCTGCTGAGACTCGGCAGGAAGCGGCGCTTGCTCCATCCCTCGGCCAGAGCGGTGATATAGAAGATCTCGGCCTTGCGGAACTCGAAGCGCCAGCCGTCGCCGACGCGCCGGTAGCGATCAACGTAGCGGCCCGCGCCTACGACGTCCTTGCCGGTCGAAGCGTCCGAGGCGGTGAGCTCGAAGTAGCAATCGCCGCTCGCGCTATCGCCGCTCACCGTGATGCGATGGTTGTGCACGGTGTGGGTCATGTTGCGCAGCACCGAAGGTACGACGGCGGTGTAGAAATTGCGGACCTCGGCGCGGCCGCGCGAGAGGAAAGGCTGCATGCTGCCGTCGGGCGATTTGAAATCACAGACCGCGTCTTCGGTGAAGCAGGTCGCGACCAGCTCTTCCATCCGGCCGTCGTCGACCAGAAAGCAGTAGGTCGCACGAAGCTCCTTGATTTTCTCGCGGTCTTCGAGAATTTGTAACCTTTGTTCAGCGTCCGCTTTCATCGTTTTGTCTCTCCGTTGATGCGAGGGTGATCAAAGCAAAGAGGCCGCCAGTTGGCCCAAGAACGCGTTCTCTCCGTCGGCGATCGTCATGGCCGTCGCGTCGCGCAACAGCATCTCAACCGAGTATTCCTTGGTCATCCCGTTGCCGCCGTGGAGCTGGACCGCGAGCGTCGCCACCTCGAGCGCGGCGTCGGTGCAGAAGACCTTGGCCGCGCACGAGTGCTCAAGATAAGCGGGCTGTCCGGCGCGCATCCTGCTGATGTTGTAGACGTAGACCTCGCGCGAGAACGTGCGCGCGGCGCGGACCAGCGAGAACATCCGGAACAGCCGCGCGCGCACCGACTGATGCTCGAAGATCGGCCGCCCGCCCTGGATCCGTTCCTTGGTATAGGCGAGCGCGGTGTCGAAGGCGGCGCGCGCGAGTCCGGCGCCGAGGGCGCTCACCGCGGCGTTAAACGCGGTCAGCGTGAAATCGACATGCGCCGGATAATTGTCCAATTCGGCGAGCATGTAGCGGCGCGGGATACGGACGTCGTCGAAGATGATCTGGCCTTGAGGAAGGGCGCGCAGGCCGTGCTTGTCGAGCGGGCGTCCGCGGGAGATGCCGGGCAGGTTGAGCGGAATCACGCAGACGCCGCCGCGGTCGAGGCCGCCGCGCGGCTCGAGGTGGAGATTGACCACGGCGTGGGTGGCGACCGGACCGTTGGAGAACCAGGCGGATTTCTGGCCGTTCAGCACGTAGGAGTCGCCGTCGCGGCGTCCGACGAGCTGGCCAGTCCCCTTAATCCGCATCTCGGGACGAATTACGCTCAGCGTGTCGGAGCCGTGGTCGTGTTCCGTCACCGACCATCCTCCGATTCGCAGCGGACCGGTTCCGGCAAAGTAGGGCGCCGAGAACTCGGCGATCAGATCCTGATTGCCGCTCGCGAGCGCGGCTTCCGCGGGCCAGGGTGAGAGAAAGATCGCGCCGGCCAATCCGACATTTCCGTAAGTCAGCTCTTCGAGCACCAGATGCTGGACCAGGGGCGAGGCTCCCATTCCGCCAAGTTCTGGAGGTCCGCTCATGCGGGAGAAGCCCAATTCATTTGCCTGGCGCATTACGCTGAAAAACAGCGAGTCGGGCGCAGCGACGGCGTCAGGGGACATCCGGTCGAGCGCGATTCCGGCGGGCCGCAACACCTCAGCGGCGAACTTGCGCGCGGTTTCGTGAATCTGGCGTTCCTCTTCGGTCAGGTTCAGATCATATTCGACGAATTGCATAGCGATCCTCCAAATCCATTGAATGCAGCGCGTTAGCTGCCGCTGTTTCGACTTTATCCTCGATGAACCTGGCCTTGTGGCTGGATTTCGATGTCCCGATAGCGCTCCGCCATCGCTCTCGGTCCCCTGTCGTCCAAGAAAGTCAGACCGGCCAAGTAGCTGCCCATTACAGCCACCGGCCGGCCTTACCGTACAACAGGGTGGTCCTAAATGACTAACTCAAAAGAAGGACCTAACTGGGTGACTATTTTTGATATGCACCGAGCGAATAGCCGGATCCGGCTGGCCGGGCGATGCCGTCGTAATCGTTGGTCACGGTTGAAAGCGTGGTGCCGTCGGCGATCACGGGTGACGTACTCTGGAGATGGAAATCGGCGCCAGCGCCGGTCGCATCGCCGTAGTTCACGAACTTCGGATCGACGCTGGTGTAAGGAGCGTTCGAGCACCAACTTCCCAGCGAAGCGCCGCCCGGCATGAAGAAGTCGTTGCTTTCAATCGTTGGGCTGCCGCTTGGGATGCAAGCGTAGGAGTCGCCGCTGCTGCCGACGTCGTAGAAGATGTTGTTGACGATCTCGTCAGCGCTGCCGCGGCTATCGTTGAAGATGATCGCTTCCTCAACGATGTGATCCCAGGTGTTGTTGAATACCTTCAGCGTCGCAACGTTGACTCCGACGTTGATCCCCTGGCGCATGTTCGAGAAGACGTTGTTCTGATAGGTCAGCGTGCCTACCGCGCCGTCGAGACCCTCGACCATCGACACTTCGTTGTTGATCGAGTCCGAAGCCGCGGGCCATCGGCACAAATTGCGCTCGAACAGGATGTCATCCACGGTCATCGCCGAGCTGCCCCAGGTCTGGAAACAATCGTTGTGCGGATTCGGATTAACCGTGGTGCCGTAAGCGATATCGTGCATGTAGTTGGAGCGGAACACGTGATGCTGGCCGAAGAAACGGAAGGCGTCCGCGTCGGCGCCTCCGGGCGTGACACAGGCAGAATAGATTCCGCCCAATGCCACCGGGGTCTGCTGAGTTTCCCACACCTCGTTGCCTTCGATTAGATCATACAGGCCGTCCACCTGGGCGCCGGCCATCTCCGCGCGCCAGCTGCGATTGTTGATCACCGAGATGTAGGACACCGTCGGGTCCATCACGATCCCTTCATGGCAGAGCTCGTGAATGTAGTTGTTCTCCACCGTATCATTGCTGGCTGAGTTCGATATGTAGATGCCGATCCCGTTGCTGCCGTTAGTCTGGGTCGAGATATCGAATCCGTTTATTACCCAGTAGCTTCCCGAAAGGTTGAAGCCCAGCATCCGGACGTCGGCGCCGCTCGCGGCTTGAAGCGTGATCGGCGCGCTGGCGGTTCCCGAAGACGAGATCGTTACCCTCTCACCGTAGTTACCGGCCTGCACGATCGCGGTCTGGCCTTGCACCAGGACATTCGCCGCGTGCTGGATCGTCCGCCACGGCGATCCGGCGCTGCCGTTGTTGGAATCGCTGCCGCTCGGTGCGACGTAATAACTCACGCCGCTCGGCGTCGCGGTCGGAGTCGGCGTTCGGGTCGGCGCTGGCGTTGGTGTCGCGGTACGTGTCGCCGTAGGGGTTAACGTCGCGGTGACGGTCGGGGTCGGTGCGGGCGTTGGCGTCGCGGTCGGAATCGTCACTCGGTTTGCGACATTCACAAGGATCGCCCGCTGGGCGATAACCGCATTTGCGGAGTTGTATCCGTTAACGGAGACTCGATGCAGACCGTTATTCACCGTGCGCGAATTCCACATAATCGAATAAGGAGGCGCAGCGGAAGAAGGGTTGGAGGCAACCCAGACGTTGTCGACATAGACATTAATCCAGCTGACGTTCGCGGACTCTCTGGTCGCGACTCTGACTTCACCGGAAACCCGCGCGCCATTAGCCGGCGAAGTTATCGTTAGGGACGTCTTGGCCGCCGCCGCGTTAGCGCCACATACGAGCAGCGATAAAATAATCGCGGCACTCAGAGTCGAGGTCTTCAAAGACATAGGCCTCCGCCTTTCCAATGGCCTGCGATCTCGCGGTCCATTAGATTCTTAAAATCGTGTCAAAAAGAAATGTAAGCAGACTTAATTAAAGCAATGGACGTACCAATTCCTTGCTCTTTTTTTGTCATCCGAGAATCACGGCAAGTAATAAGCTAGTTTTTGAGAGTTGATGACAATCAGACGCGTCTAAAGCAAATCGTGTACCAGAGAGTAAGGTTTGAATATTATAGTTCATAATAGCGTGCATCGCTGTCACCGAGCCGAGGATAAGTCTAGCCTCGAAACGCGTCCACAAGGGCGGTCCTGTTCGGTTTCGAGTCACAATAGGATTCGCCGCAAAAGTGGGTATGGCATGCTCGCCACACCGCTGCGGCGCGAGCGCGACTTGACCCAAAGCCTCGGACAAGCGGGCGGGGAGCCTCGCGCCTAGTCGCTCACGATGGCACTAACACACTTGACTCACCTAGCCGAGGGTGGGAGACTGTGCGCGCGCGGGAGGGCCGCTAGGTGGCTGCCCGCGAGAATATCGAAGGACTCGTGTGCGGCTTTCCGACGGGAATCCGTGAGCGAAGGTGCCTTGTGATTCTATGGGGCTATGGCGACGAAAGCGCTGACGAGAATGGCGCTTACGTTCTAGCTGGCTGGCTTGGCAGTGCTGAGAAATGGGAACGCTTCTCGGACGAGTTTGAGAAAGCTGGATTGCCACGGTCCCTGCATACGAAACATGTACGAAGGCCGCGCGGGAAGCGAATTCGTAAACTAGCTGAACTAACACACAAATATGCACTATATCGAGTTGACTGCGTATTGCATCAACGCAATTACGACAATGTCGTCAAGGGTAAGGTTGCTTCAGATCTCGATAGCCCATATTTTCTGCTTTTCTACCAAGTTATCCTTATGACTGCCCGGCTGATGGACAAAGTCGGCTGGGACGGAACGGTTGATTGGATCTTTGATGAGAAGGGCAAGATCGGCACTGCTGCCAATAATTGGTATTGGTGGATCAAAGAACATGCGCCACCGAATCTAAAGAAGCGTTTGGGTAGTACACCGATCTTCCGCGATGACGAGAAGGTTCTGCCGCTAAAAGCCGCCGATCTATTTGCGTGGCAGATTAGGCGGCATATCGCGCTTGAACAGCCCAAAAATATTGCGCCTAGCGACATCTTGGAATCGTTTCTGGGAAAATATGGCGTTAGCAGTCAGATGCCCGGGGAATATCTCGACGTATTCGTTAGATCGCTGAATTCGGGGGTGTCGTTAAAGGCTGACTGCCAGTTCCATCTTCCACGGCAATCGTAAATGACGGTTTCATTTAGGTTTCTTCTTGTGCCCGTTCTTGGTTTTATTTCGTGTCTTCCCGACCGAAAAGACATGCCGCACGAGGTTGCTGAACTGCTCGCGCGGGGTGTCTCCAGGCACCTTGGGAAATTTCATTTTTTCTTTCGGCATCCTCTACCCTGCCTCGGTTTTGTCGCATATTTCGGGAGCGAGGCTTTCGCCAGTCAATTGCTTGTATGTCAGCCGCTGGCCGAATGCGGAGCTTGCCGCTTCAACAAAGCGCTGACTATCGTTGCCCTTACGCTCATTGTAGCGGAAAGCCTGTTCGTCCAGGTAACGGAAAAGGTGGAACGGTTCGACGCTGATGTAGGTTCCTTTCAACCCGCGCTTCAGCAGCGACCAGAAATTCTCGATGCCGTTCGTGTGGACATTTCCTTCGACGTACTTCTCGGCATGGTTCACGAACTGATGAACATACTCCTTGTCGAGGCCTGTGTAGCTAGCCAGTTCGTCGGTGAATACTTCGGAACCTGGCTCGACGTTCGCCCGCACCTCTTCTTGGAGCGTGCCGCGCTTGCGATTGGAGATGTGCTTCACACGCGCCTTGCCGGTCTCGCGGTCCAGCAAGCCCATTACCAGTTCCTTGCCCATACCGCCCGTGCCATGAATCTTCTCCGCCTTCTTGTCCTTGTGCATGAAACGGGCGAGTCTGCCAATCATGGTTTCATCGGCTTCGACCGGGCCGCTGCCACCCATCTTCTCAAAGCTGCCGCGCTGCATGGCCTTACGAATCCGATGGAGCATGAACCATGCGGTTTTCTGTGTGACCCTCAGATCGCGCGCCACTTCGTAGCTACTAATCCCATTCTTGCAATTAACTATCAGCCACATAGCCACCAACCACTTGTCGAGCGGGAGTGGGCTATCCTCGAAGATAGAACCGACCTTAATCGAGAACTGCTGACGGTCGTGCTTTTCGCTGCACTTCCACAACCGCCGCGTAGACAGAAAACTTACTCGCTTGGTCCCGCAAGTCGGGCAAGTAACGCCACCTGGCCAGCGAAGTGCAACCAACAGACCCAAGGCGCGATTACGATCGGAAAAGAAGCGAACCGCTTCGAGCAGGGTCTTCGGCCATGCCATCTCGTTATCCATGACCTAAATCTAGCACAGGGGGGTTAGGTGAGTCAAGTGTGTTATTGCCCTCACGATGGTGTCAGCGTCCGATGGTTCGTACGGCACCAATACGCGGGATCGTATGCATCCAAACGACGCGGCAAATCTTGCACAGTGAGTATCACTTATTCATGTGGCAGTGCGTAGATCTCGTCGCTTTCGACGCTCTCGGCTAATTGCCTCCTGCCGTCGAGTTCGTAGAGTTGATAGTTCGACTCTCGCAAGAGCTTTGCGCAGGCGCGTCGCTGCTCGGTTCCGTGAAGGGCGACGAATGCGATCGGGCGGTGATTCTGGAGCGTCCGCTTGGCACCCTCGATGACCGCGGATTCCGCGCCTTCGACGTCCATCTTGATGAGATCCGGCGGTGGAATGTGAAGGTCATCGAGAGCCAATGTTGGGACCTGAAGAATCGAATCGGTACTGCTTGAAATCGCATTTTGGGTCTGGCCGCGGTCGGTGGTCAGCGCAGCCAGACCTGACGCGGTCCATACCGCCGCCTGAATCACGCGAACGTTTCGCAGGCCATTCAGCCGTATATGATCGAGCAAATAGCGAGCCTCGTAAGCGCAGGGCTCGAAGGCATAGACGGTTCCGGTCGGGCCGACCAAGCGAGAGAAGAACAAAGTATAGAAGCCGGCCTGCGCCCCGATGTCGTAGAGCGTCATCCCTGGCCGAACGAAGCGTTCGAGTGAGCGCTGCTTGGGGAGCTCATACGTGCCCAGCCAGCAGCCGTGATCCGCGCTGCCGACAATCCACTTCATACCCGCAGCCGGGCCTCTACGGATGGTCATTATTTTATTGTCCGACAGCAAGCGAAGCGGCAGCCGCAAGACCCGGCCAGGTGTTGATCGGCTATCGATAGCGGACCAGTTGATCGCCATTACGTCGTTCCCAAGCTCGAGACTCGCATGCCGCGAGGGCGGCAACTGTTAATAATGCACCGAACGGACGGCGACGGATTTCTGGCCCGCGGTAGCAAGCGTTGCTGTCTTGGGCGGCGTTCGAGGCAGGCAAGGCCTCAGGTCGCGCGAGTGACCAACGCCTCCGGACGCGACCGCGCCGGCTCGGCGGCTGTCTGCTCGAGCCCGCGAGCGACGAACTTGGGCCGCACGATGGCGAAGATCGAGGGCACCAGCGTGATCGCGGCCAGCCAGTGCGTCACCATCAACAGCCCCAGCAGCAGCGCCATCTCGGCGGAGAAACGCAGGCTCGACATCCAGTACCAGGGTATAACTCCGCCCACCAGGGTGGTGGCGGTGAAGGTCACCGCCATCCCGGTCGTGCTGATCGCGCGTTTGATCGCCTTATCGTAATCGTGCAGGCGGCCGTATTCGCGCTTGATACGGTCGACCACGTAAAGGATGTAATCGACGCCGATTCCCATGCCCACGGCGGTGACCGGCAAGGTGTTGATATTCATCCCGATGCCCTTGAGGCCGATGTACAGGAAGCTCACGACGCCGGCGGCTATCAGCGTTATCATCACCATGGCGCCGGCGGTGAACGACATATAACTGATCGTCACCAGGGTAAAAACCACCGCCACGATCAGAATCGTGCTCATGCGGTCGGAATAGGCGATCTCGTCGTTGAGGGCCGCAGTGACCCCAATCTTGCCGCCGGCGAGGATAAACTGCACATCGTTGAGCGGATGGGCGGCGATAAACCGCTTGGCCCGCAGAATGGCCTCGTCAATCGTCGAGCCGCGCGAGTCCTTGTAAAAAACCACGAACTGGCCGTCGCGCGCATGGTAATCCATGTATTGGAGGACCACGCCGGGCACCGGCGCGCCGGCTTCGTACATGAAGACCAGGTTGGAGATGCCGATCATGGTCGAGGGAACGACCGCCCACTTAGGATCATTGTAATTGAACAGCCGATTCACGCCTCGCACCAGGCTGGTCAGATCGCGGGTGCCACCCGCTTCGGGCTGCTCCAGCATGTAACGGCGCAGGTTGTCGAGCGTATCGAGCACGATCGGATACTTGAGGGCATTTTCACGAGAGCCGTGGAGATAGATGACGAGCTGGCTGGAGCCGGCAAACTTTGCGTTTACCTTGCGCGCCGAAAGGTTGAATTCGGAGTTCTGCCACAGCAGCGGCGAGCCGGCTTCGGTCTCGCCAATCGGGATGTTCAGCGCCTGCTGAACTCCCAGGACCACGATCACCGCCGTAATCGCGAACACCACCCAGCGTCCCACGCGGCTGGTGCACGAATCGCCGACCCATACCAGGGCCGAGACCATCCAGCGCGGCACATAATGCTCGGTCACTTTGGGAGTCGGCAGCAAATCGAGCAGCAGCGGAATCAGCATCAAGATCGTGAAGATGTTCGAAAAACCCCAGAAGCTGGCGAAGAACGCGACCTTGCGCACCAGCGGGATAGTCGCGACGCCGAGCACCAGGATGCCGGCGGCGTCGGCCAGGACGCCGATCGCGCCGGGCAGGAACAACTCACTCATCGAGTTGAGGACCGCCTGGTGCCGTTCGCCGGTCAGTTCCAGCTCTTCGAGGTAGCGTTCGATCATCTGGACGCCGTGGCTGGCCGCGCGCGCCGATACCAGGAGCGGAATTACCAGAACCAGCAGGTCGAGGTTGTAGCCGAGCAAGCCCACGAAACCGAGGCCCCAGATGGCCTGCGCCGCCACGCCCACCATCGGCAGCAGCACCCCATAAAGCCGGCGGAAGTAAAAAATCAGAGTCAGGAAGATAAACAGCCCGGTGGCGGCGAAGATCCGGGCCAGCTCGCGTTTGTAATGGTAAACCCAAGCCTTGAGCATCGGCTCGCCCGCGGCGTAGAGCACGGTGTTGTCGTCGTCAACGGCCTGCTTGATCGCCATCACGCGCTGGAAGATGTCGTCGTAGTCGAGCCGGGCTTCGGTGAACCCGGCCTCGACCAGCGCGGCTTTGCCGTCGGTCGAGATGAATCGGCCGAACACCAGGTCGTTATGCATCAGCGATTCTTTGAGCAGCCCCAGTTCCGTCGGGTCAGTCGGGATCTCGTCCGGCATGACCGGCTGAGAGATGATCAGACCGCCCGAGGTGGCCGTGAGCTTGCGGACTTTGACGTCGGTGACCGACATCACGGCGTAGTGGTCGACGCCGTCTATATCGTCAATTTTTTCGGTGACGTACCTGACCTTGTCCAGGGTGCGGGAGTTGAATATGTCGCCGTGCTTGACCTCGATACTCAAGGTGAGGGTATTGGCGCTGCCGAAAGTCTTGGCGAAATGATTGTAGGCCTTGATGTACGGATGGGCCTGGGGCAGCAAATCGCTGAACTGGCTGTATATCTGGACGGAAGCCGCATGGTAAGCGAAGAACAGGGTTACAACGGCTAGCCACGACAGCGAGAACCATCGGTATCGCAGCGTGAAGCGAACTATCGCACGGACCAGGCGCTCGGCCATTGTTACCTCCGAAGCCGACTTGACTCTGGCTTTTAAGCACGATCCGTCCAGAGGCGCCAGCAGCGACAATCCTGCTGGGTTCGCGACAGCTCTTCGTTATCTCTTTGTTATCTGGGCGAGAGGCACAAACGGAGTAGACTCAAGAGTTGCCGGCGATTAGGCAGCCGCCGGGCTCGAGCGCGCTCGATTAGGTGGGATCGGGGCGATTCGCGTATCATGGCGCGGTTCGCGATGAGACCTGGTTTAGCTTGAACCGGCTTGAGCATCTAACAGCACAGGAGCGGAAATGTCACGCAAAATCGCAATCGCGGTTAACTGGCAAGGGAAGTTGGACGTCAAGCGGATGGTCGCGCAGGCCGAAATTGCCGACCGTGCCGGCGTCGATTCGATCTGGGTCGCTGAGGCCTGGGGGCGCGACGCATTTACGCTGCTGACGCTGCTGGCCGAGCACACCAGCCGTGCGCGGCTGGCGACCGGCATCATCAACACCTACTCGCGTACGCCGGCGGCGATCGCGCAGCATTTCGCGACGCTCGATGAGCTCAGCGGCGGCCGCATGATTATCGGGCTGGGCACCAGCGGGCCGCAGGTGATCGAACATTTTCACGGCATCAAGTTCGATCCGCCCCTGACTCGGCTTAAGG
>Ga0335081_10021686_pt1 | contig 10392 bp, 5 predicted proteins | sample Lox_Sample_35_FD_206713 | JGI IMG/M metagenome (GOLD analysis project Ga0335081, IMG submission 206713) | Soil microbial communities from Loxahatchee National Wildlife Refuge, Florida, United States - Lox_Sample_3.5 | ecosystem: Environmental > Terrestrial > Soil > Wetlands | place: USA: Florida...
TGGCGCCAGACGGTCTCGGATTGCGGCTCGACGCCGGCGACGCCGTCGAAGACCGTGACCGCGCCGTCGAGCACGCGCAGCGAGCGCTCGACCTCGATGGTGAAGTCGACGTGCCCGGGCGTGTCGATGATGTTGATGCGGTGGTCGCGCCAGAAGCAGGTGGTCGCGGCCGAAGTGATGGTGATGCCGCGCTCGCGCTCCTGCTCCATCCAGTCCATGGTCGCGGTGCCCTCATGGACCTCGCCGATCTTATAGGCGCGGCCGGTGTAGTAGAGGATCCGCTCGGTCGTGGTGGTCTTGCCGGCATCTATGTGGGCCATGATGCCGATGTTGCGATATCGATCGAGGGGTGTGGTGCGTGGCATGGGGATGGCTCCGGAACTGGGCGCGCGGCCTTACCAGCGATAGTGAGAGAAGGCCTTGTTCGCGTCGGCCATGCGATGAGTGTCTTCCCGCTTCTTGACGGCGGAGCCACGATTGTTCGCGGCGTCGAGCAGTTCCCCCGAAAGCCTCTCCTGCATCGTGTGCTCGGAGCGGTCGCGCGCGGCGCCGATGAGCCAGCGGATCGCGAGCGCCTGGCCGCGATCGGGGCGCACCTCGACGGGCACCTGATATGTCGCACCGCCGACGCGGCGCGAGCGCACCTCGACCGCAGGGCGCACGTTGGTGAGCGCGTCGTGGAAGACGCGGATTGGATCTTGACCCGAGCGCTTGGCGATGCGCTCGAAGGCGCCGTAAACGATGCTTTCGGTGACCGATTTCTTGCCCTCGTACATGAGGCAGTTCATGAACTTGGTCACGATGGTGTCACCGAACTTGGCGTCCGGATGAACTTCCCGTTTGATCGCAGCGCGACGACGCGACATGGCTCGTCCTTCTCCTTACTTCGGCCGCTTGGCGCCGTATTTCGAGCGGCGCTGCTGGCGGTCCTTCACGCCCTGCGTGTCGAGCGTGCCGCGGATGATGTGGTAGCGAACGCCCGGCAGATCCTTCACGCGACCGCCTCGGATCATGACGACCGAGTGCTCCTGCAGATTGTGGCCGATGCCGGGGATGTAGCTCGTGACCTCGAAGCCGTTGGTGAGCCGCACGCGCGCGACCTTGCGCAGCGCCGAGTTCGGCTTCTTCGGCGTCGTGATGTAGACGCGCGTGCAGACGCCGCGCTTCTGCGGGCTCGACTGCAGCGCCGGGACCTTATTGCGCGCGGCCTGCGGACGCCGCGGGTTGCGGATGAGCTGGTTGATCGTCGGCATCGCTTCGCGACCTCGTTCAAACGACAACGTCGAGCGAGGTGCCTACTGCACCGCCGCCACGACGCTCTGGGAAAATCCCACCGGAGTTTGCGCCACCTTGCAGCAGCGCTGTGCCATCGACCTTGATTACTGGGCTGCGTTTAGGATGGCCTTCTACCGCCAGCCCCCCTCTTTCAAGGTGCGCGGATACTAATGACGGCCCTATACCCGGTCAAGCGCTATTGACGATGGAAGGCCCCGGAATCGCAGGGAAGTTCGGCGGTTTTCGCATCGGAGACCGGCCCTTTTTGGGGAGGTCAGCACGTTCGCGCTTCGCCGCCCTCGGGTCCGTAGAAGGCAACCCAAACCTCGAGATCGTCCGTGAAGTTCTCGAAGCGATGCTCGGCACCCGCCGCGACGAAGATGAGATCGCCCGGACCGAAGGGAGTCCGGGTGCCGTCGCGAAAGAACTGGCCCTTGCCGGAAACCACCACATAGACCTCGTCGCGCGTGTGCGGCGTTTGCGGGTCGCTACCGCGTGGAGCGTAGAAGCGCACCTCGAGGGATCCATGAGTGAAAAGCTCGGATGAGCGCCGCCCCGGCGGGAGCGGTGCCACCCGCGCTTCCGCGAGTGTGGTGACGGCTTTTGGCGTGTGAGCGCGAGAGAACGAGGCAGTCATCCGAAGGCTCCTCCGTCGATAGGCTCTCGACCCTAGCTCCATGTGGGGGACGCCGGGAGCGGCTTCTTGCGGGGTCAGCCGTGCGCGGCAAAACACCGCTTGCCACTAGCTTGGAATTATTCTAAACAAGATCAATATAGATATCTCGGAGACGAGCGACGCACAGCCACAATCGGAGGTCATATGGCGAACGACGGCAAGTGTCCTGTCACGGGCGGGACCCGCGCTCACACCAATCGCGACTGGTGGCCGAGCCAGCTCAATCTGAGCATTCTCCATCGACACTCCGCGCTTTCGGATCCGATGGGCGAGTCATTCGACTATGCCAAGGAGTTCAAGGCCCTCGACCTCAATGCCGTGATCAAAGACCTGCATGCCCTGATGACGGACTCGCAGGATTGGTGGCCGGCCGACTTCGGCCACTACGGGCCGCTCTTTATCCGCATGGCCTGGCACAGCGCGGGCACCTATCGCATCGGCGACGGCCGCGGCGGCGCGGGAGCCGGGCAGCAGCGATTTGCGCCGCTCAATAGCTGGCCGGACAACGCAAATCTCGACAAAGCGCGCCGGCTGCTTTGGCCGATCAAGCAGAAATACGGCCGAAAAATCTCCTGGGCCGATCTGATGATCCTCGCGGGCAACGTCGCCCTCGAATCCATGGGCTTCAAGACCTTCGGCTTCGGCGGCGGGCGCGCGGATGTCTGGGAGCCCGAAGAGGGCGTCTATTGGGGTCCAGAGGGGAAGTGGCTCGCGGACGAGCGCTATAGCGGCGACCGCGATCTCCAGAACCCGCTCGCCGCGGTGCAGATGGGCCTGATCTACGTCAATCCCGAAGGCCCGAACGGCAAGCCCGATCCGCTCGCCGCAGCGAGGGACATCCGCGAGACCTTCGGCCGCATGGCGATGAACGACGAGGAGACGGTCGCGCTCATCGCCGGCGGCCACAGCTTCGGCAAGACCCACGGCGCCGGCGACGCGAAGCTGGTGGGCCCGGAGCCGGAAGCGGCCCCGATCGAGGAGCAGGGCCTCGGCTGGACGAGCAAATTCGGCACGGGCAAGGGCGGCGACGCGATCACCGGCGGGCCGGAGGTGACCTGGACGCATACGCCGACGAAGTGGAGCAACGACTTCTTCGCCAGCCTCTTCAACAACGAGTGGGAGCTCACGAAGAGCCCTGCCGGCGCCTATCAGTGGCAAGCGAAGGGAGCCGCGGCGACGATCCCCGACGCGCACGACCCTTCGAAGCGGCGCGTGCCGACCATGCTGACGACCGACCTCTCGCTGAAGGTCGATCCGATCTACGAGAAGATCTCGCGGCGCTTCTTTGAGCATCCGAACGAGTTCGCAGACGCCTTCGCTCGGGCGTGGTTCAAGCTGACGCACCGCGACATGGGCCCGATCGTGCGCTACCTCGGTCCGCTCGTTCCGAAGGAGCATCTGGCCTGGCAGGACCCGATCCCGGCGGTCGATCACGCGCTGATCGGCGAGGAGGACATCGCAGCACTCAAGGCGAAAATCCTCGCCTCGGGTCTTTCGGTTTCCCAGCTCGTCTCGACTGCTTGGGCGTCGGCCGCGTCGTTCCGCGGCTCCGACAAGCGCGGCGGTGCGAACGGCGCGCGCATTCGGCTCGCGCCGCAGAAGGACTGGGAGGTGAACCAGCCCGCTCGGCTCCGGGAGGTGCTACAGACGCTCGGGAAGATCCAAAAGGAGTTCAATGCCGCGCAGTCCCGCGGCAAGAAAGTCTCGCTTGCGGACCTCATCGTTCTCGGCGGCGGTGCTGCGATCGAGAAGGCCGCCAAGGCCGCCGGACACGAGGTCCGGGTTCCTTTCGCGCCGGGGCGCATGGACGCCTCGCAAGAGCAGACCGATGTCGCTTCCTTCGCGCCGCTAGAACCGGTAGCCGACGGCTTCCGCAACTATCTCAGCGGCAAGGCGCGTCTGTCGGCGGCGGAGCATCTGGTGGATCGCGCGCAGTTGCTGACGCTCACGGCGCCGGAGATGACAGTGCTTGTCGGCGGCTTGCGCGTCCTCGGCGCGAATGCCGGGAAATCGGCCCATGGCGTCTTCACGAAACGGCCGGAGACGCTGACGAACGACTTCTTCGTCAACCTCCTGGACATGCGCACGCAGTGGCAACCGGCGTCCGGCTCCGACGGCATCTATGAGGGCCGAGACCGAAAGACGAGTGAGCTCAAATGGACGGGCACGCGCGTCGATCTCGTCTTCGGCTCGAACTCGCAGCTCCGCGCGCTCGCGGAGGTCTATGCCTCCGCGGACGCCAAGGAGAAGTTCGTGCGGGATTTCGTGGCGGCGTGGACCAAGGTGATGAACCTCGACCGCTTCGACCTCGCCTGAATTGGGCGGGGCCCGAAACGCCGCAGGCCGGCGTTAAGGCCGGCCTGCGGGTCTCGATAGCTCGGCAGGTCAGGCGATCTTCTGACCAGCCTCGATCGCGGGGGGTGCGCCCGGGCTCTCGGCGGCTGCGAGCGCCGCGAGCTCCCGATCGCGCTCGGCGGCGAGCTGGCGCCACCGCGCCATGACGCTGCCGGTGCCGGCGGGGATGAGCCGGCCCACGATGACGTTCTCCTTGAGGCCCGAGAGCCCGTCGATGCGGCCGGAGACGGCCGCCTCGGTGAGCACGCGGGTCGTCTCCTGGAACGAGGCCGCGGAGATGAAGGAGTTGGTCTGCAGGCTCGCCTTGGTGATGCCCTGCAGCACCGGACGCGCGATCGCGGGCTTGCCGCCCTCGCGCTCCACCTTCGCATTCTCCTCCTCGAACTCCGCGCGGTCGATCTGCTCGCCCACGAGGAAGGTACTGTTGCCGGCCTCCTCGATCTCGACCTTCTGCAGCATCTGCCGGACGATCACCTCGATGTGCTTATCGTTGATGCGCACGCCCTGGAGGCGATAGACCTCCTGGATCTCGTTGATGAGATATGACGCGAGCGCCTCGACGCCGAGCACGCGCAGGATGTCGTGCGGCACGGGGTTGCCGTCCATCAGCAAGTCGCCTTTGGTAACGAAGTCCCCTTCCTGCACGCTGATGTGCTTGCCCTTGGGGATCAGGTACTCGACGGCATCCTTGCCCTCCTCGCCAGGCACGACGAGGATGCGGCGCTTCGTCTTGTAGTCCTTGCCGAACTCGACGCGGCCGTCGACCTCGCTGATGATCGCGAAGTCCTTGGGCTTGCGCGCCTCGAAGAGCTCGGCCACACGCGGCAGACCGCCGGTGATGTCGCGGGTCTTCGAGGACTCTCTCGGGATACGCGCGAGCACGTCACCGGCCTTTACCTCGGCGCCGTTCTCGACCGAGAGGATTGCGTCCACGGACATGAAGTAGCGCGCCTCGAGCCCGTTCGCGAGGATGAGCGCGCGGCCGGACTTGTCGTGCAGCACGATCCGCGGCTTCAAATCGTTGCCGCGGGGCTGCTGCTTCCAGTCGATCACGACCTTAGAGGAGATGCCCGTCGCCTCGTCCACGACCTCACGCACCGAGACGCTCTCGATGAGGTCGACATACTGCGCGACGCCGTCCCGCTCCGTGATGATCGGGATCGTGTAGGGATCCCACTCCGCGAGCTTCTGGCCCTTCGTCACCTTGACGCCGTCGTCAGCGAGGAGACGCGCGCCGTAGGGGACGCGATGGCGCGCGCGCTCGCGGCCCGCCTCGTCGAGGAGGACGACCTCGCAATTGCGGCCCATCACGATCGGAATCTTGCTGGAGTTCACGACGACGTTGCGGTTGCGGATCTTGAGCTTGGCGTCGAAGGCCGCCTCGACTTGCGACTGCTCGGCGCCGCGCTGCACGGCGCCGCCGATGTGGAAGGTGCGCATGGTGAGCTGCGTTCCCGGCTCGCCGATCGATTGCGCCGCGATCACGCCCACGGCCTCGCCGATGTTGACCATGGTGCCGCGGGCGAGATCGCGCCCGTAGCACTTCGCGCAAACGCCGAAGCGGTTCTCGCAGGTGAGGACAGAGCGGATCATCACGGAATCGATGCCCGAGCGCTCGATGCGCTCGACCGCCTCCTCGTCCACGAGATCGCCCGCCTTCACCAGGAGATCCCCGCTCATGGGATCGACCACATCGATCGCCGCAGAGCGGCCGAGGATACGGTCGGAGAGCGGAGCGATTACCTCGCCGCCCTCGACCACCGCACGCATGGTGAGGCCGCGGATAGTGCCGCAATCCTCCTCGGTGATGATGGCGTCCTGCGCGACGTCCACGAGACGCCGCGTGAGGTATCCGGAGTTCGCGGTCTTGAGCGCGGTGTCGGCCAAGCCCTTGCGCGCGCCGTGCGTCGAGTTGAAGTACTCGAGCACGGTCAGGCCTTCCTTGAAGTTCGAGATGATCGGGGTCTCGATGATCTCGCCGGAGGGCTTCGCCATCAGTCCGCGCATGCCCGCGAGCTGCTTGATCTGCGCCGCCGAGCCGCGGGCGCCGCTGTCGGACATCATCCAGACGGAGTTGATGGGCTCGCCGGGCTTCACCGCCTTGACGACCTTCATCATCTCGTCCGCGACCTTCTCGGTGCAGCTCGACCAGACGTCGACGACCTTGTTGTACTTCTCGCCCTGCGTTATGAGGCCGTCGAGGTACTGCTGCTCGTACTCCTTCACTTTCTCATGGGCGTCGGCGACCAGCTTCACCTTCGCGGGCGGGATGATCAGGTCGTCCTTGCCGAAGGAGATGCCGGCGCGGCACGCGTGGGTGAAGCCCAGCGTCATGAGCCGATCGCAGAAGATCACCGTCTCCTTCTGCCCGCAGTGACGGTAGACGTGGTCGATGAGGTTGCTGATCTCCTTCTTGGTGAGAAGGCGATTGATGAGATCGAAGCTCACGCTGGGATGGCGCGGCAGGATCTCCGAGAGCAGCATGCGGCCCGGCGTCGTGATGACGCGCTGGACCACCGGTTTGCCTTCCTTGTCGACGGTGTCGAGGCGCGCCGTGATCTTGGCGTGCAGCGACACCGCGCCCTCGTCGAGCGCGTGCTCGATCTCCCCCATGTCGGAGAGCATCATGCCCTCGCCCTTCTCCTTCGGGCGCTCCATGGAGATGTAGTAGAGGCCGAGGACGATGTCCTGCGAGGGCACGATGATGGGCTTGCCGTGCGCAGGCGACAGGATGTTGTTGGTGGACATCATGAGGACGCGCGCCTCGAGCTGCGCCTCGAGCGAGAGCGGCACGTGCACGGCCATCTGGTCGCCGTCGAAATCCGCGTTGAAGGCGGTGCAGACCAACGGATGAAGCTGGATCGCCTTGCCCTCGATGAGGATCGGCTCGAAAGCCTGGATGCCCAGCCTGTGCAATGTCGGCGCACGGTTCAGCAGGACCGGGTGCTCGCGGATCACCTCCTCGAGGATGTCCCAGACCTCCGGCCGCTCCTTCTCGACCATGCGCTTGGCGGCCTTGATCGTGCTCGCCATGCCGTAGAGCTCGAGCTTCGAGTAGATGAAGGGCTTGAAGAGCTCGAGCGCCATCTTCTTCGGCAAGCCGCACTGATGGAGCTTGAGCTCCGGGCCCACCACGATCACCGAGCGGCCGGAATAGTCGACGCGCTTGCCCAGCAGGTTCTGCCGGAACCGGCCCTGCTTGCCCTTGAGCATGTCCGAGAGCGACTTCAGCGGGCGCTTGTTGGCGCCGGTGATGATGCGGCCGCGGCGGCCGTTGTCGAAGAGCGCGTCGACGGCCTCCTGCAGCATGCGCTTCTCGTTGCGCACGATGATGTCGGGCGCGCGCAGCTCGATGAGTCGCTTCAACCGGTTGTTACGGTTGATGACGCGGCGGTAGAGATCGTTCAGGTCCGAGGTCGCGAATCGGCCGCCGTCGAGCGGCACCAGCGGGCGAAGCTCCGGCGGGATCACCGGGATCACCTCGAGGATCATCCACTCCGGACGGCTCTCCGACTGGAGGAACGCCTCGACGAGCTTCAAGCGCTTCACGAACTTCTTGCGCTTCGCCTCGGAGGACGTCTCCTTGAGATCGACGCGCAGGCGGTCGCGCTCCTCCGGCAGCTTGATCGCCGTGAGCATCTCGCGGAGCGCTTCGGCCCCGATCTTCGCAGTGAAGGCGTCCTCGCCGAACTCCTCCTGCGCCTTGACGAACTCGTCCTCGCTCAGGAGCTGGTGCAGCTTCAGGGGCGAGAGGCCGGGCTCGATCACGACGTAGCTCTCGAAGTAGAGCACCTTCTCGAGATCCTTGAGCGTCATGTCGAGCAGCAATCCGATGCGGCTCGGCAGCGACTTCAAGAACCAGATGTGCGCCACGGGCGATGCCAGCTCGATGTGGCCCATGCGGTCGCGGCGCACCTTCGAGAGCGTGACCTCGACGCCGCACTTCTCGCAGATGATGCCGCGGTACTTCATGCGCTTGTACTTGCCGCACAAGCACTCGTAGTCCTTGATCGGCCCGAAGATGCGCGCGCAGAACAAGCCGTCGCGCTCGGGCTTGAAGGTGCGATAGTTGATCGTCTCCGGCTTCTTGATCTCGCCGAACGACCAGGAGCGGATGCGCTCCGGGCTCGCGATCGAGATCTTGATCTGATCGAAGCTCTGCGGCCCCGTCACTTGTCCGAAGATGTTCATCAACTCGTTCATGAACGGTCCCTCTCTCGAATGACCCTTGCTCTGACGCTAGTACGATCTCAGAAGCTGCGCTGCTCGAGCTCGACGTTGAGACCGAGCGAGCGGAGCTCCTTCACGAGCACGTTGAAGGATTCCGGTACGCCCGCCTCGAAGTTGTCGTCGCCGCGCACGATCGCCTCATAGACTTTCGTGCGGCCGGAAACGTCGTCCGACTTCACCGTCAGCATTTCCTGCAGCGTGTAAGCGGCGCCGTACGCCTCGAGCGCCCAGACCTCCATCTCGCCGAAGCGCTGTCCGCCGAACTGCGCCTTGCCGCCCAGCGGCTGCTGGGTGACGAGGCTGTAGGGGCCGATCGAGCGCGCGTGGATCTTGTCGTCCACGAGGTGGTGGAGCTTCATCATGTAGATGTAGCCCACGGTCACTTTGCGGTGGAACGCCTCGCCCGTGCGGCCGTCGACCAACGTCACCTGGCCCGAATTGTCGAGGCCCGCCTCCGTCAGCATCGCCACGATGTCCTCCTCCCGCGCGCCGTCGAAGACGGGGCTCGAGACGGGGATGCCGTGGCGCAGGTTGTCCGCGAGCTCGAGGACGGCGTTGTCGTCGAGCGCGCCGATGTCGCTGCGGTCGGTCGCGTCCGTATAGACTTCCTCCAGGAACTTGCGGAGATCCTGCGTCCGTGCGGTCTTGCGCACCTTGTCCATGAGGTCGCCGATCTTGCGCCCCATTCCCGCCGAGGCCCAGCCGAGATGCGTCTCCAGGATCTGGCCGACATTCATGCGGCTCGGCACGCCCAGCGGATTGAGCACGATGTCGACGGGCGTGCCGTCGTCGAGATAGGGCATGTCCTCGGCGGGCATGATGCGGGAGATCACGCCCTTGTTGCCGTGCCGGCCCGCCATCTTGTCGCCGGGCTGCAGCTTGCGCTTAACCGCCACGAAGACCTTTACCATCTTCATGACGCCCGGTGGCAGCTCGTCGCCGCGCTGGAGCTTCTCGACCTTGCTCTCGAAGCGCTTCTGAAGCGCGTCCGTGGACTCGTCCATCTGCTTCTTGAGCGCCTCGATGTCGGCCTGCCGCTCGTCGCTCTTGAGCGAGAAATGCCGCCACTGGCCCGGCGTGAACTCCGCCAGCACTGCCTCGGTAATCTTGGTCGGACCCTTGAAGCCCTTGGGGCCCGCCTGCGCGGTGTGGCCCATGAGGAGCTCCTTGAGCCGCGCCTGGAAGCTGCGCTCGAGGATCGCCTTCTCGTCGTCGCGGTCCTTGGCGAGACGCTCGATCTCCGCCCGCTCGATGGCGAGCGCGCGCTCGTCCTTGTCGACGCCGCGGCGCGAGAAGACCCGCACCTCGACGATAGTGCCGGAGCCGCCCGGCGGGAGCCGCAGCGAGGTATCGCGCACGTCCGAGGCCTTCTCGCCGAAGATCGCGCGCAGCAGCTTCTCCTCGGGGGTCATCGGGGATTCGCCCTTCGGCGTCACCTTGCCCACGAGGATGTCGCCGGGCTTCACCTCGGCCCCGATGTAGACGATGCCGGCTTCGTCGAGATTCTTGAGCGCCTCCTCGCCGACGTTCGGGATGTCGCGGGTGATCTCTTCCTGGCCGAGCTTGGTGTCGCGCGCCATCACCTCGAATTCCTCGATGTGGATCGAGGTGAAGACATCGTCGGAGACGATCCGCTCGGAGATCAGGATCGAATCCTCGAAGTTGTAGCCGTTCCAAGGCATGAAGGCGCAGAGCACGTTGCGGCCGAGCGCGAGCTCGCCGAGCTGCGTCGAGGGGCCGTCGCCGATGACGTCGCCGGCTTTCACGGTGTCGCCGACCTTCACCAGCGGCCGCTGCGTGATGCAGGTGTTCTGGTTCGAGCGCTGGAACTTCAGCAGGTTGTAGATGTCGACGCC
>Ga0335081_10021687_pt1 | contig 10392 bp, 6 predicted proteins | sample Lox_Sample_35_FD_206713 | JGI IMG/M metagenome (GOLD analysis project Ga0335081, IMG submission 206713) | Soil microbial communities from Loxahatchee National Wildlife Refuge, Florida, United States - Lox_Sample_3.5 | ecosystem: Environmental > Terrestrial > Soil > Wetlands | place: USA: Florida...
CCCCACGCGAAGGGATTGCTGTTCGCCGGAACGGGCAACGCGCTGTATTATTCGATCGACGACGGCGGGCACTGGACCAATTTGCAGGCCGGGCTGCCGCATTCGCCGGTTTCCTGGGCCGTGGTGCAAAAGCGGTTTCACGACCTGGTGGTTTCCACTTACGGGCGCGGGATTTATATTCTCGACGACATCACGCCGCTGGAGCAGATGGCGAAGGGAGTGGGCGCAGACACTTCAGTAACGCTGTTTACGCCGCGCCAGACGATGGAGATCGTCGGCGGGGGGCGCGGTTTCATTAATTACCAGGTGAAGAATCAGCCCAAGGGAGCGGTGCAGGCCACGATCCTCGACGCCGATGGACACGTGGTGCGCGAACTACGCTCCATGAACGCGCATCCGGGGGTGAATCGCATTCAATGGGACCTGCACTACGACGCGCCGAAACTGATCGAGCTGCGCACGACGCCGCCTGAAAATCCGCACATCTGGGAGGAACCGCGCTTCCGCGGCGCCGATGCTCGTCCCATCACGCATTGGGGTGCGCAGCAGGCCGAGGTGGGTCCGGTGGCGGCGCCGGGAAAATATTCGATCCGGCTCACGGTGGATGGCGAAGCGTATTCGCAGCCGCTCGAGATCGTGCGCGATCCGCACAGCACCGGATCGGATGCGGATCTCGAAGCGCGAACGAAATTTCAGCTTCGCATTCGCAACGATATCGACAGCGTTTCCGGCATGGTGAACAACATCGAATGGATGCGCAAGCAGCTTGCAGACATGGAGAAGATGCTGCGGACCGATCGCAGCAAGGCCGCGCTGCTCGATTCGGTGGAGGGCATGGACAACAAGATGCAATCGGTGGAGTACAACCTGGTTTCGAAGGCTTTGACCACCAGCGACGACAAGTGGTTCATTTCGGCGTACAAGATTTATTTCAATCTGATGTGGCTGAACGGCGAAGTGGGGACGGGCGCGGGCGACGTGGCGGGCGGGGCCGATTTCGGGCCCACACAGACCTCGCATGAGCTTCTGGACATGATCGAGAAGGATTTGAGCTCGGCTAAAGGGGAGTATCAGACGCTGATGAACCGGGATGTTCCGGCATTCAATAAATCGATGGTGGCGAATGGGATGACTCCAGTCGCGCCGAACAATTGATAGCGCGTCGGTTGAGTGGAAGGCATCCTTTGCGAGCCGCGGGCTGCGGTTTAACCGGCCAACGTACGGCAAGCCCCCACGCAATAGCTGAAACGCCACGGCGCGTACGCCGGTCTGATTCGGTAGGTACATGCCGGTTAATCAGGACCAGTCGCTTGCGGAACTGCGCGATGAGATCCGGCGTCTGCGCCAGGAACAGGAAGAGCTTCGTAAATCACTGACCTCGAACGGTCATCCGACCACGACCGAGCCGGAAAAGCCCAAGCCTGAACAACCTAAACCCGATCCAGCCAAACAGCAGAGCGAAAAAAAAGAGGAGGGCGAAAAACCGCCGAAGCCGCCGTTAAAACAGCGGACGCGGGGGTTCGTGCGGCGACATCCGGTGGGCGTGCCGGTGGCGATCGTGACTTTGATCGCGCTGGCGATCGGCGGATATTTTCTGCTGAGCTATTTCAACTCCTATGAATCCACCGATGACGCGCAGATCGACGGGAACCTGGACCCGATCGGGACGCGGATCGCGGGAACCGTGACCGCGGTGAAGGTGCAGAACGATTATTTCGTCAAGGCGGGCCAGGTGCTGGTGGAGCTCGATCCGCGCGATTATCAGGTCGCGCTGGATCAGGCTCGGGCCGCTTACCAGCAGGCGCTGCGGGCGGTAACGGCGGCGAATCCGAACGTGCCGATCACGCTGACCACAACGGAGACCACGCTCACCAACGCGCAATCGGCCGTTTTGAGCGCAGAGGCGGGAGTTTCGGCGGCCGAGGAGGATTACGACGCGCGGATGGCCACGCTGCGCGCGGCCGAAGCGCAGAACGTGAAGGCGCAAAGCGATCTTCACCGCTACTCGCTGCTGGTGGGGAAAGACGAAATCTCGCGCCAGCAGTATGATGCCGCGGTGGCTGCGGCGAAATCGCAGGCTGAGAGCGTGGCAGCGGCGAAATCAACGGCGCAGGCGGCGCAAAAGCTGCTGGATCAGCGGCAGGCGCAGCTCGCACAGGCGCAAACGCTGGTGAAGGAAGCGCAGTCGAATGCGCCACGCCAGGTGGCGATCCGGCGCGCCGATATCGCCGGGCTCCAGGCGGGCGTGGCAGCGGCCAAGGCGCGGCTGGACCAGGCGCAGCTCAATCTCTCGTACACGAAAATCATCGCGCCGGTGAGTGGCATCGTGGTCAGCAAGAGCGCCGAGGTGGGCGAACATCTGCAACCGGGCGAGCAGGTGCTGTCGATCAGCGAAGTCGGGGACTTGTGGGTGACAGCGAACTTCAAGGAAACGGAACTGGCGCGCATGCGGCCGGGGCAATCGGTCGAGATTCACGTGGACGCGCTCAGCAAGACGTATCAGGGGGTGGTCGCGGACATGCCGGGCGCGACGGGCGAGCGCACCAGCCTGCTGCCGCCGGAGAACGCGACCGGGAATTTCGTGAAGGTGGTGCAGCGGCTGCCGGTGCGCATCCGGCTCAAGCCGGGGGAGAACAAAGACCACCGGCTGAGGATCGGGATGTCGTGCGAGCCGAAGGTGTGGGTGACGGGGTAGTCGTACGAACGGGGTCACCAACGCGCTCCATGAGTGTCGCGCCTCAGCGGCACGGATGCGTTTGGTGGATTGAAACCGGCCGCAGATTCACGCAGATACGAGCCGCCGACCGACTGTTGAAGCTTCCGCCGTGGGAAACGCGTCTTACGATTGGGAACAACGGGAAGGAGTAACGATGCTACCAAGAACTTTATCGACCATCGCCGTGGCTGCGCTCGCGATGGCCGGCTTTGCCGGAACGGCCGCGGCCGCGGACAAGCACAATGACGCGTTTACGGCGGGACCTCCCAATGAATCGCAACTGGCGAAGGCGGTCCGGCACAATCTGCTGATGCTGCCCTACTACACCATATTTGACGATCTGTCGTTCAAGCTGAACGGCACGGTGGTGACGCTGGAAGGTGCGTGCCCGCCGGAGCCGCCGTGGGACATTCGCGCGGATGCGACAGCGGCGGCGAAGAAAGTGCCGGGGGTGACGCAGGTGATCAATAACATGAAGCTGCTGCCGCTGTCGCCGATGGATTGGCAGATTCGCCGGGCTGAGGCGCGGGCGATCTATGGGAACCCGGAGATCGGCGACCGCTATGGCTACCAGGCACTGCCGTCGATCCACATTATTGTCGACAACGGTCATGTGACGCTGGAGGGCGTGGTGGATAATCAGTTCGATGACACGCTGATCCGCACGCTCGCCAATGAGGTGCCCAACGTGTTTTCGGTGACCGATAACCTGGTGGTTCTAAATAAAAACGCGAAGAAGAAGACGGGGTGAACTGCGCCCGGTCAGCGGTGCGTGGCGGGTTTTGTGTCGGGACGGCTGGCGTAGGCGCCGATATCGGAGGCGCGTGTGAGGCGGGGGCGGCCGGCGTAGTCGGAGAGCAGCGGCGCGATGGTCACGCCGGAGCCGATGGCCGGAGAGTTGGCCTGCAATTCGAAATCATAGGGTGGGTTGGAGGCGTTCACGAACATCGGGTTCGCTCCGATCATGTTGCTGCCGACGGTGAGACCGAAGGGCATTACGGGCATGATGTTGTTCACGCCATAAACCAGATTATTGGAGAAGGTGGTGTTGGAGATGTTCGCCTCGTACTGGTCCATCGCGGAGATGTTGGGCTGGTAGAAAATATTGTTCTCGATGGTGATGTAAGCGTTGGTCTCCCAAAACTCGATCTGGCCGGCCTGCCCGTTGGCGTCTCCGAAGGCGAAAGTGTTGTTGGCGATCAGCCAGTTGGAGGCGCCGTTGGCGATCTGGATGGAATAGCCGCGATTCATGTTGTAGAACACGTTGTTGATCACGGTGAGATTGATGCCCTTCGAATAAATGCCGTGGTCGAAGTGCAGATACTCGGTGCCGTCGGTGCGCCCGATGTCGTGGAAGCTGTTGCCGTCGAAGGTGAAGTTGTACTGGTTGTTGTTCATGTAGATTCCGTCGCGGCCGTTCTGGTCGGTGACGGTGCGGTTGGCGATATAACAGATCTCGTTCCAGCGCAGGGTGATGTCGTGGGCATAGCCGTTGCTCATGATGCCCTGATCGCAGGCGTGCTGGATGACGAATCCCTGGATCACCACGTAGGCGACGTTGCCCAGGTCGAAATATGACGACGCGCCGTTGCAGGATGTGCCGGTCCAGGTGTTTTCTGAATCGAGGATCACCTGGCCGCGGTCCTGCGCGACGAAGGAAATGGGGAATCCCGGGGCGCCGGAATACTGAAGATTGACGACGAAGTTGGGCGCGACGACTCCCTCGTTATCATAGGTGCCATCCATGACGATGACGGTATCGCCGGGGTGGCGCGCGGCGGCGGCGCCTTTCGAAACATGGCGGAAGGGCGAGCCAGCCGAGCCGCTGTTGGAATCGCTGCCGGTGGTGGACACGTAGTACGTCGTTCCCCACGCCGGCAGCAGAGCCGCGAAGAATACAATATTGCGCAACTGCATAGTCTTACCTCCTCATAACCCGGCCAAATCGTGAAACGTTTCTGGCAATCCGGTAGGGCGATTGGGTCGAAACGTTAAGGTCGCTTCCGAATGGCAGAAAAGGTTAACTGAACGTAATCTGGACGGGTGAGTTAGAAAGCGTTTCATCCATGCTCGTCTGCCGTAGGTTAGGGTTTGTTGCCTGATTCATGTTGAAGCTCAAGGGGCACGCAAATTCCGCACGGCGCGGGGATCGATCAAGCCTTGACGCGTAGTCGAGCACGTCGTTAAGCCGCTGGATTCAAGATCCGCCCGGAGTTGCCACACGTTACGTGTGTCCACATCCGGCTCCGGTAGGCGGCAGGAGTCGACGCTTCGTAATAAAACGAGGTAAGATCTTGAATCCAAAGTTCCGAAATGTGTTTATAAGGAGTGTAGTGATCCTGCCGCTGCTTGCGTCGGCGCAGGCGGCGACGTATTATGTCGCGACCAGCGGTAGCGATTCCAACCCGGGCACGGCGTCGGCGCCGTTCCAGCACGTGTCCAAGGGTGTTTCCGCGGCGACCAATCCGGGAGACACCGTGATCGTGGAGAACGGGACCTACGGCAACGAAGGCGTGGGACCGGGCAATTACGTGGTGACGCTGTACAGCTCGGGGACAGCGGGAAATCCGATCACCATCATGGCGCAAAATCGCGGCCAGGCGATTCTGGACGCGGGCAATACCAACAATCAGACGTGTAACGGCGCGTCGTCGTACTTCAACCTGTACAATGCGGCGTACATCGTGATCCAGGGATTCGTCCTCCAGAACTCCTGCGATGGCGGCTTCATCAGCAACGATGCCGCGCACGACGTCATCATCCGATGGAACGAAATCCGCAACATCGGGAACTGGTACATCACCGACCAGTACGGCCGCGACGGAATTTATCTGAACAACAGCGAATATAATTTCACCTTCGACGGGAATATTTTTCACAATATCGGCCGGACGGGAGGTGCGAGCAACTCGCTCGATCATGGCATTTACGCGCACGCTTCGAATCTGACGATCATCAACAACGTGTTTTACAACTTCAACACGGGCTGGTCGATTCAGATCGCGGACGGCGCGGCGAACTGGCTGATCGCCAACAACACTTTCGCCTTCCCGGACGCGGGCGGGCAGGACGGCCAGATCATGTTCTGGAACGGGAACAGCAACATCCAGTTGACGAACAACATTTTTTATGAGCCGGCGGGGTCGGCGCTGACGCAATATTCGGCGACCATCACGGCGGAGTTCGATCACAACCTGGTGTACGGAACCAGCACCGTCATGGATAACGGCGGAGCGGGAGTTTCGGTCGGCAGCGGGAACGTCATGGGCCAGAACCCGATGTTCATGAGCACCAGCTCTCCGTACAACTTCGCGCTTCAGTCGGGATCCCCGGCCATCGGCGCGGCAACCGGCCTTTCTCAGGTGCTGGACGATATCATGGGCACGACGCGGCCGTCGTCGGGCGACGCCATCGGCGCGTATCAGGGGTCGGGCGGAAGCTCGGGTTCGAGCGGCCCAACGGGGTCGAGCGGCTCGGGCGGCTCGCCAACTCCGCCACCGGTCGTGTCCGCTCCGACGATCAGTGGGGTGTCTGTATCCTCGATTACGTCGACCAGCGCGGTGGTGAACTGGACCACCTCGGACGCGGCCAGCTCGACGGTCTATTACGGGACCACAAGCTACAACCTGCTTGCTAACGGGCCAGGCCTGGTGACGACGCACTCGGTGACGCTCACCGGGCTGTCGCCCTCGAGTTCGTACGGATTCCAGGTTATGTCGCAGGACAGCAATGGGCAAACGATGACGGCTTCGTCGAGCTTCACTACGCTCGCGACGCCGACCACCTTCTCGCTTTCGGGAGGTTCGGTTTCGATCAAACAAGGCCAGTCGGCGAGCGTCACCCTCACGGCGACGCTGCTGACGGGCGCTTCGGCGGTGGTTTCGTTCAGCGCAGGACAGGTGGCCGGCCTCACGGCCACCTTCGCCGCGCCGAGCTGCGCAATCACCTGCACAGACACACTCACAGTCGCCGCGGCGTCGACCCTCGCGGCGGGAACTTATAACCTGGTCGTCACGGGAAGCGGAGCAGGAGGCTCCGCTTCCGCCACCATTCCGGTGACGGTGAGTTCGACGATGACGAATGCGCCGACTACGGGCAATGCAACCGCGGGCCTGGTGGCGCACTGGCTGCTCAATGAATCGAGCGGAACGGTCGCGCACGACTCTTCCGGGTACGGGAATAACGGAGCCGTATACAACGGGTATTGGTGGACCAGCGCCCACGGGCCCACCCTGTACTTCTCTGGCCCGGGAAGCTATGTCAACGTGCCGGAAAGCGCAAGCCTGGAGATGACCCGGGCGCTGACGGTAGCGTTCTGGCTGGATCCCAACCCCAACACCGTGACGGATCCCCGGGTGATCGCGAAGGTGTTCGATTGGGACGTGAAGCTCAATGGCGCGAACCGGAATCCGCAGTTCGACGGCCCCAACGGGCAATACGCCATGACGAACTTCTCGCCTCCGTTCTACGCCTGGCATCATATTGCGTTCACCTACGCCGCCGGGACCGTGAAGGCCTATGTGGATGGCGTGGCTGTGCCACTCGTGCAAAACACGTTTACAGGTAGAGGCATACTCACGTCGAACCAAAATGGGCTGTATATCGGCCTCGATTCGGACCTGGCATCTCCGTTCGTCGGAAATCTACAGGACGTTCGGATTTACAACCGCGCATTGAGTCCCGCCGACATCCTGGCGGTCTATCAGTCCACTTACTGACCCGCGCCGACAGGGTCGTGGACGCCGGAGTAGCCTCCGGCGTCCATTTTTTTTTGCGAAAAACAATCAACCCGTTTTCGCGGATGGTTTCATCTCAGATGACTGTTGGGCGAGCTTGCGATAGAAACGCGAATTTCGAAAGGAGGATTGCCGCTTATAACGAAATCCCCGGATTTCCTGCTGGCACCAGCGGGGGAGACTATCGAGAACCCGGCGCAAACCAGTCCTGGTTGCGCCGTTTTTGCCGTTCCAGGCGACGACGTAGTCACTCTGCTGGGGAGCGCTTTGAAACGGCACCACATGCCGTTTTTTCTTTGCGTCCACCATGATCATCACTGGTTTCGTGTTCTGCAGACAGACTCGCTCGCCCGCCTCGGCCGGATCGATCACGCGGTAAGCTCCTCGCATCGGCCGGAGTTCCACGGCCGGGTACACGCCCTCCAGCAGCACGACCCGCGGCGGCTCAAATCCATTTTCCTCGCTGAAGATCCGATACATCAGCTCCGGGCTGAACTGGTAGAATCCGTGCCCGCAGAGGTTGTTGGCAACCGTGGTCGCGAATACCATACCCCCGACTTTCGTCATGAGCATCAGGTTCCGTATGGCGGTTGGAAAATTGAAGATGTGCTCCAGCGATCCCGCATCGATCACGGCGTCAAACTGCTGGTGAAACTGCTCCGGCACCGGCTGGTTCATGTCGTGAACCAGGGTTGCGCCTTCGTAGTCGGAGTAGTCCATGGTGGTGACATGCCGGGCGCCGAGAAACTCCGTCCAGAAATCGTCTGAATACTGGCCGAATTCGTAGCTGCGCAGCGGAGTTGCCGCGGTTTGGGTGAATGCCTGATAACGGGACCGCAGCGCTCTCAGTTCGTGGCTGTGGAGAAAAAGCTTGAGCCGGCCTAAGGTCAGAGTGTTCTCGAAAGAGGCTCCGGCGCATCGAGCTTCAAACAATCTGCTCGCGTCGTGATATGTAAGTCCCATTACTGACCTCGTATCCGCGAAAGTGAGTCGCCCCTGGAATTTCCGATCGCGCCGGTCTCGGCGGGCCGCGACGCGGCGCTGCGGCGAACATACGCATGCGCTACCAGGACCCCGAACAGAAACCAGGTGGGTTTACGATACTCCCAGGTCAGGGCGCTGACTCCGATCGCCCAGGTCGCCAGAAGGATCGCCCAGAAACAGCGGTTCAGATAATCGAAGCGCCAGGCGGCATAGCACAGCGAGCCGAGCAGCGCCAGAAACAGCAGGAAGCCGGGAATCCCGGTTTCGACCAGCACCGAGATGAAAGTATTGTGCGCGACCAAAGCGCGCCCGGTCTCTTTGTAAGTGGCGGTCGCATAAGCCCCCGCGCCCACGCCCCCCCAGGGATGGCTCCGCAGCACGTCGAAGCCGGCGTCCCACAGCACCGTGCGATGGGTGAGCGTGCCTTGCGAAATTTCCTTGCCGGTGTTGAGCAGGCGATTCCAGTCATCGGCGGGGATAAAATGGATGCCCACAGCGACGCCGGTCACGCACACCAGCAGGAAGCCGACCCGCTGGATTTTTCCCATGCGGAACATGAGCAGCGGGAAAAGAAGCAGGGCCACGCCGGCGGCGATCAAGCCTCCCCGCGACCCCACCAGAAACAGCGCGGCGAGACTCACGCCCATATGAATCCAACAGAACAGCTTGAGCCACGGGCTGCGCGCGCGCGCCATCAGGAAGATGGCGATGGGCAGACTCAGCGCCACCATCAGCGCCAGGTCGTTCGCGTTGATGCCGTACATGGTATAGCGCTCGTCGTGATACTGCACGATGCCCTGCTCCGCGCTTAGGTCCGCGGCCTGGATTCCCTGCGAATAGTTGATCAGCGTGTCGATGGCGAGGACCGCCGCGCCGAACAGATACGCCTCGAGCATTGAGATGACGCGGGTTTCCGTGGTCGCCAGCTCCCACATGATCCACGCCGCGAGCAGCAATTGCGCGTAGGTGCCCACGCGCGTTTCCGTCATGGTCCCATCGATGGTCCAAAACAGCGTGATCGCGGACCAGGCAACCAGCGCCAGCATCAGCAGGTGAATCGCGCTGGGCCGGCGCAATTGCCGCGTCGCCAGCACGCTCAGCACGAGTAGGAACGAGGCAGCCATCGCCACCCATCGGCTGATCACGAATCCGCCCAGCAGCGGCACCGATTCTTCCCATGGCACTACAAACACGAAAATCCATAGCGCGCCGAAGGCGAGCTTTCCGAGCGCGGTGTCGCCGGCCGCGAGCGCACGTGGCGCGGGAAGCGTGGCATACTCGGGCGCGGGAACCGCGTAGGGTCGTGATGGAGACAGAGCTACCGCCATCTCACGTGCGGAAACGTTGCGTTTCCGCCCTCGTAATCAAGAAAAACTGCACGGGGCGTTCCGTTCGCAACTCCAGGGAATTGTTGAAGCGCGCCGCGGGCGGGAGTATCGCGCGACCTTCGGAGAGGAAGGCCGATTCCATCGGTGGAGGGGAAATCCGTGCGATGAACCGAAAGATCCATCCCCGGCAACGAACGCGCGGCATGAATGCCGCGCCTCAAATATGTTGACCGATGGACGCAGAACAGCGGTCGCGTTGGGCCGCGGGTCTTCGGCACATCGGTTTCGGCGTATATACTATCGATGATGGTCAGAAGTCTATTTCCGCTAATGCTGGCAGCGGTCGTCGCCGCGCTGCCGGGGCGCGCACAGAACCCGGTGGATGCCGGGCGCGAATTGTATCGAGCCAACTGTTACGTGTGTCACGGCCAGGACGGCGACCAGGTGCCGGGCGTCAATTTCCGCGCGGGAATTCGCCGCGCCTCCACCGATGAAGAAATTTCGAAAATTATCGCCGGCGGAATTCCGGGGACGGGCATGCCGCCGACCAATCTGGCGGAGCCGCAGCGCCGCGAGTTGGTCGCCTATCTTCGCTCCATGCACGCGGGCTCTGGCGCTTCGAAAGCGC